>Ga0207662_10001735_pt1 | contig 10695 bp, 10 predicted proteins | sample KBSS33LmetaG_FD_184338 | JGI IMG/M metagenome (GOLD analysis project Ga0207662, IMG submission 184338) | Switchgrass rhizosphere microbial communities from Kellogg Biological Station, Michigan, USA - KBS S3-3L metaG (SPAdes) (version 2) | ecosystem: Host-associated > Plants > Roots >... | reverse complement strand
CGCGTTGGCCGGCGGCCCCTGGACGGGATCGGACGCGCAGTTGCTGACGAAGGCGCCGGGGATGATTCACATCCTGTCGGGCTCGGCCGAGTACCAGCTGGTGTGAGGACGACGCCATGAAGTTCACACGGCGCGAATTTGTGGCGGGTGGCGTCAAGGCGTTCACGATCGGCTTTGCCGCGCCGGCGTTTCTCTCCGATCTCGCGATCGCGAGCGGTGCCACGAGCCGATCGCTCGTCGTCCTGTATCTCTCGGGCGGCAACGACGCGCTGTCGATGGCGATTCCGTACACGGACCCGTTCTACTACAGCCGCCGGCCGACGATCGCGATCCCCGCGATCAACGTCCTGCAGGTCGGCGCCGACAGCTCGGGTAAACCGATCGGCCTGCATCCGCGTTTGACCGGACTCCAGACGATCTTCAACGAAGGCCGGCTGGCGATCCTCCAGCGTACCGGTTACCAGAACTCGAGTCGTTCGCATTTCCAGGGCACGGACATCTGGTCGACGGCGAATCCCGCGAATTCGGCAGGCGCGGGCTGGCTCGGGCGATACCTGGACGTCTTGCCGCCGCCCGTCGATCCGCTCGCGGGCTGGTCAACGTTGCGCGACTTGCCGCATGCGATGCTCGCCGATCACACGGGCGTCGCGGCGATTCCCAACGTCAGCGGCTACACCATCTCGAGCCCGAACACGAGCAGTGCCGAGCAGGCGCGCTCGCGCGCCGGCGTCGCGGCCCTGGCGTCGCACGTGCCGCCCGAACGCCCGCACGTCTCCTATGTGAATGGGTCGCTGCAAGCCGTCCTGGCGACACTCGATCGCGTCGCGACCGTCGGGACGTACATCCCGACGGTGAACTACTCCGGCGACGGGCTGTCGCAAGGCCTGAAGGCCGTGGCCGGCGCGATGGTGCGCGAGATCGGCACGAAGGTGTTCTGGGTGCAGATTGGCGGGTTCGACACGCATGCGTCGCAGGGGACGAACCCGGCCAACGGCGCGTACGCCGGCTGCTCGCGGCGCAACAACGACGGCACCTGCCGCACGACGGTGAGCTCGAGCCTCTCGAACTTGTTCAGCGGCACCAACGTGAACAAGTACGACATCACGATCTTCGACTGCGAAGGCTCGGCCAACGAGCACAGCAATAGCTACGACGCCAAGATCAAGGCCTTCGCGGAGGACTTCCTCGGCGAAGCGGTCACCGAGGCCATCATCACCGTCCCGGCCTACTTCAACGACTCCCAGCGCCAGGCCACGCGCGACGCCGGCAAGATCGCCGGCCTGGAAGTGCTGCGCATCATCAACGAGCCGACCGCGGCGGCGCTCGCATACGGGCTCGAGAACCGGCAGAACCAGGTCATCGCCGTCTACGACCTCGGCGGCGGCACGTTCGACATCTCCATCCTCAAGCTCGAGGACGGGCTTTTCGAAGTCCTCTCGACGTCGGGCGATACGTACCTCGGCGGCGAGGACTTCGACAAGCGCGTCATGGACTGGCTCATCGAGTTCTTCCAGCGCGAGACCGGGATCGACCTGCGCGACGACCGCATGGCCTTGCAGCGGCTCAAGGAAGCGGCCGAGCGGGCCAAGTGCGAGCTCTCCATGGAGCAGGAGTCGCGCATCACCCTGCCGTTCATCTCCGCCGACAGCAGCGGCCCGAAGCACCTCAACACCGTGCTCACGCGCCGCGAGCTGGAGCGGCTGGTCGAGGACCTCGTGCAGCGCACCATCGGCCCCGTGAACGACGCCCTCAAGGCGGCCGGCGTCTCCGCGAAGCAGGTCGACGAGGTGGTGCTGGTCGGCGGCCAGACGCGCATGCCGATGGTCGTCGAGGCGGTGAAGAGAGTCTTCGAGAAGGACCCGAACCGCAGCATCAATCCCGACGAGGTCGTGGCAGTCGGCGCAGCCATCCAGGGCGGCATCCTGCGCGGCGACATCAAGGACATGGTCCTCCTCGACGTCACGCCGCTCTCCCTCGGCGTGGAGACGCGCGGCGGCCTGTTCCAGAAGGTCATCGACCGCAACTCGACCATCCCCACCAAGAACTCGCTGATCTTCACGACCGTCTCGGACAACCAGACCCGCGTGACCGTGCACGTGCTGCAGGGCGAGCGGGAGTTCGCGAACGAGAACAAGTCGCTCGGCAAGTTCGACCTGGTGGGGATCCCCGCCTCGCCGCGCGGCGTGCCGCAGATCGAGGTGACGTTCTCGATCGACTCGAACGGCATCGTCAACGTCACCGCGCGCGACCAGGCCACCGGCCAGTCGCAGGGCGTGCAGATCAGCCCCGCCGGCGGCCTTTCCAAGGACGAGATCGACCAGATCATCAGCGACGCCACGGCGAACCAGCGCGCCGACACCGCCCGCCGCGAGCTGCGCATGCTGGCCAACAAGCTCGACGGAATGATCTACACGAACGAGAAGGTTTTCCGGGAATTCGGCTCGCTCCTCAAGGAGGACGAGCGCGAGCGCGTCCAGAAGATCATCACCCGCGCCAGGGAAGTGGTCGGCGTGGACGACAAGCAGAAGATCAATGACGCCATGTTCGATCTCCAGAGCGCCTCGCGCATCCTGACGAGCGTGATGCTGTACAACCCGTTGAAGACGATGAATACGGAAAACCCGACTTGAGCATGGCCACTACCGAGAAGCGTGATTATTACGAGGTGCTGGGGATCGCCCGCACCGCGACTGTCGACGACATCAAGAAGGCGTACCGCAAGCTGGCCGTGAAGTACCACCCGGACAAGAACCCGGGCGACGCCGACGCGGAAGAGCATTTCAAGGAAGCGGCGGAAGCGTACGGCGTGCTCTCCGACGAGGAGAAGCGCGCCAAGTACGACCGCTACGGCCACCAGGGCGTCTCCGGGATGGGCGGCTTCGACCCGAACCAGTTCGCCGACTTCGGCGACATCCTCGGCGACCTGTTCGGCTTCGGCGACTTCTTCGGCACCCGCGGACGCCGCGGCTCGCGCGCCGCGCGCGGCAACGACCTCCGCTACGATCTGCAGCTCGACTTCATGGACGCGGTCTTCGGCAAGGAGATCACGCTCGACATCCCCCGTACCGTCACGTGCACGACCTGCGCGGGCAACGGCGCCAAGCCGGGCACCCAGCCCGTCACCTGCACCGCCTGCGGCGGCCGCGGCCAGATCCGCTACTCGCAGGGTTTCTTCGCCGTGGCGCGCACCTGCCCGCAGTGCGGCGGCGCCGGCAAGGTCATCAAGGATCCCTGTGCCACCTGCGCGGGTGCGGGACGGGTCCGCGAGGAGAAGAAGATCTCCGTCAAGGTACCGGCCGGCGTCGACGACGGCTCGCGCCTGCGCGTGGCGGGCGAGGGGGAGTCGGGCTTCAACGGCGGTCCCGCCGGCGATCTCTACGTCTTCATCAGCGTCCGCGATCACGCAAAGTTCCAGCGGCGCGAGTACGACATCCACTCCGAGCAGGCGGTGAGCTTCACGCAGGCGGCCCTCGGCGGCGACGCCAGCGTGGAGACCATCGACGGCGCGGAGTCGCTGAAGATCCCGGCCGGCACGCAGCCGAACCAGGTCTTCCGCCTCCGCGGCAAAGGCGTCCCGTTCCTCGACGGCTCCGGCCGCGGCGACCACTACGTTCACGTGGCCGTGCGCATCCCCACGGCGCTGAACGACGAGCAGCGCGCGCTGCTCGAACAGCTCGCCGCGATCGAAGGGGAGAACCCGCCCGGCGAGAAGGGCGTGTTCGACAAGGTCAAAGAGTTCTTCTCGTAGGAGAGAACCGCCCGGCCCACCACTCGCCCCTGGTGCGCTCGGCGACGATGTCGAGTCCATGCGCGCGTGCGGCCGTGACGACGTCGTCCCGTTTCACGACGAGGATGCCGCTGAGCAGCAGGTGCCCATCCGGCGCGAGCCTTCTCGCCACGTCGCCCAGGAGCGGCAGGATCACCTCGGGGATGATGTTCATGGTGATCGCGTCGAACGCGCCGCCGCGGAGCGCCTCGACGCTGCCGATGAACAGCGGCATGGCCGCTTCGGCCACGGAGTTGCGAATGCGATTGTCCCGCAGCGCGCCGTAAGCGTCATTGTCGTTGTCGAACGCGATGACCTTCAGGGCGCCGAGGCGGTGCATCGCCAATGCGAGGATCCCGCTGCCGGCGCCGACGTCGAGTCCGCGCTTCCCGGCCAGCGGCAGTGTCTCCAGCATCTCGATGCAAAGCCAGGTGGTCTCGTGCGAACCGGTGCCGAACGCCTGCTCCTGCGGCACGACGATGGTCAGGCGGTCCGAACCGGTTGGCAGCAGCGACGCATCCGGCACGACCACGAATCGCGCCCCGATGAACAGCGGCTCGAGCGACTGCTGGTACAGATCGAGCCAGTCCACCCGCTCCCGCTCGGTCACGTGCAGCTCGATGCCGTCGAGATCGCCGAGCGCCTCCGCCGCGGCATCGCGGTCGTCGGCCGTATCGAAATACGCGGAGACGGTGGTGGTCCCGTTGACCTCCCGCGACGTGCTCCCGGTCGACGCCGTGAGAAAGAGCCGCGACTGCACGAGCTCTTCGAGCACGGAATCGCGCGCGTCGAAGGAGAGGTCGAGCAGATAGTCGATCATTCGGCGCGCCTCAGCTCTATTCGGCTGCTTCGCCGAAGTGGGCGCGGTAGTCTTCCATCGCGGCTTCGACGACGGCGGCGGCGTGCTCGTAGCCGTACGTGCCGGCTACGCGGATGCGCTGGGCTTCGCCGGGGACGAGCTTGTAGGTGCTGAAGTAGTGCTCGAGGCGCTCCACCAGCACGGGCGGGACGTCGGCGATGTCTTTCGCTTCACCCCAGACGTAGTCGCCCTGCAGCACGGCGATGATCTTGTCGTCGGCTTCGCCGCGGTCGATGAGCTGCAGGCCGCCGATCACGCGCGCGGCCACGAGGATCTCGGACTTCGAGATCGGCCGCTCGCTGAGGACGCAGATGTCGAGCGGATCGCCGTCGCCTTTCTGCGCCACCGGCGAGAGGCGCGTGACGCGCTCCGCGCAGTAGGTCTGCGGCACGAACCCGTACAGCGCCGGCGGCTGCGACGAGGTCCGCTGCGGCCGGTCCACCTTCAGGTACCCCGACTGCTTGTCGACCTCGTACTTGATCAGGTCGTACGGCGTGATCTCGACGAAGACGTTCACCACCCGCGGTGCGTCCGCACCGGGCGAGAGACCATGCCACGGATGCGGACGGGAGCGGGAGAACGTCTCCTGGGCCATTGCGGCTACCCGCGGGCGCTCGTGTCCACGTAATCGCGCCGCGTCGCGCCGGTGTAGATCTGGCGCGGACGGGCGATCTTCTGGTCGGCGTCCTCCAGCATCTCCTGCCACTGCGACAGCCAGCCGGAGACGCGGGGGATCGCGAACAGCACCGTGAACATGCTGGTCGGGAAGCGCATGGCCTGGTAGATCAGGCCCGAGTAGAAGTCGACGTTCGGATAGAGCTTGCGCTTCACGAAGTAGTCGTCCTCGAGGGCGATCCGCTCCAGCTCCAGCGCGATGTCGAGGAGCGGATTGCGGCCCGTGACCTCGAACACCTGATCGGCGACGTGCTTGATGATCTTCGCGCGCGGGTCGTAGTTCTTGTAGACGCGGTGGCCGAAGCCCATCAGGCGCCCGCCTTCACCACTCTTCACGCGCTTGATGAACTCCGGCACGTGGTCGACCGAGCCGATCTCCGCGAGCATCTGCAGCACGGCCTCGTTGGCGCCGCCGTGCAGCGGTCCGTAGAGCGCCGCGCAGGCCGCGGCCACGGCCGAGTAGGGATCGACGTGCGAGCTGCCGACGGCGCGCATCGCGTTCGTCGAGCAGTTCTGCTCGTGGTCGGCGTGCAGGATGAACAGGACGTCGAGGGCACGCTCCAGGATCGGGTTCGGCGTGTACTTGACCTCCGTCATCTTGTACATCATGTTCAGGAAGTTGCCGGTGTAGGAGAGGTCGTTGTCCGGGTAGGCGTAGGGCATCCCCACCGTCGCGCGGTAGTTGAAGCCGGCGATGGTGATGACCTTGGCGATGATCCGCTCGATCTGCTTCATCCGCGTTTCCGCGCTGAAGATGTCCTTGGCCTCGGGGTAGAACGTGCCCAGGGCCGCCATCGAGGAGATCAGCCGCCCCATCGGATGGGCGTCGTACCGGAACGAGTCGATCAGCTTCCGGAAGTTCTCGTTGAGGATGGTGTGGAAGGTGATGGTGTGCTGCCAGTCCGCCAGCGCCTTCCCCGTCGGCAGCTCGCCGTGGAGCAGCAGGTACGCGACCTCGAGGTAGGTGCTCTTCTCGGCCAGTTGCTCGATCGGATAGCCGCGGTATTCGAGGATGCCCTTGTCGCCGTCGATGAACGTGATCGAGCTGCGGCACGAGGCCGTGTTCATGAAGGCCGGGTCGTACGTCATCATCCCGAAGTCGTCGTCGTTGACCTTGATCTTCCGGAGATCGATCGCCTTGATCGTCTCGTCGGTGATCGGGACCTCGTAGGACTTCCCGGTGCGATTGTCTGTAATGGTGAGGGTATCGGCCACGAACGGCACCTCCAAGGGGGATCGGTTGGGGTTCGCAGTTGGAGGCCGGCGGCTGGATGCGGCCGTTGGAATCGGCCACCACAACCGGAAACCCGCCAACTGACGGAGGCGTAATCTACTACAAGTCTCCGAAGCGCGCCGTGATGACGGTCGCTGCAACGATCGCGGCTGTTTCCGCCCGCAATCGGCGGGGGCCGAGGCGCTGGAAAACGCACCCCTGCTCGCGCGCCATCCGAAGCTCTGCTTCGCTCCAGCCACCCTCGGGGCCGATGAAGAGCGTCATCGCCGCGGACTGCTGAATCGTCCCGGGCTCTTCGTCGGCATCGAAAAGGATCTTCGTGCCCGGCCGGGCGACGACCTCGGAGAAGGCGGCTGGCGCTTCCAGCCGCGGGACGGCCGTCCGGCCAGACTGCTTGACCGCCTCGAAGACGATCTTCTGCCAGCGCTCGAGCTTGCCGGTATACCGCTCGCGCCGCAGCTCGATCCGCTCCGTCTCCAGCGGCACGATCGAGCGCACCCCCAGCTCCGTCGCCTTCTGCAGCACCAGCTCGAACTTCTCGAGCTGGATGATGGCCATCGCCAGGTGGATGGCCAGAGGCGACTCGCGCGACGGCAGCGGCTGGCCGGCCACGATGACGGCGCTGTCGCGGTCGAGGCTCTGCACCGTCCCGCGGGCGGCGTTGCCGGCGCGGTCGAAGAGCTCGACCTCCTCGCCGACGCGGATCCGCACCACGCGCACCGAGTGGTGGAACTCGTCGCCCGCCACGGTGGTGAGCGGCTCGATGGCGTCGACGAAGATGCGGTGGCGCATGCGCGGTCCGGAACGATGAACGATCGGCGGCGGGGAGCGCAAGCCCCTCCGTTCATCGGACATTCATGCTTTTCTTTTATGCTTTGCGCGTGACGCAAACGCGGACACCAGCACTGGAGCGGCTCCGGGAGGCGCGGAAGGTGGCCTTCGTCTTCTCCGGCGGCTCCGCGCGCTGCGCCTTCCAGGTCGGCGCCATCGAGCGCCTCTTCGCCCTCGGCATCCGCCCGTCGATGACCGTCGGCGTCTCCGCCGGCGCCTGGAACGCCGCCGTCGTGGCCGCGCGCCAGGAACACCGCATCCGCTATTTCTGGAAGTCGTTCATGCGCATGCCGGACCTCGACCTGCGCAACCTGTTCGTCGAGCAGTCGCCGTGGCGCTACGCGAAGATGCACCGCCGCAACTTCGGCCGCTTCGTCGGCGACAAGCTGCGCGCGCCCGAGGCGCTGCCCTGCTACATCTCGCTGACGCGTTTGCGAGACCGGAAAGGCTTCCTCATCGCGGCCTCAGAGGTCGAGCATCCCATCGACCTCCTCCTCGCCGCGAACTACCTTCCGCCGTTCTACACGCGCGTGCCGCTGGTCCTCGGCGAGAAGTTCGGCGACGGCGGCATCACCGACAACGCCCCCTACGAGGTCGCGTTCGAGCACGGCTGCGACCTGGCCGTGCTGGTGACGATGAAAGGGGAGTCGGAGGGAGGCATCTACAAGAGTACCCGCGACGTCGATCACGAGATCCCCGCCTCGCTCCGCGACCGCGTGGTGGTGATCCGGCCGCGCCACCGCCTGCCGTACGGCTTCGTCGAGCGGCGCTGGGAGAAGCTCAGCGCGCTGATCACCCTCGGCGACCTGCGCACCCGCGAGGTCCTCCTCGGCGAGCGCCATCCGGAGACCGACGTCGCCGCGTCCGGCCTGTCGCCTAGTGTTCGGGCACTACGACTGTGGCGCTCCCTGACAGGCGGCCGCGGATTGCAGGAAGCAGGGCGAGGCCCGGCAGAGCCAGCGCAGCCGTGACCCAGTAATACGTCGCGTAGCCGAGGTCCTGCGCGAAGTAGCCGCTGAACGCGCCCGCCAGCGTCCGTGAGATCGCGAAGACCGCGCTGAGCATCGCGTACTCCGTGGCGGCGTTCTCGCGGTCGCAGATGAACATCAGGAACGACAGGAAGGCGGCGATGCCGAGACCGCCGCAGAACGTCTCCGCGATCGAGGCGCCGTACAGTGCCGGCCGCGGCGCCGCCGTCATGGCCACGACGGCGTAGGCGAGGTTCGACAGCATCTGCAGCATCCCCAGCCACACCAGTCCACGATAGACGCCGAAGCGCGAGACGAACGCTCCTCCCGCGATCGCGCCCGCGATCGTGCAGATCATCCCCAGGGTCGTGGTCACGTTCCCCACCTCGGCCGCGGTGAACCCGCGCGAGACCCAGTAGGGCTTGATCATCGGCGCCAGCGCCGAATCCCCCAGACGATAGAGGAGGATCACCGCCAGCAGCGCCAGCGCGCCGGGACGCCGCACCCAGACCACCAGCGCCTGCAGCGGATTCTCGTGACGCGCGCCGGAGCCGCTCTCTTTCGGGAGCGTGAACGCGATCACGGCCAGGACCGCCAGCGGGATCAGCCCGGAGATCAGGAACGCGTTGCGCCAGCCGGTGCGTCCCGCCAGCACGGCCACGCCCCCGCCGGCCGCGATGATGGCCACGCGGTAGGCGGTGACACGGGCGGAGTTGACCACGCCGAGGAGGTCCGCCGGCGTGATGCGGATCGTGAGCGCGTCGATGGCGATGTCCTGCGTCGCCGAGGCGATCACCAGCGCGATCAGCACCCCCCAGAACGCCGGGCTGGCCGGCGGCAGCGTCCCCAGCATCGCCGTGGAGACCGCGAGCACCGCCAGCGCGCCGAGGATCCAGGTGCGGTACGTCCCCGCGGCGTCGACCAACGGCGCCCAGAGAACCTTCAGCGTCCAGAGGATCCCCACGCTGCCGATGAGGCCGATCGTCTTCAGCGGAACACCGGCCACGCTCAGGTAGAGATTCACCGTCTCGGTGACCACACCGTAGGGAAACCCTTGAGAGAAATAGAGGATGCTGGCGAGCGCGGGAATGGCGTATCGACGTTGAATGGCGGCTCGGTCCTTGCTCTGATTGTGACCGAAGGAGAACGCAATGCGAAGAGCTACTTTCGTCCTCGCCGGCCTGCTGCTGACGGCAGCCTGCGGCAGCAGCGGTAACGGCGGCCTCGGCAGCATCGGGGACATCATCCTGGGCAGCCCCTCGTCCACCCAGTCCTCGGACGTGAAGGGGACCGTCTCGGGCATCGACACCGCCAACCGGCGCATCGACTTGAACGTCTCGTACATCAACAACCTGCGCAACGAGAGCGGGCAGCAGGGGTCGATCTACTACGACAACAACACCCGCGTGGTCTACCAGAACAACAACTACAACGTCACCGACCTCGAGCGCGGCGACGAAATCGAAGTGGTCGGCGTCAACAACAACGGCCGCTACGTGGCCACGACCATCACCGTCACGAACGACGTCAGCAGGTAGCCGGGGTTAGGGGGCTCCGGCAGCATCGGGAGCCCCCTACCGCGTCGACAACACCTTCACCGGAAACCGCAACCGCCCCAGCGGCGTGGCGTAGTAGGCATTGCCCCGCAACTCGTACCGGGCGCGCTGGCCGCGGACGATGTCCACGATCTCGCCCCAGATCGAGCGGATGTTGCTGTAGCCGATCCGCGTCTGCAGCGCGACGTTGCCGGTGCCGCGGGCGGGGATGTTGATGTCCTGGCGGCTGACGCTGTCCAGCACCTGGGAGTCGTTGATGAAGAAATTGAAGTCGAGCTGGTCCAGCCGCAGGCCGACCGAGTTCGGATTGTCCACGACCAGGTCGAAATCGACATCGATCGAGGACGCCGAGAGCGGGATGGCGATATCCACCCGCGGCCGGATGTCGCGCAGCGAATAGCGGGGATTCTCGATGTTGAGCGCCCGCTGCACCGTGGAGCAGCCGTTCAGGAGCAGCAGCGCCACGCCGGCGGCGATGCTCATGCAGGCGAGGAGACTGCCGAGAGTGAGGGTTCTTTTCATGCCGGACGGGCTGTTCTGCAAAGGCCGTGTCAAAAATTGGATAGAATCCGCCGTGGTCTACCCGTTGCACCTCCCCAGGCGTCGGGGACGCCGCCCATTCCCCCGCGAGGAGACAGACGCTTGAGGACGACCGCGATCGTAGCGGCTTACAACGAGGAGAAGACGCTGGCCGCCGTTCTCCGCGCCCTGACCGGCAGCGCCCTGATCGACGAGGTCATCGTGGTCAGCGACGGCTCCGAGGACGGCACCGTGGAGATCGCGCGCACCTTCGAGCGCGTGCGCAC
>Ga0207662_10001734_pt1 | contig 10695 bp, 7 predicted proteins | sample KBSS33LmetaG_FD_184338 | JGI IMG/M metagenome (GOLD analysis project Ga0207662, IMG submission 184338) | Switchgrass rhizosphere microbial communities from Kellogg Biological Station, Michigan, USA - KBS S3-3L metaG (SPAdes) (version 2) | ecosystem: Host-associated > Plants > Roots > Rhizosphere... | reverse complement strand
GGGACCTGCCGCTGAACGATGACGACATGATTGCGAAGCTCGCCGCCTCCCGGCTCGCCATCGCGACGCGCGTCTCGCCCGTGGCGACGCCGCCGCCGCTCGACGAGGCCAGCCTGCGCCTCGGCGCCGCGCTGCACGACCTGTTGGCGCTCGGGCATCCCGAGGTGGGGGGCCCGCGATCGCGCCGCGCGGAGCGGGTGGCGGCCGCCGCGCTCGAGCTGGCGTCGATCGGCGCGCCGCGCTCCGCCCGGGAGGCGGTGAACCGGCACTCGCTGCTGGCGCGGCTGCCGGAGATCGTGCGCGTCGACCGCACCGTGCACTACTGGCTGGGGCGGCAGACGTACGTGGGGCGCCGCCCGCCACCCGGCGTGACGGCCTGGCCCAAGCTCCGGCGCGTGCGTGTCGAACAGACCAGCCGGAGCTGGCTGCGCGAGATCGGTATCCCGGTCGTCGGGCGCCAGGCGTTCCTGGCGCTCAACGTGGCCAGCCCCCTGGGGGAAGCCCTGGATCCGCAGCGGCTCGACCCGCCAGTCTCCTGGGGGCGGATCCTGCCGGTGCTGGCGTTTCCATCGCTGGCGCGGGTCGTCGCGGGCCAGGCGGTGAGCACCGGCATCGATCGCTCCGGCGACGCGCTGGCGGATGCGCTCTATCGTTTTGCGTCGTTTCACGACCCGCAGCCGGGCGTCGACGCGTCTCCGCAGGCGGTTGCTTTCGCGCTGCGGTTCCTCGCGCACGTGGTCTGGCTGGACGTTCTGTTCGGGAAATCCGTCGAGAAACCGGAGTCGGCTGACATCGATCGATCGCTCGAGCCCGGCGTGGATCTGGCGGTCATGTTGACGGCCGCGGCGCGGACCTCGCGCTCTCTCATCTGGCCCTCGGACGTCCCCGAGTCCGGCGATCTCGCGGATGCGTTCGCGGCGCGCCTCGACGCCCTCGCGAAGCGGGCCCACATTCACGGAATGCCCCGATATTCGGCGGCGGTCGCCCTCGCCGAGCTGGCCACGGCGCCCGCGACGACGCCCGCTCTACAACTGTAATATGATGAGCGGTCCATGTCGGTGAGCGAACCCATAGCGACACGGCGGATGTTGTCGCTGGATGCCGACGTCCTGCGCGTCTCCCAGAAGGTGCGCGAGGTGGGGCGGGTCCTCGACGAGCGCTACCTGGACAAGGGCGAGCTCGTCCGCATGCTGCTCGTGACGCTGGTCGCCGGGGAGCACATGCTGATCGTGGGGCCGCCCGGCACCGCGAAATCGGCGCTGGTCCGGCACCTGGCCCGCCTGGTCGACGCCCGCTACTTCGAGTATCTGCTGACGCGCTTCTCCGAGCCGAACGAGATCTTCGGACCCATCGACATCAAGGCCTTCCGGGAGGGCACCTACGTGCGTCGCGTCGAGGCGATGCTGCCCGACGCGGACATCGTGTTTCTCGACGAGATCTTCAAGTCGAACTCCGCGATCCTGAACTCGCTGCTCAGCATCCTCAACGAGCGGCGCTTCTTCACGGGCAGCGCCAGCATCCAGGTTCCCCTGTCGTCGCTTTACGGGGCCACCAACGAGATCCCGAACGATGACGCGCTGGGCGCCGTGTTCGACCGGTTCCTCGTGCGTACGCTGTCCGACAACCTGGACAGCTTCCACTTCCACGGCCTGATCGAGCGGGGCCTGCGCGGAGAGGTCGAGACCCTCGCGCAGGGCGGCGGCGAGGGCGAGGCAGTGGTCGAGGCCCAGGCGCGGCCGCTGGTTTCGCTGGCCGAGATCCGGTTGCTCAAGGGGCGGCTGGCGCGGCACCTGCAGTTCCCCGAGGAGTTTCTCGCGCGTTACAAGGGGCTGGTCTTCCAGATCCGATCGGAGGGCGTGACGCTGAGCGACCGCCGCGTCGTGAAGCTGCTGAAGCTGTTCGCCGCCAGCGCGTTGATCGACGGCCGCCCGACCGTCGACGACGGCGACTTCTTCGTCCTGCGCCACGTCTGGAACAGCGTCGATCAGATTCCGATCGTCGACGACATCGTGGGGCCGGTGCTCGAGCGGCATCGCCGCGACCATCCGGAGGCGCGCGTGCGGCGGACCAGCGCGCGCGATCTGGACGGCATCCTCGCCGAGCTGGGCGTCATCCGCAGCCTGCTGCTCGGCGGCGAGCCGCTCTCCGACGTGCAGCTGTTCTCGCAGCTGCGGAACCTGCAGGAGATCCGCGCCGCATTGCAGGCGATCGGGACCGACACCGCGCAGACCATGGCGGGGGAGGTCGACAAGCTGCTCGAAGGCGTGTTCGAGTCGTCCAAGTGGAGCGGCTAAGACCGGGGGCGCGCGACGGTGAGAGACCGCCGCGGCCGCCCCGACAGCGCCGCGCGTTCTCGACCATCGGCGGTCCCGTCGAGCTGGGTGGTGACGCGGACGCCGCGCGCACGCTCGGGCGCCTCTACGGCGTCGAGCCCGCGCTCGAGCGGGCGCTGACGCACGGGTTTCACAGCTACGCGGGCCGGATGCATCCGTCCATCGCGCGCGGGGCGGTGGAGGCGTTCACCGCGCCGGGCGACGCCGTCGTGGATCCGTTCTGCGGCAGCGGCACGGTGCTCGTTGAGGCGATGGGGCTCGGGCGGCGGGCGCTGGGCGTGGACGCCAGCCCGCTCGGCGTCGCGATCGCGCGGGCGCGAACGACGCTGCTGGGCGAGGCGGGCCGCGAGCGCCTGGTGTCCGAGGCGGCCCAGATCGCCGAGCAGTCAGGCGAGCGCGCCCGCAAGCGCAAGCGCCCGGAGGTGCCGCGCTGGGCCCGGCGCGAGATCGAGCGGTTCCATCCCCACGTTCTGTTCGAGCTGCTGGGACTGCGGGAGCTCGTGATGGCGCTGCCCGACGACGACGTCGGGCGGGCGGTGCGTCTCTGCCTGTCGTCGCTGCTGGTGAAGTTCATGAAGGCCGGCCCGACGGCGCCGCGCGACGGCGCGGCGAAGCGGATCGCGCGCGGCGTTCCGTCGCGCATGTTGGCCGACCGGGCTGCGGAGCTGGCGCGCGGGCTCGCGGCGCTGGAGCGGCGCACGCCGCCGGGCACGCCCGCGGCGCAGATCTGGGAGGGCGACGCGCGCGAGCTGCCGATCGAGGCGTCGAGCGCGGCCCTGGTGATCTCGTCGCCGCCCTACGCCGGAACGTACGACTACGCCGCCATCCACGACGCCCGTTTTCTGTGGCTCGGGTTGTCCGAGACGAAGTTCCGTCGGATGCAGCTCGGCGCGCGGGCCAACCAGGTGGGCGACGTGTCGGGCGACGCGTGGCGGGCGCAGCAGGCGCGATTCATGGCGGAGATCGCGCGTGTCCTGCGGCCCGGCGGCCGGGCCTTGCTGGTCGTCGGCGACGGCGTCGTCGACGGCCGCGCCGAGAACGCCCCCGACGGAATCGCGGCCGCGGGGGCGCCCCTCGGCCTCGAACCGATCGCACGCGCGTCGCAGGCACGCCCGCTACACGATCGCCGCCTGGCGACGATCTTCGCGGGCCAGCCCCGCCGCGAGCACTTGCTGCTGCTCGAGAAGCGCGCCCGCTAGAAGCTAGAAGAAGCGGACGTTGTCGATGGTGATGTCGACGTTGCAGGAGTTGGCGAAATCGGCCTGCGTCGTGAACTGCCACTGAACGCCGGTCAGCCTCGACCGGTCGATGGAAATGGCCGGGCTGCCGCCGGTCGGCTCGCCGGGGCCGGAGAAGGGCATCCTCAGGGTCACCGGCGTCGCGGTCACGGTGAGCGGCGCCTGGGGTGCATAAACGCTGACGTCGCCTGATCCTTTCGGATCGAAAAAGTTGGCCGTGTGCACACTGTCGTTGGTCGAGTACTGGGCGGTGCAGCCGGTTCCCCCGATGACGCCGCTGATGTCGAACTGGACGCCCAGGTGCGCCGCGCCGTCGACGCAGTGGGTCCCTTCGGCGTTGCCATTGAAGAAAATCCCGACGCCCCAGTACTGCGGCTCCATCGTGCCGGCGGTCGTCGCCGTGATGTGGAGGGCGCCATTCTCGATTGTCGCCACGGGGCCCTGGGGCGATGGGTACGTGTAGGTGCCGCCGATGGGTACCAGATCGCCCTGGGAGAAGTCGGCGATGATCGGGTCCTCCGGCGCGACGTCGCTGCTCGTGCAACCGAGGGGCGGCATCCCGGCCGTCCCGCCTGCGCCTCCGACGCCGCCGAAGCCCGTCGTGCCGGCGGTCCCGATGGTACCGGCCGAGCCGATCGAGCCGCCACGCCCTGGTGGTGGCCCGCGTCCACCAAAACCGCCGGTTCCGCTGGTGCCGCCGGTCCCGTTGATCGCGCCGGGCGTGATGGCGGCGCCGACGCAAAGCGGGTAGGTGAGGGGCAGCGCACAGGTGAACGAACCCGCGAACCCCGTGCAGTTCAGCGACGCGCAATCGCTGTTGCTGGTGCAGGTAGAACCGATCGGCAATGGGCCCGGCGCGACGCAGGTCCCGGAGGCGCACACATTCGGGCTCGCGCATCGGTCGAGGCAGCGCTCGCCAAGTTGGGGCGCGCTGCCGCAGACGCCGATGCCGTCCGACTGGGTCGCATGGCACGACAGATCCGCGCGGCAGGGCGCGATGGCCGGCCCGCCGCAGGCGTCACCCTCGTCGCCGGAGCGCTTGCAGGTGAAGGTGATCTGGTTGCAGGACAGCGCCAGGGCCGGATCAGGATCGCAGGGCGCCGACCCGGCGAAGTTGCACGGCTCGCCCTCGCGCGGGTAATGCCGGCAGGTGAAGGTGGCCACGCTCTCGCAAAACAGGGACGGATCGCAGTCGCTGGTGGTCTGGCCTGTGAGGACGTCCATCTGGATCTGGCACCGCTCGCCGTCCCGCGCCGGCGTTGCGCAGACGAAGTTCCGGCAGGCGAGGCGCCCCGCCGGATCGCAGTCGAAGGTCGAATTGCACGGCTCGCCGGCCTTTTGATAGGGCAGACAGACGCCCGGGGTGGGCGTCAGCGACACGTTTCCTGAAGTTCCGGCGGTGCCGTAGTAGCTCGGGTTCCTGCCGTTGGCGCAGCGCGATCCGCGCTGGCACTCCTGGGCCAGGTCGCAGGCGCCGTCGTCAGGAACGTGGCCGACGAACAGATCCGGACAGTAGGAGAGAACCGTCAACACGTTGGGCGTCGGGCCGATGGGCGTGTACACGTACCCGGTGGACAGGGTGCAGGTGCTGTCGCGGTAGGCGTTCACGCAGTCGTCGAGCGCGGCCGGGTCGATGGTGGTGCGGCCCTCGAGCAGCGAGGCCTGGACGGCGCCGAGCTGCTCGCGCGCGGCGAGCTTCGCGAACGGGATGCATTCGTCCTCGGTGGTGTAGCGGTCCTGCGTGAGCGTGGAGAGCTCGAACGGCGAACAGCACCGGAACTGGTGCGCGCAGAACGCCGCGGCCACCTTGTCGGCCAGCGGGGCGACGACCGGCTGAGAGTCGTCGCAGGTCAGCGCCGTGAACGACGCCGCGGCGGCGGTAAGCAAGAAAAGCGGGCGCGGTCGAAATCCAGGGCGCATCGGTGTCCTACGACCGTGTGCCTGGAGCGTAACACGGGATCGCGCGACGCTGTCAGTGTAGCCTTGAAGACGTGGCAGACGAAGGCAACGACGGGGAGCTCAGACGCCAGCTCGCGACGCTTGCGTACTCCCAGCTGCGATCCCCGTCGACCGCGGACGCCGTCGCGGCGGTCGGCTGGTGGAACCTGCTCTCCCGCCTCGGCCTGCCCGTGCCGCTGGTCGTCGTGCACGACTTCGGGTTGATCCTGTCCGGGGGACGATCGGCGTCCCGGCGGGAGGTCATCCGCGACGGCGTGCCCGGCGGCGGCGTGCTCGCGCGCTACCAGACTATGCTCGCGCACTTCGCCGACACCGAGGTGATCGAGGAGCTCGGCGGTACGCCGATCGGCGACGAGACGCTGGCCGTCATCCTGGCGCGCATCGTCGGCGATCTCTATCTGCGATGGCACGGCCGCTCGCGGCTGACCGACACCGGCACCCTGGCCACCAGCGCGGCGGCGTACGAGGCCCCGCTGACCGAGCTTGGGCGCACGCACGATCCGGCCTGGGCGTTGCCCTTCCTGCAGCGCCTGTGCGAGCAGGAGCGCACGCTGCTCGCGCGCGTGCAGCAGATCGAGCTCTCGGCGGTGCGGCTGTTCGGCCTGTTCCCCGTCGACGGGACCGCGGCCGATCTGGCCGACCTGTTTCAGATCGTGGGCACCGCGGGCGCCGCGGACGTGATCGATTTTTCGCTGCAGCTCATGCCCTCGCTGCTGGAGACCAAGCGGCGGCCCGGCGCGCAGCGCTTCTCGATCGACGGTTACGCGTCGGTCGAGCGGCGCGGGAACGTCGATGCGCTGCTGCCCAGCGAGCTCGCGCACGACGACGACGTGTTCGTGCTGAAGGCGCTGTCCGACGATCTCCTCTACTACGGCCACGAACGGCAGCACGAGGCGAGCCGCCCGTTGCACTACATCCTCGTCGACGGCAGCGCCTCGATGCGCGGGGCGCGCGAGGTGTTCGCGCGCGGGCTGGCGTTGGCCCTGGCGAAGAAGCTGTCGCTGGTCGGCGGACGGGCCGCGGACGTCTGGGTCCGCTTCTTCGACAGCCGCCTGCACCCGCGCATCGATCTCGGGCGATCGGCGCGCCGCGATCTGCCCCGCCTGCTCACGTTTCGGTCGCAGCGCGGCCGGAACTACGCGCGTGTGTTCGGGGACCTGGCCGTGGAGGTCGATCGCCTGGCGCGGGAGGGCCGCGACGTCGCGATCACGTTCATCACCCACGGCACCTGCCAGATCCCGGTCTCGACGGTGAAGGCGCTCGCGGCGCAGGCCCGGCTCTACGGCATCTTCGTGCTGCCGTCGGGGCCCCTCGAGCTCGACTACCTGCCGTTCCTGCACCGCAGCCAGGTCGTCACCGCCGCGTCGCTGGCGCGGACCGCCGAGAAGCGCCGGCGCGCGCTGGAGATCGTCGAGGACGCCGCGAGGGCCTGACAGATGCCGACGGAAGAACAGATTCAAACCCGGCAGTGGGCGGAGCAGGCGCTGCGCAAGGGGCGCGCGCGCGAGGCGCTGGCGCTGTACCGGAAGCTGCTCGAATACGACAAGACCGAGGGGCGGCACTACGAGGCCTGGCTGGACGGGACGGCGGCCAGCTACTTCGCGCTCGGGCGCACGCGCGAGGCGGGCTACGTCCTCATGGCGCTGGGGCGGTTCGCGGAGGCGCAGCGGAACTTCCCCCCGGCGGAGAGACCTCTCGAATGGGCGTTCTGCGCGATGCGGATGGGCCGGCGCGGCGAGGCGGCGCGCGTGTTTTCGGAGCAGGGCCATCCCGCGCTGGCGGCGCTGGAGCTGGAAGCCGCGGGCGCCGCCGCGGCGGCCCGCCTGGAATGGGAGCGCGTCCTGCGCGACGAGCGGCTCTCCGGCCGGCCCTACGAGACCGCGCTCGCTCACTTCAACCTGGGCGAGGCGCTGCTGCGCATCGGCGATCGCGCGGGCGGGCTGCGGGAGCTCGGCGTGGCGGGCCGGATGCTGGAGGTGGTCGCCGACGACTTCGAGACCGCCGGCGAGACCCGCCGCGCGTTCGAGTGCTACGGCGTGCTGTTGCAGCTGGGCAAGGACACCGGCTCGTTCGAAACTGTTTCCGAGGGATACCTCAACATGATCCGCCTCGTCATGGACGACGACGCCGATCGGGCCGCCGAGTACTACGACGATTTCATCTCGTACGCCGTCGATGCCAAGGAGTGGTACGCGGCGGCGATGGCGGCGCGCGAGCTCGCCGAGCACGGGTTGCGGCTGGGTCTGGTGTGGGATCGGCATTACCTCGAACGGGCGGCGGAGCTGTGGGTCGAGACCGCGCACGCTAACCAGGCGGCGAGCGGGCCCGTCGATCTGACGGCGAATGCGTTCCTGTCCGCGATCGACGCGGCGACCGCGCTCGGCGACCTGGCGATGGCGGGACGCATCTACGGCGAGCTGGCGGAGCTGCCGCTCCCCGACGCCCGGCTGCGGCGCTATCGGGCGCTGGCGCGACGCTACGAGACCGAGCCGAACCGGCGCCTTCCCGCGCCGGCGTTCCCGGCGGTGCTGCGCAGGCGTCTCAGCTATCTCGACGTCTGGCGCGTCGATCTGATCGAGTGGGAGCTGGACGGAGATCCGGTGCCCGTCCTGGCGCGCTTCGTCGCCGAGAAATGGGATCACCTGACGTATCTGCGGCCGGCCCTGCGCGCGTTGTTGCTCTGCGCGGATCCCAGCTTCTCGAACGACAGCCCGCAGTCGGCGGCGCAGCTGGCGACCGCGCTCGGGTCGGTGCCGGCGTACGAGGTTGTCCGTCCGCTCGAGCGGCTGTTCGAGCATCCGTCCCCCGAGGTGCGGGCGGCGGTGGCGCGCGGTCTCGAGGAGGTCTGGGTGCCGCGGGCGCTGGACCTGGTGCGAAAGGCGCTGGCGGATCAAGAGGCGGGCGTCGTCGACGGCGCGCTGCGGACGCTCCGCCGCATCGACTGGGTCGGCGCGCTGCCGTACCTGACGCGGATCTTCCGCGAGTCGAGCGACGAACGGGTGCGCCTCGCGTCGCTGGAGGGCATCGGCATCAGCAACGACCGAAAGGGGGCGGCCCGCGTCCTGCTGGAGGCGGCGCGCCAGGAGACGGGCGCCGTTCGCAAGACCGCCGAAGAGAAGCTGGAGAAGGTGGCGCGGTCGGGCGGCGATGAGATCGCGACGCTGCTCCGTCAGGCGCGCGACATCGAGGCCGGCGATCGGCGCGACGCCCTGGAGCGAATCCTCAAGTCGTCGGCGGGCCGCGCCTAGGCGCTCCGCGCCGAAGGCGCGGGGTGCGCCTATTGTTTTTTCTTGGTAGCCGCGATCGGGCGCTTCGCGCCCGGGCGGCTAGAGCGGGCCCGGAGGACGTAGGCGGTGAGAAGGCCGATCACGATCAGGCCGAGCGAGATGACGCCGCCCCGGTCGAGGCCTCCGCCCCGGCGCACCCACAGGATCGCCAGCATGATCGCCGTCGCGATCACCAGCCAGCGCATGTTTCGCTGCGACGCCTGCAGGCGCGCGACCTGCTCGCGGCGGACGCGCTCGAGCTCCTGCGTCACCCAGGCGACATCGATGGGCTCGCCGCGTTTCTGCCGCGCGATCTGCTCCTCCAGGTAGGCCTTTCGGTCCGAGGGGTCGAGGTCGGCCATCCAGGTCAATATAACGCCAGGCGCTCCGCGCCGTAGGCGCGGGGTGCGCCTGTTTTCTCATCTTTCTTCCAGAGCGACGCCACGGCCCGCGTCGTCCGCCACGGTGGCGGCGATCCGGCTCGCGACCACCGGATCGTCGATTCTCAGGCCGAGCTCCCGGTTCCGGTCGAGCGACGTGGCCGTGAAGTTCGCCGAACCGAGGTAGAGCCGGCGCCCGTCGGCGACCACGACCTTGGCGTGGATGGCCGGGGCGGTCACCGCGCGGACGGTCGCGCCGGCGGCCGCCAGCTTCGCGAAGGCCGTGCCCGCGTCAGGCGGCCCCGGCCAGACCAGCGTGATCGCGACGCCGCGCGCGCGGGCGTCGAGCAGCGCGCCGAGGATCGCCGGGTCGGTCAGCTCCTCGGTTTCGATCGAGAGCGTCGCGGATGCGTCCTCGATGAGGCCGGCCAGCGCCGGGCGGCTGGCGTCGGGCGAGGCGACGAGACGGCCTGCGGACGCCCCGACGGCGCCTGTCTCGTCGGCCGCGAACATGGCCTCGGCGGCGGCGACGTCGGCGGCGTTGTCGTCGACGGCAGCGTACTCGCGGTTTCCGCCCAGTCCCGCCCCCGTGAGATTGAGCGTCATGACGGCCAGTCGCGCGCGGTCCACGATCAGCGCCTTCGCGTGCGTGTACGAGAACCGCGGCGTCGCCCAGCGCACGCCGGCCCCGGCGGCGGACAGCTCGTCGAATGCGGTCTGGTTCGCCCCCTCGTCGAGGTAGGGCGCGGGTTCCAGGATGACGCGCACGTCGCAGCCCGCGCGCGCCCGGTCGGCGAGCGCCGTGACGGCGCGGGCGTCGGTGAGCAGGTACATCTCCATCCACACGCTGGACCGCGCGCCGGCGATGAGGTCGAGGATCGCCGCAGGTCCGGCGTCCGGCTCGATCAGCAGAGCGACCGGGCCGGCCGCGCGTCCGGGAACGGCCGGCGACCCGAGGCCGCAGGCCGAGACGGCGAGCGTCAGCGCGATGAGCGGGCGACCGGTGACCGGCACGCCCGCTTATCGGCGCTGATGTTCGCTGGTTGCTCTGGCGAGACGCTGCTAACCGCGGCGCCGCCGGCGCTTGGTCATGACCAGCGCGATCCCGAGACCCGACAGGGTGGACGCGAGGGACGCCGACGTGCCGCCCAGTTCGCAGCCACACCCGCCGCCGCCGGCACTCGTGTTCGTGCCTCCCTCGGCCGCATCCGTCCCGCCGTCGCGGGCGCCGGTGCCGGTGCCTCCGCCGGCTCCTCCGCGGCCACCCGTTCCACTGATCTGGCCGCCGGCTCCGCCGCTTCCGGTGGTGCCTGCGGCTCCAGCGGCTCCGGTCGTGCCTGCGGCACCGGCCGCTCCGGTCGTGCCTGCGGCACCGGCCGCTCCGGTGGTTCCGCCACGGCCGCCGGCGCCAGCAGCGCCAGCCGCTCCGCCGGTCCCGGTGGTGCCCGCGGCACCGGCCGCTCCGGTGGTTCCGCCACGGCCGCCGGCGCCAGCAGCGCCAGCCGCCCCGCCGGTCCCG
>Ga0207662_10001733_pt1 | contig 10695 bp, 9 predicted proteins | sample KBSS33LmetaG_FD_184338 | JGI IMG/M metagenome (GOLD analysis project Ga0207662, IMG submission 184338) | Switchgrass rhizosphere microbial communities from Kellogg Biological Station, Michigan, USA - KBS S3-3L metaG (SPAdes) (version 2) | ecosystem: Host-associated > Plants > Roots > Rhizosphere... | reverse complement strand
TGGCACTGTGGCACCGCTTTATGCCCTGTCATTATTGTCAGTATGCAACCGCAACGTTTGTGCGTTCAAATCCCGTCGGGTCTTTTCCCACATTGTCGGGGATCTTGCATTGCGCCAATTTCAAGGTAATCGCCAATGAAATGATCGTGGTAAGAATAGCGTCTGTTGCAGCGCAGTCGGCACGTGCCATGCGACGCACAAGATGGGAAAACACCATGCGAGCACGAATCCGAACAACCATCATCATTCTCGGAATGATTGCGGCGTCCGTTGCAACCCTCGCTCAAAAGAATGCGGAATCGAAGATCTTCGGCGAATCATACGCGATGCTGCGCCCCGAGCAGAAGAAACTGGTAGACGAATACGTAATGCATTACAACCAGGCATCGGGAAGTAAAGTCGTTCCCCAAGCAGCGTACGACGCGGCGCGGATGTCGGTTCGAACAACATTTGATGCCGTAACCCACGCACTCCTGACGGCCAAGATCACAGATGCCAAGGGAAAGAGCTTGGGCCATGCTATTCAACTGATCGAGGCAGTGGACCAAGTAATGGGAGCGGAAGAGGAGACTGGGGGCGACAGACAGTTCCGAATGTATGTGTATCTGAAACCCACGGCATTTGACATCCTAAGCCAGAGCCGGGAGTTCGAGCGCGAGCGGGACAACACCGTTTACCACAAAGGATTTCCAATCTGCTTCCGGTTGAAGAACGGTCCACCTTCGATCCAAGTATCGATTTCGCGGGACAAGCGGATGGCGGACATGGACGTGGATTACCGCTCATCGAGTTTTCCGAAGGCGCTGTTCAATGGCCACCTGAAGGCAGCGAACTCAGACGTGCGAGCGGGAGACAACCTGGACCGGCATGACTCTCGGTGGAACGGGTTAAACGGGTGGTGGCGTGATGTGTTCGGGACGCTAGGCGGTGGAAAGGTACCCAAGGACACAACACCGGCGTATGCGGGGAGTGTGCCAGTGAATCCGCGAGTAAAGTCGGACAAGGGGATCGACACGAGCGCCCACGATTTCCTGAAGACGTGGGTGGTGGATCGTCAGCCGACTCAGGCCATTGCGTATTTTTCGCGGCGTAGCTATCCGTGCCTCGAGGCGATCGCTAAAAGGAACCGGAAACCTATTGCGGCGGGCACGGTTCGCCTCCGGCTGAAGATCGCGATGGAGAAATTTAACGCGAGCACGGGTACGGTGAAATCGGTGGGCGACGCCTTTGAGCCGGCGGCGACTTGGTCGCCCGCACTGAAGGAAGAGAAGAACGCGTATCCCACGGAATTCCGGCTAGTGAGCGTACCGCCCGACATGGGCCAGGACCAGGAGTGCGTATCCGCCTCGGAAGAGGGCGGAAAGAAATCGAAGGAGAAATACTTCGCGACCGCATTGCGGGGGAAGCAAGGCGACAGTCGTGACAAAGTCATGTCTTTGCTTTGGGCGGAGGAGCGCAACTACTGGATGATCGTGGCAATCCGAGTTGAAGACAACAATGATGCCGGCATCATACCGAAAAAGGCTACGGTGGCGGCAACCGAGGCTGAACCGGAATCAATTGCGGGCGACCCCCAGGCAGTGAACGACATCACAAGGTTTTACGAAGCGTGGGTCGGTAAGCGGGACACGGCAAAAGCGGCAAGCTACGCGACCGCGCAATCGTACGCGTGTATGGGTGCTCCTTTGCCTGAGGACAAGAAGCTGAAGCCGGCGGAGAGAATTCGTGCGGGGCTGGACAGGGCACTCGAAAAAATGCCGCGGGGGAAAGACCTCTCGGGCATGATGAGCGGCGTGCAACCGGTCAACGAACTGGTGAGACCGGTGGAGCAGGAAAATTCGAAGGCATTCGCAATCATGGCCGTCCCGAACCAGATGGCGGACAGCTTTCTCTGTCAGAAACGAAAAGTGGGTGTAAAGGCGCCAGAGCTGAAAAAGAATGAGGCGAAATACGGCGCGTATTACTTGTCGGCGAGCCAGTTGAATTTTGGCGAGGAGCAATCGCCGGCGTTGCTGTTGTTATGGACGCAGCAGAACAAGAATTGGAAAGTAGCGGCGTGGGCGGTGGATGTGCCGTAGGAGAGCAACCAATCGTTCTTTCGTTTCTGTAACCCTCGAAAGGTAAGCGACAACCATGCTTCGCAATGTTTAATACGGAAGGGACAACAAGTCGTTGTGCCCAACGATCGTGAATAGATCCTGCATTTACGTGAGGTAGTATCCCCTCCGTGATCACGTCGACGTTGGCAGCAGGTTTGCGAGCACACGTGGAAGTCGACTTGAGAAGAGCGCCATTTCGCTCTGGATGAGATTTCGCTGACCCACCGTCCTCCAGTTAACCCTGCAGGGTACGAAGTACTACAAGGACGACGACCTCAACGACAAATCATTGCTACCCGCCGCGAGGCGCGAAACCGCAGGACTAAGGTGTGGTCTGTTCGCGTTTAGAGATCACCGCGATATACCTTCTGCTCCAGCCAACTAGGCTGCGCTACTCTGTCGAGTTACTGGGACTTCTGCCACATCAGTTCTCGACTCGAAGATCGCAGTGTACAGAACGCCTCCTGCTGTGCCGCCGATGATCGGGGCCATCCAAAACAACCAAAGTTGTGCGAGCGCCCATCCTCCAACAAAAATGGCTGGTCCTGTGCTCCGTGCCGGATTTACGGACAGATTCGTAACCGGGATTCCGATGAGATGAATCAGCGTCAATCCCAGTCCGATCGCAATAAGTGCAAAGCCCGATGGAGCGCGCCGGTCGGTCGCTCCCATAATGATCATGAGGAAAAAGAAAGTCAGCACGACTTCCGCGACAAAGCATGAGACCAGGGAATAGCCACCCGGTGAGTGTGCAGCGTATCCGTTGGATGCGAAACCACCATTCAGGTCGAAACCTGCTTTTCCACTCGCGATCACCAGTAAAACACCCGCGCCGGCGATCCCTCCGCCTATCTGGGCAATGACGTATGCCAGCAAGTCTTTGGCCGGAAACCGTCTTCCAGCTGCGAGTCCAATAGAAACCGCCGGATTCAGATGACATCCCGAAATGTGCCCGATCGCGTAAGCCATCGTCAGGACCGTGAGTCCAAACGCCAAGGCAACGCCGTAAAACCCAATCCCTAACTGCGGAAACGCCGCAGCTAGCACTGCACTACCGCATCCGCCGAATACAAGCCAAAAAGTTCCAAGAAATTCTGCGATGGCCCGCTTAGATAGATTCATAGTTGTTCCTCACTGAAGATTTTCTGGCAATCAGTTTTGTCACAGCGTATAAGAAAAAAGAGGAGTTGGCAGCTGACAGAACTATTAACTGCCTTCCCGTGCTGCTAATTGGACACGAACACAAGGCATTCCTGCAGCTGTCAGTGTTGTCAGTTATTTTTTTGCAAATTGCAGTTTCGGCGCCGCAGCTCTCAGAACGTGGTGGAGTATTCGTGAAAGACCGTTGCGATGCTGTGTCGTTCAAGGATGCGCCTACCGCTGGATGTAATCACCTGTTAACGCCAACTTACTGGGGATGTGGGACGCTGACACGTAAAAGTAGTCGAATCGTTCTGGTATTGAGTTGCGTTCTCGCTGTTACATTTGCCAATTTCGGAACACCGTGGTGTACGCCGAACAGATTCGATACGCCGACATACCCCTGACACTCTCGAACCCTTCCGATACCGTAGTTGGCGTAATCGCCTTGTTAACAACACTTGGACTAAACGTTTACGGCCTTCCATCGGATCGCACGTGTTAGTTCCCATCTGTCAATTCTTCCAGTTGGCGAATCCTTGCCCTGTGCGTACCTTAAGTCCCGAATTGGGATAGACGCAGGCAGGTGCTTCCTCGTTGATCGTGTAAGCCGTACAAAGCGTTTCACAGGAGAACACAATATGAATTCGATAATAAGCAAAGCCTTCACAGCGATCACCTTGGCATTCGGAGTTTGCTGTTGTCTTTCGTTGAATGCTCAGGTGCAAACACAGACCAGTACACAGGCGGGAGTTCCCATCACGGAGATTAGCGTCGAAAAAGGCGAAGTGGTATCTGTTAATGGCAACGATCTCGTCGTGAAGATGGCGGATGGTAGCCTCCGTCACATTGCCAACGTAGCCGAAAGCGCGCGAGTCACTGTCGACGGGCAACAGCTTGGTATCCACGACCTCAAGCCTGGTATGAAGCTGCAGCGCACGATCAGTGTGACAACCACACCCCAGACGATCACGACGGTGCAGAGCGTAACGGGAACCGTGTGGCATGTGAATCCACCCCGATCAGTCATCCTCACGATGGAGAATGGCGAGAACCAACAGTTCAAGATCCCCCAAGGACAAAAGTTCAACGTTGAAGGACAGATGGTGGACGCTTGGGGTCTTAAAAAGGGAATGAAAGTTTCTGCCACGAAAATCGTTGAGGTTCCCCAGACGGTTGTGGATCGGCAAGCAAAGGTGACGGGCACCATGCCACCTGCCCCGGCGGCCCCGGCGGCAGACCAGCCAATCTTAATCGCAGAGTCCACCCCAGCACCTGCTCCCGCGGCCGAACCTGCTCCAACCCATTTGCCCAAGACTGGTAGCGCCGTTCCTTTTATCGGGTTGGCAGGCCTGCTGTGCATGTGCTCGGCGTTGGCTATTCGCACCTTGCTCAGATCTTAGTTGTGGGACAACTGAATATCCGGGTGCGGGTTGCAATGGAACCCCGTGCCCCCAACACTAGCGGGGCAGTCTTCTTCGGGAAAAGTCGGCTAAGCCTGTCCCACAAACCCGGACCGTGGGCGTCGCGCAGGAACCGACGTATACATCTGGAAGGGTGAGAATCGGGCAAAGCTAGAAGATTGCGCTGCGGCGTCGCACGAGTTAACGGCACGTCCGGAACCGAACTCGGGAGCTCCACGCTATGAGTGTCACCGTCCGAGTCGACCGAGAAGGAGACCACGCGAGTCTAGCACCGACTGGTCCGTTTGACTTGGCACATGCGACGGCGGTGTCGCGGGCAGTGGAGGCAAGCGAGGCACGTCTGAGTGGCTGCGTCTTGATCGACGTCGACCTAGCGCAGCTCGATCGAATCGACGGCGCCGGGGCAGTCTTGCTAGCACGGCTTCTTGATCGGCTGGACGCAGAAGGGCGCGCCGGGTGTGTCGTCAAGGGCGATAACCTCGAAGCGGCGCGGTTAATCGCACTCTATCGCGAGCGTCGGGTGGATCGCCCAGCACCACAGACGCTTCCCATGAGTCCGCTTGCGCGGATCGGTGCGTTTGCATCTGAGCTGCCAGGCAAGGCAAACGAGGCACTCGATTTTTGTGGTCGCTGCGGTGTCGCACTGCCGAAGACGGCCGCCTCCCCAAGCTCGGTCGATTGGCGTTCGTTGCCGAGGCTGATGCAAGAGATCGGTGCAGACGCGCTGCTCGTCACAAGCGCCGCCAACTTGCTAGTCGGAATTATCATCGCGTTCCTTGGCGTCTCACAGCTCGGGCGCTTCGGTGCGGTCGCGTACGTTCCCGAGCTAGTAGTCGTCGCGCACCTTCGAGAGCTCGGACCGCTGGTCACCGCGATCGTGGTGGCTGGTCGATCTGGGGCTGGCTTGGCATCGGAGATCGCTACGATGAAGGTGTCGGAGGAAATTGATGCCTTGCGCTCCATGGGCTTCGACCCCGTAAGGTGGCTAGTCGTGCCACGCTGTCTCGCTCTCGCTATCACATTACCGCTTCTGACGTGGGTGGGCGACGCTCTGGCCCTGATCGGCGGCTTAGTGGCCACGTCGGTGATCGCGCATATAACGACACGCGCCTACATCCAGGCGACCGTCAACGCGATCACCGTCGAGCATTTCCTGGCGGGCCTCGTCAAGAGTCCCTTTCTGGGGCTCGCGATCGGATTGATTGCATGTGGTCAGGGACTGCTCGCACGTGGTGGTGCCGCCGCTGTCGGCGCTCGGACGACCACCGCCGTCGTACTCGCCATCTTTAGCGTGATTGTGATGAGCGCCCTATTCACATTCTTTTTCGCACTCATGGGTATCTGAACATGCCGCTGCAAAGGCCGCACATCACCGTCGACAATTTGAGCATCGGTTGGGGAGCACGAGTACTCATGGAGCATGTCACTTTCCAGGTCGAGCGCGGAACGATCTTCACGATTCTTGGCGGATCGGGGTGCGGCAAAAGCTCGTTGCTTCGATATTTGATTGGCCTTGAACAGCCTGGGGCGGGGCGAATCGACATCGACGGCGTGGGAGAGCCGCACCGATACGAGGGCGTTCCACCCTTCGGCGTGCTCTTTCAGTCCGGCGCGCTCTTCAGCTCTATGACTCTCGCGGAGAACCTCGCTCTTCCCTTGAGTGCATGGACTCCGGTACGCGGTCCGACTGCGCGGGAACTTGTCCATTCAAAGCTTGACCTCGTCGGCCTTGGCGCGTTTGGCGAACATCTGCCGGGCGAAATATCTGGCGGCATGAAGAAACGCGCCGGCATTGCCCGTGCTCTGATGCTCGAGCCCAATCTCCTCTTCTTCGACGAACCGTCCGCCGGGCTCGACCCGATCTCTGCAATCGAGCTCGACCAGCTCATCATCACGCTCAGCCGTGATCTAGGGATCACCATTGTGATCGTGACTCACGAGTTACCAAGCATTTTTCTCGTGGCTGACTACTGCATCGTTCTAGACAAAGCCGCAAAAGGCATTGTGGCAAGGGGCGACCCACGCAAACTTCGGGACGCATCGGAGATACCATTCGTTCACAATTTCTTTACTCGCTCCTCGCCCACTGCATCCACGAAATCAGGGAGGGTATCTCAATGGCCGTCGAGAAAAGCTACACGCGACTTGGCATCTTCATCGTAGTCACGCTGGTCGTCGTGCTTGCAACGGCGGCGCTCTTCATTCAACGATGGAGGAGCCATGAAGTGATCGGCATGGTCACATACACCACTGAGAACGTCGCCGGCCTTGACATCTCAAGCTCTGTTCGGTACAGAGGCGTGCCAGTGGGCCGAGTGACAGAGCTGAGCGTGGACCCGCACGGGATCACCGTCGAAATTGACTTCGAGGTGTTCGTCGACCGCCTGAAGGCTATCGGCGTGCACGCTAGCCGAATTCGGGAGATCGGTGATTTTGGAGGAGTGTTCCCCCGGCTTCGGGCTCGGATCATCCGTAATCCAGTGACAGGCGAGGGGTACTTGTTGCTCGATGTACCACAGAATCCGCCACCAGCACTTGCACTCGGGTTCACCCCAAATCGACCTTACGTGCCGTCCGTGCCCTCAGTGGCTGCGACGGTACAGGATCGGCTGCCCGCGTTTTTGGATCGCGCAGAAGCCACACTTCAAGCTCTCGGGGAGATCGTCAACCGGATTCCCGCTAGCCTGGACCGCAGCGACCGATTCTTCACTAACGTGGAGCGCACCGTACAGGAAAGTCAGCTACCAACGCTGAGCGCTGACTCACGTAAATTCTTTACGACGACAAGTGCTCAGATCGAACAGATCAGGTCCGAGTTGGACGGGTTGATCGGCACCGATGGCGCGCTGGTCAAGTTTTCTGACGAAGCGCGCGCCGCGATCAAAGCCGCAGATCTTCCTGCCGCGACACAATCAGCACGCGACGCGGCTGACAATTCCAGACTTGCGTCGGACGATCTACGGCGTTCCCTGCCGGCCATCCGCGATTCGCTCGAACAGTTGCGCGAGCTTGCGCGACAGCTCGAAGAGCAGCCCGAATCGGTGGTTTACGGTCGCCGACCGCCACAGGAGAAGCACTGATGATTCGCGTGCTCCGATCCTGGTCGTGCCTGCTTGGCACCATCGTTCTTCTTGGCGGCGTCGGCTGCCAGCTACGGCGCCCCGCCACGACACCCACCCGTATGATCGAACCGCAAGTGCTCGAGCCGCAAATGGCCGAACCAGCGAGTGTAGTGCCGAAGGTTCCCAATGCTACAGCCGTAAGGCTGCTCGATACCCAAGCGCGCGGACACATCGGTCGTCGTGTGCTGCACAAGCAACCAGATGGTGAGTTGGCGGAAGATTCCGTCTGGCGATGGTCGTCTGCTCCTGATCGCTATCTAGACACGGCGTTGCACCTCGAACTCGCATCGAATCCCGACATACGCCTCGTCGATGTCGGCCGAGCTCCGGTGCTAGGCGCAAGGCTGCTTGTGTGGAACCTCGAATCTGCGGGTGGGACACGACTGGTTGGAGCCGTGGAATTTCAGATCACGGGCATCGACCAGGTGGTACATACCGAGGTATTGAAAGCCAGTGAGCCCGTCTCAGCTGAGCTGCCTGGGGACTTGGCCGCCGTCGCGGGCCGGCTCTTGCGCCGCCTCGCGTCCGAGGGCCTCACGTGTGTCTCAAAATACGAGCGGCCGCAGTCGGCTAGGAGTGTGCCATGAAGCCAGACCAGTCATCCGACTTGGCCGTGACGCTCACACGCAAGACATACGAAAAGGAAGTGCGCAAACTGCAAGCCAGGTTGTGCGAGTTGCAAGCCTGGGTCAAGCACAAAGGCCTGCGCATCATGATCGTCTTCGAAGGCCGCGACGCCGCCGGCAAGGGAGGTACCATTCGGGCTCTAACCGAGCGTGTCAGTCCCCGTATTTTCCGTGTCATCGCGCTGCCCGCGCCCTCCGACAGAGAGAAGTCGCAGTTGTACCTCCAACGCTACATGCAGCACTTTCCCGCGGCGGGCGAAATCGTGATTTTTGACCGCAGTTGGTACAACCGCGCGGGTGTCGAATATGTGATGGGCTTTTGCACGAAGGAAGAGCGTACCCGCTTTCTAGAGCTCTGTCCCCAGATGGAGAAAACCATCACGGAAGGTGGTATCCAACTTATCAAGATCTGGCTGGAGGCCAGCGACAAAGAGCAGAAACGTCGCTTTGAGGCACGCATAGAGGATCCATTGCGCCAATGGAAGCTCAGCCCAATGGACCTTCCCTCGCGCAGCAAGTGGTTCGATTACTCGCATGCCCGCGACTTGATGCTCAACGCGACAGACACAAAGCACGCGCCCTGGTACATTCTGCGTTCGGATGACAAGAAACGCGCCCGACTCAACTGCTTGGCGCACATTCTGAACCTGATTCCCTACAAAAAAGCGCCGCGTGAAAAGGTAAAGCTGCCCGAGCGCTCGATGAAAGCCGCATATGACGACCAGGCCTCGCTCAAGGGCAGGAAGTTCGTGCCCGAGAAATACTGAATTGAGCGCTTTGATCGCAGCACTGTCAGAACCTGAAGTTTGTCAACATATCGCAGCGTGGCTGGACGCACCACGCAACCACAAGACGCGAGCGGGGTACAACACCCTGATCACGCGCAATCCGCAGAGGACAGGTTCAGAACAATAGGTTCAGAACAAAAGAGCACTCCACAGAGATCCACTGGAACGCATAATGCATTCGCATCCCAGCCAGACTGATGAAAGCGTTTCTCAGAAGATTCACGACCTTGGCTGATTAGCTCCATGTGCCGAAAACGCTTATGACCCGCCGCCGCATCCGTAGTTGCGAAGCACGTGTCTCGGAGAGATAGCATCGTTACTTGAGGTTTATGCTTACCCCTATGATCGCGCCTGATGTAGTAAGGGCGAAAACAGAGTTTCCAGTTCGATAGTCCACGTACAGGTGGCGGTAACCAACTTGCAGGGTCCAGTTTGGTTTGATCCTATAACCGATGACCCCCACGACCCGATAATCCAGTTCGGCTGCTGCACCCCACCCGCCCACATCACCCGCCACCATGACTTCGACCTTGGGCAACAGCGTTGCCACCACTCGTCCGCCGACCAGCACATCCACCCAGTTCAGCGATCCAGAAAAATTCAGCCCCGCGCGGGAAGGCGAAAACTCCAGGTGCTGCCCCATGTACCAGTAGCGAAACCCGGTAAGGCCATCGACCTTAAACTTATCGCGATCGAGCATCCGGTAGCCTATCCTGGGAGTCAGGATGAATTCAGTTAGGTTCACATCCGCTGATGTAGCGTTGAGGTTTGGAAATGGGAGCGCTTTGTCGTCCGCAAGTCTGATCCACACGACGTCGAGAGGAAGCACCAGCCTCTTGCGACGAGCGTCCACCGCCGCCATTAACCCGAAACGAAAATGCGAGAGTAGGTCACCAGGGGTTGCGTGAAAGCTGGCTTGGTGGTCACGAGCACCTATGGTTCCGTGTGCGCCGGCAAGCCAGAGATAAGGAGATACCACTAAGTGCCAGCCATCATCAACCGCAGCTGCCGATTCTGGCGAAGTGGGTGTCGACTGAGATTGGCCGTTCGAAGATGATGTCTCGGCCGCCGACAATGGGCGGCTATCACTTTTGGCAACCCGTTGGGCGTGAATGAGAGAACTCGGGCCGAAGATAACGACCGTCATTGCGACGGCGAAGAGCCACAGTGATTGGTTATCTTTCATAGCGAATGGCAACTTAGACGCCAACGACAAAGAACTGCTCGCGACAAAGCCAAGATAGCCGGCGACGTCGAAAGATTATACTAAGTACTAAACATCTTTTGGACGAAAGTACCGTGGAAACCGCATGCTCACTCAGTGAGAAGGCGGAGATGGTTTCCTCACGCTTGGCTGCCATCAGATCTACCACTTGAAATAACATTAAGTGATCAAATGTGTCGGAGAGGTCGTCGCTGCTGTAACCCCCTACTTACCACGTTTGTTGCGTACTTGGCGTCATCGCAAGCATTCTACTTGCGCGTCGCGCCGGAAA
>Ga0207662_10001732_pt1 | contig 10698 bp, 7 predicted proteins | sample KBSS33LmetaG_FD_184338 | JGI IMG/M metagenome (GOLD analysis project Ga0207662, IMG submission 184338) | Switchgrass rhizosphere microbial communities from Kellogg Biological Station, Michigan, USA - KBS S3-3L metaG (SPAdes) (version 2) | ecosystem: Host-associated > Plants > Roots > Rhizosphere... | reverse complement strand
CTGCCTTCCGCCAAATGGCGTAGTCGAACTAGGCGCGCGTGTCGAAGTTTGACTCGGACAGCAGCAATTGGATCGTGCAAAGAAGAGCACTTATTACGGAATCGGCCGAGGTCTTGCCGATCCATTAAGCGAAACAAAGTCTGATTGGATCAGGTTGCAGCGAAGTCGGGCGTGGCTGAGAAAGAACTTGCCAGCAAGCGCGACCGCAATTGAAAGTTACGGCTCATAGCGATGGCCGAGATTATTCCCGCAGGCGTCCATCGGCCGCGCAACGTTGATTGGAAGCGCGCCGCCGCGCTGCTTTACGGCGATTGGGGCACCAGCAAAGCCTATGTGCTCGGGCTGGCCTTTGTCGCGGCTGGTTTCGCGTCGTTTCCAATCATTCTCGCCGTGTGCGCGCTCACCGCGATCGTCGGTTTCAATTACATCATCGTGTGCGCGCACTTTCCCGATGGCGGTGGGGTCTATTCCGCGGCGCGCCAGCAGAGCCGGTTTCTTGCGTCGGTTGGTGCACTCTTGTTGATTGCGAATTTCATCGTTACCGCTGCGTTGAGCGGGTGGGCTGGGGTTACTTACCTTGGTGTGCCGAGTCAGTATGCTCCTATCGCAGCAACGGCGGTGATTTTGATCCTCGGTGTGCTCAATTCTTTCGGGCCGAAACATAGTGGCAGTGTTTCGATCTGGCTGGCCGTTCCGGCGGTGATCGTAGTTGTCGCCACGATCGCATTTAGCGCGCAGCATTTAAATTTCACGCATCTCGAGCCTCGGCATGCCGATCTGAGCACGGTCTGGGTGCAGTTCGTTGGCGTGATCCTCGCTTTAAGCGGTGTGGAGGCAATCGCCAATCTCACTGGCGTAATGAAATTGGATCCCGGCGCGACGTCCGCCCGACCGAAGGTCACGCGCACAGCCACGAAAGCAATTTTGCCGGTGGCGATCGAAGTTGTTGCCGGGACTGTGCTGCTTGGCTGGGCGATGCTCTCGCTCCCGAAATCTTACGCACCGGAACTCCAAGCGCATAAGGAAGACATGCTGCGTTTTCTCGGCCAGCATTACGCAACACTCGTCGGCGGGGTATGGTTTGGTGATGCGTTTTCTATCTTTGTTGGTGCCGTCTTCGGACTCCTTCTCATCAGTGCCGTCAATACCGCCATTGTCGCATTGATTGGTGTGATCTACATGATGGCACAGGACGGCGAGATGCCCCCGCAATTCGCACGTCTCAACAGCCACGGTGTCCCACGCATTCCGCTCATTGTCGCCGTTGCAATTCCGATTGTTGTGCTCGGCGTTACCAGACAGTTCGAAGGACTGGCGGGTTTATATGCTATCGGCGTTGTGGGCGCCATTTCAGTCAATCTCGGAGCGTGCACGTTCAACAAACGGCTCGGTCTGCGGGTGTACGAACACCTGATCATGGGCGGAACGTTCCTGGTTCTTTCCTTGGTTGAGTTGACGATCGCAAAAACGAAACCTGACGCGCTCTTTTTCGCGGTCTGCGTGTTGGGCATCGGGCTCGGGTTCCGAACCTATTCGCATAAGCTCTCGGGGTTAAAGACGCTGACCGTGACGCGCAAAGTAGCCGAAATGGTCACGCCCGATCTCGTCTCAACCGTGCAAACGCGGCTTGAAGAAGGCCACAAAATCATGGTCGCCGCGCGTGGAATCACGGGGGTACTCGGATTCGCGTTGGATGAAGCACAACTGCGCAACGCCACCTTGTACGTTTTGTATGTGAAGGAGATCGCGGTATTCTACGCTGGTGGCCCCACCGTACCGGGACGCCCGAAATGGCAGAATGACCCCGAGGCAGCCGCGATCATGTCAACGATGCTTAAGCTAGGGGCCGAACGGGGCGTCTGCGTATTGCCTCTCTATGCTGTGAGTGAGGATGCGGCTACCACTATTCTCGATCTCGCCGCCACGCTCGGCATCGACTATCTCATCATCGGTGCGTCGCAACGGAGCGCCATGACCAAACTGCTCCGGGGCAGCGTAGCAACAAACGTGGCCGCGCAGTTGCCCGATTCCATTCATCTTTTGATTTTTGGTTAAAATGACCCCGCCCAAGGTCTTGATCGCCGATTCCATCTCCCAGCGCGGAATCGATGAGCTTGCGCGCGAAGGTGCGCTCGAAGTCACGGTCAAAACCGGGCTGAGTGAACCCGAACTTGTCGATCTGATTCCGCAATTCAGTGCGCTGGTTGTCCGCAGCCAAACGAAGGTCACCGTTGATATCTTAAATGCCGGCACGCAACTTCGCGTGGTCGGCCGTGCCGGCGTGGGCGTGGACAATGTCGATGTCGAAACCGCCACACGCCGCGGCATCATCGTATTGAATGCGCCGGGCGGAAACACAGTTTCCACAGCTGAGCACGCATTTTCGCTCTTGCTTTCGGTGGCGCGCAAGATTCCGCAGGCCGATGCAAACGTTCGCGACAAAAAGTGGGACAAAAAGAATTTCGAAGGCGTCGAACTCTATAACAAAACGCTCGGCATTATTGGAATGGGTCGTATCGGCAGCGAATTGAGCCGGCGCGCGATCGCTTTCGGAATGCGCGTTGTCGCTTACGATCCCTATCTCTCCGCGACGCGCGCCCGCAGTTTGCAGATCGAATTGGTTGACGACATCGACGATCTGCTTACGAGCGCCGATTTCATTTCGCTGCACACCCCGTTGACCGCAGAAACGCGTCATCTTCTCGATTTCGCTCGACTGCAAAAAACAAAACGCGGCGTTCGCGTCGTCAATTGCGCTCGCGGCGGTTTAATCGACGAAGAAGCGCTCGCCAGAGCGTTGCAGGATCGACATGTAGCCGGCGCGGCGCTAGATGTCTTCGAGACCGAACCACTGCCGATCGATTCGCCGTTGCGCAGCGCGCCGAACCTGATTCTCACGCCACATCTGGGCGCTTCCACTTCAGAGGCGCAGGAGAGCGTCGGGATTGAGATTGCACAATCGATTCGCGCCGCGTTGCTCGAAGGGACGATCCGCAACGCGGTCAATATGCCGAACCTCGACGCCAAGACGCTGGCGATTATCGGTCCGCATCTCAGATTCGGCGAAAAACTTGGGCGTTTTCTGTCGCAAATCGCGCCGAAGCGCGCTGAAACTCTCAACATCAATTACAGCGGCAAAGTTAATGAAGCCGACACGACAGCGATCACGCGCTCAATCTTGAAAGGCTTCTTGCAAACGGCCGGCGGCAGCGAGGTCAATGAAGTAAACGCACCCGGGTTCGCCGAAAGCCTTGGTTTGAAAGTGAGCGAATCGCGCTTGAGCGCACCTGGCGATTACACCGACATGCTCGAATTGTCCGCTACCGGCGAAGGGAAAACGGTGTCTGTCGGTGGCGCTTTCTTCGGCGCGACCCCGCGGATCGTGAGCGTGAATAGTCGCCCGGTCGAAGCCCGGCCACACGGTGTCGTGCTTGTGCTCGAAAACACCGATCGCCCTGGAATGGTTGGGAGAATCGGGACTTTGCTGGGAGATGGCGGGGTGAACATAGCCACGATGTCGCTCAGCCGAAATCAGGCTGGCGGAACGGCGCTGACCGTTCTGAATCTCGACAGCGTGCCCACCGCATCTCTGCTCGAGGAGATTCGCGCGAGCGATGATATTCACTCGGCGCAGGTGATCGAGCTCTGAGAAATTCTGCGAAGCGGGTGAAAGCGGCTGCGCCAGCAAAATCCCTAAACCAATTCCTTGCCGTCAGACAGTTAATTCGATAGAACTCGGTCTCATATGGACTTTAGCTCTCACTCTATTCTCTGGATTTTGCTTATCGGTCTTGTCGTCGGTGCCATTGCGAAATTGTTGATGCCGGGAAGAGATCCCGGCGGTTGCATTGTGACGATCTTACTCGGTATCGCCGGCGCGTTCGTTGCCAGCTATCTCGGGCAGGCCGTCGGGTGGTACCAACCCGGGCAGCCAGCAGGTTTTATTGGGTCGGTCGTTGGCGCTATCCTGCTGTTGCTGCTGTATCGATTGCTCTTTAGACGATCTTGACAGCCGGGCAATTGTAGGGGCAAGCGCCTCTACAAAGAGGGACGATCCCGCAGCGCAACGCGCTATACCGCGGTCACGCTTTAAAACACACACCAGCGTTTGCCCTGTTGGATGAATGGCAGATTGTCATTCTTCATGGCTGCGCCGACAAAAGCCCGAATCATCATTGCATTCGCCGCGCTCTATTTGATTTGGGGCTCAACTTTTCTCGGTATTCGTTTCGCGATTGAAACGATTCCGCCGTTTCTGATGGCAGGTGCGCGATTCCTGATAGCTGGAATGATCATGTATGCAATCGCGTGGTCGCAAGGAATCACCAAGTCCAGTTGGGCGAACTGGCGCACTTCTTTGATTATCGGCGCATGTTTGCTGCTCGCTGGCAACGGCGGTGTCACAATCGCAGAAGAGTATATCGACTCCGGATTGGCAGCGGTGGTCGTGGCGATCGTTCCCATCTACATTGTGCTGCTGGGATGGGCGACGGGAATGGCTCCGAGACCGACTCCAACTGTCTGGCTCGCGCTTGCAGGAGGTTTTGTCGGCGTGGGGATTTTGTTCGGGCCGGCTCTCCATTTTCACTCGAACGGCCATGGTCCTGCGATCGGAATATCGATCCTGCTGGTATCAACGTTCATCTGGTCGGTAGGATCACTTTATTCGCGCGTCGCAAAACACGCGGCCTCTCCCTTTCTCACGGCTGCTCAACAAATGATTTGCGGAGGACTCTTACTTTTGTTCGCGGGGATCGTGACCGGCGAGGTACCGCACTTTCACGCTGCAGCCGTCTCGATCTTATCGCTCGCTTCATTCATTTATCTCGTGCTCATTGGCGCGGTGGTTGGATACACCGCTTACATTTGGCTGCTGCGTCACTGTGAGCCGACGAAGGTGGCGACTTACGCATATGTGAATCCGATCGTGGCAGTCTTGTTAGGCACTCTTTTCGCTGGCGAAACGTTGACTGCCCGCACGCTGATTGCCGCTGGCCTCATCATCGGTTCAGTGGCTCTCTTAATCACGGCGCAGCAATTAAGAGCGCGAGTCGAACCGCCCATCAGCGCCGCGCTGGAGCCAGCTGATTGAGCGCGGTGAATCCGCGGAGCGCACGCTTCCAGCATGCGAGCCCCAATTTTCTCGCGGGTTCGGGCCTCGGGGGCAAACTGCAGCGCGGAAAATTTTTCGTGAGCAGTCCGCGCCCTTTGAGCTTTAATCTGCCATGGCCAAGGATCCGAAAGATCGGAAACAAACGATCGAAGTAGTCAAACGCAATTGGCAGGCCGAAGTCGAGACCGCACAGACCTACCGCGATCTGGCCGAGCGTGAGCGGGACGAAAAACGCAAGGGCGTTCTTCTGCGTATGGCGGAAGCAGAAGAACGCCATGCCCAACGCTGGGAGAAAAAACTCAGAGACCTCGGCGTAGAGCCGCCTGTTCTGAGAGACACAACCGCGCGTCGGTTAAATCGTTGGTGGAACAAGATTGCCGGAGCCGAGATCGCTATTCGCCGGATGGAAGCCGCGGAAGAACGGCACGAAGCGGAATTTCATGATCAAGCCGAGCGTGCTTTGGCTGGCGAACAGGATGTGCAGGAATTTTTGCGGAAAAGCGCGCTCGAAGAAAAAGCGCATGCCCGGGTGCTTGGCGCTATGGCGCCCCCGATCAGCGCGCGCACCGCGCTGGACAAAATCCTGAAACGCGAGCGCTGGCATGGGCGAGGGGGCAGTTGGGTAGCCGATGCGATCTACGGCGCAAACGATGGTTTGGGCGCGGTGTTCGGAATTGTTTCAGGCGTAGCGGGGGCCACGAATAATCAGCAACATTTCATTCTCATCTCCGGCCTTGCGGGCATGCTCGCTTCGACGCTCTCAATGGGTGCAGGCGCATATCTCGCCGCGAAAAGCGAAGCGGAAGTGTACGAAGCCGAGATTTCGCGGGAGCGCGCGGAGGTAGAAGAAAACCCCGAGGAAGAGATCGAAGAGATGTCGCTCTTCTATCAATTACAGGGATTCACTCCCGAAGAATCGCAGAAAATGGCAGAGCGCCTCGCTGAGCAGCCTGAGCAATTCGTCCAGGCGATGGCGCAAAGCGAGCTTGGGCTCTCCGAACATCGTTTTCCGAATCAATGGACTGCCGCGTTCTCAGCCGGTATTTCGACTGCCATTGGCGCTTTCGTCCCGATCATTCCATTCTTTTTCTCGGGTGGGCTTGATGCCGTGCTTGCTTCTTTCGGCATCAGTTTAATTGCGCATTTTGCAGTCGGCGCATTGAAATCACTCATCACGATCCGTTCCTGGTGGGCGTCGGGCCTGGAAATGACCTGGATCGGCGTAATTGTCGCCGTCGTGACTTACGGCCTCGGGCTGGCATTTGGGGCGTTGGGCTAAACAAACTAAATTCGATGAGGTTGGGAGAACAACTTGCGTTTGCATCTCCTTTGCATTTCGGTGCGTTTTCAACATTTCGTAATTCGGATTGTCAATGAATTCTCACATGCGTCTGCGTTTTGTAACATCGCTCGTCTCTGTCGCGCTCGTTGCGCCAGCAGTTTTCGCCCAAGATAAGAATGCGCCGACGGTCGATGAGTTAGTTTCCAAGAACGTCGAAGCCAAGGGCGGAGCAGGTGCCTTGGAGGCATTTCAGTCGCTGCGCCTCACCGGCAAGATGCTCGTGAACCAAGGCCAAATTGAACTCGCTTATCTCCAAACTAAAAAACGACCGGGTGAGATCCGTACCGAGGCGACACTTCAGGGCATGACTCAAGTCGAGGCATATGATGGGAAAGAGGGATGGAGAATCTCGCCATTCCAGGGACGCAAAGATCCGGAAAAAATGTCAGCCGACGACATCAAACCGCTGATGGAGGACGCGGAGATCGACGGGCCATTGGTAGATTGGAAGGCCAAGGGAAGCACGGTCGATTATCTCGGAACGGAAGACGTAGATGGAACGCTTGCTCACAAATTGAAGGTTGTGCGGAAGAACGGCGACGTCAGCTTCGTTTACCTCGATCCCGATCATTTTTTAGAGATTCGAGTCGTGACACAACGCATCAAACACGGCGCGCAAGAGGAGGTTGAGACCGATCTCGGAGATTACGAAAAAACCGGCGGCGTATTCGTTCCGACGTCGATCGAGTCCGGACGGAAGGGAGACCCCGACAAACAGAAGATTATTATTGATAAGGCTGAGGCGAATGTGCCGGTCGATGATACGACTTTTCATTTCCCGACCGCTTCCAAGTAATTTCATTATGTCTTCCTTGAAGCTTATTTTGACTGCTGCGCTGTTTCTCTGCGCTACCGTCTCCCGATCTGAGGAGGCACCATATAGCTCTGCTTCAATCTCCGGTTTAGGTGCGCGCAACATCGGCTCGGCAACAATGAGCGGGCGCATCTCGGCCCTCGCCGCCACAAGAGAGCCCTCCGGAAAAATCACTGTCTTTGTTGGAGCGGCCAGCGGCGGGGTGTGGAAATCCGACGATGGCGGTACACGCTATCGGCCAGTATTCGACGAGCAACCGGTGCAGTCGATCGGCGCCATCGCACTCGATCCGAAAAATTCTAAAAACGTTTGGGTCGGCACTGGCGAAACCTGGACGCGCAACAGCGTTTCCATCGGAAACGGGGTCTACAAATCCTCGGACGGGGGCGAGACCTGGACGCATGTCGGTTTGGACAAGTCGGAACGGGTCGCGCGAATCGCAGTGAGTCCGAAAAACCGTGACACGGTTTTTGCTGCGGTGCCCGGTGCGTTATGGAGCGATTCGCCCGATCGCGGTCTTTACAGAACTTCAGACGGAGGCAAGACATGGACTCAAATTCTCAAAGGTCCGAATCTTTCCACCGGCTGCACTGACATCGCGATCGATCCATCGAATCCGGACGTGATGCTCGCTGCCATGTGGGATTTTCGCCGCAAAGGCTGGGAATACCGTTCGGGTGGCGATAGCCCTACCGCGCCTTCTGCCAGTGGATTGTTTCGTTCGACGGACGGCGGTAACACCTGGAGCGAAATTACGCCTGAGGCCAACAAAGGTTTTCCAAAGAAGCCATATGGCCGGCTGGCGGTGGCGATCGCGCCTTCAAATGCAAAGCGCGTTTACTGTTTCGTCGAATCGCCCGACAGCGCGCTCTTCGTTTCGGATGACGGCGGCATGACGTGGGACAAACGCGACAAAAGCAACTGGATGGTGTGGCGTCCGTTCTACTTTGCGAACTTGATTGTCGATCCCAAAAATCCGGACCGCGTGTTCAAGACCGACGGCGCGCTGATTATGAGCGAGGACGCTGGCAGGAGCTTCGCGGTCGTAGGCGGATTTCAAGGGGCACATGGCGACGTGCACGATGTCTGGATCGATCCAACCAATACGCAAACGGTCTTTGCCGGTGACGACGGCGGGATGTGGTATTCCTATAACGGCGGCAGTAAATGGTGGAAAGGCAATAACCTGCCAGTGTCGCAATTCTATCACGTCAGCGTGGACGATAACGATCCGTATCGTGTCTATGGTGGTTTGCAGGACAACAGTTCCTTCGTGGGTGAATCACAGTATCCCGGCGGCATCAGCAACGCGCAGTGGGAAAACATGTATGGTGGCGATGGCTTCTGGATGTTTCAGGACTCGGCTGACCCTGACTACATCTATGCCGAATATCAAGGTGGCGAGATTGCGCGAATAAATCGGCGCACACACGAAGCTCGCAACATCAAGCCGCGGCCTAACTACAAAGAGAAACTCCGATTCAATTGGAACACCCCAATCGCTTTGTCACCGAACGAAAAGGGAACGATTTACATCGGCGCGCAATTTTTGTTTCGCTCGCGCGATCATGGTCAGACATGGGAGCGGATCTCACAGGACCTGACAACAAACGATCCGGAAAAGCAGAAGCAGGAGCAATCGGGCGGAGTGACGGTGGACAATTCATCCGCCGAAATGCACACCACGATCTACTCGATCAGCGAATCGCCCAAAGATAAATCACTGATCTGGGTCGGCACGGATGACGGCAATCTTCAGCTCACCCGCGACGGTGGCAAAACGTGGACCAATGTCGTCGGCAATGTTCCTGGTTTGCCGAAGAACTCGTGGGTCAGTTGGGTGCAGGCGAGTAACTTCGATGCAGGCACGGCCTACGCTGCTTTCGATCGCCACACCTTCGGAGACATGGCCCCGTATGTTTTTCGGACAGCTGATTATGGGAAAACCTGGACACCGCTCGTGAGTGCACAGGACATCAAAGGTGTTCGCGGATACGCTCACGTAATCAAGGAGGATGTTGTCAAACCGGAGCTTCTTTTTCTCGGCACTGAGTTTGGACTTTGGGTCTCGATCGATGGCGGAAAAAACTGGGCGCAATTCAAGGGGAATCATTTTCCCGCGGTTGCCGTTCGCGATCTGGCAATTCAACCACGCGATAACGATCTTGTTCTGGCAACGCACGGTCGCGGAATTTGGATCGTGGACGACATCACACCGCTGCGCGCTTTGACGCCGGATCTTCTGACCCAGGAAGTTGCTTTCGTTTCGGCGCGGCCTGTGCAGCAACGGATTGAAGGAACCGGCGGATGGGCCGATGGCGACGCCGTTTTTGTCGGCGATAATCCGCCGGACGCGGCCGTGATCACTTACTATCAGCGTGCGCGTCATCTTTTCGGGAAAATAAAATTGGAAGTCCTGGATGCTTCCGGCCGCGTTGTTGACGAATTGCCAGCCAGCAAACGCTCCGGCCTGAATCGAGTGACCTGGCCGATGCGCGAGAAACCGCCGCGTGTGCCGCCTGCAGCCCAGATTGCTTTTGCCGGAACCCGCGGGCCGCGGCTATTGCCGGGCACTTACACGGTGCGCCTGACAAAGGCCGGCAAGGTTTCCGAAACGAAGTTGACCGTGGGCCTTGATCGCCGGGCGAAATTTAGCGAAGCCGATCGCAAGGCCCAGTTTGATGCAGCCATGAGCGTCCACGCGCTATTTGGCGAAGAAAGCGCACTAATGGGTCGAATTTTGTCGTTGCGCGCGGCATTGGCAAAGACTGGAGCAGCTTTGCCAGAAGGTGACCCGCTTCGCAAAAACGTCTCCGACTTCGACGGAAAGGTCGATGCAGTGCGCAAAAGAATTGTTGCCACAACCGAAGGAGGCGCGATTACCGGCGAAGAGCGACTGCGGGAGCACACCGACCAACTCTACGGCGCTCTTCTCAGTTATGAAGGAAAACCGGGCGGCTACCAGATAGCCTATATCGATGCGCTCAAGCGGGAACTGGCTGATGTGACAAAGGAATTCGAGCAATTGCTCGCCAAGGATTTGCCCGCTTTAAACGAATCGCTCAAAGCCAAAGGCCAGCAGCCAATCCCGCCGCCACTAACCAACGTCGCCGCCAATGATGCCGTGCGTAGCCCGGGTGGCGCGTCCGCCGTCAGCGCACCGCTTCCCGTCGATTTCCGACTTTGCCAATAGCCCTGTGGTCGCCGGCCGCGCCAAACTTTCCCATGCGCCTATGCGCTTGCTGGCTTGCCGAGTCGTAGCTCGCCGCGTTGACGTTGCAAGGTAAAACGTGTCCGCCTTCGCTGAAGCTACGGCGCGACAGTCTTCGCGCTCCTCTACGACGCGAGCGAAGACTGGAGGTAAGGGGATTCGAACCCCTGGCCTTCTCATTGCGAACGAGACGCTCTACCAGCTGAGCTATACCCCCG
>Ga0207662_10001731_pt1 | contig 10698 bp, 9 predicted proteins | sample KBSS33LmetaG_FD_184338 | JGI IMG/M metagenome (GOLD analysis project Ga0207662, IMG submission 184338) | Switchgrass rhizosphere microbial communities from Kellogg Biological Station, Michigan, USA - KBS S3-3L metaG (SPAdes) (version 2) | ecosystem: Host-associated > Plants > Roots > Rhizosphere... | reverse complement strand
CCGCCACGAACTCGCGTAGCTTCGCGAAGTACGGCTTTTCCGTCTCATCACCGACGGCGGCCTGCCAGGAAGGAGGGAGGGAAAGCTTCATCGTTCCGGGTCGGTGCAGGGTGGACGGGTCCTACCGCCGTACAGGAAAGCGCTCTCATACCGGGCGGATCCGCGACGCAACCCGCGTTCCCGGAGTGCCTTCAAGGCCTCTGCGACCCCGGGGCCGGTGATGGCACCTTCCGATCCATGAGGAGAGTGGCGAACGGGGGACGGGCAACCCGACCCTGTTCGCCACCTTTTTCTTTTCCGTGCCGCACCTGCGGCCACGCCGATCGCGCCAGGAGAAAAGTCGCGGTCGCGTCCTTCTAACCAGGTGGTGGAGCGGAGGTACCGCCGTCGTCCGAGGGGAAACGACTCCGACGTTTGTAGACACACCCTTCACACGCAGGTCCGAGAGATGAATCTGCCCCTGTGGGCCGGATATGTCGCGTTCTTCGCCGTTCCCTTCGTCTTGTGGACGATCGCGACGGTCTCCGCCGGCAAGCGAGGCTTTCATGAACGCGCGTTCGCTCTCATCGCAGGAGACGACGGGCGCCTGAGCCTGGCGCGCCTGCAGGCGCTGTCGTGGACGCTCGTGATATTCGGCGCCTTCGTCGCCGCGATGGTGATCCGCGACCGGATCGTCGCCGGCAGCACGGAGGAGATCGGGCGAGCCCAGGACGCCGCCAAAGCAGCGACGGAAAAGGCGCAGGCCGCCCGGACGGCACTGGAAAAGGCGCTGAGCGATTCGATCGCGGCACAGACCGCCGAAACCACCGCCGTGCTCGAAGCGAAGGTGGCGGACGCCTACACGGCACAGGTCCAGGCCGCCGGTCTGCCCACCGTCGAGATCACGGAAGCCGGAAAGAAAGCAGCTCTCGCGCACGCCACAGCCGTGGTTGCCGCCAACGATCGTGCCCGTCTGTCCGCCGCCACCGGCCCGGCCCGCCTCGCCCTGGCCAGAACCGAGGGCGAGGCACGGTCCGCGACGGCCACCGCGAGCAGCTACAAGTGGGTCGGAATTCCCCCGGAGCTGCTCCTCCTGGCCGGAATCGCCATCGGGTCCGGCGTGTTCTCCACCCTGATCTCGTCCGTACGAAGCGAGGAGAAGACGGCCCGCCTGGAGAGCGCGCAGCTGACGCCGGTCGCGGGCACGAACCCGCCCTTGTACCAGCTCACGATCCGGGGGAGGAACCTGGGCGGATCCGGCAGCGTGAGGGTAGATGGCCGCAATGCCGCCGTAAAGGAGTGGACTGACATCCAGATCCTGGCATACCTGCCCGACAGGGCCACGACCGAGCTGCTGATCGTCGACACCCCGCACGGCAAGGTCAGTCATCAGCTCACCGGCACGGGCGCCGCTCTCGCACTGGGCCCCGCCAGGACCCGGTACGAGTTCTCGGACCTGTTCCGGGACGACAAGAGCCCCATCGAGCTCTCGCTGATGAAGTTCCAGATGTTCGGCTGGACGGTCGTCGCGATCGCCCTCTATGCGTGGTTCTTCCTCGACAACCTGAGCGACCACCTCACCGTTCTGCCCACGGTGGACTCTTCCATCGCTCTGCTCACCGGAGTGAGCCAGACGGGCTACCTCGCGGGCAAAGCGGTCTCCGGCGCGAAGCCGGGCCCCTGACGGCCGAGCACCCGGCCGTATCCGATCCCACCTTCAGGAGGTCATCCGATGAGCTATCGTGTCATTCACGGCGAGTACGTGATCGTGGGCAAGCAGCCCGACGCCGACTCGGTGAGGTTCCGGCCGGACGACCCGACGCGCTTTCAGGGACTGGAGGGAAAGCCCGTCCGCTTCGCGGGAGACGGAACGGCACAGCTGCGGTTCCAGGGGGTCGATGCGCCCGAGCTGCACTACGGCGGCGGCAGGCAGCCCGTGGCGAAGTACGCCCGGAACGTTCTGCTGTTCCTGATGGGCTTCGGCAAGGTCCGCTACGACGGGGTGACCGTGCGGTTCGCCGAGAACCGGGTGAGGGGGGCGATCCTGACGAGGGGAACCGATGTGCATGGCAGGCCCATCTCGTACCTGCTCCTCGACATCGACATCGGCGGCCTGAGCGACGGACAGGACATCCCGGAGGACGCCGACGTCACACTCCTCCTGCGAAGGACCCTGAACTACCGGATGATCGAGGCGGGATTGCAGTACTACCTGGCCTACGATTCCATGCCCGAGGCGCACCGGGAGCTGTTCAGGGAAGCGGCGGCCGCCGCCCGCGGCAACGGACTCGGGGTGTGGGTACAGGACTCGACCGCCGAGTTCGAGCTGGAGACCGCTGCGTCGATCGGCCCGGACGGGGAGCTGATCTATCCCAAGCTCTTCCGGCGGTGCACCGATTACCTGCTCGCGCGCGACCAGGACAACTTCACGGGCAGCTTCACCGAGTGGCTGCAGGCCGCCGGCCCGGAGAACGATCCCGTCCTGCTCAACGGGAGACTGACGACGTTCGCCGAGCTCGTCGCGGAGCGCGACGGGATCGTCTCCCTGACCGAGGACACGCTGAATCTCGTCTTCCTGGAGCGGCTTCCCCGTCCCGCCGGGGGCATGGCCAGCCTGGCGTCCAGTGCAAGCAAGCAGACAAAGGTCGTCGCGCACCTGGTGACGCTTGAAGACATTGAGCTGGCGGTCATGACGACGCCGAACGACCCGGCCCCCGTCATCTTCAAGGGATCTTCGCAAGACCAGACGGCGACGGTCACCACGGACGAGTTCGGAGAGCTCAACTGGGCGATGTCGCTGGAGACCCGGTCGCCACATACGGCTTGGAAGCTGACCCTGACGAAGAAAGGGGACCCGGAGAAAGACCCCGACAAGATCGGCACGACGAACGACAAGGGTGTCGCGAAGCCGACACCCCGCGACATCAAGAACTTCTAGTCGGCGTCATCAGCCACCACACACCTAAAGCGAGAGATCCGATGAATCGGAACCGTCACACCGGCGAATTCGCCGCGACCCTGTTGCTTGCCAGCTTCATGGCAGTGTCGGTCGGGGTGGCGCGGGCGCAGGCGCCCCTGGGACCGGCGAAGTCGGACAGCCCCGTGTCGCTGGAAGACCGGAGCGGCTTCCTGCTCCTGGACTTGACCAAGCTGGAAGACAAGACCAGCCCCGTGATCCGCCTGGGGTACCAGTCGCTGATCGGAGACGGGATCCGCCGGATGAGCCTGGAGAATCCCGACGCCGACATCCACCACGTCCCCTACTTCTCCATCAGCCTGGCGGGCGTTCCATCGGGAGACATCGCCAATATATTCGGCGAGGGCGGAGTTTCGACCGGCGCCGACGTCCAGCTTTCCGTCGGCACGGCTTACTGGTTGAGCTACGCTACCCCGTTGAACTTGCGGGTCGCGGAAGCATTCGTGGGGAATCTGGAGAACATCGCCGATCAGATCGAAGCGGAGAAAGCGAACGACACACCCGACCCCGGCGTGCTGAACAGGCGGGTTCAAGCCGCCCGCCGGGTGCAGGCCAGCGTGGCGACGCGCAGGAAGGATACCCGGTCCCAGGCATTCGACCGGCTATTCGGTGAGATCATGGCATATGCGGATCAGGTGATCGCATACGCCGAGCCCGGCGTGCTCCTGAAGCCTCCCGCGCCGGACGCAAGAGGCATCATGAGGCAGAGGAGCGGGCCGATCTACGATGCCTGGTTCGCCCGGCTCGGGCTCAACGCAGGTAGTGCAACGCTTTTCGACGCCGGCAAGCCGTTCGGGGAGCAGTTCCGGAACGAAGACTACAACGGATACTCGGCCCAGCTGGGATACAGCATTCGCTTCGGCGGCAGCCTCCCGTACACCGTGGCGCTCTCCGGGGGGATCACGCGCAGCAGCAACGTGGATGAACTCCGCTCCGTGGAGGTCACGGAAACGCAGAGCTTCACTTCCCCGGACGGCGTGACCAAGCGGGGAACGAGCAGGAAGCGGACGGGGCTGGTGGGCGAGTTCCAGCAGGAGACCAATGCCCTGGGGAAGTTCGATCTCGTCCTCTACCCGGGTCTTGCCGCAGCCAGCCGGGACGGGGAAAACGCGAAGCCCAGCCTCGCGCTCGACCTGTTCGGCCGCGCGGAAAGAGGCGAGCGCACCAGCTACGGCGTGGGGGCGTACATCACCAAGCCCGGGAGCCCCACGAGCGTGTACGGCGGGGTGAACGCCTACCGCGCAACGAACGGCAAGCTGGCGATCGACCTGGTCGCCGGGTTCCCCTTCTGACCTGCGGAGAGGAGATGCAGCGCGCCGGGCGCGTGGGGTCTCCGCGCGCCCGGCCGGCTGGATGTCACACCGCCCCCACCCCCGTGTTGGCGCGCACGTCCAGCTCCGCGTACGCGTCCTCCGCGGCGGAGTTCCGGCTGAACAGCGACCCCAGGATCGCCGCCAGGAACCCCAGCGGCACCGACACCAGCGCCGGGTTGTCCAGCGGAAAGACGGGATCCGCCTGGATCAGGTGCCGCGCCGCGGCGGTGGGCGGGTCGATGCCCATCACCGCCGGGCTGAGGACGATGAGCACCAGCGACGCCAGCAGCCCCACCGTCATCCCCAGCACCATCCCCGTGGTGTTGAAGCGCCGCCAGTACAGCGTCAGCAGGATCGCCGGGACGTTCGCGCTGGCGGCCACCGCGAAGGCCAGCCCCACCAGGAACGCCACGTTCAGCGACTTGAGCGCGATGGCGAGCACGATGGAGAGCGCGCCGATCACCGCCGCGGCGATGCGCGCCACCCGCACCTGCTCGCGCTCGTCGTGCTGCTCGCCGCGCTTGACCACGCTGAACCACACGTCGTGCGCGAAGGCCGACGACGAGGCGATGGTGAGCCCCGCCACCACCGCCAGGATGGTCGCGAAGGCGATCGCCGACACGAAGGACAGGAACACCTCGCCCCCCAGCCGCTCCGCCAGCAGCGGCGCCGCCAGGTTCTGGTTGGGCACGAGCACGCCGTCCTTGAGAAGGCCGATGTTCTCCTTGCCCACCAGCGTCGCCGCGCCGAAGCCCAAAAAGGTGGTCATGATGTAGAAGGAGCCGATCAGGATCATGGCCCACACCACCGACACCCGCGCCTGCTGCGCCGAGGGCACCGTGTAGAAGCGCACCAGGATGTGCGGCAGCCCCGCCGTCCCGAAGATCAGCGCCACCCCCAGCGAGATCAGCGACAGCGGCCCCCAGCGGCCGTGGTAGTACAGTCCCGGCTGCGTGAAGTCGCGGACGATGGGCGCGGCCCCGTCCGGGCACACCCCGTCCTTGAGGGCACCCGCCTCGCAGAACCGGCCCGTCACCCCCGCCACCGCGTCCGCGAACGCCGTGAAGGAGAAGCCGAACTCCGCCATCACCAGGATGGAAAGGAGGATGGTCCCCGCCATCAGCAGCACCGCCTTGACGATCTGCACCCAGGTGGTCGCCAGCATCCCCCCGAAGATCACGTACACCAGCATCAGCACCCCCACCATGACGATGGCGGTGTTGAAGCCGATCTGGGGGATGAGCAGCGACACCAGCGACCCCGCCCCCACCATCTGCGCGATCATGTAGAACAGGCTCACCGTCAGCGTGGAGATCGCCGCCACGGTGCGCACCGAGCGGGAGCGCAGGCGAAAGGCGAGCACGTCCGCCATGGTGAACTTTCCGGTGTTGCGCAGCGGCTCCGCCACCAGCAGGAGAACCGTGAGGTAGGCCACCAGCCACCCCACCGAGTACATGAACCCGTCGTAGCCGTAGAAGGCGATCAGCCCCGCGATTCCCAGGAACGACGCCGCCGACATGTAGTCGCCCGCCACCGCCCAGCCGTTCTGGAAGCCGGTGATGCTCCGCCCCGCGCTGTAGAACTCCGCCGTGGTCGCGGTGCGGCGCGACGCCCACCAGGTGATCCCCAGCGTGATGACGATGAAGACCAGGAACATCACGAGCGAGGTGCTCATCGCGCCCCTCCCGCGATGCCGGCGGCCACGCGCTCCGCCATGGCGTCGAACCCGCGCGCGCGCCGCACGTACAGCCACATCAGCGCCCACGCCATGAAGAACTGCGACAGCGCGAACAGGTAGGCCAGGTTCACCTCCCCGAACACGTCGCGCCCCATCGCCTCCGGGAAGTAGCCCACCAGCACCGGGAGCGCGAAGTAGTAGGCGATGAAGAACAGCGTCGCGGGGAGGATGAAGCGCCGCTTCTCCGCCTTGAGGCGGCGGAACTCCGGGTCGCGCTCCACCGCGGCCCAGTCGGGGGCGTGCGCGGCGCCCGGGACGGGCTCGGGGGCGTCGGGCGGGAGCTGCTGGGGCATGGAGGCGCGGGATGCAGGTGCGAAGCGGGGAGCGTCGCGGGGCCGGGGATGCCGGCCGCGGAACGCCCGGGGCAGGGAGCTTAGGACCGGGGAAGGGCGCGCCGCAAGGGACGGATACGCAGCCGGCGCCGCGCGCCCGGTGGGATGCGCGGCGCCGGGGGTCCGGCCCGGGACAGGGGGTTCAGGGCTGGACGCTCGAGATGGGAACGTCCACGAGGTTGGGGACGTCCGGGTAGTGTGCCCGGAGCGTTCGGGTCCGCACGTTCGGCTGGTTGATGAGGTCGGCCGCACAGTCCCCGTTGACCACGGCCACATCCCGGTCGGGGTGCACGTTGTCCAGCCACCAGGTGTTGGTGGGGGCCGCCGCGTACGTGTAGACCACCTGGAACCTGCTGGGCTCCCGGTTGGGAAGGTCCTGCGCGAGGGTGATGCGGAAGTTCGGCATGTCCGGTTCTCCGGTGGGTGTGAGGTGCTCCCCGGGCGCCGCCCGGGGCGGGCGCCGCTCCGCCGCCGCGCGGCGGCGGAGCGGCCCGGGACGACGCCTCAGCCCCGATCCTCGCCGGCCACGGCCGCCAGCAGCGGGGAAGCATCCATCCGCGCGAGCTCCAGCTTCCGGGAAGGCTCGATGAGGAGCCGGACGAGGTCGGCGCCCGCTGAAACCGGGGTGCCCCAGCTCCCCCCGCCCCAGTTCCACCCCTTCCCCTTCTCGTAGCTCACCTGCCGCTTCGGCTCCGTCCCGGTGAGCGTGATGAACACGCCGTCGCTGAACGCCTGCACGACCACCGTCCCCAGGTCCTTCGCCGCCGTGGAGAACATCAGGAGCACCTTCTCCACGGGGGTGAAGAGGTCCGTCAGGCCGTAGTCCAGGGGGAGGGCGCAGAGCGGCGCGAACTTCCCGTCGCGCTTCTGCGAGATGCCGCAGGCGAACTCCCTCTCCAGCACCGTGCTGGTGATCATGATCCTCCCTTCCAGCCCGTCGCGAGTGACGGTGCCCGTGCCCGCCGCGTTGGTGACGGTGAACTTCTGCCCCAGGTCGGCGGGGTAGCTGGCGCTCGCCTGGATGCGGCCGCCGGGCACGATGGCGCTCTGCGAGCTGTACGCCTGGTAGACCACCTCCCACATGAACTCCGTGTTCACGCTGTAGATGTCGGAGGCGAACCAGACGAGCGGCTTCCCGCCGCCCCCTCCGACCTGCACCGCCTTGAAGGCGTACAGCTGGAATCCCTGCTCGTGCATCCACACGGCGGTCGTTTCCGGCATGGTGATGGTGACGCCGTAGTTCGCCATGATGTCCTCCCGAGGGGTGGGTTTGGGGGCACCGGCCGGGGTGGCGGTGTCCGGGACGGGATCCCGTCCCGTCCGTGAAGGTGCATCGCCCACTGCATGGCGTCCGTATCCCGATCGGCCATGTTTCGCCCCCGTTCCGCAGCGGCCCGGCTACTGACTCCCGACCCGGGGTGCCTCGCCCGGAGAGCGGCACTCCCGGAGGAACAGCTCCATCAGCAGGCGAAGGCCGCCCTGCCGGACCGCTTCGCGCGGGCGCAGCCCGGTCGTCCGCTTCAGGCTCCTGCGGAGCGCGGAGCCGCTGGAGTAGTCGAGCGCCCTCGCCACGCTCTCGGTGCTGCGGTCCGTGTCTTCCATCAGCCGGACGGCGTGGAGGAGGCGGCGCCACGCCAGGACCTGCTCCGCGGAGGGGAGGTGCGCCGCGCGCAGCGTCCGCCGCAGGGTGCGTGGGCTGCACTGCGCGAGCTCCGCGAACTCCACGACGGTGCGGGGAACGGTCGCGGAGCGCAGGGCCAGCTCCAGCCAGCCGAGGACGGGAGCGGGAACCATTTCGCGAAGCCGGCAGAGGAGGTCCGCGAACGGCGCCCAGTTCAGGTGGTCGGCCAGGCACTGGCGGATGACCGGGGGATCGTCGCCCATGTCCAGCGAGAGCACGGCGCGCACGCCGAGGAGCCCGAGCGCGAAGGGATCTCCCGCGGGCCGGCGTGTGAAATCGCCGTAGGCGACCAGCTCCAGGTATGGGAAGCGGCTCCGGAGCCGCTCGATCTCCGCGAAGGCGAAGCTGCCGGAGAAGTAGGGATCCACGAACGCGGTCCCGAGCGACGAGCGAGCGGCATGGTCGAAGAGCTCTCTCCAGCTCCCCGGCGAATGCAGGGTGTGGAACACGCCGCACGCCCTGTCCATCTGCACCGCGCGCCGCACCCTCTCGACAGCGCGGGCGGAGGAGAGCAGTACCAGAACGTCAGCCATGGCAGGATCCAGGGTCGCGGGGAATGGAGAGCGCCGAGGCCCCGGCTACGCCCCGGTCCGACTGCCGCCCTGCGTGTTGTCTGGGATCGCGTGCGTGTGGCGCGAGTTCATGCCGCCGTGGAACAGCTTGGCCGTACGTTCTTGTTTTTGTCCCGATGTGTCCGTATCCGATTCGGCCACTTTGCAGGCCCGGATGGTCACCCTGGAGTGCGCGGGTGGTCCGCGCCGCGTGGAAGTAGCGGATCGTCGGGAGATCCGATGAAAGGTGACGAGCCGCCCGTGAACGGGACGGCTCGCGAGTGGCCGGGCGGGGACCTGCCGGGCAGGCTGAGTGGTGGCGGGCCTACGTCGCCGCGGCCAGCATGCTGGCGCATGCCAGCCGGAGCTCGGCGGAGGGCTCGACCAGGATGGGCACCAGGTCGGTGAAGGCGGGGAGCTCTGTGGCCCAGGTCCCGCTCCCCCAGCTCCAGCCGTCGTTGACGTCGTACTCCACGGTCCTCGAAGTCGCGCCGGCCAGGTCCACGAGAATGGAGGGGGCATAGGACCGCTCAAGGACGGTCCCGGCCCTGGCGGGCTGCGCGCTCAGCGTCAGGAGCACCTTCTCCGTGGGCGAGACGGCGATCAGGTTCTTTCCGAAGAGGGGGAGGGCGCATACCGGCGCGCCGCCCCCGTCCGCCTGGCAGATCCCGCTGGCGAACTGGGTAGTCGTCTGGTTCAGGACGGACACCGCGCCCGCGATCCCCTCGTTGCGCACGCTTCCGGTCCCCGCGGGGCTTTCCACCACCAGGAGCTGGTCTGGCCTGATGTCGTAGGCGGCGCCCACGACGATCTGGCCCCCGGGGACGATCTCGCTGCGGGAGGTGTACGCCTGGTACCGGTCGCTCCAGCTCACCACCGTCTGGAGCGAGTAGCCGGTCGTCCGCGTCCAGACGAGCGGCTTGCCGCCCCCTGCGGCCCGGACCGCCCTCAGGACGAGCAGCGCGTAGCCGTTGTCGTGGAGCTGAACGACCGTGGCCTGCGACATGGTGACGGTCACTTCGTAGTTGGTCATCCACACCTCCGGGCTGCCGCGGCGGGAACGAGCGTCTCCTGGAAGACGCCCCGCACGCGGTATGCCGGTGCCGGCGCATGGCGCGGTCGTCGCCCCTCCCTCCGGTACCTTCCGCCGTGCCGGGTGCGCTCCGTAGATTGGGACGCACGTTTCCTCGGCCGCATCCTTTCTCCTCCACCCTCCCGGGCGATGCGAAAGCCCCTTTCCCTCCTCCTCTGGGCGGCGGTCGCCGCGCTGGGCGCCTGGGCGCTCGGCACCGTGGCGCTGCACCGCGGCGAGACCATCAGCGCCGCCTGGCTGGTGATCGCCGCCGTCTGCACCTACACCGTCGGCTACCGCTTCTACTCCGGGTTCATCGCCGCGCGCGTGCTGGGGCTGGACGACCGCCGCGCCACGCCGGCCGAGCGGCTGGACAACCACGTGGACTTCGTTCCTACCAACCGCTGGGTGCTCTTCGGGCACCACTTCGCCGCCATCGCCGGGGCGGGGCCGCTGGTGGGGCCGGTGCTGGCCGCGCAGTTCGGCTACCTGCCGGGCACGCTCTGGCTCATCGTGGGGGTGGTGCTGGCGGGGGCCGTGCAGGACTTCGTCATCCTGTTCGCCTCCATGCGGCGCGACGGCAAGTCGCTGGGGCAGATGGCGCGCGAGGAGATCAACTCCACGGCGGGGTTCACCGCAATGGTGGCCATCCTGGCCATCATGGTGATCCTGCTGGCGGTGCTGGCGCTGATCGTGGTCAACGCGCTCGCCCACTCCGCGTGGGGGCTCTTCACCATCGCCTGCACGGTCCCCATCGCGCTGCTCATGGGGTGGTGGCTGCACGCCTTCCGTCCCGGAAAGGTGCTGGAGACCTCGCTGATCGGGGTGGTGCTGACGCTGCTGGCCGTGGTCGCCGGTGGGTGGGTGGCCGCCAACCCCGCGCTCGCCGCCGTCTTCACCGTGGAAAAGACCACGCTGGTGTGGCTCATGGCGGCCTACGGGTTCGTCGCATCGGTGCTGCCGGTGTGGGTGCTGCTCTGCCCGCGCGACTACCTGTCCACCTTTTTAAAAATCGGCACGGTGCTGGCGCTGGCGGTGGGGATCCTGGTGTCGCT
>Ga0207662_10001727_pt1 | contig 10707 bp, 6 predicted proteins | sample KBSS33LmetaG_FD_184338 | JGI IMG/M metagenome (GOLD analysis project Ga0207662, IMG submission 184338) | Switchgrass rhizosphere microbial communities from Kellogg Biological Station, Michigan, USA - KBS S3-3L metaG (SPAdes) (version 2) | ecosystem: Host-associated > Plants > Roots > Rhizosphere... | reverse complement strand
AGCCGTTGGATGTGGGTTGGTAGGTTAGCACACGTTCGTACGAAGCGATATGAACGGTCGCGGGTCGAGTACGTGGAACTGAAAACTCAGGAACGCCGCTAGTTCGCTCCCCAACCTAACGAAATCCGCAGTTGTCGCGGCTCCACGGGATGGAAATGGACGTCGGTTGTACCGCCGGACGCCTCACCGGGGAGACGCGAGGCGTAGTAGTACTGAATGTCGCTGGCGCGAGCGTCGAGCAGGTTGAGCACCGACGCCTGCAGACGCATCCTGCCTAGCGGGTAACCAACGCTGGCGTTCACCAGCGTCGTGGCGGTGGCTCGAACGCTGTTGTCCTCCACGAGCGGGTACGAGCCGAAGTGGCGAACCCGGAGTAGGCCGAACGATCCCGACTTCGGCGATTCCCACGTTACTCCGGCAGCCAGGACGATCTGGAGCGCGCCCGGGATGTGATCCGCGCCGGGCTGGGTGCCAACAAAGCGCGCACGGGCAAACGAGATGTCGGCGTCCAGCGAGAGCTGGGGCAGGGGTCGGTAGAGGTTCGCGAGCGTCACGCCACTCCGGCGGCTCTTGTCGGAGGGTTCGGTGGTGCCGCCGTCGCCAACGAAGAGCAGCTCACTGTCGAGATTCAGCGCCCACAACGCGAGCGTCGATCGCCATCCCGGCCTCGGGTTCGCGCGCAGGCCGATCTCGGCTCCCCGCGATCGAACGAGCGGGTCCACCCGCCGGGCGGAATCGCCTGTGGAGGGATCGATCGTGATCGTGGTACCGCGGGCGTCGTTGCTGTGGAAGCCGAGCCCGGCGCTCAGATACAGCTCCGTCGTCGCGGTGGGTGCGAAGATGAGCGACGCCTTCGGGCTCGCGATCGCCGCCGACCGCCGGCCGGAGTTCTCGGTTCGGTCGCTCGTGACGTCGAACGTGTACGCGTCGCCGCGCGCGCCTAACGTCGTGCGGAGCCACGGTCGCCAGCGCGACTGCGCCTCGATGTACACGCCGGTGCCGGTCTCGATGACCTGGTCCTCCCGAACCGTGGACAGTCGCTCGCGCCGTTCCGTGCGGTACAACCCGACGGGCGACAGAAAATCCGCGCGCGACTGGAGACCCAACGTCACCGTGTGCTCTACGCCTAACGCTTGCAGCGCCTGGGCGTGGCTCGCATTCGCGCCAGCCATCAGGCGCTTCTCGCGCTGGTTGAACTGGTCGCCCTGCGTCGGATTGTCGAGAAAGTACGTGAAGTTCGAGAACAGGCTCAGATCGGAGTAAACGCCGAAAACCTGCACGGACTGTGCGGCCTTCGCTCCGACACGATTCCAGTTGCCTGACAGGCTATACCGCTGGGTGTTCCCGCCGTCTGTCCCGTCAACGTAGCCGAACCGGTCGAGCGCACCGCTCTCGACGGCGCGCTCGGGGATCTGGTCGCTCGCGTTCCATCGGTTGTGGTACGCCATGCCTAACAGCGAGAAGCGAGACGCGCTTCGCTGCCACGAGTAGCGCGCCAGGCCGCTGATCTTGGCCGTTTCCTCGGCGAGCGCCCAGGGTCCATTGTATGATTTGAGCTCGCCTGCCAGCAGCAGATCGCCGTGGCCGGCGCGCTTCGACGTACCTAACGCCAGACGGGCGAGCGCGTCTTCGCCGGCCTCGGCCGTCGCGAAGGGACCATCGAGCTTCGACTTGAGGTGGAGCTCCGCTCCGCCGGCGCTTCCGAAGTCCCCGATCTCCGTGTGATAGACGCCGAGGCGGTAGTCGATGTAGTCGACGAGCTCGGGGATGAGAAAGTTGAGGTCCGTGTACCCCTGCCCGTGCGCGTGCGTTGGGCTGTTGAGCGGCATGCCCTCGAGGCGCGTCTGGAAATCGGTGCCGTGGTCGAGGTTGAAGCCGCGAACGAAGTACTGGTTCGCCTTCCCGTCGCCGGAATGCTGGGTCACGATGAGGCCGGGCACGGCCTCGAGCAGCTCGCCTTCGCGCGTTAGGGGTCGAAGGCGCAGCTCCGCCGAGCCGATATGCCCTTCCGAGGCCGACGATGCGACGCCGATAAGGTCATCGGCGCGACCCGTCACCGTGATGATCGCGAGCGATCGAGCTCTCGTCGTGTCGCGCGCAGACAGGCGAGATGTGTCGGCCTGGGCAAGCGCGGCACTCGCCGAGCACGCGAGAAGGAGGCTGGGACGGACGGCCCGAGCAAGTAGGCGATACATGGGCAGCGCAGTATGAGTGACGCTCGCCCATGGTACGCGCCCCGCCAAGCAACGGATTGGACGAATGCGGACCTTAGGTTGATCTGGCGGATAGGACGCCACCGCAACACGTTCCGCGCATGTCCATCTCGTTGACGCCACCGGCCCCCGGTCCGACGACAGCGGATCGCGGCGCGCTCACGCTGGTCGCGCCCATTTCCGGCGTTCTCGTTCCGCTCGATGCGGTCCCGGACCCTGCCTTCGCACAGCGGCTCGCGGGCGACGGTGTCTCGATCGACCCGCTGAGCGATGTCGTCGTCGCGCCATGCGATGCGGTCGTACGCCTCGTCCACCGAGCTGGCCACGCGGTGACGATCGAGGCGTTCGGCCTCGAGATCGTCATCCACATCGGCCTCGATACCGTGGCCTTGCGCGGAGAGGGCTTTCACCCGGTCGTGAAGAATGGCGACTCTGTGCGCGCCGGCGATCCACTCCTGCGTTTCGACATCGATCTCGTCGCGCGGCGCGCTCGCAGTCTGCTCACCGAGATGGTGATCACGAACATGGACGTCGTGTCGGCGCTGCGCCCGCGCTCCGGTCGTGTCGTCGGAGGCCGCGACGTGGTGCTCGAGGTCTCGCTGAACGAGCAGCGCCCAGCGGCAGCGCCGACGGGCAATCAGGCCGGCGAACCGGCGAGCGCTGACATGGTCAGGTCTGCGCCGATCATCGTCGCCTCCGAGACCGGGTTGCACGCCCGGCCGGCCGCGGTGGTCGCGGCGACCGCACGACGATTCGCCGCAGACGTGCGCCTGGTGAAGGACGGTCGCGAGGCGAACGCTCGCAGCGTGGTGTCCATTATGGCGCTCGAGGTCGGGGGCGGCGATACGGTATCCATCGTCGCGCGTGGCCACGACGCGCCCGCGGCGCTTGCAGCGATCGCTGACAAGCTCGCGACGAACCTCGATGCTGCATCGGGCGCCCCACCCACACCGTCCGCGCCAGCCGCTCGATCGACCGCGCCGGCGTCGGACGTGCCAAGGCCGGTTCGTGCCGATGGTGCACTCGTCGGAGTGCCGGCCTCGCCAGGCATCGCCGTCGGCCAGGTCTTTCGGCTGCGTCAGGACGACGTCGTCCTCGAGGAGCGAGGCGCGGAGCCGGCACAGGAGCAGCGTGCCCTCGACGCCGCGGTCGCCGCGGCACGCGTCCAACTCGAGTCGCTTCAGCGGCGACTGACGGAGGAAGCGGACGCGAACCGCGCGGCCATCTTCGCCGCGCACCAGGAGCTGCTCGAAGATCCCGAGGTGCTGGAGCGTGCGGCGACGCAGATCCGCGAAGGCGCTTCTGCCCCCTTTGCCTGGCAACAGGCTTACACGTCGCAGGCGGAACGCCTCGTCGCACTCCAGAATCCGGTGCTGGCGGGGCGCGCGACGGACCTGCGCGACATTGGCCGGCGCGTGCTGCACCTGCTGGTCGGGCACGGCGAAGCGAGTCTCGACGTGCCTCCGGAGTCCATCATCGTGGCCGAGGAGCTCACGCCCTCGGACACCGCGTCGTTGGACCGCACGCGCGTACGCGGGCTCTGCACGACCATGGGCAGCGCAACGTCCCACGTGGCGATCCTGGCACGCGGGCTCGGCATCCCCGCCATCGCGGGGACGGACCCGCGGGTCCTGGACCTGACGCCGGGCACGCGCGTCATCATCGACGGTGACCACGGCACGCTGAAGCCTGCGCCCACCGCCGAGGAAGAGGCGGCGGCTGTCGAGCGGCAGCAGTCCGACGAGCGGCGGCGACACAGCGAGCTGTCGGCGGCCGCCGAGCCGGCGACCACTCGCGACGGACATCGCGTCGAGGCCGTGGCGAACATTGGCGGGGAGCGCGAGGCCCGCCGCGTGCCCGAAGTCGGCGGGGAAGGCGTCGGGCTCCTGCGGACCGAGTTCCTGTTCATGGATCGCCGGACGGCGCCTAACGAGGATGAGCAGGCCAAGACCTACGAGGCCATTGCTCGCGCGCTGGGCCCGGAGCGTATTCTCGTCATCCGGACGCTGGACGTCGGCGGCGACAAGCCGATCCCGTATCTTGCCCTCCCCGCCGAGGAGAACCCGTTCCTTGGCGAGCGCGGCGTGCGCCTCACGCTCGCCCGGCCGGAACTGTTCCGCGCGCAGGTGCGCGCGATCCTCCGCGCGTCCCCGGCCGGGAAAGTGGCCATGATGTTCCCGATGATCGCCCTGCTGTCGGAATGGCGTGCCGCGCGCGCGCTCGTCGAGCGCGAACGCGTCGCGTTAGGCGTGCCGCCGATCCCCGTCGGCATCATGGTGGAAACGGCGGCTGCCGCGCTCATCGCCGAGCGCTTCGCGCGCGAGGCGGACTTCTTCTCGATCGGGACGAACGACCTGACACAGTATACGCTGGCCATGGACCGCTCGAATGCGCGACTCGCGCCGCAGGTGGACACACTCCACCCGGCCGTGTTGCGGCTGATCGAGCGGACGGTAGCGGGGGCGCGCCAGCACGGGCGGTGGGTGGGTATCTGCGGCGCGCTCGCCGGCGACCCCCAGGCCATCCCGGTCCTCCTCGGACTCGGCGTGAACGAGCTGAGTGCTGATGTGCCGCTCGTCCCGGCGGTCAAGGCGCGCGTTCGAGCCCTGTCGATGGAGGAATGTCGCGCGACTGCTCTCGAGGCGCTCGACGCTGCTGATGGGGCGGAAGTGAGAGCCATCGTTGCGCGGCGTCATGGGTGAAATGACAACGCTCCCCACAGGAGACCCCAGATGAGTCAATGGCGTGCTGCCTTCGGGTGGCTGCAGAAGATCGGGAAGTCGCTCATGCTCCCGGTCTCGGTACTCCCGGCCGCCGGCATCTTGTTAGGCGTGGGAAGCGCGAAGTTTACGTGGCTGCCGGTCAGTGTCTCGAGCGTGATGGCGCAGGCCGGAGGCGCGGTGTTCAGCAACCTGCCGCTCATCTTCGCCATCGGGGTCGCTCTCGGGCTCACCGGCAACGACGGCGTCGCGGCCCTCGCGTCTGTCGTCGGCTTCGCGGTGATGCTCGCCACCATGGGCGTCATGGCTCCGCTGGTGGGCTACGAGCCGAAGCAGATCATGGGCATCCCGTCGATCGAGACGGGCGTGTTCGGCGGCATTCTCATAGGCGCCGTCGCGGCCATTCTCTTCAATCGCTACTACCGGCTGCAGCTCCCTTCATACCTCGGGTTCTTTTCCGGCAAGCGCTCGGTGCCGATCATGACCGCGTTCCTCGCGATCGTGGTCGGCATCGTGCTGAGCCTGGTGTGGCCGCCGATCGGAAACCAGATCAATCGATTCTCGCACTGGGCCGCGAACGGCAACCCCGCCGCGGCGTTCGCGATCTACGGCGTCGTCGAGCGTTCGCTGATCCCGTTCGGGCTGCACCACATCTGGAACGTCCCGTTTTTCTTCGAGGTCGGCACGTACCTCGATCCGGCCACGGGGAAGGAGATTCACGGCGAGATCTACCGCTTCACCGCCGGCGATCCGACCGCCGGCCATCTCGCCGGCGGATACCTCTTCAAGATGTGGGGACTGCCAGCGGCCGCGATCGCGATGTGGCGCGCGGCTCGCCCCGAGAACCGCGCGAAGGTCGGTGGCATCATGATCTCGGCGGCGCTCACCTCGTTCCTCACCGGAATCACCGAGCCGATCGAGTTCGCGTTTCTGTTCGTCGCGCCGGTTCTCTACGGCATACACGCGCTGCTCGCGGGCGTGGCGTACTTCGTCGCGGTCACGCTGGGCATTCACCACAGCACGACGTTCTCGCACGGCCTGATCGACTACGTGGTGTTGTATCCGAACTCGCAGCGCGGGTGGTGGCTGATCCCGCTCGGGCTCGTGTGGGCCGGCGTGTACTATGTGCTGTTCACGACGCTCATTCACCGGATGCATCTCAAGACGCCCGGCCGCGAGGTCGAGGTCGCCGAGGCGGCGACCGCGGACACGGGAGCTGCAGTTCCGGTGGAGGTGCCCGTGGGTGCCGCGGCGGATGGCATGGCGGCGCGCCTCGTCGCGGCGTTTGGCGGTGCCGCGAACATACGGAGTCTCGATGCGTGCATAACGCGGCTCCGCGTGGAGCTCGCGGATGTCTCGCGTGCAAGCCCGGAGGCGCTCAAGGCGCTTGGCGCCGCGGGAGTCATGAAGGTCGGGAGCGGCATGCAAGCCATCTTCGGTACGCGGTCGGAAAACCTGAAGACCGACATGGAGGACTACATGAAGTCCGCGGGTGCGGTGGTGGCGGCGCCGCCCGTCTCCACGCCGGGAACCGTGAGTCCAGCGGTCACGGTCACGCCCGGGCACCGCGCGCGAGCCGCGGCACTCGCCGCGGCACTCGGTGGCAACGACAACATCGAGTCCGTGGAGGCGGTGGCGATTACGCGACTGCGTGTCGCGCTCGGCGACGAGGGGCGAATCGACGAGCGGGCGCTCGAGCGAGCGGGAGCCGGCGGTGTCATGCGCGTGTCGGATCGTGTGGTGCACGTGATCGTTGGGGAGGACGCCGCGGGGCTCGCGGCAGCTATGGCGACCGGGGCGGCGCCGGCGACGGTACGCTGACCGTCGTGGCATCGACAATCCGGCTCGTGTGCATCGACGTCGACGGCACGCTGGTCGGCTCGGGAGGTGCGGTCAACGAGCGTGTATGGCCCGCGGCCGCCAGGGCACGTAAAGCCGGCGTTGCACTGGCCGTCTGCTCCGGGCGGCCGGGTTTCGGCGTCACGCGCGCGCTCGCTGCGCAGGTCGATCCGTCGGGCTGGCACTGCTTTCAGAACGGTGCCAGCGTCGTCCATCTGGGGAGCGGTCAATCGCGCTCGGCGGCGCTGCCGCCTAACGCCGTGGCGATGCTCATCGAGCGCGCACGCCGCGGCAATCGACCGCTCGAGCTGTACTCCGACGCCGAGTATGTCACGGAGTGCGATGCCGAAATTCTGCGGCGGCACGCCGGCTTTCTCGGCGTCCCGTTCGCGCCACGCGCGTACGAGTCGCTGCGCGGCGCGGTGGTGCGAGGGCAGTGGCTCCTCACGCATGAGGAAGCCCCGGCGGTCCTGGCGGAACCACATCCGGAGCTCGAGGTGTCGCCATCGCTTGCGCCGGCAATGCCGGACGGGGTCTTCGTGAACCTGACGTCCACGGGCGTGGACAAGGGGTACGCCGTGCGGATCATCGCGGCCCAGTGCGGCGTGGAGCTCGAGGACGTGATGTATGTTGGCGATGGGTTCAACGACACGCCGGCGATGCGGATCGTCGGACACCCCGTGGCCATGGGCAACGCCGAAGAGGTCGCGCGGGAGCTCGCGTCGCGATCGGTGGGCACGGTGGACGACGGTGGCCTCGCGGACGCATTGGAGCTCGCAATCGACGGCGTGCGTTAGGCGGAAGGATGGCCGACGCACGAGTGGAAGCGCTCTTGGCCGCGCTGACGCTGGATGAAAAGATCTCGCTCGTGCGCGGCGGGATGCCCGGCGTCATGGGGCCGTCACCGGCCGACCCGTTAGGCGAGGTCGGGTACCTTCCTGGCATCCCTCGACTCGGGATTCCACCGCTCCGTCTCACCGATGGACCGGCCGGCGTGCGAATCACGCCTCCCACGACCGCGTTGCCCGCGCCGGTGGCGCTGGCCGCCACGTTCAGCATCGAGCTTGCGGAGCGCTACGGGCGCGTGCTCGGACACGAGTCGCGCGCGATGCGGCAGGATGTGATCTACGCACCCATGCTGAACATCGTCCGTGTACCGCAGGCCGGTCGTAACTTCGAGACGCTGGGGGAGGACCCCACGCTCACAACCCAGCTCGGCGTCGCGCAGGTGCGCGCGATTCAACACGAGGGCGTGATCGCCACGGCGAAGCACTTCGCGGCGAACAACCAGGAGAACGAGCGACAGTCCATCGACGCCGTTGTGGATGAGCGGACGCTCCGAGAGATCGAGTTCCCCGCGTTCGAGGCAGCCGTGAAGGCCGGCGTGGGCTCGGTCATGTGCGCGTACAACCGCCTGAACGGGACGTTCGCGTGTGAGCATTCCGTGCTCCTCACGGACATTCTGCGCTGGGAATGGGGATTCGACGGCTTCGTCGTGTCGGATTACGGGGCCAACCACACGACGGTCGAGTCGCTGCAGGCCGGGATGGACATCGAGTTCATGAGCGACCGGTTCGCGGCGCTGAAGGGTTCAGTGGCGCTGGGCAGCCTCCCCGAGGCGGTGCTGACTGAAACGGCTCGCCGCATCCTGCGGACGATGGACCGCTTCGGGCTGCTGGCGACCGCATCGCCGACCGGCGGGCGCGTCGTCGAGCGCGAACGCCCGACACTGGACGTGCTTGGCAGCGCCCAGGTGGCACGTGAGGTTGCGACGCAGGGTGCCGTGCTGCTCAAGAACACCGGCGCACTGCCGCTCGGCCCGGTGGACCTGCGCTCGATCGTCGTCATCGGTCCGAGCGCACGGCATCTCATCGTCGGCGGTGCCGGCAGCTCACGCGTCGTCGGGTTCAAGGAGCGAAAGACGACACAGCTCGAAGCGCTCCGGCAACTCGCTGGTGACGGCGCGGGGATCACGTTCGTGCCCGGCATCGATCTCGATGGCGAGCCCGTGCCGGCATCGGCCCTTTCCGCGCCCGACGGCCGCCCCGGGCTCCTGCGCACGAACGAGAGTACGGGAGAGACGCAGATCGACCCTGGGATCGACTTCGTCGGCGACCGCGCGCTCGCCCCGGGCTCGCGCCTAACGTGGTCCGGCTGGATCACGATCCCGGCGGACGGCGAGTACGAGCTCAAGGTACAGACCGATTGGGGCGTTGGGCCCTTTCTCTTCAACCCCGGCGGTCACTCCACCGTGTACGTGGACGGCCGGGAGGTGGCGTCCACGGCGCCGTTCGAGAGTCGCACGCTGAGCCTCATCCCGACGTCGTCGGGCCTAACGACTGCTTCGGGCGGTGTACAGCTCACGTCGGGCCGACACGAGATCCGTGTGGCGGCGCGACTCAAGTCGTTGTTCGCCCGCGATCCGTCACTGACCACGCCGTACCAGCTCCGACTCGCGTGGCTGACACCCGAGATGCGAGGCGCGACTCTCGACGCGGCGGCAGCGGCAGCGCGTGACGCGCCGACGGCGATCGTGTTCGTGCATAACGAGGGCGCCGAGGGAGTGGACAGGAGCTCGCTCGATCTTCCGCTCGGGCAGAACGAGCTGATCGCCGCAGTGGCGGCGGCGAATCCGCGCACGGTGGTCGTGCTCAACACCGGCGACCCGGTCGTGATGCCCTGGGCCGACCGCGCGAACGCGATCCTTCAGATGTGGTACCCAGGTCAGGAGGGTGGGGCGGCGACCGCGGACCTGCTGCTGGGCCGCGCGAATCCGAGCGGCAGGCTCCCTGTCACCTTTCCCCGGCATGACGGCGACGCGCCGACATCCATTCCCGTCCGCTATCCGGGCGTGAATGGGAGGCAGGAGTATTCGGAGGGAGTGCTGGTTGGCTACCGCTGGTACGACGCGAAGGGCATCGTGCCGCTCTTCCCGTTTGGGCACGGCCTGTCGTATACGACGTTCGCGTACACCGAGCTCACGGTGCGGCCGCGAGGCGACGGCTTCGATGTCAGTTTCCGCGTGCGCAACAGCGGCGCGGTTGCTGGCGCCGAGGTGGCGCAGGTCTACGTCGCGGCACCCGAGCATCCGCCAGTCGAGATGGCTCCGAAACAGCTCGTCGCGTTTCAGCGCATCGATCTGGCGCCGGGCGCGGACGCGGTCGTGACGCTACCCGTCGCGCGGCGCGATCTGGCGTACTGGTCCGCGGAGACGAAGGACTGGGCCGCGAGCTTCTGATCGGCATTCGATCGCACCAGCTGCAGGAAGCCGTCGACCAGCACGTTGAGATCAGCCAGGCCATCGTCCTTGACGCCGATGCGCTCGGCCTCCGCGATCATCCGGTGCGCCTCGGCGAGCGGCGCTTCGGCGGTGCCGAAGCTCTTCTGATCGACCTCCGCGCGCGCGGTGCGGTAGCGCTCGCGGATCAGCGAGGGCAGCAGCCGGCGCCGCACGTCGGTGAACATCGATTCGATTCGCGGCGACGCATCGGCCGCCTCCAGCCGCAGCAGCGGCTCGCGGCGGATCATCGACTCGGCGATCGATTCGGCTTCGCCGGTGCGGCCGAGGGCATAGAGGCAGAAGGCGCGGTACTCCTCGGCCTGGCGCGCGACCTCCGGCGCGACCGCGGTATCCATCCGGCTCAACGTCGACAGCGCATCCTCGTACGCCGCGGACGCGTATTGATCCCTGGCGGCGCTGAGCAGGTCCTGCGACCGCAGCCCGGCGGGCACGGCGAACAGCAGCATTCCGGCGATGATCGTCCTTCTCATGACCTGCTTTCCTCCCTTTGCTCGGATTTATTTTCGCTCAGGTAAACCTGCCGCAGCCCGTCCTCGCCGCGATAGTTGGCGGCGGGGCCCTGACTGATCATCCGCCCGGCCCTTATGACGAACACCTGGTCCGCGATGCGCAGCACCTGCTGCGCCTGCTGCTC
>Ga0207662_10001726_pt1 | contig 10708 bp, 10 predicted proteins | sample KBSS33LmetaG_FD_184338 | JGI IMG/M metagenome (GOLD analysis project Ga0207662, IMG submission 184338) | Switchgrass rhizosphere microbial communities from Kellogg Biological Station, Michigan, USA - KBS S3-3L metaG (SPAdes) (version 2) | ecosystem: Host-associated > Plants > Roots >... | reverse complement strand
GAGCGCGCGTCGACTCCGGAGGCGATGGCCAAACTCACTGAGCGCCAGATCGATGCGCTGATTGCGAAGAGCACCTTTCATGAATCGAAGGCTCGGGATATCCGCGAGATTGCGCGCCGGGCTGTGACCGAATTCGGAGGCGAGCTTCCGGCAGATGCTGAAGTTCTCACGTCATTCCGCGGCGTTGGCCCCAAGTGCGCGAACCTAACGATGGGCGTCTCCTGCGGGGCCGAGCGAATCAGCGTGGACATTCACGTCCACCGCGTGACGAACCGGTGGGGTTACGTCGACACGACTTCACCCGAGGCGACGATGCGCGCGCTGGAGCAGAAGCTCCCGCGGGAATATTGGGTCGAGATCAATCGGCTGCTCGTGCCGTTCGGGAAGCACATCTGCACGGGGCATCTTCCAAGGTGCTCGACGTGCCCGGTGCTCGAATACTGCCGCCAGGTCGGAGTCGTTAGGCATCGGTGAGCGCACGACTTGGCGCGCGCCGTTCAGCGGTTTGTCCCTTCGCTATGAAGCCTGTGCATGCCTTCCATAGGGCGCTGCGGGCGGTAGATCATTCTCAAGTCACAGCCTCGCGAGGAAGACCGTGTCGAATCCCACCAGCGCACCGAACGCCGCGACGTACTTTCGTTGGACCGACATCCCCGAAGAGCAGGTCAAAGCCGATCTCACGCGACGACTCATCAGCGGCGATCGCGTGATGATCGCGAGCGTCGAGCTCCAGCGGGGATGCATCGTTCCGAAGCACGCGCACGTGCATGAGCAGATCAGCTACGTGCTCGACGGACATTTGCGACTCACCGTTGGCGACGACGGCGGGGTGTCGTACGACGTGCGAGCCGGGGACGTGGTGCTGCTCCCATCGAACGTTCCGCACGCGGCGGAGGCGATGGCCGACACGCGCGTGCTCGATGTCTTCAGCCCACCGCGCGAAGACTGGTTGAACCGAACCGATTCGTATCTACGAACCCGCTGACGCCGCTCGAGGCGTGGGGCTGCCTAACCAGTGGCCGGCTTCGGCGCCGGCGCTTCCTGCTTCAACACTTCCTTCGCATTGCGTTTCGCGAAGCGCTGAATGGCCTCGAGCGTGGCCATGCAGAACCCGGCCCACGACAGCCCAATGATCACGCCGGCCACGACGTCCGACGGGTAGTGCACGCCCAGATAGAGGCGGCTGAAGCAGATCGTCGCGACGATCAGCGCGGCGATCAGGAGTGTCGCGAGTCGTGCGACGTGCCGCTTCTGTAGGCGCGCCGCGAGGTACGCAACCGTCACGTAGACGACGGTCGCGCTCATCGCGTGCCCCGACGGGAAGGACCAGCTGCTCACGTGGGTTCCCCACTCGAATATGTGCGGGCGCGGACGCGAGAAGCCGACCTTGAGGATGTTGTTGAGGCCAATTCCGCCCGCGGTCGAGACGAGCAGCAGCACGGCCGAGTAGCGATGACGCGTGAGCCAGAGAAACAGCGCGGCGATGCTCACAATGCTCAGCACCACGATCCACGTACCGAGCATCGTGATCTCCAACATGAGACCCTCGAGCCACGGCGTCTGATGATGCTGCATCCAAAGAAGGACCGTATCGTCGAACGCCTGCGTGTGGCCGCCGCTCACGAGCCGGGCCAGCTTGGCGAACGCGTACGTCCCGAGCACGGCGATGAGCGCGCCACATACGAGGAACATGCCAAGCGCCGTCCCGAACGAATGCGCGTGCTCGTACGACGTGCGCAGACCGCGGAACAGGATGTCCCAGACGACACGGGATCGTCCTCGATCTTCGTGGCGGCGTTCGGCGGCAACGGTCATCGCGATTTCTGCTGGTGGAAGGACCCCTCGGCGGTTTGGCGTTCAGCCCGAGGAACCTCCCACATTGCACGCGCCGTGCTTGTGATTCACCGCCACCAGCCCGTTCAGGGCGGCGTGCTCGGCGGTCCGGGTCGGTCGCGAGACCAGAGCAGGTACGAGTACACCACCGGAATCACGCCGGCGAGGATCACACTCGCGAGCGCGACCAGCGCCCCGATGCGCCGCGCGAAGAATGCGCTGACCATCGTGAGCAGCCCTGCCGCAACCATTGCATAACCACCGACGCGATGCGCGCGCGTCCACACCTGTTCGCTCGACAACGTCCACGGCGTGCGGATGCCGAAGATGAAGTTCGAGCGGGCGAGCGGCAGCAGATTGCCGAGCAGCACCAACATCGCGCCGCCGCAGACGAAGACGACGGTCGTGATATCGACTCGCCAGCCGAGTGACTGGCCGAGCACGAGCACGTGGACGACGCCGAGGAACGCAATCATTGCGGCGACGATCGTGTCGTACGCGCCCCGGAACTTCGCGATGTTGGACGAGCGCGGATCGCGCGATGGATACCACTGCATGATGAGGTAGAGCGCGACCATCAGTGCCGGCAGGAGAAACGCGCCTTCCGCGCGACTCCCGTAGCGATTGGGCTCGCCGTGTATGTCCCAGTGGACGGCGACGCGGTCCGGTAGTCGGGAATACACTGAGATCGAGAACAGCCAAGCGCCGGCGATGAACGACGCCGGCAACCACCTACGCATTTGGCCTCCGTGCTGGCTTGGTCCAATCGAGCAGGTGCTCGACGACCTCCTGAAAAACGGTCGTGTTGAGCTCGTACCGTATGTTCTGTCCATCGCGCTCTGCCAGGACGAGGTTGGCATCGCGAAGGATGCCGAGATGTCGTGAGACGGTCGCCCAGGTCGATGGGAATCGGTCGGCGATCTCCCCGGAGGTGCGCGGTCCGGCCCGGAGGAGCTTGAGGATCTCCCGTCGGGTCGGGTCGGCGAGGGCGCGGAAGACGGCGTTCACGGACGGGCGATGAGGAGCATCAGATAATTAGCTAATTGGCTAATTGTATGATCGGAGGATCTCCGAGTCGAGCCCCTCTTGTTCCACACGGTACGAGCCGAAGGAGACGGCAGACGCCAGACAACCGAAGACGGCAGGCAGCAGACGGCAGGTTGTAGAGGGCAGAGGCCCTGTTCCTCTCCCGTCTGCCTCCTGCCGTCTACCGTCTGCAGTTCTCTGCCGTCTGCCGTCTTCGCTAGGGACGATATCAGGCCCGAGTGCAATACCTCGCGTTGGCCGGTGTGAGGTACTATTGAGAGAACTCGGCGCAACGGGAGGGCGACATGCAGCTAGGGATGGTGGGGCTCGGGAAGATGGGCGCAAACATGACGACCCGTCTGGTTCAGGGAGGCCACGAGGTCGTTGCATTCGATCGGAGCGCCGACGCGGTACAGGCTGCGGCCGGCCATGGCGCGCGGGGGGCGAACGCGCTCGAGGATCTGGTGCGGCAGCTCAAGGCACCGCGCGCTGTCTGGGTGATGCTTCCCGCGGGCGACCCCACCGAGAACACGGTTCGTGCCCTCACCGAGCTGCTGGCCAAAGGCGACACGATCATCGACGGCGGCAACAGCAATTACAAGGAGTCGATCCGACGCGCCGGGATGGTGAGCGAACGCGGCCTGCATTTCGTCGATGTCGGGACGAGTGGCGGGATCTGGGGGCTCAAGGAAGGCTACAGTCTCATGATCGGCGGGCCTAACGAGGCCGTCGAGCGGCTGCGGCCGCTCTTCGAGACCCTCGCGCCGGCGAAAGACGCGGGGTGGGGACACGTCGGACCGGCCGGTGCCGGCCACTTCACCAAGATGGTACACAACGGCATCGAGTACGGCATGATGCAGGCGTACGCCGAAGGCTTCTCGATCCTCAAGCACAAGAAGGAGTTCTCCCTCGACCTGGCCCAGATCGCCGAACTGTGGCGAACGGGGAGCGTGGTGCGCTCGTGGCTGCTCGACCTCACGGCCCGCGCGTTGCACGACGACCAGGAGTTTTCGTCGATCGCGCCGTACGTGTCGGATTCGGGCGAGGGACGCTGGACGGTCACCGAGGCGATCGACCTGGATGTGCCGGCACCGGTGATCACGCTGTCGCTGCTGCAGCGGCTCCGATCGCGTGATTCCGAGTCGTACGCCGATCGGCTCCTGTCGGCGTTGCGGAATCAGTTCGGCGGGCACGCGATCAAGAAGAGCTAGGGAATCGGGAATCGGGAATCGGGAATCGGCGGCGCGCTTCGCGCGGCCGGGAACCCGGAACGGTGAATTTCGGCTTCGTTAGGCAGCGTACAAGCGAAGAGGGCACGCGGATGGCTACGAAGGCGGGACGACCAGGCAGACTGAAGGGACTACAGGCCCGTGAGGGGCAGGAGCGAACAGGTGAGCGGCCGGTCCACGGGCCGTGCACGTTCATCGTCTTCGGCGGCACCGGCGACCTCGCACGGCGGAAGATTCTCCCCGCGCTCTCCCGCCTTCGTCACGGCGGAGGGATCGACGACGATACCACCATTCTCGCCGTCGCACGCGACAAGGGAATGGATGACCGCGGCTTTCGCGACGTCGTACGTCAGGCGGTCGAAGACGATGGCATGGCCGCGAAGGAGATCGAGGACTGGGTCGAGAAGACGGTCTTCTACCAGGGCATCGGCGGCGGCACACCGGAGGACTTCAAGGCAGTCGCGACCCGCATCGCCCAGCTCGAAAAGGAGCGCGGTCAGCCACCGAACCGGATCTTCTACCTGGCGCTCCCGCCTAACGTCTTTCCGGCGACGATCCAGGGGCTGGGCGAAGCTGGGCTGAGCCACAGCACCACCGGCGAAGGCAACGGCACGAAGTACTGGACGCGGCTCGTGATCGAGAAACCGTTCGGGCGCGACCTCCAGTCGGCCGAGGCGCTGAATCAGCTCATCCACAAGTACTTCGACGAGTCACAGGTCTACCGCATCGACCACTACCTCGGCAAGGAGACGGTGCAGAACCTGCTCGTCTTCCGCCTCGCAAACTCGGTGTTCGAGTCGCTGTGGAATCGCGACCATGTCGAGAGCGTTCAGGTGACGGTCGCCGAGGAACTGGGCGTTGAAGGACGGGCGGGATACTACGAGCAGGCAGGTGCGGTGCGCGACATTCTCCAGAACCACGGCATCCAGCTCGTTTCGCTCGTGGCGATGGAGGTGCCGGCGATGATGACAGCGGAGTTCATCCGCCAGGAGAAGGTGAAGGCCCTTCGTTCGATCAAGTCGATCACCCCGAAGAACGTGGTGCTCGGCCAGTATGCCCACGGCGAGATCAGCGGCCAGACCATCCCGGGCTATCGCGAGGAGCCTGGCGTTGCGCCGAATTCGCGAACGGAAACGTTCGCGGCGATCAAGCTCGAGATCGACAGTTGGCGGTGGCAGGGCGTGCCGTTCTTCCTGCGGACCGGCAAGCGGCTGAAGAACCGGCTGACCGAGATCGTCGTGAAGTTCCGCAAGCCGCCGGTGTGGATGTTCACGCCATTAGGCTCGCCGGAGCTCCACCGGAATACGCTGCGCCTCACGATTCAACCCGATGAAGGGTTCGCGCTCTATTTTCACATCAAGGCGCCCGGGAAGCCGCTCAAGCTCGAGCGCCTGCCGCTCGACTTCTTCTACAAGGAGCGGTTCCAGGAGCTGCCCGAGGCGTACCAGACGCTCCTCCTCGACGTTATGGAAAGCGACCAGACGCTGTTCGTTCACGCCGACGAGGTCGAGGCAGCATGGAGGCTCTTTACGCCGATTCTCGACAACACGCTTGCGGTGTCGTTCTACGCGGCGGGATCGTGGGGACCGAAGGAGTCGGATGAGCTCATGCAGCGCAACGGGCAGAAGTGGTCCAATCGGGAATAGGGAATCGGGAATCGGGATGGCTGCGGACGCGCGTGACGTGCGGGTGTTCACCGACCTCGAGGCGCTCAGTACCGCGGCTGCCGAGTCCATCGTTGCCATCGCGAAGGACAGCGTGTCGCAGCGCGGGCGATTCTCCATTGCGCTCGCCGGAGGAAACACGCCGAAGCGCACCTATCAGCTGCTCGTCGAGCGCCATCGCGATGAGATCGACTGGTCGCGCTGGCAGGTCTTCTTCGGCGACGAGCGCTTCGTGCCCAGCGACGACAAACGGAGCAACTACAAGATGGCGCACGACGCGCTCCTCTCCGCCGCGCCGATTCCTCCCGGTCACGTCCATCCCATCCCGACGGATACGCGGACGGTTGGCGACGCGGCCGACGCGTACGACGAGACGCTCCGGGACGTGCTTGGTGGCGGCGATCCGCAGCCATCGGCGATCGACCTCGTGCTTCTCGGCGTCGGGCCCGACGGCCACACGGCCTCGTTGTTTCCCGGCTCGCCAGTGCTGAGCGAGCGAGCGCAGTGGGCGCGTGCGGTCGAGGCTCCCACTACCGTCCAGCCGGCGGTGCCGCGCGTCACGCTCACGCTCCCGTGCCTGAACGGCGCCCGCAACGTAGTCTTTCTCATTGCGGGTAACGACAAACGGCCGGTCGTCGTCGAGATCCTGCAGGGCGGCGAGGCCGCGCAACGTTATCCGGCCGCCATGGTCCGTGCTGCCGGTCGCACAGTCTGGCTGATCGAGCAGTCGGCGGCGCCGTCGCGAGCGCAGAACACCTAACGTTGAATGTCCATGTCCGTTGTGCCAACGGCGGCGCGTGTCGCCGCGCTGCTGTCGTTCACCGCGCTCTCGGTCGGGCCGCTTGCGGCGCAGCTCCCATCCATGCGACCGGATGTCGGCGGCATCGAAGCCGCCGTCACGTCGGACCATGTGCTCGCGTCAGCCGCCGGGATGGAGGTGCTGAAGCGAGGTGGGAACGCCGTGGACGCGGCGATCACGATGGCCGGTGTGCTGGCGGTCGTCCGACCCCACATGAACGGCGTCGGCGGCGACAACTTCATGCTCATCCGACTCGCCAAGAGCGGTGAGATCGTTGCACTCAACGGAAGCGGACGTGCGGGCAGCAAGGCAACGCTGGCGTTCTTCCGCGAAAAGGGGTTGACGGCCGTTCCGGCATCCGGCGTTCTCTCGGTGTCCGTGCCTGGCGCGGTGAGAGCGTGGGCCGACGCCCTTCAGAAGTACGGGACGATCACGCTGTCGCAGGCGCTCCAGCCAGCGATCCGGTATGCCGAACGCGGCTTCCCGGTGTCGCCGCGGCTCAACGCCGACATCACCGAATCGAAGAAGAAGGTGGCGGCCGATCCCGAGCTTGCCCGCATCTTCCTGCCTAACGGTGAAGCCCCTCCGGTCGGGTCGCTGCTCAAACAACCCGAGCTCGCGCGGACGCTGCGCTCGATCGCGGCGTCGGGCCCGGACTTCGTCTACAAGGGCGCGCTCGCGAAGCAGATCGCGCAGTTCATGGAGAAGGAGGGTGGGCTCGTCACGGCGCGAGATCTCTCGGCCCATCACTCGACGTGGGAGAAGCCTATCCGCAGCACGTACCTCGGCAATCCGGTGATCGCGTTCCCGCCTAACACGCAGGGCGTCACCCTGCTCGAGGCGTTGAACGTTGCCGAGGCATCCGACTTGAAGCCCATGGGCCGCAACTCGGCCGACTACATCCACGCGATCGTCGAGGGTGCGAAGCTCGCCTACGCGGATCGCGACAAGTACGTCGCGGATCCGGCGTTCGTGCAGGTTCCCGTCGATCGGCTGGTCTCCAAGGACTATGCGGCGGATCTCGCGCGTCGCCTTCGCGACAAGCTCAAGGCGAACGACGGGTCGTCGAACGCCGATCGCGACGGGACGGGTGACACGGTCTTCCTTGGCGTCGTGGACAAGGATGGCAACGCCGTTTCGATGATCCAGAGTCTCTTCGCCGCGTTCGGCAGCGGGCGCATGGTGCCCGGGACGGGCGTGACGTTGCACAACCGCGGCTCGCTGTACGTACTCGACACCACGCATGCGCAGGTGATCGCGCCGGGGAAGCGGCCATTCCACACCCTGTGCCCGGCGATGGTCCTGCGTCCCGACGGTTCGCTCCTGATGGTCGTGGGGACGCCGGGCGGCGATGGTCAGCCGCAGACGCTCGTCCAGGTGATCACGAACATCGTGCAGTTCGGCCTAACGCCGCAGCAGGCTGTCGAAGCTCCCCGGTTCCGCTGGTATGGCCGCGAACGGCTCGGCGTGGAGCCCGGCATTCCGGCAGACGTCCGGGATGCGCTGAGCAAGCGTGGCCACCAGGTGCAGGTGCAGGAGCCGAGCGAAGAGTTCGGCGGCGCGCAGGTGATCATGGTGACGCCGTCCGGCGGCCGCATTGCCGGCGCGGACCCGCGCCGTGAGGCGTACGCGATCGCGTGGTAGGTTGAGTCATGGAATGGCTCGAGTCCGCGCTGGCGCGGCGTACGCTCATCCTCGCGATCATCGTCGGTCTCGGAGTCGTCATCGCGCGCGCGGTGTCGTCCGCGCGCGGCGATAGCGATCGGCTCCGCGCGCCGGACGCGCGGGATGTCGCGAACCTCGCCGGGGTCGCACCTGCGAAGGACACGACGAGCGCCGTCCCGCTGGTCTCGTTCGCGGTGGCCGATTCGATGGGCGGACATAGCGGGAAGGTGCGCTTCCGCACGCTGACCCGAGCGTCGGCGGCGACGCTCCCCGGCTTCATTGCGACGTTCGGCGAAAACGCCATCCGGTCCCCGGCCGTGTACCCGGTTGCCGCCAACGGCACGAAGACGCCGTTCGCTTTCATCGTCCTGCGGCCATTCGGAGAGAAGCGCGGTGACTCGCTGTGGGGCTATCGACTCGGGCGCTGGCCGTCGGAGCGATGGATGATGGGGAAGAAATACTGGAATCCCGACGGCTTCATCGAGGTGACGCCCCAGAACGCGGGGCTTCGTCTCTCGCAGCACTTCGAGCTGCAGGAGTTCCTCACGCACGACCAGCGCGACGTGTGGCCGAAGTACGTCGTGCTGCAGGAGCCGCTCATCGACAAGCTGGAGCTGGTGCTGGCGGATCTGGCGGCGCATGGCGTGCGGACGGATCGCGTTCGCGTCCTGAGCGGCTTCCGCGCACCCTATTACAACGATCGCATCGTGGCGGAAGGCGCGGCCCGCGCGAGTCGCCATCAATATGGGGACGCGGCCGACATCATCATCGATGCTGACGGCGATGGCCGGATGGACGACCTCAATCACGATGGCCGGCTCGACCTGCGCGACACGCAGGTGATCCTGCAATCCGTGGAGCGAGTCGAGAAGGCGTACCCCGCGCTCGTCGGCGGTCTCGGTCTGTATCACGCCATGGGCACCAGCGGACCATTCGCCCACATCGACGTTCGAGGCACGACTGCCCGTTGGCGGCGAGAATAACAGCGACAGGTTACAGGTTACTGGAATTGGTAACTGGTTAATGTGAACCCTCGGGATGCGCATCTCGCTGAGAGAGACGTCCCGAGGGTTCAAATCACTGATAACCAATTCCAGTAACCAATTACCTGTTCTGTTGCGCCGTTCTAGTCTTGCAGCAGCTTCGTTAGGCCTGTCCAGTCGATGTTGCCGCCACTTACGATGGCGACGGTCGGAGAGCCAGGCGTTAGGCGCACCTTACCCGACAGCAGCGCCGCGGTCGTTGCCGCCCCCGCGGGTTCCGGCATGATCTTGCACCGCTCCATCAGCACCGGGATCGCCGCGATGATCTCGTCGTCGGTCACCAGGATCATCTCGTCCACGAGATCGCGGGCGTGCAGATAGTTGAGCCGCCCGACGAACGGCGCGGCGAGGCCGTCGGCGATCGTGTCGAGGCGATCGAGGCGTGCCGGCTCCGAACGTCGCAGGCTCTCCGTCATCCCCGGCGCGCCCACCGGCTCGATGCCGATCACGCGCGCGTGAGGTTTCACCGACTTCACCGCGGCCGCGACGCCGGAGATCAGACCGCCCCCGCCCACCGCGACGAGCACCGTTTCGACGTCGGGGACCTGCTCGACCACCTCCAGGCCTAACGTCCCCTGGCCGGCGATGACGAACGGGCAGTCGAACGGGTGGACCAGCGTCAGGTTGCGCTCACGCTGGAGCTCGAGCGCCGTCGCGAGGAGGTCGCCATCGGTCTGCACAACATCGCCGCCATAGCCGCGCGTCGCGTCCACCTTCGCACGCGTCGCCTTGACGGGCATGACGACGGTCGCCTTGACGCCATATTCGCGCGCCGCCCAGGCCACTGCCTGCGCGTGATTGCCGGCGGACAGCGTGATCAGGCCGCGCTGACGCTCGGCATCCGTCAGGTTTGCGAGCCGGTTGAGCACCCCCCGCGGCTTGAACGACCCCGTCTTCTGAAACAGCTCGAGCTTGAGGTGAATCGGCGCGCCGACTCGATCGGAGAGGAACGCCGACGTCACGGTCGGAGTGTGGTGCAGACGGCCGCGGATGACGTCACGTGCGGCCACGATGCGATCGAGCGAAACGCGATCGGGCGACACGAGCGGCTGTTCGGTGAGCGTCTCGGGCATGGAGCGTCGGTGAGGTGTCGACTCGAAATTGGCGGACAACAACAAGATAGGCCCAGGCCCCGCGGGCGGGATGAGCGGCCGGCCTTGCGTTAATTAGATGCTTGGCTAATTATCGAAGCAAGGCGGATCGCACCGCCGATGCCCAGGTATGGCAGGTAATCCACCTCCCCGAGTAGCGAGAGATTGGGCCACTTGGCACCTGCCACGACCATGGCCACTGCTGCCAGGGCAAACAGCGACAGTGGAGCAAGCACAGAGAAGAGAATCCAACGCCATGTTGATTCACTCGGAATCCGCAATGGGCGCGCTTGGCAACTCTTCCACGAACTGGACCCAGCCATGCCAGCCGCCGTAGGCCATCAGCTCACGGTTCGCA
>Ga0207662_10001720_pt1 | contig 10721 bp, 7 predicted proteins | sample KBSS33LmetaG_FD_184338 | JGI IMG/M metagenome (GOLD analysis project Ga0207662, IMG submission 184338) | Switchgrass rhizosphere microbial communities from Kellogg Biological Station, Michigan, USA - KBS S3-3L metaG (SPAdes) (version 2) | ecosystem: Host-associated > Plants > Roots > Rhizosphere... | reverse complement strand
TGATGAATTTCGAGACGGTCTGGCTGTCGTAGCGCGCGTCGGCGAGAATCGGGCGCTTTACGGAACTCTTACGGCGGCTCACTTCTTACCTCCCGCCCCAGCCTTGGGCTTTTTGGTGCCGTACTTCGAGCGGCTCTGGTTGCGGCCGTTCACGCCGGAGGCGTCGAGCGATCCGCGAACGATGTGATAGCGAACGCCGGGGAGATCCTTCACTCGGCCGCCGCGCACGAGCACGATCGAGTGCTCCTGGAGGTTGTGTCCTTCGCCGGGGATGTAGGCGATGACTTCGAAGCCGTTCGTCAGACGAACCTTGGCGACTTTGCGCAGCGCCGAGTTCGGCTTCTTTGGGGTTGTGGTGTAGACGCGGGTGCAGACACCGCGGCGAAACGGATTCGACTTGAGCGCCGGCGACTTTTCTTTCTTTTGGACGTCGCTGCGACTGCGTCGTACGAGCTGATTGATCGTTGGCATGAAGAACGGAAGAATGCGAACGGGATAGCCCCGTGGCTGCGCTTCCCCCGACCCAAAGTGGCCGAGGGAGACCGGGAAAGGTAGGCGAGCCGCGCTTGACTGTCAACCGACATCGGTGGTAATCACCGATGTCAGCGACAGTTAGCGCGCGCTAGACGCTCGAATCCGCTCTTATTGCTGCGGCGGAATGTACGGCTTGGGCACGAGCGGGTTGTTCGTTATTTCGGCCACGTTCATCGGCCAACACGTCTGGTCATTGAACGTCGTCGCAGTCCCGTACATCGCACCCTTCTCCCACAGGTCGAGCCCGTTCTTGTTCTTGTACCGTCGCAAGTCGCCCATGCGGTGGCCGTCGAGGAAGAAATCCCGCCGCCGCTGGTCGACGAGGTTGTCGACGTAATTTGCCGCCGTCGTCGCCGTGGTGGCCGTGGTACTCGGGAACGCGGCCCGCCGAGACTCGACGAACGCGATGTTCGACTGGCCCTCGAGGTTCGTCCCGCCAGATCCGCCGGCTTCGGCGAGGATGTAGCGCGCCTCGAGCATCGACGCGATGCGAATCGAGGTGCTGTTCGTGAAGTCGGCGCCGGTCTTCGTGTTGTTGAACACGCTGAACGACGCGCCGGCGTTCGGCACGACCCAGTTTCCACCCGTTGCTGCCTCGGCCAACGGTGTTCCGTTCGCGGCCAGCGGGTGCGGCACTCGCGCGTCGTCGAGACCGATGAAGCGCGTTCCTGTGACCGACCGAACCGTCACGCCTGCCCCGCCGGAGAAATCGGGTTGGAAGCGATTGACGAGCGCGAGCGCCGTGTTGTCGTTGTAGTAGACGCGATACTCGAACTCCGTCGCGCCACCCATCGACGTCACGAGTCGGGCCGTCGCGATCGCGAGGGCTTTGTCGCCTTTGTTGAGCGCGGCCCGTGCTTTCGCGACGAGCGCGAAATTGCGGACCGAGTCTGCGCCCAACACCGCACGCTGCGCCGCCGCGGCCGTGGCACCGGTCGTCACTTTCTGGTTTGCCGCCTTCGACGCCGCCGCGATCTTGATGGCGCTATCGAATCGCGCTATGGCCAGCGCGAAAATCGAATCCGGTTTCAATGGCGCCGAATATCGATCGCCCGGCGGCGGCACCGGAACTTCACAGAAATACTCGGCGAGCACGACGAGGTCGAACCCCGCGATCGCATAGCTTCGCGCCACGCGAAGATCGCGCTGCGCGGAGTCACCCTCGATCGTGCGAATTCGCGACGTGAGGCTGTCGGCCAGCCATCGCGCGCGCATCAACGGGGAGTAATGAAATACGCTGAGCGTGCCGTTGTCCGGCTGAAGGCGCCGCTGATCGTACAACCCTTCCTCGAAGAACGACGCGTGGTTTCGCGTTTCATCGGTGTACATGGAGCCGTAGTCGGCCATCCATGAGTAAACGTCCTGCAGCGCGCCGACCGCGCTGTTCGCCATCAGGTCGACGAGCGACGAATCACCAAGACGGTTTTCCTGAATCAATCCGGGATTCGAGGCCGTGAGAAACTCATCACATCCCACAGCGATAAATGCGGTGCCGAAGAGCCCACCGACGACAAGGCCGCGGGCCCAACGCATCGCGTGAATCTGCGTTTTCATGTTAGTGGCCCCCGCCTCAGTAGGTGACGTTGAGCTGCATCGTGTACCGCTTGATCATCGGCATCGAATAGGCATCGACGCGGACGAACTGCGAGCTACTTCCGCTCCCGCGAACGACGTTGCTTCCGTATCCGTTGACCTCGGGATCAAGTCCTGTGTACTTGGTCCACATCGCGAGATTGTGACCCGAGAGTACGATGCTCGCGGATTCCATTTTCGTGCGCGACGTGATGCGCCGCGGAATGCTGAACGTCAGCGAGACGTCGCGGAGCTTGATGAAATCCGCCTTCTCGAGAAACAACGTCTGCGTCATCGGCAACGTGACCGTCGTCGGCGTGCCCACCGCCCCATAAAGCGCGCGCTCCTCGACGGAAACGCCGGGTTTCGCGAGACGCTCGCAATTTGGACCGTTGGTTACGAGGGCGCAGCGATTGTATTCCTTGTAGTTCAACTGGTAGTGGCCACCTTGATAGTCGAACAACCCGTAGATGTGGAAGTTGTTGAAGAACGTAAAGTTGTTGGACCACGACATCGTCTTCGGCGGCCACGCCGGACCGACAAACGTGAACGCCGTGTCGTAGACGGGCACGAGATTGGGCGCGGTGCCGGTGAACATGTAATTGCCGCTCGCGTCCCGTCTCGGGTATCTCACGAAGTACGCCCCAAGCGGATAGCCAACGCGATTCCTCTGAAGTCCTGGTGAGTAGGACGCGCCACCCGGCAGCTCCTCAGCCGCAACTTTGCCGGCTTGACAAACTTCGCCGTTCCACGGCAAGCACGATCGAACGGTGTCGAGGGCGAGCAGCTTGTTCGAGTTATACGCGAAGTTGAAACGGCTCTCCCAGTCGAAGCTCCGGCGATCGATTGGCCTGGCGGAAAGCGAGAGCTCGACACCGTGATTTCGCGTCGCACCCAGGTTCTGCAGCTGCGATCCAGCGAAACCAGCCGATGGCGGCAACGCGATGGGGACGAGAAGGTCTTTCATGTTTTTTCGATAATACGTCGCCTCGAGACCCAGTCGCCCACGCAGGAAGTCGGACTCGAACCCAACCTCGTACTCCGTTCCCTTCTCCGGTTTAAGATCCGGATTTCCGATCGACGACGTCCGAAGCCCGCCGACGACCGCGGTTCCCACGGCGGTGCGCGACGACGTGTACGTCTGCGTCGCGGAGAATGGCGCCGGCGCGCGACCAGCCTGTCCCCATGCGCCGCGCAAGCGCAGGTTGTCGATGTGGAGGCGATCTAACTTCGAGCGGAATCTCGGCTCCTCCGACAGCACATACGACGCCGAGAACTTCGGATAGATGATGGCGTCGAAGTTCGTGCCGAACGACGAGTTGTCGTCTGCGCGGATCGCGCCGGTCACGAACAGGCGATTGTTCCAGCCGAATTGCTGCTGGGCGTACACACCCACGCTGTTGTTCTCGCTGAACGAGCTCGATCCGCTGAGGGCGAGCGCGGAATTGATGGTCGTCACCTCGCTCGTCGGAAGTCCGGTGCCCGTTGCGCCGAGAATCGACGTCTGCTGCGAGATGACTTGCGTGCCGAATGATGTGACGGACGACAGGTTGGCACTCGGGTCGAACACGAAACTCCCGGCGTAGTCCACCGTGTAATTCCAGATTCGCGGCGCGCGCTGCGCGTTGAGACCGGCAGGCGTGTCGGGGTCGTTGGGCAGCGACAGGACTTCGGCGAGCGAAGAGCGGAAATCAACACCGGCGGACAGGCGATTCCTGAACCAGCGTATCGGGTTGTACGTCGCGTTGGTGGTGAGGATGAGTCGGTCCGTCTCTGTCTGGTTGTTGTATTTGTTCGCGTTGATCGGATTGATCGTCGCCCAGCCATAGCGGGCGGTGTCGGTGGACGGTGGCGTCAATCCGGGGATGCCGCGCGCACCCGAGAGGAGCAGTCCATTCGCGGCTTCGTCGCCGAGCGGCAGGCGGAGCGTGGTTCGCGCGTACGACAGGCCAATCTTGAATTCAACAGGGTCGGCAGGATTGAAGGTGAAGTTCGTGCGGATCGACCGGCGATCGTCGTTGTTGTTTCGCAGAATCCCTTCGTTGTGAATCTTGTCGAACGACACGTAGAACGCGTAACGGTCGCCTCCGCCAACGAGCGAGGTGCTGAGGTTTTGTACAACCCCGTCGCGCATCGCGTTGTGATCGCGCTCGAATGGCTGGTCGGAAATCACGGCGCTGTCGGCGGCGTTGAGACAACGCGACCACGTCGGGACGCCCGCGCCGTCCACAGCGGCTTTACGGGCGGCCGTGCACATCGTGTAGTTCGTCAAAGGCTCGACGCCCCATTCGTTCGAGCCCAATTCCGCGCGGCCCGACCAGTGGAGCGCTTGCTGACCGCGCCTGCCTTTCTTCGTGATGATCTGAATGACGCCGCCGGCCGCGTCGGCGCCGTACAATGTTGCGGCGGCTGGACCCTTGAGGACTTCGATCGACTCGATGTCCTGCGGATTGACCATGTCGAGCGCCGATGTCGTCTGGCCGCTCAACTGCGCCGTGCCCGACCCCGACGCGCCGAAGTTTCCGATGTTGTCGGTGTCGATGCGAACTCCGTCGATGAAGATCACCGGACGGTTTGTGGTGAGAGATCCGTAACCACGAATCGTGATCTCCGCCGAGGTTCCTGGTGTGCCCGAGCCGGCTCCGACGACGAGGCCCGGTGCACGCGCTTGCAGGAGATCGGAGACCGTCGCGAGTGTCGTTTGTGCAGTGACACTGGCCGCGTCGATCTGCGTGACAGCATTCCCGACAGTGCGTTTCTCTTGCGTACCAGCGGTTCCGGACACAACGATCGCCTCGAGCTCAGAGGCTGCCGGCGTGAGCGTAAAGTCGGCTCGCACATCGCCGCTCGTCGGCACCGAAATGTTTTGGGTTCGGCGCGTGAAGCCGATCCGTCGAGCAACCGCGTCACGTGGACCGGCGGGAACGGCGGTGATAACGAAATCGCCTTGTGCGTTCGTGACGCCGCCGGATGCAGTGCCGGTGATCGTGACTTGCGCGTTGGCGATGGGTCGCTGGGTGCCGACTTCCACGACGCGACCACGAACCGTGCCTTGAGCTGCAACGGCGGATGAGCTTACAGACAGTGCTCCGACGGCGACAAGCCAGCGGACCATTGACCATTGAAACGCCCTCATTGCGATCCTCCTTAGGGGGCAACAGCACAGATGTCCGAATGATGCGTCGCGCGCAACACCGGACCGAACCGCAACGCTACCGTGCGTGACAGCGCGAATCAAGATGAATCGAGCGCTAGGATGGTAGGATTTCGATTGCCGGCAGTGTGTCCCTGCGACGAACCGATTGCGCAAATGGCCCCAACAGATGCTCGACGCTGTTGGCGTAATAGCTCACGAGTTCGCGGTTGCGCGGCAAAACCACGTATCCGTCACCCTCGGCGATCAGAATGTGGCGCATATGCAACATGCGCCACGCGCGATCAAACGTCTCGGCGATATCGCGTTCATGTCGAATGACGCGACCATTGAGCTCGAGCAAGGCGTCACGCATCTCTCGCATTCGTTCGAGCAACTCGCCCCGTGGAATGAAATCGCGGTCGAAGCTCTGAATCGCGGCACACGCGAGCGGCACCGACGTCACAGGGACAAGTGCGCCGATTCGCGACATCACACGGTCGGACAGCGCTTGAACACACGCGAGCCGCTCCGGCCGTGGCAACTCGAATAGTGTGGGATGATCCTCGAACCAGTCGTCGAGCGCGATCGGTGCCCCGACCACGACGGCGGCGCGTCCATATCGCTGCCAGCGGCGCAGGATCAGCCGCGCTGCATTCCACCAGAGATACCGCGCCACCTCGCCGAGCTGCGACAGGCGTGATACGCGCGCGCGTCCGTCGCGCGACGCCAGCTCCCGGAGCAGCGACCGGTCCTCGAGCACGCGATCGTAGTTGACCGCCACCGGAATGATGCGCAACCGCGCGCGGTATGCCGGATCCCGCGCGATACCAAGCACATAGTCGAGCAGGCCAATCTTCGGCGCCTTGAGACGGCCGTCGCGCGTTAAACCGCCCTCGAGGAAAATGCCCTGTGTCACGCCTTCGCGTGTGATCAGCTGGACGTATCGCTCGAGCACAGTGTGGTAGAGTGGCTCGCGGTATCGTCGGCGCACGAAATAGGAGCCGAATGCCTTGAAGATGTGTTCGAGTGGAAACGCGCGCGCCCACTCGCCCACCGCATACGAGATCGCGACCCGGCCCGCCAGGGCATAACTCACCAGGATGTAGTCGGCGTTCGAGCGGTGGTTCATCAAATACACAACGACGGCGTCGCGCGGCAGCGCATCGAGCGCCGTGCGATCCTCGTGCTCGACCGTCACCTTATAGAAGAGATTGAGCAGCCACCCGGCGAGTCGATAGCCGACCTGGTAGTATGCGACGACGTTGAAGAACGGAACGATCTCGCGAACGTATTCGTCGACGCGCCGCCATCCTGCATCGACGGTCGTGTCAGTGGACGCCGCGTGGTCGCTGACGGCGATCGCGATTCCAGGGTCATTGAGCAAACGCTCACGAACTGACTTCCGGCTCGCGAGCTTGAATCGATTGACGCGCGCGCGAAATCGAAGCAGCGCGCGCCGGCCGGAGCGCCGCAGATACCAGGCGCCGCCCGCTGCCGTCGCGACTCCAACGACGGAGACGGCGGCGGCGGTAACCCAGACGGCACGGGTCACCGGCGAAGCGAAGACGTCCGAATGACCGTTTGCATTCTAGAGTCCCACGAGGGCGCCTCGAGCGCTGCGGTCGCCGCGGGCGGAAGGTAGGGCGCTACAGCGGTGGACATTGTCGATGAAATGGGCCGGGTTCCGGGACGCTGTCAAGAACGCGCGGCGGGCAGAGAAAGGCAGGAATCAATCGCGTCAAACGATTCGACGGCCGCCGCTGTTCGCGAACCCTTGGCGGCGTTACCGGGACGCACGCACAGGGCGACTCGACATCCGGCGTTGTGTGCGGCCTCGAGCTCCGCATCGACGTCGGAGACGAAGGCAATTTCAGCCGGCTCGAGATCGAGCGACAAGGCGATGCGCGCATAACTCTCGGGCGAGCGCTTCGGTCCCGTTTCCGGGTCGAAGTAGCGAGCGATCCATCGAGTGAGGTCGCCGTGGTCGCTGTGTGCGAACAGCAACCGTTGGGCGAGCACGCTTCCCGACGAGTAGATGGCGATCGTCAAACCGGCGTCGTTCCATCGCGCAAACGCCGGCGGCACGTCAGCGAACACTTGTCCGCGCAACTCGCCGTCGTCGTAGCCCTGTTCCCAGATCCGACCTTGAAGCCGCTTGAGCGCCAGCGATTTGCGATCGCGGTCCATGAGCCAATTCAAATACTCTGATAGCGACGCGGCGTCGTTCGCGGCCGGACGCCGCCACGGGACGGGTTCGCCACGAGCCGCGTCGGCGGACCATTCGTCGGCCAGCAGCGCGGCGACCTCGATTATTTCCGCTGCGCCGACGTTGGCGGCGATGTACCGATCGAGATGACGGCGCGCGTAGGGGAACAGCACGTCGTGCACGAACGAAATCGGTGTCGTCGTTCCTTCGACGTCCAGCAGGAGCGCGCGGATTTGCCGCGCGCGCTCGCCGCTGTCCGTCACACCGAAATTCCTGGATCGATGCGCGTGGTGGGCGGGAGATACGTCGGCCCAAAGCAGAGCGGTTGAAACTGGGAATCCACACCGCTCTCTGTGTAATGCGGGGTCCAGCCTGACTTGTCTTGAAATAGACGGATCGCGCGGATGCGGCGGTCGCCACACAGGTCGAACCAATGGTGGGTACCGCGCGGCACACGAATCAAGTCGCCGGCTTCGACCTCGAGCGCGAACACGGGGCCGTTCTCGGGATGGATGTGAAACACCCCGCGACCTTCGGCGATGAGACGGACTTCATCTTCATCGTGCCAGTGCTCGCTGCTGAACCGCTTGAGCATCGCATCGAGTCCCGGCGTCTCGGCCGATACGTCGATCACGTCGGCCACGATGTATCCGCCGCGCGCTTTGAGCGCGTCGATCTTGTCGGCGTACGCCGCGAGCAGCGCCTCGGACGAAGGCGCCGCCGGAACCGCGCCCTCGAGCCGCTCGTAATCGATGCCTCGCTCGGACAGATACGCGGCGATCTCGCCGCTCTCGGTGAGCGTGCGATCCTGTTCAGGAATTCTCAATAGCGCCATGATGACCCGTTCCCTCCCCGCCCGGCAGGCGGAATGTCGCGCTTCGGCCGATCGTCTCGAACAAGAACTCCAAAATCTCTACGTGTCGCTCGGCGTCTGCCAGTGTGTCGCCCCACGTGTAGAGCCCGTGTCGACGCAAGAGAAAGGCATGAGCCTCTGGGTTTCGATCGAGCATCTCACCGACGGCGCCGGCAAGCCGAATCATATCCTGATCGTTGTCGACGACCGGTATATGCTCGGCATGCTCGTGGGTGCGGACGCCGGATAACCCCTTGAGCATCTCGAATCCATCGATCGTTACGCGGTCTCGGTTCGGCGGCGACGTCGATAGAATCGTGCCCCAAACGGAATGCGTGTGCAAGACTGCGCCCGCCCCACGCCGCCGAACGACCTCCAAGTGGAGACGAGCTTCAGCGGACGGCACCGCGCGTCGCGAGCCGATCGTCGTGCCGGACTCATTCATCTGCAGAATGTGCGCGGACCGCATTTGGCCTTTGTGAACCGAGCTCGCCGTGATCGCCAAACACAGGGGTTTCTGGCTCACAACCGCGCTGAAGTTGCCGCTCGTCCCCTGCACCCAGCCGCGCGCGTAAAAGCGGCGTCCGATTGCGATGAGGTCGCGAGAGATAGATGGAAGGCTGCGTGGTGGCACGCCGCGAAACTGCCGTTGGGCAGGAAGGCCGGCAAGGGTGTGGTGTACAAAGCTTCAAGACTGGCGGCCGCCCGCGCACCGGCGCCACGTGTTAGCGTTCCCGGAGACACGACTCAACCACGAGAGATCACCATGCGGACGTGTTTGGCATCGGCTGTCTGGATGTGCGTCGCGCTTTCGGCCTCAGCGATAGCCCAGGACAAGCCGAAATCTGTTGCACTCCCCCGCGGCACCTCGCCGGCCGACGCGGCGACGTTCATGGCAGCCGCCGAAAAAGAACTGGGCGACCTGCAAGTGAAGGCGAATCAGGCGCAATGGGTCAGCGAGAACTTCATTACCGACGACACCGAGGCGCTTTCGGCTGAGCTGACGAAAAACCTGAACGTCACCATCCAGCGGCTCGCGCTGGACGCCAAGCGATTCGACAAGACGACGCTGCCCGCGACCCTCCGACGGAAATTCAGTCTCTTGAAACTGCTCCTGACGGCACCTCCACCGAGCGATCTGACGGAGGCAGCGGAGCTGAGTCGTCTTACTTCGTCGATGCCGGCCACGTACGGCAAAGGAACGTACTGTCGTCCGGCTAAAGCCGGGGGCAAACAAGAGTGTTTACAGATCAATGATCTGAGTCGCATCCTCGCGACAAGCACTGATCCCGCTGAATTGCTCGATGCGTGGCGAGGTTGGCACACCATCTCTCGTCCGATGCGATCGCAATACGCGCGATTCGTCGAGCTATCGAACAAGGGCGCCCGCGAGCTCGGCTTTCACGACGCCGGTGCAATGTGGCGGTCGAACTATGACATGACGCCCGACCAGTTCAGTGCCGAGCTCGAACGCATCTGGGCGCAGGTCCGCCCGCTGTACGTCTCGCTTCACGCATACGTTCGCGCGAAGCTCGGTGAGAAATACGGGACCACGCTCGTCCCACCAAGTGGTTTGATTCCCGCGCACCTGCTCGGCAACATGTGGGCGCAGGAGTGGGGAAACATTTTTCCGGTCGTCGCGCCGAAGAACGTCGACCCAGGCTACGATCTCACCGAGTTATTGAAACAGAAAAAGGTCGACGCGGTCGGCATGGCGCACTACGCCGAACGCTTCTTCACGTCCATGGGACTAGCTCCCCTTCCCAAGTCATTTTGGGAGCGTTCTCTGTTCACCAAACCGCGCGACCGCGAGGTGGTGTGTCACGCAAGCGCGTGGGACATCGACAACAAGGACGACGTGCGAGTGAAGACGTGCCTCGAGCCGACCGGCGAAGACTTCGTGACGATCCACCACGAAGAGGGACACGACTTCTATTATCTCGCGTATAAAAATCAGCCGACCCTTTTCCAGAACGGTGCGAACGACGGATTTCACGAGGCGATTGGCGACGCCGTGGCGCTCGCAATCACGCCATCGTATCTCAAGACCGTTGGCCTCCTCGATCAGATTCCGCCGGCGTCGAGCGACACGATGCTCCTATTGAAGCGCGCGCTCGACAAAGTCGCGTTTCTTCCGTTCGGCCTCTTGATCGACCAGTGGCGATGGAAGGTCTTCTCCGGCGAGGTGACGCCGGCCAACTACAACGCCACGTGGTGGGATCTGCGGAAGAAGTACCAGGGCGTTTCGCCGCCGTTGCCTCGCACTGAAAGCGACTTCGATCCCGGCGCCAAGTATCACGTTCCGGCCAACACGCCGTACACGCGTTACTTCTTGGCGGCGGTTCTGCAATACCAGTTCTATCGCGCGATGTGCCGCGAGGCAGGCCACACCGGTCCGCTCTATCGCTGCACGTTCTATG
>Ga0207662_10001718_pt1 | contig 10723 bp, 15 predicted proteins | sample KBSS33LmetaG_FD_184338 | JGI IMG/M metagenome (GOLD analysis project Ga0207662, IMG submission 184338) | Switchgrass rhizosphere microbial communities from Kellogg Biological Station, Michigan, USA - KBS S3-3L metaG (SPAdes) (version 2) | ecosystem: Host-associated > Plants > Roots >... | reverse complement strand
GCGTGAGCGAGAACGGAGGCGGATGGCCGCAGAGCCCGCGGCCACCGCGGCATTCACGCGGGTCCACCGATCCCCTCGGACTGCAGGATCCCGGCAGTTTCCAGGACCCTCGGGCGTTCCAGGACCCGCGGAACGTCCCGGATCCCCGGGCCCGGCGGGATCCCCGGAGCCTGCCGAATCCTCGCATACCCCAGGCGCCGCGCGTACCCCAGGATCCGCGGGTGCCCCAGAGGCCGCAGGGGCCACCGCGGCCTCCGGTCGGCAGCGCCCGGCACCCGGATGAGCACCTGAGGCCGCTGCCGCCCGGATACGAACCAGTGCACCACGGGCCCAGATTCGGCGAAACCCGGCCGGCCAGACCGCAGGACCCGCGCCGCCCCGAGGACTGGCGCCGGCCTCAGCGGCCTTCCCGTCCCGAAGCTCTGCCGTCGAACCCTCGTCCGCCCGCGCAAGCCAGCTACGGCCCCGGCGATTTCCCCCCGCGGGACCAATACGACGACCGCGGCGATCGCGGTGAGTACGGCGACCGCAGCGAGTACGGCGACCGCGGCGAATACGGGGAGCGCGGCGAGTATGCCGGCCGGGACCGGTACGGCGAGGCCGGCCCGTACTCAGGCCAGGGCCAGCACCCGGGCGGCGATTACGAGGACGAGTACGCCGAAGCCGGCGACAGGTTCGTCCCCGGCTTCGCTGACGAGGGCGACGACGAGCAGGAGCGCGGCCGGTCCGGCCGCGGTTCCCGCCGCGCCGGCCGGGCCCGCCGCGACAACGACGACGGCGGGCGCGGCGGCCGCCGCAGGCGCAGGTTCCGCTGGATCGCGCCGCTGGTCGCGTTGCTGGTCATCGTGGTCCCGCTGGCGGTGGGCGGCGTATACGTCTACGGCCTCTACATGAATAAGTACCACCCGGCCGACTACGCCGGCGCCGGCGCCGGTTCGGTCACGGTCCAGGTCACCTCGGGCGATTCGCCGACCAGCATCGCGCCCAAGCTGGTGAAGCTCGGCGTCGTGGCCAGCTCACGCGCGTTCATCCTGGCCGCCGAGCACAGCACGAGCTCAACCGGCCTGCTGCCCGGCTTCTACGGGATGCACAGGCACATGAAGGCATCCCTGGCCTACGCGATCCTGATCAACCCGAAGAACATGGTCCAGATCAAGGTCACGATCCCGGAGGGCTGGCGGCTGAGCCAGACCGTGTCCTTCCTCGGCGCCAAGTCCGGCATCCCGCTGAGCGCGTACGCCAAGGTGCTCAAGGACCCGGCGCAGCTGCACCTGCCTGTTTTTGCCAACGGCAGGCCGGAGGGGTACCTGTTCCCCGCGACCTACAGCGTGCAGCCGCACGAGACCGCGCTCGGCGTCCTGACCGGCATGGTCCAGCGCTTCCAGCAGGAGGCCGCGAGCGTCGGCCTGCCCACCGCGGCCAAGCAGGTACACCTGACCCAGGCCCAGGTGGTGGTCATGGCCAGCCTGCTGCAAGCCGAAGGCGGCAGGCTCTCCGATTACCCGAAGATCGCCCGGGTGATCTACAACCGGCTGGCGCACGGCATGCCCCTGCAGCTGGACAGCACGGTGCTCTACGGGCTGAACAAGTACGGCATCCTCGCCAGCAACAAGGACCTCACCAGTCCGTCGCCGTACAACACCTACAAGCACAAGGGCCTGCCGCCCGGCCCGATCGACAGCCCGGGCGCCGCCGCCATCCAGGCCGTGCTGCACCCGGTAGCCGGCAACTGGCTGTACTTCGTGACGGTGAACCCGAAGACCGGCGAGACCCGCTACACCTCGAGCACGGCCCAGTTCCAGCAGTTCCGGCAGGAGCTCGCGCACAACCTGGCGAAGAGCTGACCGTGCCCGACCCCCGCCGGGCCGCGGTGCTCGGATCGCCGATCGAGCACTCCCTGTCGCCGGTCCTGCACACGGCCGCGTACGCCGCGCTCGGCCTGGCCCACTGGAGCTACACGGCGATCGAGTGCGACGAGGCCGGGCTGCCCGCCCTGATCGCCTCCTGCGACAGCCGTTGGGCCGGGCTGTCGCTGACGATGCCGCTGAAGCGGGCGGTGCTGCCGCTGCTCGACCGCACCGAGCCGCTCGCCGTCGAGGCGGGCGGGGCCAACACGGTGGTGTTCGCGGGCGGGGAGCGGCACGGCTACAACACCGACGTTCCCGGCATGGTCGCGGCCCTGGCCGAAGCCGGGGTGACCGCGCCGCCCGGCGCCACCATCCTCGGCGCGGGCGCGACCGCCTGCGCCGCCCTGGCCGCCCTCCGCGAGACCGGCCTGGAGTCCGCGGCGGTCCTCGTCCGTGACCGGGCCAGGGCCGGCGATCTGCTGGCCGCCGCGGGCCGGCTGGGCATGGAGGTGGACCTGCGGCCGTTCGACTCCGAGGTCCGGGACGGCGACCTGCTTGTTTCCACCGTGCCGGCCGGTGCCGCCGACATTTACGCCGAACGGGCCTGGGGTTCCCGCCCCGGTCCCGCCGCCGTGCTCGACGTGGTGTACGCCCCCTGGCCCACCCCTCTCGCCCAGGCGGCCGCCAAGGCCGGTGCCATCGTGGTCAGCGGCTTCGACCTGCTCCTGCACCAGGCTGCCCGCCAGGTCGAGCTGATGACCGGCCATGAGCCCGCCCCGCTGGCCCGTATGCGCGCCGCGGGCGAGGCCGAACTTACCCGCCGCGCGACATGAGCGAGCCGGCCATCGGCTGGATCTCCGAAGTGGTGCTCGACGGCGCCGACCCCTGGGCACTCGCGCGCTTCTGGGCCGGCCTGCTCGGCGGCACGCCGGTGGAGTGGTACCCGGGATGGGTCACGCTCGAGCCGCCGCCGAACGGTCAGCGGCTCTCCTTCCAGGCGACGGCCACGCCGCTGGCCCCGGACACGGCCCGGGTCCACTTCGACATCCTGGTCGCGGACCTGGCGTCCGCCCACGACCGGGTGATCGAGGCCGGCGCCACGCCGGCCGGCGAGCACGTCTCGCCCCGGCCGGGCCCCGACGGCGAGCCGGTACCCTGGAGGGTCTACCGCGACCCGGCCGGTCATCTCTTCTGCCTGGTCATTCGCTAGCGACCAGGTCGCGAACGCGAACCGCTGCGCGACGCGGTCCGGCAGCTGGCCGGGCGGCCTGACGGTCCTGCGCAGGCTGGGCTGGTCAGACCGGACGGCCGTTCTCCAGGTAGATCAGGGCCCGTGGACCCCGGACCTTGGTCGCCGCCCGCACCCGCCGCCTGATCGGCCCCCTGAGCAGGGCGAGGGCCTCGGGCAGCGGGGCCAGCCGAGACTCGGAGATCTCCTCGGGCTGAAGCTTCAGGTCGGCCAGCTCCTGGTCGCTCACCTGCCCGCAGTCGAACAGGAACCTGATGCCCCCCGGTCGGCCCTCCCGGGGGCGGCGGAAGTCCATGGCGGCCAGCCGCCCGCGGCTCAAGGTGAGGCCGGTCTCCTCCCGCACCTCGCGCTGGCACGCCTCCCACGGCGACTCGCCGTCCGCCTCCATCACGCCACCGGGGATCGTCCAGCCGCTCTTGTAGGTCGGCTTGAGGATCAGCAAACGCCCGCTGCGGTCATAGATGAGCGCCCCCGCCGACACGGGTATAGCCGGGAGGGGTTCCATTTCCTGGGTCACGTCACCAGATCTCCCCTGGCCGAACGGTCCAAACCATCGCGCTTTTTATCAAGGACGGTCCTTCTTGGGCAGCTTGCTGACCACGGCCGCGTAGGAGGTATCGATCGCCTCGACCAGCTCGTCGTCCGGGATCGCGCCGCCGATCCGCAGCGTGTTCCATCCGGAGCGGCCGATGTAGGCCATGACGGACGCGTCCTGCGGATACCGCAGCAGCCACTCGTCGGCTGCCTCCCGGCTGGCGCCGCACTTCACGCCCACGGACGGGGTGTCACCCGATCCGAAGAACGCGAAGATCTTGCCGCCGACCTTGGCCACCACGTCGCCTTCCCACGGCTCGTCCTGCCAGGCCCCCGGCTTGGCCAGGCAGTAGGCGAGCAGAGTTCCCCATGTCATGACGGCACACTAACCCTCACGGACCGTAGAATTCACCGGGAGCGATCGGGTGACGGGGGAGGCATGGGCGGATCGGGGCCGGTCGGGTTCGACCTTGACATGACGCTGATCAACTCGCGTCCGGCCATCCTGGCCTCGTTCGCCGAAACCTCCCGGGAGACCGGCACCGCCATCGACCTGGACGCGGTGGACCGGCGACTCGGCGTCAAGCTGGACGATGAGCTCGCGTTCTGGTTCCCGCCGGACCGGGTCGCCGCGGCGGCGGAGATCTACCGCCGGCACTACCTCCGGTTGGCGGAGCCGATGACGACCGTGCTGCCCGGCGCGCACGAGGCACTCGCCGCGGTCCAGGCGGCGGGACAGCGGGCCGTCATCATCACCGCCAAGCACCCGGTGTCGGCCCGGCCGAGCCTGCGGGCCGCCGGGTTGGCCCCCGACGAGCTGTTCACCCTGGTACACGGCCCGGAGAAGGCGGCAGTGCTGCGCCGCCTGAAGGCGGTCGCTTATGTCGGCGACACCCCGCCCGACATGGCCGCCGCGGTGCAGGCCGACGCGCGGGCGGTAGGCGTCGCGACCGGCTCTTTCACCGCCGATGACCTGGCAGGCGCGGGCGCCGAGGTGGTACTCGACTCGCTGGCCGCCTTCCCGGCCTGGTACCGGTCGGCCTAGGCGCCCTGCCTCCGGGCGCTGGCCGCGACGGCCGCCACGACCTCGTACGGCAGGTGCCGCGGGTGCACGAGCAGCGCCCTGGCCACCTGGCGGATCCGCGGCCGGAGCGGGGTCAGCGCCTGCTCGCAGTGCCGCCAGGCGGCCGCCTCGTCGCCGCCGAACCTGGCCGGTATATCGCGCCGGAACCGGCGCGCGTCACCGCCGTCCGCCCGCCAGGACGGCAGCCACGAACGAAGCTCGTCGTCGCTGCCCGGCATCGACCAGTCCCGCAGCCGCTCGGCGATCTGGCCCGCCGCGTCGATGACGAACATAAGGTCGCCGCCGCCCTGGATGCCATGCACCCGGCCCTGGGTGCCAGAACCGTGCCGGATGCTGGCCGAGCTGAACCGGGCTCCGACGGCCAGCGCGGCAACCGCGTGGCCGGCTTCGTGCCAGGCCGTCCGCACCGCCGCGGTCCGGGCCGGGGCGTAACTGGCCGCGGCCCCGAGGTCGTAACGCTGCCTGATCCAGGTCTCGTGCACGACGGACTCGTCGTCGTGGCGGATGAGCCGGGCCAGTTCGGCCTCGATCCGGGCCAGGGTCCGGGCCTGCGCGGGCGTCACCTGGGCGACAGCACGCAGAACTCGCTGCCCTCCGGGTCGGCCAGCACGGTCCACGGCACGTTCCGCTGGCCGATGTCGAGACGGACCGCGCCTGCCTCGGTCAGCGCCACGATCGCGGCCGCGTGATCCTCGTCCTGGTACGGAGCCACGTCCAGGTGAATCCGGTTCTTGCCGGTCTTCGGGTCCGCGGACGGCAGCAGCTCCAGGTATGGCCCCAGCCCGTCCGGTGACCGCAGCGACAGCCCGCTGGCCGTCGAGGTGGCCGGCGCCCAGCCGGTGGCCATCGCCCAGAACCCGGTCACGGCAGACGGGTCGGCGCAGTCGGCCACCACGGCCGCGACCGGGCCGGTGTCCTGGTAGGTCGGCCGCGGGTCGAGGACGCAGAACTCGTTGCCCTCCGGGTCGGCCAGCACGGTCCACGGCACGTCGCCCTGCCCGATGTCGGCGGGCACCGCGCCCAGCGCGAGCAGCCGTTCCACCTCGGCTGCCTGGTGCCGAGCCGATTCCGTGGCCAGGTCCAGGTGCAGCCGGTTCTTGCCATTCTTTGGCTCGGGCACCGGCACGAACACCAGCGGCAGCGCCGACGGGTCCGGGTAGCTGAACCCGGGCGGCCAGACGTCCACCTCGTCGGGCTCTTCGGCGGCCATCTCCCAGCCGAGCGCCCCGGCCCAGAACCGGGCCAGCCGGGCCGGTTCGGCCGCGTCCACAACCAGGTGCACCAGTCGAGTAGGCATGCTCACAAACTTAGGGCCGAACGGACCGCGGTGACGGCCGACTCGGCCGCGCCAGGCGCCCCGGTATCGACCTCGATCAGGCCAGCGCCCAGCCGCAGCGGCGTCACCGTCGCCGCCAGTTCGGCGGGGCGGCCCGCCATCGCCGGGTTGATCACGTCACGGTGAATGGGATGCCGGCCGTGGCCGATCCGGGCCTTGGCCCGGTCCGAAGCCAGCCGAGGGTCGCAGCGGCAGAACACCTCGGTCGCATCGGCGAACTCGCCCAGCGCGCGGTCCCGGCGCGGCCCCCGCCACCAGCCCTCGGCCACCGCGTCGGGGAACGCCGCCGCTAGCCGGAACACCACTTCGGCCGCCGCGTCGCCGACCTGGTTCGACCAGTCCTCGCCGCCCAGCCCGAGGACGTCCGCCAGCGCCTCTTTGATCGGGTCGAGGGAGAGCACCGGGAAACGCAGCGCCGCTCCGAGCGCGGCGGCGATCGTGGACTTGCCGGTGCCCGGCGCGCCGGACACCACGATCAGCGTCACGGTCAGCGCGCGGCGATCATGTAGGGCTTGGGCTGCCTGGTCAGCCACTGCCAGAAGTTCCGGTTCCGCGGCCGCGCGACGAGGTGCCCGCTGCCCACCCTGCCGGTGACCTCGATGTGCAGTTGGACCGGGACCTCGGAACCCCACGGCGCCTTGACCCGGACGTGGCCGCTGCGGACGGCCACGTCGTCGGCGTCCACCACGATCCCCGGCCGGGTCAGTAGCTTGACGTGCCCGCTGCGCACGTCGACCTCGAGCTTGAGCGTCGGCTGCGTTATCACCGCCTGGGTGAAGTCGAGCAGCACGTGGCCGCTGGTCACCTTCACCTCCATCCGCTGCGGGACGACCCACCCTTCGACCCGCTTGACGTGCCCGCTGCGGGTGTCGATGCGCACCACGTCCTTGGCCCGCGCCGCGGTCGCCGGGCTCGTCACCGGGCTCATCACCGGCCCTGCCGCGGGCAGGTCGGCGACCAGCCTGGCCAGCTCGCCGTAGGTCCGCGCGGTCATGGCCTGTTCCAGCCGCTCGTCGAGTTCCTCGGCGGTCAGCCGGCCGTCTCCGGCGGACACCCGCAGCATCTCGACCACCCGGTCCCTGTCGTCGTGCGAGGCGCGCAGTTCGTTGCGGGCGATCTCGCCGCCAGGCTCGGATTCCGCCATGAAGCAAACTGTATTGCAGCGACATGCCCCGCACCACGCGCACCGCGCGGCTGCCTGCCGTGGCCCGTGACGCCTCGTCTTGACAAGGCCGTCCCGGTTGCAGTGGGCTCATACGGTGGGCTCGCAGGGCACTCCTCCGGTCAGCGCCGCCGCCCTCCCGCAGGCCCCCGGCGTGTACCGCTTCCGTGACCGGGCCGGACGGGTCCTCTACGTCGGCCGCGCGGTCAGCCTGCGCCGCCGGGTGCTGTCCTACTGGGGAGACCTCGGCGACCGGGCGCACCTGGCTCCGATGGTGGCCCGGATCGCCCGGGTCGAGGCGGTGACCTGCGATTCCGCGCATGAGGCGGCATGGCTGGAGCGCAACCTGCTCGAGCATCGCCGCCCGCCGTGGAACCGCACCCCGGGCGGCCAGGAGGTCGAGGTGTGGATCAGGCTGAGCACGTCTCCGCGCCGCCCCGGCCTGACCGTGGTGCGCCAGCCAGCGCCCGGCGACTTCGGGCCGTACCTGGGCGGCCAGAAGGTGCGCGACGCGGTGTCGGGGCTCGGCCGGGTCCTGCCGCTCGGCTACGCCGGCGACGCCCGGCCGGGAACCGAACGCGACATGGCCCGGGTACGTGGCGCCTCGCCCGCGGCGCGGTCCGGGCTGGCCCGGGCCATCGCCGCGGTGCTGGACCGGGACCAGGCCGCGATGGCCGCGCTGCGCGCCGAGCTGACCGCCCGCCGCGACACGGCCGCGGCCGCGCTCGCCTTCGAGTTCGCGGGCCGGCTGCAGGCTGAGCTCGAGGCGCTGGACTGGGTGACCGGGGAGCAGAAGGTCACCAGGGCTCAGGACGACGCCGACGTGTGCGGCTGGGCCGACGGCGTCCTCGTCTGGTTCGAGATCCGCGACGGGCGGATGCGCGGCTGGCGGCAGTGCCCCTGCGGGGCGGCCGCCGCCCGCCCCCACCTGACCGGGACACCGCCCGGCTGGGCGGACTTCGCCCACCGTAACGCCGAATTGGCGGCTCGCTTGCGCTCGCCGCGTGCCGAACGAGCGGCGCGGCTCAGGTCCGCTGGCAGAAGCTGAACCAGTTGCCCGAGTCGTCGCGGAGCAGTGCCTCGATGCCGTAGGGGCGCTCGGCCGGTTCCTGGATGAATTCGACGCCTCGTTCGGCCAGTGTCGCGTGGTCACCCTTGCAGTCCGATGTCGCCATCACGCCCGGCGACAGCGCACCCTTCGCGATCAGGGCGCGGACCTGCTGCGCGCTCTCCTCATCGAGCATGGAGTGCAGCGGGTCCAGCAGCAGCAGTTCCTGGTTCTCGCCGCCGGGCGGCCGAACGGTCAGCCAGCGCATGCCGTTCTCCAGCTCGATGTCGTTAGTCAGCGTGAAGCCCAGCCGCTCGGTGTAGGACTTCTTGGCCGAGTCACGGTCCAGCACCCAGACCGTCACGATCGAGAGTCCGGTGATCATGAGCCGTCACGCTCCTGGGTGATAAGCCAGTTGTTGCCGTCCGGATCGTCCACCCCGAACCAGCGGCCCCACGGCGCGTCCTCCACCTGGTTGTTCGGCTGTACGCCGCGCCCGGTCAGCTCGGCGTAGGCGTCGTCCGCGTTCTCGCAGGCGAGCGCCAGCTTGGCCGAGCCTGGCGGAATGCTGTCGCCGAACCAGGTGACCAGGGTGATGTCGGCGCCACCGCCCGGCGGGGTGAGCATCACCCAGCGGGCGCCCTCGCCCGCGCTGCCCGCGGTGGCGGCGTCCATGACGACGTCGAGCTTCACCGTGAAGCCCAGCATCGCGGTGTAGAAGTCCTTGGCCTTGTCCTGGTCAGTGACTGGAACGCTGACCAGGCTGATGTGCTTGAGGTTCATGCCGCGACTGTACGGCCCGTCCGGGCGCCGGCGCTTCTCGGGAAGTGATGCGTTCACCGAACCCCGGCTCAGGCACGCCGGCCCGCCACATCAGCGCGTAGCAGCCCGGGATGGGCGCGGGGCCGCCTCGTTCGGCCGCCTGCTTCCGGTACGCGGTGGGGGAGATGCCGGTGAGCTCGGCGAACCGGGCGCTGAAGGTACCCAGGCTGGTGAAGCCGACCAGGTGGCAGATCTCGGTCACGGTCAGGTTGGCCGAACGGAGCAGCTCGCAGGCGCGCTCCACCCGCCGCCTGGTCCGGTAGCGGCCGGGGGTCTCGCCGTAGATCGTGCGGAAAGCCCGGATGAAGTGCTCGCGCGAATAGCCGGCCCCGGCGGCCAGCGCCGGGATGTCGATCTGCTCGGCGTAGTCGCGGTCGATCCGGTCCCTGGCCCGCCGCAGCATCCGCAGCGAGACAACGTCGGTTTGCTTCATCGTCTCAGCCCTCGCGTCCTGGCCCGGTCTAACGAATGTACCGGTGGCTCACAGGATCACCCCCCAACCGCGAAACTGGCGGTCGTGCGGACCCCAAGTACCCGAACGTCCGCATCGATACCCCCGCCAACAAGGCCAGCCTTGGTCCGTAATGTGAGTGATTGACTCACTTACACGTATGATCCCGGACATGACAGGCAAACGTGACGCGCACGAGCGGCTTCCCGAGCTGATCGCCGCGGCCGTGCGGGTCTTCACCCGTGAGGGCTACCGGTTGGCCCGGATGAGCGACGTCGCGGCCGAGATGGGCCTGTCCGAAGCGGCCCTCTATAGGTATGTGGGAAGCAAGGAAGGCCTGTTCGTGCTGGCCATCCGCCACGCGCTGCTGCTCGAGGACCTGCCCGGGGGCGACCTGCCGCTGTCACCCGCGCCGCTGGCCGCCACCGTGGTGGAGGCGCGCGAATTCATCGCCGAGGTGGTTCCCTTCGGCGCGCTCGCCGAAGCCCTGTCCGGCCCGGGGGCCGGTGACACCGCGGCGGAGTTCGAGAAGATCCTCCGCGAGCTGTTCGAGCTCGAATCGCGGACCAGGGAAGCAGCGGACATGCTCGAACGCTCGGCCCGGGAGCTGCCCGAGATGGCCGACCTGCTGAACGCGGGCATTCGCGCGCCGATCCTGGCGGCGCTGACCGAGTACCTAGCGGCCCGGGCCGAGGCTGGCACGCTGCGCCGCACGCCGGACACGGCGGCGACGGCCCGGCTGGTGCTCGAGACGCTGAACTGGTTCGCCCGGCACCGGTTCTCCGACCCGGACGGCGCAGCCATCCCGGCCGACCTGGCCGCGGACACGGCAGTGGACGCGCTGGTGCACGCGCTGGTCCCGGCGAGCACGGTCCCGGCAGGGGCCCGGTGACGGGCGACCCGGCCGTCCACGTCGCCGGCCTGCGGATGAGCTTCGGTGCCACCGAGGTCTTGCACGGCATCGACTTCGACGTCCGCTATGGCGAGGTGTTCTGCCTGCTCGGCCCGAACGGCTCGGGAAAGACGACGTTCCTGCGAATGCTGACCGGATTCCTGCTGCCGTCCGCGGGCTCGCTTCGGGTATCCGGACACGACGTGGTGCGCGAACCCAACGCTGCCAAGCGGCGCATTGGGTATGCGCCGGAGTCGGCGCCGATGTATCGGCATATGCGCGTCGGCGAATTTCTCCG
>Ga0207662_10001717_pt1 | contig 10727 bp, 10 predicted proteins | sample KBSS33LmetaG_FD_184338 | JGI IMG/M metagenome (GOLD analysis project Ga0207662, IMG submission 184338) | Switchgrass rhizosphere microbial communities from Kellogg Biological Station, Michigan, USA - KBS S3-3L metaG (SPAdes) (version 2) | ecosystem: Host-associated > Plants > Roots >... | reverse complement strand
GCGCGCTTATGGCTCACCTTGCGGGTATCGCGCCGCAGTCATAACTTACGACTGATGCCTGTGAGTGTCGTCTGTCCGCAGCTCCTCGACGCCGCTTCGCGCAAGCGCATGCACGCCGCGATCGAAACCGCGATCAAACGCTGGCGGCCCAGCTTCGAGAAGTGGCAGCTCGCCATTTTCCGCTCGCAGAGCGGCGAAGGGTGGGATCTGGCGATCAGCGGCCCACGCTTCAAGAAGGTCTTCACGTTGCATGGACCGGCGGAAGACCTTCCCGGCCTGGTCACGGCCTACATCGACGCCGTGCTGGCCAATGCGTGAGACATAATCAGTGAACGTGGCAGTCAACGAGAAATTCGACGCGCTGGCCGGCGCGCGTCACTCCGATCCCTTTTCCGTGCTCGGTCCGCATCGCGACGGCGATGGCGTGGTCATCCGGACCTACCAGCCGTCGGCCGAGCGGGTCGAGGTCACGCACGCGCGCGGCGCCACGATCATGAAGCGCCATCCTGCCGGCGTCTTCGAGGCGTCCTTCCCGGGTACCGAGATCTTCGACTACCGCCTGCGCATCACCTATCCGGGCGGGGAGGCGGTCGAGATCGACGACGCGTATCGCTACGGGCGCGTCATCACCGAGTACGACGTCTACCTCTTCGCGCAGGGCAAGCACACGCGCATCTACGACAAGCTCGGCGCGCACCCCATGCGCATCGGCGAGGCCGTCGGGGTGCATTTCGCGGTGTGGGCCCCCAACGCCGAGCGGGTCAGCGTCGTCGGCGATTTCAACGGCTGGGACGGCCGGATGCACCCCATGCGCCGGCTCGACCCGATCGGCGTCTGGGAGATTTTCATTCCCGGCGCGCAGGTCGGGCACCACTACAAGTTCGAGATTCGCTCGCAGCTGTGGGGCGAGCTGCTGCTCAAGACCGATCCCTTCGGCTTCCGCTTCGAGATGCCGCCGCTGTCGGCGGCGATCGTGGCGCGCCGCGAGTACGAGTGGCACGACGCGCAGTGGTTCGTCGATCGCGCCGGCAACAACGCCTGGTTCAACCGCGCCGTCTCGATCTACGAAGTGCACCTCGGATCGTGGGCGCGCATCCCCGAAGAGCGGGAGCGCTCGCTGACCTACCTCGAGCTGGCCGATCGCCTCATTCCCTACGTCAAGGAGATGGGCTACACCCACATCGAGCTGATGCCGGTGATGGAGCACCCCTTCTTCGGATCCTGGGGCTACCAGGTGACCGGGTTCTTCGCGCCGAGCGCCCGCTACGGGGCGCCGGAAGACTTCAAGGCCTTCGTCGACAAGTGCCACCAGGCGAACATCGGCGTGATTCTCGACTGGGTGCCCGGGCACTTCCCGAAGGACGCGCACGGACTGGCGCGCTTCGACGGAACCTCGCTCTACGAGCACGCGGACCCGCGCCAGGGAGAGCACCGCGACTGGGGGACGCTGATCTTCAACTACGGCCGCAACGAGGTGCGGAACTTCCTGCTGGCCAACGCGCTCTTCTGGCTCGAGGAGTACCACATCGACGGGCTGCGCGTGGACGCGGTGGCGTCGATGCTCTATCTCGACTACTCGCGCTCGGCGGACCAGTGGGTGCCGAACAAGTTCGGCGGCCGCGAGAACCTCGAGGCGATCGAGTTCATGCGCGAGCTGAACGCGCTGACGCACGGCGAGCACGCCGGCTCGATCACCGTGGCGGAGGAGTCGACGGCGTTCCCGTCGGTCAGCAAGCCGACGTATCTCGGCGGCCTTGGTTTCACCTACAAGTGGAACATGGGCTGGATGAACGACACGCTCGAGTACGTCAAGCAGGACCCGATCTTCCGCCGCTACCACCAGCGGCTGCTCACCTTCTCGCTGCTCTACGCCTTCAGCGAGAACTACATCCTGCCGTTCTCGCACGACGAAGTGGTGCACATGAAGGGCTCGATGTGGGGCAAGGTGCCGGGAGACGACTGGCAGAAGGCGGCGACGCTGCGCGCGCTCTACGGCTACATGTACGCGCACCCGGGCAAGAAGCTGATGTTCATGGGCATGGAGTTCGGGCAGACGCGCGAGTGGAGCCATGACCGCAGCCTCGACTGGCACCTGCTCGAGCAGCCGCTGCACGAGGGCATCCGCCGCTTCATGCGCGACCTGAACCGGATCTACACGTCAGAGGCGGCGCTCTACCAGTGCGACTTCGAGCCTCACGGCTTCCAGTGGATCGACTGCAACGACAGCGACAACTCGGTGGTGTCGCTGATCCGCCGCGCCACCGACCCGCAGGACTTCCTGGTGGCGGTGCTGAACTTCACGCCGGTGGTGCGCGAAGGCTACGTCATCGGCGTCCCGCGCGGGGGCAGCTACACGGAGCTGCTCAACAGCGACGCGTCGATCTACGGCGGCGGGAACATCGGCAACGGCGGGGTCGTCTTCACCGATCCCGTGGCCTCGCACAGCCACGCGCAGTCGCTGCGCCTGACGCTGCCGCCGCTCGGCTTCCTGCTGCTGAAGCCGTCCGCGGTCACGCCGTCGTGAGCTCCGCTTCGCCGTCGGGCGCGGGCGCGGCCCCGGCCCGCTCCATCGCGACGAGGCGATAGGTCCCGCGCGACGGCATCGTCGCGTAGCCCTCGGCGACCAGCGCGCGGTTGCCCCTGCCCGCTTCCGGGCGCGGAATGCCGGTCACGCGCGCCAGTTCCCCGGGAAACGTCATGCCGGCGCCCGCCAGGAAGCAGCGGGCGATTTCCCGGAGCGCCACGTCGCGGCTGACGCGGCGGGTCAGCGCATCGGGAAACCGTCCGACCGCCAGTGTCCAGATGTAGGTGAACTTCGGCAGGTAGCAGACCTCGCTCGGGATCACGAGCATCGCGGCCTGCAGTTCGTCCATCGCGCGCGAGAAGGCGTATCGGTCCTTGACGCCCGATTCGCTGCGCAGGTCGAACGTGGCCATTTCCCACTCGTGGCGCAGCACACGCAGGATCGCGCGCGCGTGGCGACTGAGGCGCCGCTTCTCCTCGGCGCGGCGCACGCCCCAGATCGCGTGGAAAAAGGGCACCATCCGCGGAGCAATGAACATCGCCTTGCCGCGCGACAGCTTGGCGTAATAGAGGTTGGCGCGCTGGACCAGTTCGTCCTTCAGATGCCAGGTCAGCGACGCTTCCGGATCCTTCTGGACGTGGCGCGGCATGACGGCGTCGCGCCGGCCGCACACGGCGACATAGAGCGACGGACCCGGACGCCGCGAGTCGGTCAGGCACGCGGCGAAGCCCGCCTGCTCGACGAAGCGCTCGGCCTCGCGAGCGGTCTCGATCTGGCGCATCCCTTCACGGCGCCAGCGCGCGTCGCGGTAGTCTTCGACGTCCTCGGGAATCGGCGGGCGCGCTCTCACGGCCATGGGGAGGGGCTCATGAGATGGCCTTGCAGCGCGAGGCGAGCAGCCGCGTCGCCTCGTCGAGATCCAGATCCGCCACCAGCAATCCCGGCCTGCCGTACGGCTGCCACGTCAACACCGTGCCGTCGGGACGGATCACGGCGGAGGTCGTGGGCGATCCGGCGCTCGCGTAGTTCACCGTCGCGAAGAAGCACGTGTTTTCGGCGGCGCGGCACAGCGCCGCCTTCTCGTGAAACGTGTTTGCGGGATCGGCGAACGCCGACGGCCGGTAACTTCCTGCCTCCGCCTGGTGGAAGTGCGGATGGAAGACGACCTGCGCGCCCTGCCGCGCCGGCCAGCGCACCGTCTCCGGGTAGCGCCACCCTTCGTGGCAGATCGAGATGCCGAACGTCAGCGGTCCGCTCGTGAAGACGCGGCGCTCGGATCCGGCGGCGTAGGTCGCTTCCTCCGAAGGGTCGAGCTGTACTTTGTCCTGGAAGCCGAGCACCGTCCCGTCGCGATCGACGACGAGCGCGCTGATCCGCGTCCCGCCGTCGACGAGGCGCTCGGTACCGAGGACCACCGCGACGCCCCCCTTCGCCGCGGCGTCGGCGATCGACGACCACGCCCGGTCGAGAAACGCCGCGTCGGGAGGGGGCGGGTGGTGACCCGGACCGCGATAGCCCGGCACGTAACACTCGGGAAAGCAGATGACGTCGGCCCGCCGATCCGCCGCGGCGGCGATGGCGTCATGCGCGAGCGTCACCGACTCGTCAGGTGCTGCCGCGTAGGGCAGATTCGCGAGGGCGATGCGGACCGTGGCCATCGTCGCTCGTCAGCCGCGCTGCGACCACGTCGGACCGCTCCGCTCGGGCACGTCCAGCGCCGTGAACACGCCCAGCGGTTCCATGGCCTCGACGAGCGAGTCGCGCTGCTCCTCGATCTTGACCAGCGCGTCGGACCGGTAGGCGCGGTGCTGCTCGTAAACGACCATCTCGCTCCAGTACTCGATCAGGATGTAGCGCGACTGGCTGGTCTGATCGCGCAGGAAGGAGGTGCCGAGAAACGATCGAGTGAGCCGGTTCGTCGCGTTCCACTCGCCGTCGGCGCCGAAGAACTGCTCGAACTCGTCCTCGCGCCGATCCTTGACCGTGAACTGCCACATGATTGCGACCATGAGGGTCCATGGTAGCGGATGTCAGCCCTTGCTCATCTCCAGGACGCGATCCCATTCCTCGGCGGAGAAGGGCATCACCGAGAGGCGCGGGACGCGCGCCAGCGGGTGATCGGCGAACCGCCGTTCCGCCTTGATGGCCGCGAGCGTGACCGGCGACTTCAGCTTTTTCACCGGCTCGACGTCCACGGCGTAGAGCCTGCCGCTCGTGTCGGCGGGATCCGGGTAGGCGTCGGCGACGGCGCGGCAGACGCCGATGACCGCCTTCTCGTCGCCGGTGTGATAGAAGAAGATCTTGTCCCCCTTCTTGACGCTGCGCAGGTGGCGCTGCGCGACGGGGTTCTTGACGCCCGTCCACGAGGTCTTGCCGTCGCGGACGAGATCGTCGTAGCTGTAGTGCGTCGGTTCCTCTTTGAAGAGCCAGTTCATCCCTCAAGCCTATCCGAACCCGATGCCGCGAACCCGCAAAGCCGTCGTCGAAAAACCCGCCTGGGCCGACCTGCGCCTGACCGATCGCATCGAGCCGGGCGTGCGCGTGCTGCTCATCGGGATCAACCCGGGCGTGCGCTCCGCGGAGACGGGGCACCACTTCGCCGGCCCGTCGAACCGCTTCTGGAAGCTGCTCTACGCGTCCGGCGTCGTGCCCGAGCCGATTACGCACGAAGGTGACGTGCGCCTGCCGGAATGGGGCGTGGGCATCACGAACCTGATCGCGCGGCCGAGCCCCGGCATCGACGATCTGAAGCCGGCGGAGTACCTGGAGGGCTGGCAGATCCTCGAGCGCAAGATCGATCGCTTCCGTCCCGACATCGTCGCCTTCGTCGGCGTGACGATGTATCGCGCGCTGTGGAAGGTGATCGGCCACGTGGAGCCGCCGGTCATCGCGCCGGGCTTCCAGAAGGCGACGGTGCACGGCGCGCGCCTGTTCGTGCTGCCGAACCCGAGCGGGCGCAACGCGCACTTCTCGTGGGACGACATGCTGGCGTCGTTCCGCGCGCTCGCGCGCGCGATCAAGCGGCTGCCGCCGCGCCAGGCCTCTCGGACTAGAACTTTGCCGCGATGAGGTACAGCCGCTTCGCGGTCGCCAGATACAGCGCATCGCCGATCAGCGCCGGAGGCGAATAGAGCGGCGCGTCCATCTCGAACTCCGCCAGCACGTGCTTCTCGCGTCCGGCTCGAAGAACGGTCATCGTGCCTTCTTCGTTCCCGACGTAGAGCCGGCCGCCGGCCAGCAGCAGGCAGTTCCAGATGGCGCCGTTCGTCTCGTGCTTCCAGACGCGCGCGCCGGTTGCCGCGTCCAGGCAATACACCGTGCCCCCGACGTCGGCAACGTAGAGCAGACCGTCCTTCACGATGGGCGTTGCCACCACGCGACCGACCTCGCGCGACGTCCACAGGATCCTGCTCGTGGTGACGTCTCCCTGGCCGTCAGGACTGATCGCGTAAACGAACGAGGGTCCGTTGCCGTGCCCGGGACTTTGTCCCATCGCCACGAAGACCCGGCCGTCGGCGAAGACCGGCGACGCGATGATGAAACTGCGCGAAAGGACGCCGGGGCGCGGCAGCCAGCGGGCGTCCTTCGGATTGCCGTCGAATCGCCAGATCTCATGGCCAGACGCCGGGTCGTAGGCCCGCAGCCAGCCATCACCTCCGCCGAAGAGCACCTGCATGCGTCCGTTGACGTTGGCCGCCACCGGGCTCGACCACTGGCCGTGCAGCACCTGCGCGCCCGCCCCGATGGCCCGCCAGACCACGTCGCCCGAACGCTTGTCCACCGCGATCAGGCTCGGCGCGCGCGGCGATGGCACGCGCGTGTGGCCTTCGTTCTGTCCGTTGGAGGTCGAGACCATCAGCAGATCGCCAACCGGCAGCACGTTGCTGTTGGTCGCTTCGTGCGGAAAGACACCCAGGCGGCCGCACATGTCCAACTCCCAGACAACGCTGCCGGCACTCTGCGTGTCGAGGCAGCGGACATGGCACTCGGCGGTGACGTAGTACAGGCGGTTGCCTTCCACATACGGCGCGCTGGTCGTCGACGGCAACAGGAATTCCCGCAGACCTCGCTCGACTCGCGGGGCCACGTCCTGCCAGAGAAATCTGCCGTCCTTCGCGTCGAACGCCATGAGCACACCGGCCTCCTCCTGGTAGGCCGGGTTCATCTGCCTGGCGTTGTCGGTGCCGAGATAGACGGCATCGCCGGCAACCACGGGACGTCCGAAGGTGTCCTTTCCAGTCTCGACACTCCAGACGATGTTCCGGCCGGTGGTCGTATCCCAGTCGACGGGAGGATTGCCGGTGTCGACGACTGTCGTCGGGAGGGGCGGCGCGACGGGCGCGGGTGGAGCGTGCGAAGCGACAGGCTCGCCAGGCTTGAGTCCGGCGATTCGACCCAGCGCCCACTCTGCTTCGTTGCGCAACGCGGGATCGTTTGCGGCCTCCTCCAGCGCCGCTCGCGCCGACTGCGCTTTCGGTCCGATGCTGCCCAGGGCTCCGGCTGCGAAGATACGCACGTAGAGGAATTCATCGTCGAGCGCTTCGATCAACCGCGGCACTGCGGACTGCGCAGGCGGACCGATGCTGCCGAGCGCCTCGCACGCCGCCCATCGAACGCCCGGAGCGGGATCGCCGAGCGCGTCCGCCAGGGCGCTGGTCGCGCTGGCCGCGCCCGGGCCGATCGACGCCAACGCTTCCGCCGCGTAAATGCGGACGTACGCATCCTCGTGCGAGAGCGTCTTGACGAGAGCCGCGACCGAAAGACCGGCTCTCTTGCCCAGAGCCCCGAGGGCGCGTGCGGCATCGCCCGCGACCATCGAGTCCGCGTCTGTCAGTGCCCGTCTCAACGCGGGTTGAATCGTTTCCGTGTGGGGAGCGAGGTCGATCAAGGCATCGGCGGCGCTGCGCCGGAGGGCATCCGACTCATCGCGAAGCAGGTCCGCCAGCAGCGGAATGGCTGGAGGACCGATTCGCCGGATGATTTCGAGCGTCACCTCGTGCAGTTCCGCATGCTCGGGAGTGAGGAAGCGTCGCAGCAACGGCAGCGAACGCGCCGACCCCTGGACGAGGACGGCTTCGGCGGCCGCGCGGGCCTTCGGATCGCCGGCCTCCAGGCGATGTGCCCAGTCGCGCACCACGGCGGAGCTTCTGGAAAGGCTCGACTCCGTCGGCGGCGGCGATTGGGGCAGCGCGACCGCCTGGCTGAAGCCGGCCGCACACATCAGTGCCAGAGCCTGTTTCCCGATGAATCCCATCACGAGCCGCCCTTAAGCCTACGCCGTTCCATTGCGGCCCGAACAGGCGCATACTTCGAGCAGGAGGAACGCATGACGCTGATGGCACTCCTGCTTCCCGGAGTCGTGGGCGGTCTCCTGCTCGCCGCCTTGATGGCACACCTGAACCGGCGGCCGTCATCGGGTGTCGTCAGCCGATCCAGGCTCGAACCGATGTCTCCGGATCTCATCAACATGGCCCACATCCGGGTCACCGGCGTCGGCGGGCTGGGCATGCTCGGGGCCGCCGTGGTCACCGCGTTCTCCCTGCCCGAGATCGGTGTCGCGCTGGCCGTTGGCGCAGGGCTCGGCGCAGCCATTGCCGTCGGACTCGTCGCCTATCGCGGCCGATCGCGTGCGGATTCCGGTGGACAGGATGGACGGCCTCCGAGCCTGCTGGCGCTGGACGATCGCGCCGCGCGTGTCGGCCCGCGCACGAAGCGTGACGTGCCCGGCGCTCCCCTCGTGGCGACCGCGTAGAGTGCGCCCCCGGCGATCGTCGGGCGGACCTCACTCGTACCGCACAAGCTCAGGACTCCGACGCCCTCTTTCCGTGATTCGCACGGCGTGCGGGAATGATGTATCGTAGCCCGCGTCTACCCCTGTGCCCGCCAGCGTTCCAGCATGCCCGTCATTTCCAGTTCCCCTCACACATCTGAAGGAGATTGCCATGGCACACATGAACGGTACGATCAAACGACTCGTGGCTGACAAGGGCTTCGGGTTCATCCTGGCCAGTGACGGAAACGAGTACTTCTTTCACAACTCGGCGTGCAGCGACGCCCGTTTCGACGATCTCCGTGAAGGCCAGGCCGTCACGTTCGATCGCGGCCAGGGTCCCAAGGGCCCGCGGGGCGAGAACGTAAGGCTCGCGCAGTAACGGCGGCGGCGACGAGCCGCCCGGTCAGTGCGCTCCGGGGGCTGCCGCCTTCGATCTCGGCTTCTTCATCAGCAGGATCAGCGGCAGCAGGAACAGGAAGATCACCCCGAGCATCCGGAAGAGCGAGACGAAGGACACCATCGTCGCCTGCTGCTGCACCGTCCCGAAGAGTGCGGCGTAGGCGCGCTGGGTCGCGGTCGTGATGTCGGCGCCGGCGGCGAGGAACCCGGCGCGCGCCGACTCGAAGGCGCCGCGCGAGGCCGGCGAGTAGGCGTCGACGTTGGCGCCGTAGACGTTGACGTAGGCCTGCGTCTGGCGCGAGAGCATCGTGCCGGTCACGGCGATGCCGACGCTGCCGCCGAGATTGCGCATCAGGTTGAACAGGCTGGTGGCGTTGCCCATCTTCTCGCGCGCGATCCGGTCCATGCTGATCGTCGTCAGCGGCACGAAGATGCCCGACAGGCCGAGCCCCTGCAGGAACTGCGGCCAGAAGATGTCCCAGTAGCCGGCGCTCAGGTTCAGCTGCCCCAGCCAGATCAGCGTGATCGCCCCCACCACCAGGCCGGCCGCCACCATCAGACGCGAGTCGATCTTGCCGATCAGGAACCCGACGATCGGCATCCCCAGCATCGACCCCATGCCGCGCGGCGCCATCGCGATCCCGGCCTGCAGCGACGGATAGCCGAGCAGCGTCTGCAGCATGATCGGCAGCAGCACCAGGCTGCCATAGAGCACGAACCCCAGCGTCGTCATCAGGAACACGCCGGCGCTGTAGGTGCGATCCCGGAAGACGTGCAGATCCACGACGGGGTCGCTCGACATGAACTCGCGGGCGATGAAGGCGATGACGCCGAGCACGGCGATCGCGATCAGCACCGTGATGAACGGCGACGAGAACCAGTCGCGCTCCTGCCCGAGGTCGAGCGCGATCTGCAGCGATCCGATCCACAGCGCCAGCAGCCCGATGCCCCAGTAGTCGATCTTCGACGACTCCTGCCGCAGGTACGACGGATCGAAGACGTAGAGCTTGGTCATGACCAGCGACGCGATCCCGACCGGCAGGTTGATGTAGAAGACCCAGCGCCAGCTGTACGTGTCGGTCAGCCAGCCGCCCAGCACCGGGCCGAGGATCGGCGCGACGACGATGCCGAGGCCCCAGAAGCCCATCGCCTTGCCGCGCTCGTGCGGCGGGAACGCCTCGAGCAGCACGGCCTGCGACAGCGGCTGCATGGCGCCGCCGGTGGCCCCCTGGATCAGCCGGAACATGACGAGCAGCGGCAGGTTCGGGGCGAGCCCGCAGAGGAGCGACGAGATCGTGAAGCCGGTGACCGACGTCATCAGCAGCCGCTTGCGCCCGAAGTTGCGCGCCAGCCAGCCGGTCATCGGCAGGATGATCGCGTTGGCGACCAGGTACGACGTCAGCACCCACGTCGACTCGTCGATCGTCGCCGACAGGTTGCCGGCGATGTGCGGCAGCGACACGTTGACGACGGTCGTGTCGAGGACCTCCATGAAGGTCGCGAACATGACGGCGATCGCGACGATCCACGGATTGACTTGCTTGTGCTCGGACATTACTCAGCGCTCATCGGCCATCGTCACCGGACGTAGACCGTCGGCGTGACGCTCATGCCGGGCCGCAGGCGATGGTCGGGGTCCTGCCCGGCCTCGAGATAGATCTTTACCGGGATGCGCTGCACCACCTTCACGAAGTTGCCGGTCGCGTTCTCCGGCGGCAGCAGGCTGAACTTGGCGCCGGTCGCCGCGGCGATGCTGTCGATGTGGCCCTCGAACTCGCGGCCGCCGAGCGCGTCCACTTCGACCGTGGCCTTCTGGCCGGGACGCATCGACTTCAACTGCGTCTCCTTGAAGTTGGCGGTGATCCAGATCTTCTCGAGATCGACGATCGCCATCAGCGGCTGTCCCGGCTGGACGATCTGCCCCGGCTCGACCGCCTTGCGGCTGACGATGCCGGCGCCGGGGGCCTTGATGGCGGTGTATTCGAGGTTCAACTGCGCCTGCTTCAGCGCGGCCTGGGCCTGCGCGACCCG
>Ga0207662_10001715_pt1 | contig 10736 bp, 5 predicted proteins | sample KBSS33LmetaG_FD_184338 | JGI IMG/M metagenome (GOLD analysis project Ga0207662, IMG submission 184338) | Switchgrass rhizosphere microbial communities from Kellogg Biological Station, Michigan, USA - KBS S3-3L metaG (SPAdes) (version 2) | ecosystem: Host-associated > Plants > Roots > Rhizosphere... | reverse complement strand
GTGAACCACGCCGGCTGGCAACTGGTCCTGAAACCGGCCGTCGACTACTTCGTCGTCCCGTCGGTCTCGGCGGGCGTCGTGGCCTCCTATGTCGCGAGGAGCGGCGACCAGTCGAGCGTGGGCATCGGCGCGCGCGCCGGCTTCAACCTGAACGTCACCCCGAACATCGGTGTCTGGCCGAAGGCCGGCATCACCTACGAGCACGACAAGGTCGGGTCCGCCTCGGCCGCGACGACCTGGGTGACCGTCGTCGTGCCGTTCCTGTACCACCTCATGCCGCATCTCTTCGTCGGCCTCTCGCCCTACTACAACCTCAAGGTTGCGGGCGACGGCGACCACAGCTACGGCTTCAGCAGCGTCATCGGCGGCTGGCTCTAGCCGCGTTTCACTACGGGCAGCGCGACACCTCGAAGCTGCCCGACAGGCCGTAGGCGTCGCCTGTCGCGCCGTCGGTGTAGCTCCACGAGATGTCGCCGGCGACCGACGTCGTGCTGACCGCGGTGATGTCGACGAGGCCGCCGTTCGAGCCGACGCCGTGGAAGCTGCCCTTGTTCTGGAGCAGGTCCACGAAGACGGACGAGTAGGTTCCGACGTCCACCGTGGGGATCTCGAAGATCGCGTTGGTGCCGCTGGGCGGGTCGGGCCGCTGCGCGGATCCGCAGTTGAGCGGCCCGTCGCCGATCGCGATCAGGTTCGAGCCCATGTACAGGACCTCGACACCGAACATTGGCGTGAAAGCTTGCCCCTTCCACTGGCCGGCCAGCGAGCCGGACAAAAGCGGCACCCCGGCGCCCTCACCGCCGCCCCCGCACCCGGCGAAGGCCATCAGCGTCCCGAGACCGAACCCGATCAGCGACTTACCCATCGAGGCACCTCACCTGGAAGGTGAGGATCGGCGGGCCCGGGGAGGGGCTTGAGCTAACCGCGGGCCAGGCGCGCCGCGAGGCCCGAGCAGCGCGCCGCGACATCGGCGTTGCGCACGGCGATCCCGAGCGCCTTGCGCGACCCGACCAGCACGACCAGCCGCTTGCCGCGCGTGACCGCCGTGTAAAGGAGGTTCCGCTGCAGCATGACGTAGTGCTGCGTGTGAACCGGGATGACGACCGCCGGGTACTCCGAACCCTGCGACTTGTGCACGGTCGCCGCGTACGCGAGCGTCAGCGTGTCGAGCTCGTCGAGGCCGTACTCGACCGAACGATCGTCGAAGCGGATCAAGAGCGTCTCCGCCTCGGTATCGATGCGTTCGATGACGCCGCTGTCGCCGTTCCACACTTCCTTGTCGTAGTCGTTGCGTACCTGCATGACCTTGTCGCCGACGCGAAGGCTGCGCGCGCCGCGTTCGACGCCCGCGGCGCCGGTGGTCAGCGACTCCTGCAGCAGCTGGTTCAGGTTGCCGGCGCCCAGCTCGCCCCGGTGCATCGGCGACAGCACCTGGATCTCGTGCGGCGCCAGCTGGTAGCGCCGCGGCAGCCGGGTCGTCACCAGATCGCGGATCAGCAGGGCGGCGCGCCCCGGATCGTCCTCCTCCAGGAAAAAGAAATCACGGTCGGCGCCGCCGCCCAGATCGGGCAGGTCGCCGTCGTGGATGCGGTGCGCGTTGAGGACGATCAGGCTCGCCGCCGCCTGGCGGAAGATCTCGGTGAGGCGGACCACCGGCACCGCGCCGCTGGCGATGACGTCCGCGAGCACGGTCCCCGGTCCGACCGACGGCAGCTGATCGACGTCGCCCACCAGCACCAGGCGCGTCGACGCCGGCAGCGCGCCCACCAGGTCGGCGCCCAGACGCACATCGACCATTGACGCCTCGTCCACGATCACGACGTCCGCCTCCAGCGGGTGGGCGGCGTTGCGGGCGAAGCTCGCGTCCGCGGGGCGCCATTCCAGCAGGCGGTGCAGCGTCGACGCCGGCTCGCCCGTCGCGTCCGCGAGGCGCTTGGCGGCGCGCCCCGTCGGCGCGGCGAGCGCGACGGACACGCCCTTCTTTCCGAGGATCGACACGATGCCGCGCACGATCGTCGTCTTGCCGACGCCCGGACCGCCGGTGATCACCGCGACCTTCGCGGTAAGCGCGGTCGTCACGGCCTCGGCCTGCTGCCGCGCGAGCGCGATGCCCGCCTCCTTTTCGTACCAGGCGAGCGCGCGCGCCTGATCGATCTCCAGCCGGGGCGCGGGCGCGGTGAGCAGCCGGCGCAGTCCCGCCGCCAGCGCGCTCTCCGCCCGGTACAGGCCGCCCTCGTAGACGGCGGGCGCGCGCGCGTCCTCGACCACGGACGCGTCCAGCGCGATTTCGCCCGCCTTCGCGAGCCGTTCGATGGCTGCGTCGACCGCGTCCTCGGGCAGGTCGAGCAGCGTCGCCGCCTTCTGCGCGAGGCGCGGCCGCGGCACGAACACGTGCCCGTTGCCGCCCTCCTCGTCGAGCACGTGCCGGACGCCCGCCTCCGCGCGCGCCGGCGCATCGCGCGCGATGCCCAGAGCCGCCGCCAGCTTGTCGGCCGACAGGAACCCGATGCCCCAGACGTCGAATGCCAGCCGGTACGGGTTCTCGCGCACGCGCGCGATCGCCGCCGCGCCGTAGCGTTTGTAGATGCGCGCCGCGAACGCCGGCGAAACGCCGTAGCCCTGCAGGAACACCATCACCTTCCGCACCTCGCGCTGCGCGGTCCAGGCGGTGCGGATCGCCTTGGCGCGCGAGGGCCCGATGCCCGGCACCTCGCTGATGCGTCCCGGCTCGCGGTCGAGGATCTCCAGCGTCTCGATCCCGAAGCGATCGACGATGCGCGAGGCGAACTCTGGCCCGATGCCCTTGATGAGGCCCGAGCCCAGATAGCGCCGCAGCCCGTCGATCGTCTGCGGCGCGACCTCCGTGTAGCGGCTGACGCGGAACTGGTCGCCGAAGCGCGCCGTCGTCTCGTAGCGTCCCGAAACGCGCAGGACAGCGCCCGCCGGAATTCCCACCAGGCTGCCGACGATCGTCACGACCGCGCCGTCGCGTTCGACCTTCAGGCGGGCGACGGTGAACGTGCCGTCGCCCCCCGAGTAGACCAGGCGTTCGACGGTCCCCTCCAGCGTCGATTCCTGGTCGGCGGACGCGCCCCCGCCGCCCTTGCGCGGCGTGCCCGCCCTGTCGAACAGATCCACGCGCTGAGTCTACACGCGGGTGCGGTATCATCCGGGGCGATCGTTCGGAAGCTCAGGAGGGTTTCGGTGAGACATCTCGTCGCTTATGGATGGCTGGTCGTGGGTTCGGCGGTCGCGGCTGCCTCATGCGTGTCGCGTCCCATCGGCTTCGTCGAGCCCGACGGGACGGGCGCGGCGGGGGCGGGCCCGTCAAAGGGGGACGGGGTTGGAACGGGCGGGACGATCGGCACGGGCGGCACGGGCGGCACGGGTGGTGACGCTGGCACCGTCGGGACGGGCGGCGCCGCCGGGACCGGCGGGCGCGGCGGCGCCACGGGCACGGGCGGCGCGGTGGGCCCGGGCGGCGTGCCGGTGAACGTCACCCCGCCGGCCGCGCTGCTTCAGGCCGCGTCGACGGAGCGAGCGACGATCGCCGCGGATCGGCCGTCGAACGCCGCCGGATTCGCGGCGCGCTGGACGACGAAATACCGGACCGGCCTGCCCTACGATCCCCTCCAGGCGCAGGGTCTCGATTTGCTCGCGGGCTCGCACCTCGGCGTCAGCGACGCGGAACGCCAGGCGATCGGACGCGACGGGTTCGTGATCTCCGCGCGCCAGACGTTTCCGACCTTCTTCTACGGCTACAAGGCGATCTACGCCGACCACCTGCCGCTCTACGTGTCGCTCGACTCGGTCATTCACGGCGTGCACCGGTCGTACGATGCGGCGCTCGTGGCAATCGAGTACGCGACGCTGGTGCCGACGCTCAAGCAGCTCCTCGCCGACATGCACGCCGCCCTCGCGTCGGGCACGGGCGGCGACCTCGGCGCCGAGGTCCGCGCCGACGTCGACCTCTACCTGACCGTCGCGCGCCAGCTGCTCGGAGATACGGCGGCGGCGCCCGTGGCGGGCGGCGACACGACCCAGATCGGGCAGCTGATCGACCTGGCGAAGCAGGGGCTCGGCATCCAGACCGTCACGCTGTTCGGCCAGCCGCGGGACGTGGACTTCTCGCAGTTCAAGCCGCGCGGGCACTACGCGAACAACTCGATCCTGGAACCCTACTTCCGGGCGATGATCTGGCTCGGCCGGACCGACCTGCGCTTCCTCCAGTACGACACGTTCGCCTCGCCCGACGCCCCGCCCTACTTCTTCCGCCGGCAGTTCCTGGCCGCCCTGCTGCTCGCCGAGCTCACCGACGCCAACGCGCGCCTCGATCGGTGGCGGGACGTCGACGGCGTGTTGCACGCGTTCGTGGGCGAGTCCGACAACATGACCATCGCCGACTTCCCGCGTCTGCGCCAGGTGACCAAAACCCAGACGGCCGCCGAGCTGGCGGCCCTCTCCGACGACGCGATCGCGCAGGCGCTGCTCGACGGCGGGTTCGGCATCCAGCGCATCGCGAGCCAGATCCTTTACGTCCCGCCCGGCGGCGCGGGCGTGCCACTGGATCGGGTCTTCCTGTTCTTCGGCCAGCGCTTCGTGATCGACAGCGAGGTCTTCTCCGACGTCGTCTTCGATCGCGTGATCGGCCAGCCGAAGCGGATGATGCCGAACCCGCTGGACGCCGCGTTCGCCGCGCTGGGCAACAACGCCGCCGCGCCGCTGCTCGCGACCGAGCTTGCGAAGTATCCGAACTATCCGGGCGCGCTCCACGACGCGCGCCGGCTGGTCGACGATCACGGCGCCGACTTCTGGGGCGGCAGCCTCTACAGCGCCTGGCTCGGCGCGCTGCGCGGGCTGTCGGTCCCGGGCGGCGATCCGACCAGCGCCGTGGGGCTCCCGGCGGTCATGCAGACGGAGCCCTGGGCCCGGCGCATGCTGAACACGCAGCTCGCGTCGTGGGCGGAGCTGCGCCACGACACGCTCCTCTACGCCAAGCAGTCCTACACGGCGATTCCACTCTGCGACTTCCCGGAGGCGTACGTCGATCCCTATCCTGACGCCTGGAACGCGCTGGTGAAGATGGCGCGCCTCGGTCAGTCGATCGCGGCGAAGCTGCCCGCCTCATCCGCCGCCACGGCCACGTCGCTGGGCAACTACTTCTCGCAGGTGGAGACGATCGCCGGAACGCTGGCGGGAATGGCCGAGAACGAGCGCGCCGGGCTGCCCCTGACCACCGCGCAGCTCGCCTTCATCAACCAGGCGGTCTCCGAGATGTCGGTCCAGGCCGGCTGCACGACCCGGCTCGTGCCGACCGGCTGGTACGTCACGCTGTTCCTGAACCAGGACGATCTGAAGACGACGAGCCCCACGATCGCGGACGTCCACACCGACCCGCTCGACGCGGCGGTGCTTCACGTCGCGACCGGGTTGCCGCGGCTCATCTACGTGACCGTCGACGGCTGCAACGGCCCGCGCGCGTACGCGGGCGTCGTGTCGTCCTACTTCGAGAAGACGACCGGCAACCTCCAGCGCCTCACCGACATGGACTGGTCCGCGCAGGTCATGCAGCAGCCGCCGCCCGCCGACGTCAGCTGGATGGCCGGCCTGGTCGCGCACTGAGGGCACGGCGGCCGTCCGCATCGCGCGCGACGATGGCCGCCGCGTTCGCGCCGCACATGCCGTGAACGCCCGCGCCCGGATGGGCGTAGCTGGAACAGAGGTAGAGGCCCTCGACCGGCATGCGGTAGCGGAAGTAAGGGAACAGCGGCCGGAACAGCAACTGCCGGTGCCAGGCGTTCGAGCCGCCGCCCAGATCGCCGCCGATCAGGTTCGCGTTCCGGGCCTCGAGATCCGCCGGCGACATGATGTGCCGCCCGAGGATCGACGCGCGAAAACCGGGCGCCAGCTCCTCGATGCGCGCCTCGATCCGGTCGGCGAAGCCCTCGCGCGCGGCCGACCAGCCCCCGTCGACGCGCGACGGAATGTGCGTGTAGCAGTAGAGGGTGTGCTTTCCGGCAGGCGCGCGCGTCGGGTCGGCGAGGCTCTGCTGCCCGATGACCAGGTAGGGCCGCTCGGGCAACCGGCCGGCGCGCGCCTCGCGCGTGAAGCGGGCGAGGTCGTCGACGCTCTCGCCGGCGTGCACGACGGCGCTCTCGCGTGCGGCGTCGACCGTCCAGGGCACCGGCCGCGACAGCGCCCAGTCGACCTTGAACGTCCCCCAGCCCTGGGGAAACCGGCGCATGAACGCCCGCACCCAGCCCGGTACCTCGCGGTCGTCCACCATCGACAGCAGCAACGTCGCGGGCGAGGTGTCGGCGACGACCGCGTGGCGCGCGCCGACCTCCGTCCCGTCCTCGAGGACGACCGCCGACGCGCGCCCGCCGCGAACCACGACGCGCGTGACGCGCGCGCCGAGCCGGAGCTCGCCGCCCCGCTCCACCAGGCGCGCGACGAGCGCGTCGGTCAGGCTCTGCGCGCCGCCGCTGGGAAAACCGTAGCCGCCGGTCGTCGCGGTGACCGCCAGCATGTAGGCGAGGCCGGCCCCGAACCGGTCGTCCGGCCCGACGTCGACGTGCAGGCCGAGGCCCGGCAGCACGCGGCGCGCGGCCTCCGTCTCGAACAGGCGCGCCGCGAGACCGCGCGTGCTGCGCACGAACATGCCCGCGATCTTCAGCAAGGCCCCGACGCCCACCCGCGCGAGCGCGCCGACGCTCGGGAACGGGCCGAGCAGCGCGGGGAGCAGATGGCGCTCGATGCCGGCGTGAAATCGCGCGATGGCGCGGAACACGTCCGCGTCGCGCGCGCTGCCGAACGGCGCCGTGTCGATCGCGTCGCCGCGCGCGATGCAGGCGAAGGTGCCGTCGACGGCCGGGTGACAGCTCTCGTAGCGAGCGTGCCTCCACTCGACGCCGGCGCCGGGGAGGTCCAGCTCCCGGAACGCCGGGCTGGTCGCCCCGAACGGAAAGAAGCCGCCGCCCACGTCGTGAACGAAGCCGGGCAGCGTCAGCGCCTCACTGCCCAGCGCGCCGCCCGCGCGCTGCGGATTCGCCTCCAGCACCAGCACGCGGAAGCCGCGCCGCGCGAGCATGGCGGCGGCAACGAGCCCGTTCGGGCCCGAGCCAATCACGATCATGTCGGGATCGATCGGCGCACCTCTCGCGGGTAAGGTAGCGTCTCGCCCAACCGGCCGCTACGGCATCGCTGCGAGCTTCTTCTCGACCGACGGCGCCGCGGCCGACCTGGGAGACATCTGCATGAAGGTCTTGTAGGCCTGCTTCGCCTCGTCGGCGCGACCGAGCTGCGCAAGCGCGTCGCCGAGGTTGGCGTAGGCGATGGCTCGCTTCGGATCCAGCTCGATCGCCTTGCGATACCAGGTGACCGCGTCCTCGGTGCGGCCCAGCTTGAAGTAGGTGAAGCCGAGGTTGTTCGTGGCCATGACGTGTCCCGGGCGCATCGCCAGCACGTGCTCGAAGGCCTTCGCCGCCTCTTCGTAGCGCTTCTCGCGGTAAAGGCTCATGCCGCGCTGGACCTCGCCGCGCACCGAATCGACCGGCTCGGTGGCCGCGGCGATCGGGACGACCGGCGCGCCGGCGTCCGTCTTTGCGCCGCTCGCGAGCGCCACCGTGGCCGCCGCGATCTCGGTCTTCAGTCGCTCGTTCCGCGCCCGCTTCTCGTCGATCTGTTTGCGGACACGTTCGAGCTGGGCGTTCAGCTTGATCGCCTCGGTGTCGAGCTGGTGCGATTCCTCGCTGAGGAACTCATCCTCAGCCTTGAGCTGGAACACGAACTCGCCGCCCTCGCTGCCGGCCAGGTGCCCGAAGGCGGGCGTCTGGCGCGACAGCGACGAGACGCTCGGGCCCACGTAAGCGGCGAGCTCCGTGGCGGTGATGGCGCCGTCGCCGTCGAGGTCGGCCTTCCCCTCCAGGCCCTGAAGCAGCGTCCAGGTGAAGATCGAATGACCGCCCGGACCGTTGTCCGCGACCTGTTCGTCGCCGCCGCCCGCGGTCAGCACCTCGCGCGCCGACCGCCGCGTGATCTCCATCAGGTATTGCCGCCGGTCGCCGCTGGCCGCGCCGCCACCGCCGCGGGTGAGCGCGAGGCCGCTGTAGCAGGCGTCCATCACGAAGAAGACGTGCTTTGCCGCGATCGCGTCGCTCGCGTCCTGGAAGTTCGTCATCGAGATCGCCTGGCTCTGGTAGTTCTGCGCGGCGGCGTCGACCGGGACGATGTAGCCCTGGGCCTTCCCGTTCGGCAGCTTGCGGGTGACGCCGTGGCCGGCGAAGAAGACGAACACGCGGTCGTCGTGCGACACCTTCTTGGTGTCGGCCAGCGTGTCGCCCAGCGCGGCCAGGATGTTCTGCCGGGTCGCCTCGCCGTCCAGCAGCGTCGTCACGTGATCGGCGGCGAAGCCGTACTTCTTCACCAGCGTGTCACGCACGGCGCGCGCGTCGTTCACGGCGTACGCGAGCCGCGGCCAGCTCTTGTAGGCGTTGATGCCGATGATGACGGCCCAGCTGTCGCGGTACAGCTTGGGCGCGGGCGCGTCCGCCGCCGCGGGGGGGCCGGGGTCCCGGGGCACGCCGCGCGCGGTGACGAAGTCGTGGCCGTCCCAGGACAGGAAGCGATAGCCGCGCTTCTGAAGCTCGTCGAGCACCAGCGGCAGCGCCTGCGTCGTCCGCTCGTGGATGTCGTGGAACAGGACGATGCCGTGCTTCTGCCGTTCCACCTGCGCGACGACGCGGCTGGCGATCGATTGCGGGATCGGATCGGCCCAGTCCTGCGAATCGATGTTCCACAGGATCGTCTTCATCCCCAGCCCCGTCGCCGCCGCGAGGATGGCGTCGTTGCGCGCGCCGTAGGGCGGCCGGAACAGGACCGGCTTCTGCTTGACGGCCGCTTCCAGCGCCTGATTGGTGTCGACCAGCTGGTGGTTGAGCGCGTCGGCGTCCAGCTTGGGCAGGAACGCGTGCGAGAACGAGTGGTTCGCCAGCGCGTGGCCGGCGGTGAGGATGTCGCGCGACTCGGCCTCGGCCTTGCCGACGTTGCGGCCGACCTGGAAGAAGACCGCCGGCGCGCCGTACCGCTGGAGAATTTTCAGGACCGCCGGCGTGTATCGCGACGAGGGACCGTCGTCGAACGTCAGCAGCACGGACTTGTCGGGGAAGCGCTGCCCGGTGACCTGATCCTTGTCGTCACGCCAGCCGCCACCGCCGCCGCGCGTGCCGGCGGCCATCGCGTCGATCTCGGCCGCGTGGCCGGCGATCAGCGCGTCGCTGGAGATCTGGGTGCGCACGAACGCGACGTAGTCGTCCCAGGCCTCGCGGCGATCGACGAGGCCGCGGGTCGGGAGCCGGCCGAAGATCTTGCGCAGCTCGGCGGCGTAGCGCGCCTGGATCGCGTCGAGCGCGGCGCGATCATTCTCCACGCGCGGCGACGACGGGATCTCCGCCAGCACGTCGCGGAACGCCAGCTTGTCCGCGTCGCGCAAGGCCGGATCGGATTCCAGCTTGTCGAGAAACGCGGACCGCAGCTGTTCATCCGCGGACACGGCGTCGCGCAACGCCGCCAGCCGCTCGTCGTTCTCGTGGGACAGCAAGCGGGCGACGAGCCCGCCCTTCTCCTCGGCGGCCGCGGCGTCGGCGAGCAGCGCGATGATGCCCCGGAAGTTCGCCACCACGCGCTGCGCCGCCGCCGCAACGTCGATCCGCGGCGCCGCAGGCGGCTTTGGCCCGCGCTTGCAACCGGCGGCGAACAGAAGCACCAGCGCCGCAGCGCGGAAGGCGGACCTCGACACGGCCGCTCATTATGTTTGCAGGCGCGGAGATTGTCGACGGCCGTGCTCGCTCCACGCCCGAATTGAAAGGTGAGAATATGTATATCGACGAGACCGGATGAAGGCGCTTGCACGATCGGGCGGGAATGTCGCCGTGACGCTGGCGCTGCTGTCGTCGGCTGCGTGCGTGCACCGGCAGCTCTCGCCCGGCGACGCCGGCCAGGGTGCGGACGTCGGCATCGAGCTCGACGGGAGCGCCGGGTCAGACGCGCCCGCCGACACCGCCGGCGAACGCCTCACCGAGGCGGACTGGCAGATGATGATCGCGCCCCGCTCCGGCCCGCACGCCGTCGACGACCGCAACGCCGGCACCGCCTGCCAGCCGATCGCGATCGGCCAGGAGTACCTGGTGCAGCCGACGGTCGGCTGCACGCCCACCTCGATGCTGGATGCCCAGGGCAATGTCATCTACCAGTGCACGGTCCAGCCCTACTGCACCCGCCACGCCGACTGCCAGGACCGTCGTTACGGCAGCTGCCGGGGATCGGCCTACGCCGTCTGCAAATATCCCGGCGCGGAGCGGACGCCCTGCACCAGCAACGACGACTGTCGGGCGATCCCCGGCGGCAGCTGCCCGCTGGACGGACAGCAGATCACCGCGTGCTATCCGACGGGCCGCTGCGAACCGCCGGGGCGGCTCTGCTTCTACCCGGATCAGCAATGCGCCGACGACGCCGACTGCACCGCCGTCGCAGGCGGGCGCTGTGCGAAGACGATCGTCTTTCCGCGCTGCGAGTACCAGCCGTGCATGAACGACGACGGCTGCGACGCCTCGCCCCGGGGTGGCCCACCGGGGTTCGTGCGGGTGCTCGACGCCCACCACATCGCCATCCCCGACCTGGCGGGCAACAACCGCCTCGACACCCTCGGCAACCTCGTCGCCCACCCCGCGGTCGGGCTG
>Ga0207662_10001713_pt1 | contig 10745 bp, 8 predicted proteins | sample KBSS33LmetaG_FD_184338 | JGI IMG/M metagenome (GOLD analysis project Ga0207662, IMG submission 184338) | Switchgrass rhizosphere microbial communities from Kellogg Biological Station, Michigan, USA - KBS S3-3L metaG (SPAdes) (version 2) | ecosystem: Host-associated > Plants > Roots > Rhizosphere... | reverse complement strand
CGCCAAATTCTTGCGTGGACGCGGTATTCTCGTAGGCAATGAGAAGACGATCTGAGCTGTTCGGTTGCTGCCTTGCGCTCTTGTTGGTGGTCGGATGCAGCGGGAAACCACGCGACGCGGCTCAGCGCGCGACGGATAAATTTCGCGCGCGCTGGGTAAAGGGCGCGTTCGTCGAGATCTATGACGCGTCCGAGCCGCCGTTCAGGGCATCGCTCACGCAGGAACAGGCGACCAACTGGATGATGGCGGTCAGCAGCAGGCTCGGAAAGTGGAAATCGGCCGAGGCGGGGCCCTGGTCAATCAATGACGGGAGCGACGGGAAGACCGTGATGCTCGCCTACAAGTCCACGTTCGAGAACGGCACCGCCGACGAGACGTTTGCCTGGCGAATCAAAGAACCAGAGCCGGCGCTCGTCGGCTACCACATCAACTCGCCACTCATTCGCCTCGACGACCTGCGAACGAAGTGACGCCGCCGCTGCGTGGGCGGCTCTACTGTTTTTTCAGGTAGAACGCGCATCTCAAAACTCCCGGAGGGAGTTTTGAGATGCGTTCTAGCCGCTCCCGCGCGAAGCGCGGGAGTGCGGCTACCTGAAAAAACAATAGGCGCACACCGCGCCTACGGCGCGGAGCGCCTAGAACCGCGTCTGTAGCAGCGACAGCCGGTAGGTCGGGACCGGGTCGCGCGGAAGCTGCGCTCCCGCCGCCCGGTCGGCGCGGCTTTCGTCGGTGAAGATGTTGATCAGACCGACGCCCGTTCCCACGAGCACGCCGCCCGCCGCCCAGTAGCCGACGCGCTCCGGATGCTCGCGCGGCGTGTCCAGGAAGTAGATCGCGCCGCCGATCAGCGCGCCCGCGACCGCGCCCATCAGCGCGCTCACCGCGATCGTCGCCATGTAGTTGTGCGGCCTGTCCTCCGTGACGTACGTCCGCTGCGGCGCCACCGGCACCTGCTGCACCGGTTGCACCTCGACCGGCGCCGGCTGAACCTGCACCGGCTGAGCCGCGGGCGCGGTCTGCCCCTGGGGCGTGACCACGACGTTGTCCGCCACCGTGCGCTCCGACGGCAGCGGCGTCACGACACCCGACTGCGCCGCCGCCTTCGACGGCTCCGTCACCTTCGCAAACGCGGTCGAGCCGCCCAGCGCGACCACCACCACAGAGATTCCCAGTAGGTTGATTGCCTTCATGATCCCTCCGTTCAGCTCCTGGGCTGCACCGGTCATGCCACCAGGTGGAGGGCGGATCTGGATTCTCGTTGGCGCCCGAGTCGCGCTCCGCCGGCCGCGCCGGCGTTACGGCGTCGTGACGGGCGGCGGCGCCCTGTCACCATGCAGGAAGCTGGCGAGGTCGGTCTCGCTGACCTCCGGCTCGCCGGGAGCGACGTTGTCGAGCTTGCCCGCCAGCATCCACTGCTCCAGCTCGGTGACCAGCGCGAACAGGTGATCGAACGAGTCCACGATGAAGAGCAGCGGCTGATAGTGGTCGATCTCGAAGGCCTGGTTGACGACCCACTCGATCTGGAACGGGAAGCGCTGCACGTCCGGCGAGTCGATCGCGTGGGCGATCTCGCCGAAGGACGACAGCAGGCCGCTGCCGTAGACCTTCAGCGCCCCGTCGCCGCGCGCCGATCGCATGAGGCCGAATTCGACGCTGAACCAGAAGAAGCGCGACATCGCGCGGATGTTGCTGGTCAGGCGGCGGAGCTTCTCGTGCTCGTCGGTGATGGTCGACGCGCGTCGGGCGGCGGACGCGGCGCAGTCTCCGAACCGGACCAGCGCCTGCGCGAAGGCCGGGTCAGTGTGCATCGGCACGTGGCCGCCCACGTCGTGGAAGATGTCGGGCTCGGGCAGGTACTCCAGCTGCGCGCCGTCGCGGATCGTGATGGTGGTCGGGAATTCACGGCGGCGCAGGCAGTCGAAGAAGATGTACGACGGAACGTACCCGCTGACGGCCCGCGCGCGGAACCCGGTCAACGCCTGGAGGAAGCGGTTGATCTCTTCGAGGCGGGGGATGCGAGACGGCGACAGCTGCAGCTTCTCGAGCCCTTCCAGAAACCGTTCGTTCGCGTAGCGTTGCCAGCGCTCGTGCATGCGGCCGACCAACCGCGACCACGTCGCCTGGTTCTCCGGCGAATACAGCTCGTACGGCTGGTGGATGTAGATGTCGCCGTGCGACCGGGCGTCCTCGATGAACGGGGCCTTGGTGGTGGTCAGGCCGGGCGGCGGCCCGGCCGTTTCGGGCGCGAGAGCCATGACGAGCCTCTCTCAATGATAACGGCTGAACCGCTGATGGGCTAAATCACGCAGTGCGACTGCTACTTACAATGGACAGGGCGACGGCCCGGGTAGGCCAGGCGGGGGCCGGCCCGGTCCAGCAGGCGCGGGTTGTCGGGGTCGAGAGGTGTCGTGCGCGCGCGCAGCAGGTCGGCCATGACGTCCCGGATCGTGGCGCCGCCCGCCGGGGTCGCGTGCGCGCGGACATCGGCCGACAGGATGCCGCCGCCCCCGGTCGCCAGGAACTCGCTGGTCACCAGGGTCAGCCGTTCGGCCGGTCCGATGGGCCGGCCGTCGTTCCGGGTCAGGGTCACCTGCAGCTTCGGACCTGCGCACGCCGCCCGTACCCTGACACCCGAGAGCGCGACGATGCCGCCCGGACGCCCCAGGTTGCGGGCCACGGTGGCGGCCAGCGCCTCGCCCGTGACCGACAGCGTGACGAAGCGATCGTCGAACGGGAGCGCCTCGTGCAGCTGGCCGTAGGTCAGCATGCCGACCGGCAACACGGCGCGCAGCGAGCCGCCGCTGGTCAGCGCGACGTCGGCGCCGGGATTCGCCGCGCGCATGAGATCGGCGAACAGGTTCCCGAGCTGGGATTCGGCGTCGTACGCCGGCGCGATCTCGCGGGCGATCTGGACGCCGACCTTCTCGTCGCGTTTGCTGCGCGCATCGGCCTGCGCGGGCGCGATCGCGGCCTCGACGGCGGGATCGGGCGCCAGCGGCGCACCCTCGTAGGTGCCGTGGAACGGTGTTCCCGGTTTCGGCACGTCCTGCGGCGGAAAGATCTTCGCGCCGATCACGGCGGGGAGCGCCTTCGAGCGCGCTCGGCCCCGAAACAGGTTGACCGAAAGATCGATGCGGCCAAAGGCCTGCCCCTTGTCCTGGGATTCGATGATCGGGATGCCGGCGACCCGGTGGGCGATGCAGGCGTGCGTGTGGCCGGCGACGATCGCGTCGATCGTCCCGGCGGGCAGGGCGCGCGCGAGCTTGAAGATGTCGCTGTCGCCCAGACACGACGACAGATCGTCGGGCGCGCCGAAGGTCTTGCAGGAGCCACCGATGTGCGCGACGACGACCACCACGGATGTGCCCTTTTTACGCAGGTCCCGGGCAGCGGCGACGACGGCGGGCGCGTCGGGCAGGGCGCGCAGGCCCGCGAAGTTGGCGGGCAGGGTCATGGTCTTGGTCCACGGGTTTGCCAGGCCGATGACGCCGATCTTCACGCCGGCGACGTCGACGATCGTCGTGCCTCGCACGTTGGTCCAGGCCGGCGGCGCTCCCGTGGCGGCGTCGACGAGGTTGGCGGCGAGAAAGGGGAAGCGTGCTTCCGCCGCCCGCGCCTTGAGCGCGCCGCGCGGATCGTCGGCCGGCCCACGCGGCCCCGGCGCCGGCCCGACCGGCCCGAAGTCGAAATCGTGATTGCCGATCGCGATGGCGTCGTAGCGAAGGACGTTGTACGCGCGCACGACGGCCGCGCCTTCGTTCATGTTCGACTCCAGCGTCCCCTGAAACATGTCGCCGCCGTCGAGGAGCAACACGCCGCCGCCGTCGCGGGCGCGGGCGCGGCGCAGGTTCGCGAGGTAACCGCCCAGGCGCGGCAGCGTCTCGATGTGGCCGTGGAGATCGTTGGTGCCGACGATCGAGATCACGACGGGCCGATCGCCCGGGGCGCCGTCGGTGGCGGCGCCGGCGCGCGTCGGCGCCGCAACCAGCAGCGATGCAGCGAGGCCAATCGTTGTCCGATAAAATGAACGCATGCGCTCGTTGGCGTGTGGTCTGGCGGTGGCGATTCTAGCCGGCGCGGCGTGCGGTGGATCGGGGAGCCATCCCGATGGCGGGGGTGGGGCGGATGGTGGCGCCGGGCGCTGGACCGGGACGCTGGAGCTCACGCAGACGTCTCTCGACGTCCTGTTCCTGATCGACGATTCGTCATCGATGAAGGTGATGCAGGACAAGTTGATCGCGAGCTTTCCCACCTTCATGTCCCGGCTGCAGGACCCGCCCGGCCTACCGGACATCCATATCGCCGTCGTGTCGTCGGACATGGGTGCTGGCGACGGGTCGATCCCGGGTTGCAACGCGACGAACGGCAAGAACGGAGTCTTTCAGTACAGCCCGCACAGCCCCTGCACCTTTACCAGCCTCGACCCGGGCGCGACGTACATCGCGAACGCCGGCGGGACGGCGAATTACAGCGGCAACGTCGGGGACGTGTTCGCCTGCATCGCGGCGCTGGGCGAGACCGGGTGCAGCTTCGAACACCAGTTCGCGGCCATCACCCGGGCGCTGGGCATCGACGGTCTCGGCGCGGCGCCCGCCGACAACCAGGGCTTCCTCCGTCCCGACGCGATCCTCGCCGTCGTCCTGCTGACGAACGAGGACGACTGCTCCGCCTCGCTGGGCGCCAGCACGAGCCCCAACGGACGCATCCCTTTGTTCGACACGTCCGCCAACATGAGCCTCGAATCGCAGCTGGGCCCGCCGCGGGACTTCCGTTGCAACGAGTTCGGCCACATGTGCTCGATGAACGGCGCGGCGCCCATGCACCCGGATCGCGACGCGCCCAACGGCAGCGTCAGCGCACGGGTCACTTATGAGCAGTGCACCTCCAACGACGCCGAGGGCTATCTTCTCGGCGTCAGCGACACGGCGAACAAGCTCAAGGGGCTGAAGACAAATCCTGCGCAGGTGGCGGTCATCTCGATCCAGGCCGCGTCCTCGCCGTACATCGTCACCTGGACGCCCCCGCCCATCGGCGACTTCTCCTGTGGCGCGGGATCATGCCCATGGCCGCAGATCGCGCACTCGTGCAGCACCAGCGACAGCAGCTTCGGAGATCCCGGTGTTCGCACGCAACAGCTGGCGGCCGCGTTCGGCAACAACGGGCTGGTGTTGTCGATCTGCGACGCCAGCTTCTCGCCGTCGATGGACGGCGCGGGCACGCTGCTCAAGAGCCTCATCGCGGCGCCTTGCCTGCCCGGATCGATCGGCGGGACGCCGACACTGTCCGGACCGGATTGCAAGGTCACCGAGCACTACGTCGACGGGAACGGCGCGTCGGTCGACACGGACGTCCCCTCCTGCGCCGACAATGGCAACGCGGGTCCGTGCTGGAAGCTGCAGCGGATGCAGGCGGCCTGCGCTCATCCGGCGTTGAGGATCACGCCCGACCCCGCCGTGCCGAATCCCGGCAGCGAGACCTTCAGCTACGACTGCGCGCGCTGCGGCCCGTCGAATTCCTGTTACGACTAGAGCACATCTCAAAAAGCCCTCCGGGGCTTTTTGAGATGTGCTCTAGCCCGAGACCGGCTCCCAGTGACCGCTCGCGACTGACCGGCGAAGCGCGTCGAGGACGGCCATGTTCTTGATCGAATCCTCGAGGGGAATCGGCGCCGGGCCGCCGGTCTGCGCCGCGCGCGCGAACAACTGGGCGAGGATCGTGTACTGGTTCACCGCGGGAAATTCGATGCGCTCGGCCGCCGGCGCTTCCAGCCGCGACCCGGTCTCGACAAGCAGCTCCGACACCTGATCCGACGCCGGGTTCCAGGCGTGCAGCAGATCGATGTGTCCCTTGCTGCCGAGAATCTGCGCGCGCTGCTGAGGCGCGAACTGCATGCCGCAGGTGAACGTGGCGTGGCCGCGCGGAAAGCGGAGCAGGGCGCTCGTCATGACGTCCACGCCGCCCTCCTGGTCGTGTTCCATCCGCGCTATGACGGCGGTGGGCTCGTCGTCGAAGCAGAAGCGGCTCATCGTGACCGGGTAGAAGCCAACGTCGAGCAAGACGCCGCCGCCCATCTCCGGGTCGTAGCGGACGTTGTCCTTCCACGGCAGGTCGTAACCGAAGGTGCCAACGAACGCGCGCAGATCGCCGATCTTTCCCTTGCGCACCAGCTCGCGCGCCGCGAGCCAGCGCGGGTGCACGCGCACCATCGCCGCCTCGCAGATGACCACGCCGTGGCGGTCGCGCGCGGCGAGCAGTCGCCGGGCCTCGGCGGCGCCGAGCGCGACCGGCTTCTCGATCAGCACGTGCTTGCCGGCGGCGGCGGCGCGCTCCGCCCAGGGCACGTGCAGGTGGTTGGGCATCGGGTTGTAGATGCCGTCGATGTCGGGGTCGGCGAGCAGCTCGTCGTAGCTGCCGTACGCCTTGGCGATGCCGAGCGAGCGGGCGGTCTCGGCGGCCTTCTCGCGATTGCGAGACGCGATGGCGACGACTGGTGTGTCGCCCGCGGCCTGCATCGCGGGGATCATCTTGTGGACGGCGAAGTGCGAGGCGCCGAGCACGCCGAAGCGGAACATCCCCTCACCCTAACCCCGTCCCCGCCGGGCGGGGAGAGGAATCAGATCACCGTGCCGTTCTTGATGACGCCGTTCTTCGGGATGATCACAATCCCTTCGCGGATGAAGTAGCCGTCGCCGTCAGCGTGCTTGATGCCGGCCTCGTTGATGATACGAACGCCCCGGCCGATGCGCGCGTTCTTGTCGACGATCGCGTTCTCGATGACGGTGTCGGATCCGACGCCCACCGGTGGGACGCCGCGCGCCTCGGTGGCGCGCATCTCGTCCAACGTCTCGTAGTGATCGGCGCCGATCAGGAGGCTGTTGCGGATGACGACGCCGCCACCGATGCGGCTGCGGATGCCGATCACCGAACGGTCGATCTCCGCGCCGTGCATGATGCAACCCTCGGACACGAGCGCGCTCTTGATGTTGCAACCCTCGAGCTTGGACGCGGGCAGGAAACGGGGGTGGGTGTAGACCGGGTGTTTCGCGTCGTAGAAATCGAAGGGCGGAATCGGATCGCACAGGGCGAGGTTGGCCTGGAAGTAGGACTGGATGGTCCCGACGTCCTCCCAGTAGCCCCGGTAGACGTAGGCCTGCACGCGCTGGCGCGGAACGGCGTCCGGGATCACGTGCCGGCCGAAATCGACGAGCTGCGGGTTGGCGACGGCGTGCTCGAGGATCTCGCGCTTGAAGAAGTAGATGCCCATCGACGCGAGGTATCCCTGGCCGCCCCCGGGCAGCTCCGAGACCAGGGCCGGCAGGCGCTCGGCCGGCGGCTTCTCGTCGAAGTGCACGATCCGGCCGCTGGCGTCCATCTTGAGGATGCCGAACGCGGATGTTTGATCCTCGGCGACCGGGATGACCGCCACCGTCGCATCGGCGCCGCTCGCGCGATGGGTCTCGAGCATCTGCGCGTAGTCCATGCTGTACAGCTGATCGCCGGACAGGATCAGCATGTCGCGCGCGTGCGTACGCCGCATGTGGCGCAGGCTCTGGCGAACGGCGTCGGCCGTGCCCTGGAACCAGTTGCCGCCCTCCTCGGTCTGCTCGGCGGCCAGCACCGTGACGAACGCCGACGAGAACACGTCGAACTTGTAGGTCATGGCGACGTGCTTGTTCAGGCTCTCGGAGTTGAACTGGGTCAGCACGAAGATCTGGCGCAGGCCGGCGGTCAGGCAGTTGCTGATCGGGATGTCGATCAGGCGGTACTTGCCGCCGATCGGCACGGCCGGCTTCGATCGCTTCAGCGTGAGCGGGAACAGCCGCGTGCCGCGGCCGCCCCCGAGAATGATCGCCACCACGTCGTCCATCGCCATCGCGGGCGATTTATATCAGAAACCCGTCGGAGGGGCGCCCGGGGCGCCGATCAATAGGGCGTCGGCTGTCAGGCGCTGCCCTGCGCCCGGCGTCAGGGCGAGGCGGTGCAGCAGCTTCTCGCGGGGCGAGGGCGTGGACGCCTCGAGGACCCGCCTCGATTCACCGGCGTTAGGAGCTTTGTGGGGCCAGGGTCGTCCAGTCCGTGTGAAACGAACCGGGACGATCGACGCGCTCGTAGGTGTGCGCCCCGAAGTAATCGCGCTGCGCCTGGATCAGGTTCGCGGGCAGACGGACGCGCCGGAGGCTGTCGTAGTAGCCGAGCGCCGCCGTCGTCGCGAGCATCGGCACACCACCCGCCGACGCGCGCCCGACCACGCGCCGCCATGCGCCCTGACGCGCGGCCAGCTCCTCGGAGAAATCGGGATCCAGCAGCAGGTTGGGGAGCATTCGCTCGCGGTGGTATGCGGCCTGGATGCGGCCCAGGAACTGCGCGCGGATGATGCATCCGGCTTTCCAGATGCGCGCGAGCTCGGCGATGTCGTAGCTGTAGTCGCGCACGCGCGAGGCGACCCGCAGCAGGTTCATTCCCTGGGCGTAGGCGCACGCCTTCGCCGAGTAGAGCGCGCCCCGCACGTCGTCGACGAACGCCTTGCGATCCGACGACGACAGGGCGATGGGGGAGGGGCCGCGCAGCCGCTCCGACGTCTCCAGGCGCGCTGCGCGGTCGGACGACAGCACGCGCGCCTCGATCGACGCCGCGATCGTCGGCACCGGCGCGCCCAGCTCGGCGGCCTCCTGCACGGTCCACCGCCCGGTTCCCTTCATCGACGCCGCGTCCAGGATCAGATCGATGAGCTCACCGCCCGTCTCCGGGTCCTTCGCGCGGAAGATGCGCGCGGTGATCTCGATCAGGTACGACTGCAGCTCGCCCCCGTTCCATTCGTCGAACGTGTCGGCCAGCTCCGCGTTCGAGAGGCCGCCGACGCTGCGCAGGAGGTCGTACGCCTCCGCGATCAGCTGCATGTCGCCGTATTCGATCCCGTTGTGCACCATCTTGACGTAGTGGCCCGCGCCGCCCTTCCCGCAATACGTCACGCAGGGCCCGTCCTCGACCTGGGCGGCGATCTTCGTCAGGATCGGCGCCATGTCGTCGTAGCCGTCGCGCTCGCCGCCCGGCATCAGCGACGGGCCGTGGCGCGCGCCCTCCTCGCCGCCGGATACGCCCATCCCGAAGAAGCGAAGGCCGTGGGCGGCCAGATCGGCGGCGCGCCGCTCGGTGTTGCGGAAGTGTTCGTTGCCGCCGTCGACGATCATGTCGCCCTCGGCGAGCAGCGGCCGGAGCGCGGCGATCGTCTGGTCGACGACCTCGCCCGCCTTCACCAGCATGATCAGGCGGCGCGGCCGGCGCAGCACGGCCAGAAGATCGGGGAGCGCCTTGAACGCGTGCACGCCGCCCGTCGCCGCCTTCGCGGCGAGACGCTCGACGGGATCCGCCCAGGCATCCCAGCCGCCCACCGAGAACCCCTTGTCGGCGATGTTCAGCGACAGGTTCTCTCCCATGACCCCCAGGCCGATGATGCCGATGTCGAGATCCTTCATGGCTGCTCCTCCGGATCGGCCGCGAACGCCGCCTCCCACTCGGGCGATAGCATGAAATCGATCAACTCGCTCGCGACGGGGTTGCGCAGGAACGCCTGCCGCCCCTCGGGCGTGTTGGTGTCGCGTCCGACCGGCACGCCGCGGTCGTCCGCCTTCAGGACCGTCAGCGCGTCGGCGGGGCTGATGCAGGCGAGCAGGCCGATCCGGTTGCGCGTGTGCTGGGCGCCGCGGGTGAACGTCGTCCAGTCCGGCAGCGCGGCAAGCGCCGCCTCGACGTCGGCACGCAGGGCGGGGCGCGCCTCCGGCGGGCCGAGCAGGAGCGAGGCGTCCGGCGTGCGCAGCCACTCCGCGACGGCGCGCGCATGCGGTTCGTCGACGGGCTGATCGGCGAGCACCGAGCGCGCGCCCTCGAGCAGCCGGGCCAGCGCCTCCGCGCCGGCGAGCCCCGATGTCCGCAATCCGCTGCGCAGCGTCTCCAGCGCGCGTCCCGCGACGAAAGCCCAGGAGGCCTCGCCGAGCCCGGCGGACGCCGATGCGATCAGCAGACCCGCGGGTTGGGTGGGGATGACGCGGAGCCGTCTCCGCTCGTCGCCCGACGTCGCCTCGCCGGTGTCACGGACGACGATGAACGGCGGCGAGGCGATCAGATCGCCGATGCGGCGAAGCTCGGTTGCCTTGGACGGGGGAAGGCCACTGCCCTCGGTGGGTTTCGGGGCCGGGACGTCGGTCCCGTAGCCGAGCAGGGCCGCCGCCAGGCCCGCCAGGGCGCGGCGCGCCGGAACCTTGATGTCGGGGTGGTCCACCGGTCCGCCGATGGCGACGGCTTCAGGCTGCACGTATCCGGGATGCGCCAGCTGCGGAATGTGCCGCGCCGCCGAGCAGTCGGGAACGACGAACGCCGCGATCCCGTAGGCAGCGCGTGCGAGCGCGAGGCGCCCGCCGGTCTCGGCGAAACGGCCCAGCGCCGCGGCGGCGCCCGGATGTCCCGGATCCTCGCGGACCATGTCGATGAGCGTCGCGTAGAGGATGTCCTCGTCGATGCCGGCCCAGATCCTCGCGCGGGTCAGCATCGAATCCAGCGCGTCGATGGGCCGGTCGGGGATCTGTTCCTGGTAGCCGGCCGCCTCGACCATCGCGCGCACGCCGGCCTGCGCCAGGGCCGGGGTGAACGGGAACCGGGACGTGGCGCCGCCGCGTAACGTCGTCCCGGCGATCGCGAGCCGCGCGACGAGATCGGGCTCGCCCTCTGGAGAAAGCGACGCCTCGCTGAGA
>Ga0207662_10001712_pt1 | contig 10746 bp, 14 predicted proteins | sample KBSS33LmetaG_FD_184338 | JGI IMG/M metagenome (GOLD analysis project Ga0207662, IMG submission 184338) | Switchgrass rhizosphere microbial communities from Kellogg Biological Station, Michigan, USA - KBS S3-3L metaG (SPAdes) (version 2) | ecosystem: Host-associated > Plants > Roots >... | reverse complement strand
CGCGAGGCCGGCGAGCAAGGTGAAGCAATGAGCGCCGGCGACGCCGATCGTCGGCGTGCCGCCCATGTTGAAGTCGATCACATAGGTTCCGATCGCCATCGATGCGCTTTTCCACCATGCATAGCGATCGACGTCGAGCAGGTTGGTCGCAAGGAATGGCGCCGTCTCGCTCAGATCGTTGTGCGCGATCGTGACGGCCGGGTTCTGCTGAAGCGATAGTTGATTCACGACGCTGATCTTCGTGTTGCTCATCCCGAGGCCGCCGCGATCTCGAAGAGCCGCGAGTTCGCCGCTCGCATGGCTCCCGTGGGGGATTGAAGCTCGCCGAGCACGTCGCGCGGCGAGAGCGTCTGAATGACATAGGTATTGCCTGCGCTCGGAGCCACGGCGCGACCGCCGCCGATCACCGGATCGGGGGTGAGGTCGCCGCCGACTCCCACGAGAGCGCCGAGCGCGGGATTGAACGCACCGACCACGAAGCCGAGCAACTGAAACAAGAACTTGATCGCCTGCGACGCGATCAGTTGGCCGATGGCCGCGAGGATGCCCTGAACCATGCTATCCATGATCGCGCGCATCGCGCTCCCGAACGTCTGCGTCTTGTTCGTCAGGTTCGCGAAGACGAAGATGAACCCCTGCATCATCGAACTCGCGATCGTATCCATGACCTGACGCACGTCGCGCGCGATCTCCTTCACCTTCTTCGCCCATTCGGCGAACTTCTCGATCGAATCCGCCGTGAAGTCGTGCGCGGTCGCAGTCGGCTGCGGCGGCGTCAGGATCTTCTTGTTGAGCGCCATCCATAGCCCGAACCCGGATCCGAACTCGCCTCCGAATGGCGTTAGCTCGGGCACGACCGGCGGCTTCCGGATCTCCTTGAGCTTGGAGCGCCGCTGCATCTCCCATTCGAACAGCATCTGTTCCGTCCGCTTGAGCGCGTCGGCCGCGGCCTGCTTCTCTGCCGGCGATTCGCCGGTCGGCGCCGCGGGCCCCGCGCTCGGCCCGGCCTTCGGCTCGCGGATATCCAATCCCATCACGACGCCGAGCACGCGCGCGATCATCGGCGTTCTATTCAGCGTCTCGCCGATCTTGATCAGGTGATTCAAGACCAGCAGCGTCTTGTCCGCGGTCGGAGCGATCGCGACCGCGGCCGACTTCCAGAACCCATCCCAATTCGCCTTGAGCGTCTCGACCTGCTCTTCGAGCTTGCCGAGCTTGTCCAACGCGAGTTCATCGAGCACGTTCCCGGTATCGGTCGCGCGCTTCGACACCTCGCCGAACGAGGATGCGAGACGCAGCAGCACCGGGATCACCTTCGTCCCGCCGCGCGCTCCGAAGATCTCCATCACCGTCGCCGCGCGCTCGGCCGGATTCTGGATCGCCGCGATGCCCTGAGCGGCCTGCATCAGAGCCGTGAACGTGTCCCGCGAGGTGACGCCGAGCTTCGCGAGCTTGGGATCATGCTCGCTGATCGCCTTGTTCAAGAACCGCAGCGACGTCTCCAGAGCATCCGCATTGATCGCATTCACCTTGAACGCGAATTGGAGCACTTGCAGCCGCTGAGCCGAGATGCCGGTCTTCTCGCTGAGGTTCTCCAGTTCCTTCGCCGCGGTGACCTGCGTCTCGACGAGGCGCACGATCGCCTCGCCGGCCTCCTTCGCCTTCTCCGCGAGCTTGGATAGGATCTCGAACCCGACCGCGCCCTTGAATGCGCTCACGAGCCCCTGATAGCTGTGCTCGATGTTCTTGAGCACAGATGAGGCTTCATCGACAGCCTTGATCGTGATCTTCGCTTCGGCCATCGCTATTGATCCTCGTAGATCGCCGCGAGCGTCAGCAGGATCGAGCCGATCCCCATCTCATCCTTCGACTGCATGCGCGCGAGTTCGATCCCGAACGATCGATTGCGATAGGTGCGAGCCGCGCGCCATATGGTCATATTCTCAGCGAGCCTCGGATCCTTCAGAGCTTGCACCGGCGTCATCCCGAACGCTTTCGCGTACCTCACTAGCTCCAGAGCCTTCGCTCCCTCCCTTTCGCTTTGAAACAAGAAAGCTCAAGGCTTCGGCCTCCCCGCTGATGAACCCGCTCAAGCGCAGGATCGTCGCAGACAGAAGTGCGAGATCGGTCGTGCTCAAGAATCGGCCCGGGATCGCGCGAGGGTGCTTGTCGGGGCTCCATGTGAATGCCGGCGCGATGCGCTGGCCGTCCGGGAGAACGAACGCGGTTCCGGCCTCGATGATCGGCGGCATCGCATTCCGCACCGACTCGACCGACTGCGTGCGCATGCCGTCGAGCTTATCCTTCATCTCGGCCTCGCTCATCGACAGCCCCGGGAGCCCGAGCGCCTTGAAGTAGACGAACTCATCGACGCGCTCGCAGAGCACCGTCACCGGCTCGCCGGCGGCTGTCTTGAGATCCTGTAGCTCGACGATCTCGACCGGCAGCGCGATTGCGCTTGGATCGCTCGTTGCCCTTTCCATTCGTTCCCTCCCCGGCAGGGGGTTGCGGTTAGGTCAGTGCGGCTTCCGTATTCCGGAATCGAGCGAACAGCGCGCTCACATCGGTCGGATCCTGATATGCCTCCATCGTGATCGTCGAGATCACGACGCCGTAGCCTTGCACCGGCGCACCGAAGTCGGTTACCTGAGCCTTGTTCGAGCGAAGCTCGAACTCGCGCTTGCTCGACACGCCGATCGTCGTCGGGTGCTGGAAGATGAGTTGTGGCGTCATCAGCGTGAACGCACGCGCGGCATCCCATTGCGTGAGCGTGGTGAACTCCTGCTCAAGCCGCCAGCGCGCCACGAGGAAATCCTGCCGCAGCGGCTCGTCCATCGTCAGGCTGCCGAGATAGAACCGATCCTCGGTATGCGGGTTCTCATAGGTGACCTCGAACGAGCGAATGCGCACAGACGAAGCGGCATCCGCGGTGCCGTCGTCCATCGTGATCCCCTGATGGAAGAGCACCGGAAAGACCGGCGGGAAGTTGAGCGAGCCAGTCGGCGTCTGATTCGAGACGTAATCCTTGCCGAGCACCGTGAACTCGGCCATCAGCATCGCGTCGTCGCCGGTGCCGGCCTTGCCCGACACCTTCAGTGCGACGATCTTGGCGCCCAGCAGCCGGAACACCTTGCCTGCCGTCACGTCGCCGATCGCGACCTCGAACGAATACGAGTTGAGAAGCGACGCCTCGCTGAACTTGTGATCACGAACGCCCGTCTCGACCAGCGTATTCGCATAGGTGCCGAACGCCGCGCGGAAGAGTTCGAGCAGGCCCTCGTAGTTCAGCCGGACCTTGAACGTCCCCTTCACGTTGTACGGTCCCTGATAGATCGCTCGCCGCGATGGCTGCGCATATAGCGAGGGGTCTTGAATGACCGCGATGTTCGGCTCGACGTCCCACGAGATCACTTCCTGCTTGTAGCCGGGGCCGGCCGGGATCTGGAAGGTGCCGTAAGTCGTTTCCTTCAGGCCGAACTGGATATAGCTGCGATGGCCGAGGCCGGGCATGGATCACACCTCCCCTAGTACCACAAGGCCGCGCCGGGCTTCGTGGTGTTATATGACTTGCAGTGACAGGCCGAGAAGATCGGCGACATGATCGCGCCGGAACTCACGCCGCTCGTCGCGAATGCTCCGCAGACGAGAGGCCCCGCGACGTTCGCGAATTGCGGCAGCTTCGTGATATCGGTGATCTCCGCTCCGAGCACGCCGTTCATGTATGCTTGCACCTTGCGGTTCACGGGATCGTAGAGCAGCCGAGCGCGAGCAGTAGCCCCGGGCGGCGTGAACGTGCCGCTGCCGGTGAGGATGGCGACCTGAGCCGTGCTGCCGTCTCCGGCGGCACTCACAAGTTCCCAGCGCGTGTTCCCGTAGTTCCATCGCAGTTGCAAGACCGCGGCGCCGGGGGCGCTCGGGAACGGCGGGCTCTGTCCGAAACTCCCGATCTCGATGCCGGCTAACATCGTCGTCGATCCCTGCGTCGGGAACTGCGGGCCGATCGTGCAAGCGATCTCGGTCGCATACTGATACCAGAACTCTCCGCTCGGCCCGGTAAGGAAGTTGAAGCTCAGATTTTCCTCGATCCGCACCTCGGCGATTTTGTTTGCCGCCGGCGTCACGGTGCCGAGGATCAGCCCCGGGGGCTCAAGCACGGCATGCATCTGAGCGTCGATGCGCTCGGTCGTCGGCACGACGGAGAACGGATAGACGCGCAGCAGCGTCCGCTCAAGCTCGTAGCTCAGCAAGGTAGGATCGAAGGTGAGGGAGAGGTCATGCGGCACCGTCGTCTCGATGCGAACTTCGAGCATGCCGAGATAGGTACCCGCTCGCTGTCCCGCCTCGCCCGCGTTGAACTCGAAGCCGCCCGGCCAGATGCCGCCATCGAACATCGCGCCGATCGTGCCCTCGGCTGCGAAGATGGCGCGGAGCACGTCGGCCTTGAGATTGAGCGCGTCGGTCGCTCCAGTGTCCGGATCGGTCGAGACGACCCACACGCCGAGCCTGACGCTCGCTCGATGCGATGCTGTCGGGCCGCTTGCTCCATCGAGGAACTCCGTCGAGAGGTGCTGAAGGTACATCGACAGCAGGTTCGGCCCCGGCGGCGAATCGCCGGGCACTCCCCGCTTCAGGATCGGCGGCGATTGCGTGATCCAGTTCGAGAGCGGGTTCGTCCCGATCTTTCCAAGCTCGTAGGCGAGCGCATCCAGCATCGCATTCTCGATCGCCGGATCCGGCACGCTCGCCTCCCTACGTCAACGCGCAGAAGATCATCGTCCACTTCCCATCATCGACCCGCTCGTGCCGCATGACGCGATAGCTCTTCGCGGCCGCGATCCGGGTGAGCAACACGCCTTCCGCGAGAACCCCGGTCCAGTCCGTCGTCCAGACTCGGATCCGCATTGCCGGCCCGATGAAGTTGCCGGCGACCGCATCGAGGATCGGTTCCTCGCTGTCGTCAACGATGCCCCGGGCGACGGTCGATCCGATCTGCAAGTCCTCGCCGAAGTCTGCGAGGAAAGCGTCTCGATCGCCGTCGCCGAGAGCCATCGCTGTTAGCTGATCTTCTTGACCGCGCTCGCCGTGACCGCCACGAGGATCGAGGTGCCGGCGAACGTGTTCGTATAACGGATGTATCGCCCGCACGACTGGAGATCGAGCACGATCGCATCGACGCGGTTGCCGGCCGTGACGTTCGGGAACGTCGCGCCGGGCACGTCGGCCCATGTCGAATTGTCCGGGCTGGACTGGATCTTGCCGGCGAGCGTGCCGCCGACCTGCGCGCCGCAGTTCTGCGCGACATGGACGAGGCCATCGTAGTCGAGCAGATCGACGCCGGTCGGCGTGATCACACCCGTCACGCTCTGCGCCGCCACCACCTGAAGCGGCACGTACAGCGGCGCCGCATTGCTTGCACCGGGCATCTGATACCTCCCTGATGAAGTTGCGAATGAGGGTTTCGGGTGCTACTCGTGCCCGCGCCTGCCTCGGGCCGGCTTCTCCGACGCCGGCTCGGGAGCCGGATCTCCCGATGCCGGCTGTTCGCCGGCACCGGGATCGGGCGGCGCCTCCGGGGGCGACGGCGCCGCGGTTTCCTCCACCACCAGCGCGAGCCGCCCCTGACGAACGAGCAGTCGGCTGGTGTACTCATCCGTCTCGAACACCTCGCCGGAGTAGCGATCCGTGCCCGAGCAGGTGACGCCGAAGCGATCGATCACCTTGACCTTCACCGGCTTCCCGCCGCTCGACTTCTCGAACTCATTGACGACCATGGGACCGCTCTCCTTTCTCCCGGCCTGCGGGTGTTAGACGGCGCCCGTGCTCTTCGAGAAGCTCGCGGGGTGACGGATCAACTCATCGCACATCTGGAACGAGGTGACCTCGATCACGCCCTGCTTCTTGAGCGCGTAGGGATCGACGATGATCTCCATGCTCGCGAAGAGCGCGATGATCATGTCCATCCAGTTGCCGAACACGACGCCGAGTTCGGATCCGCCCGTGGCCTCGCTGCCGGTCATCGTCGCCGACACCTGATTCGTGCCGAGCGCGCGGTAGCCGCCGATCTCGCCATCGTCGAAGCGACCCGTCCACACGGGGCGGCCGGCCGCGGCGCCCGTGAAGTCGAGGTTCTGCTTCATCTTTCCGGCAGCGGTCGGGCAGGTGAGGTAGCCCATCGTGCCGGCGAGCGCGTTGTTGTTCGCGACCGCCGTCTGCATGTCCACGAGCTTGCCGTACTGGTAGACGTTGCCGCCGAACGCGATCGGCGTGACGCCCGTCTGCTTGTAGATGCCGACCGGCTCGCCGTTCGCTCCCAGACCGTGAATCGCGGCGCGGTCGATCGCCAGCCCGTGCGCGATCGCCATCTCGTCGCGGATCCACGCCTCGGCGTCGATCGAGGCTTGGAGCAGGAACTGCCGCGAGTAGCCGGTCGTGCCCTGCAACGTCTTGGGCACGAGCGTCGCGAGCCCGAGCGCCGGATCGCTCGCGGTGACGTTCGTTCCCGGATTCTCCGCGACCCAGAAGACGGTCATGCCGCCAGTCTGCCGCGGGAAGGCGACCGGGCCCGAGAGCCCGGTGAGCACGCGCGCGCCCATCTGGATCACGAACGCGCGATTGCGCAGCAACTCGATCAGTTCGCCCGGCTGCTCGAACACGAGTTCGGTGCCCTTCGTCGCCGTCTTGGTGTCGAGCGTGCGCTGCTGCGTGTTGAGCAGCCGCATCGGCACGAGGATCGAGTTCCCGCGGGCGCCCTTGCCATTGGGATCGAGATCCCGAGCCGAGAGCCCGGTCGGCCGCGAGCGCAGCAGTTCCTCGTGAACCTCGGCTTCGAGGCCACTGAGGTTGCCATCGGCCGCGCCGAGGATCGCCTTCCGATACGAGTAGTTCCGGCGATCCTTCTCCGGGAACTGCTCGATCGGGTTCGTCGGCTGGATCGCCGAGCCCTTCGTGCGCATGTGCTTGATCGCCTCGGCCTGAGCCTCCTCGATCGATACGCCTCTCTGGATCCACTCGGTCACGCGCTCGGCCGGCATCTCAGCCGATGCGGCAGTCTCCGCGAGGCCTCGCACACGAGCCCGCTCGGAGTCGATCCCCTCCTGCTTCAGCTTGTCCTGATCCATCTGACGCACCTCCGGTTTCTGCGGGCTGTCCTCGATCTCGATGTGAGACGACGAGGCGGGACCGGCATCCCTTCCGACGCCGACCGATGGATCGGCCGGCACTCCGACAAGCGACAACTCGACGGGCTCCCATGTCGTGATCCGCCAGAGGTCGCCCTTCTCTTCGTTCTCTTCGACCAGCTTCGCGCGCTTCGGGATGTAGCCGACAGAGATGTTCCCCCGAATGCCCGCATCGACGTCCATCTGCGCATCCCTGCCGCGCTGCGTCGGCGAGAACTCGATCACCGCGCGACCCATACCGTCAGGATCGATCGAGGCCGATCGCACCACTCCGATCGGAGCGCCGCGATGCTCTTCGAGCACGGCTGCGCGGCCGGACGTGAAGCGGCTCATCTCGACGGCGCCGGCGCTGTGATCGAGCACCTCGCGGAATGGACCGAACCAGCCGCTTCGCGCGATCTCCTTGTCGCTGGAGAATGCGACCTCGTAGCGCGCGACTTCGGTCGCGCCGGCATCGCGCACTTCGACCCGCTTGATCGTCGCGTCGATGAACCTGATGCCGCCGGGAATCTGCCTCTTCACGGTTGGCCTCCTAGTTCCGTCTGAGTCTCACGCGCGGCGGCTTGTGTCCATTCACCTCCGCGGTGAATCGACTGCGCCCCGGCTGCTTTCCGTCTGCGGCATCGCCGGCGTCGCCGGCATCCGTCTCGCCCGCGGCGGTGCTCGGGCCGACCTTGCTCGGGCCGTCGATCTCGACGTCGTAATCGGCGGCGATCCGTTTTTCCTCGGCGAGTTCCTCGATCACTTCCTCGTAATCCTGCCCCGTCTCCGCGAGCAGTTGTGTGCGCGAGGCGAGCCCGCTCTGGACTCCGAGGATGCCGGCCTCCATGTCCTTCAGCGGATCGACCCACGGCCAGCCGCGGCCGGCGAACTTCACCGCGAGGAACTTCCGGAAGTCGCGCGAGTCGAGCACGAGTTCACCGGAGAGCACGGCCATCCGCAGCCATTCGGTATAGACCGGGATCAGAAAGCGATCGCGCCACCAATCTTGGCAGGTGCGCCAGTAGTCGCGCTCCACGAGCAGGCCGCTGCGCATGCTCGAATAGTTCACGCCTTCGAGATCGTTCCCGAGTGCGTTGTAGCTCATACCGAGAGCGGTCGCGACCTGACGCATGCCGCCCTTGACGAACTCTCCGAACGCCGTGCTCGGGTGATCCGGCGACCAGTCGGCGACTTCGTAGCCGGGCGGCACGATCCCGAACTGCCCGGGCTGCGCCTCGGTCATAAAGCCGGAGTTGCCCGCGGCCGGCGTCGCCGATCCATAGGTCGAATCGCGCTGCTGGAAGAACATCATCTTCGCCGCCGAGACGCGCGCCGCGACAAGCTCGCTTTCGATGTAGCCGTTCAGATGCCGGAGCGGGATCATGGCGGCGACGAGCCATGACGGCGCGCGCGTCTGCCCGATGCGGTCGGGATCGTAGAGGTAGATGCACTCGTTCGCCGGGATCCGTAGACGCTTGCGCGCCGACTGAATCCCGATCGTGTCGTCGGGCCGGCTCCAGACCCAGTAGGCGATCGGCTTGCGCGTCGTCTCGTCCATCTCGATTCCCATGTGGACGATGCCGACGACAGGCCAGCCATCGAGCATGCCGCCGCCCTTCGTGACGGTCAGCGTCTCGTCGAGTTGATCGACGTCGATCGGTTCCAGAGCGAACTGGAAACGGTTGTTATCGCGCCCGCGCCACATGCGGATGAGAAGCTCGCCATCCCGGGCGACGCTCTTGATCCAGAGCCGCGAGGCGCCGTTCAGGCTCATGCGGCCATCGATCAGCGGATCCGCGCACCACTGATCCCATGCCTCGCTGATCTTCGCGTTGATCTGCTTGTTCAGGTCGCCGCTATTGTCGCGCACCCGGGGCGAATGCTTGAACCCACACGGGCCGATCACGTTCGTCGCCAGAGCGCGAAGGAAGTGCCGTGCGATCCCGTTGTTGCGTTCCAAGTCTCGCGCCCGGGCGCGCATCTTCGCCAGCGACCAGCGCAGTTCGTCGTCGGCCGTGCCGCGCATGCTGATCCAGTCGGCCAGCAGCCGGTCGGTCGTCGCCGCATCGAAGATCGTGCGCTGCTCGACGCCGAGCCACTTCCGGAACCGGCGCTTCATGCGCTCCAGCATGCCCGGGCGCGCGCTCAAGACTTCTCCGTGAAGGTGAAGTCACCGCTCTGCAAGAACGTGCCCGGGTTCTTCTCCTGCGCGATCACCGTCTCGCAGTAGGCGCGGAGCTTGAGCAGTTCATCGATCGAGAGCTTGACGAGCGAGCGATTCCCGATCTGGTAGCTCGCGACGTTCTCGGTGACCTGACCGGCGAGCGCCGCCTCGACGAGCGGCAGCGTGCGCTGCGCCCATGTGAGCAGGCTGCCGGCCGTCGCGGTCGTGATGTTCGGCGTCACCTCGACGACGCCATAATCCGCGATGAACGTCCCGAGCGTCGCGTTCACCGCGATCACCTGCCATGAGTAGTTCCCGGCGACGAGGTTGGCGCCGGCCGCGGCCGTGATCGTGAAGGTGAACGCGGTGCCGCTCGCGACGCCGACGATCGGCGTGAGCACGCTCGCGCCGGCGAGGTAGAGCGTCGCGGTCCATCCCGCGTTGGCCGGGAAGTCGCCATAGGACGCCGTGAAGACGACGGTCGTGCCGGCGGCGAAAGCGTCGGGCATCGTGGTCGCTGCCATGCCCGGCAGGAAAACACGAAGCCCCCCGGGTGGACATTCACCCGGGGGGCGAATCGCGCGCGGCCCCTACCCTAGCTCGGGCAGGTTGGAGCGTAGTGACCGCGCTTGCCGCACTTACCGCAGTGCCGCGGCCGGCTCGCCCCGTCACTGGCGAGCCCGCCCATGCGGGCGATCTGGCGGCGCCGGCGCGGGCTCAGCTTCTTCGCTCGCGCCTTGCCGCCGGCGCTGTGCCATGCCTTCGTCCCGGGCTTCATCGGTTCACCCCCTCCCCCACGCCGCGCATCATCACGGCTTCGCCTTCCGTGCCTCGGCCAGATCCGCCAGCCTCCGGCGCGCCTCTCCGCTCAGCGGTCGCTTCACCGACACGAGCAGCATCCGCTTGCGGCACGTCTCGCAGCGACGCTGCCGGGCCGCCAGTGTCCACGACTCATCCCATCCGTGCCGGACTTCGACGTTCCGCTGCGAGCACCCTTGCGTCAAGCACACGTAGACGCCGACCGCGTTCGCCATCGTGATCCTCCTTGCCTCGGGCTCCAGCACCGTGCCGTCCCGTGCAAGCATTATCTCACACCTGTCAAGTGCGATGGCGGCCGGCGATCCTGCCACGGCTTCGCCTTGAGCGTCACGGGGCCCCCGACTGTTGATTCGCAGATGAGGCGGCATAGCTTCGCGAGGTCAGCGTCGCGGAGAATGCTTTCACCGTATCCCGGAAGCCCTGACCGCGGCGGATGCATCGCCCACACTGCGACGTCGGCCGCGGCGCTGCACAGATTGTGTAGAGCGGCCTCCAGTTCCGCGACCCGGAGCTTGAGCGCACGCACTTCGCTCGCCGGTTTCATGGAGCCACCGGATCCGGCAGCGGCTCGCGCCAGTCTGCGAGCGCCTCCAGCCTGCGAGC
>Ga0207662_10001709_pt1 | contig 10752 bp, 10 predicted proteins | sample KBSS33LmetaG_FD_184338 | JGI IMG/M metagenome (GOLD analysis project Ga0207662, IMG submission 184338) | Switchgrass rhizosphere microbial communities from Kellogg Biological Station, Michigan, USA - KBS S3-3L metaG (SPAdes) (version 2) | ecosystem: Host-associated > Plants > Roots >... | reverse complement strand
GGCCGGTCCGGCGCCCCCTGCCCCCTGCTGCATCCGCTCGATGACGGAGTGCGGCATGAAGAAGGGGACGATGAGGAGGAAGATGATGAGCGCGTGGACGACGACCGATACGACCGCGCCGGCGCGGCGGCCCTCGTCGCGCAGCGGCATGCCGAACGGCTGCCGGTAGCGCGGACGGCTGTCGGCTGCGTCTCGAACTGTGTCGTTGCGATCGTCCATGTGAGCAAGCGAACGGTAGCGCGCCCCAGGAGAGGACTCCCCCGGGACATGAAAAGTTATACGGCGGACGACCCTGGAAGGTTCGCCCGCCGTATCGACTTCAGCTGCTTGGACGTTCGGCTACTTGGCGCCGGGAGTGTCCTTGGGTGGCACGCCGATGACCTTCACCCCGGAGCCGCGGGAGACGTCCATCGCGTGCACCACCTGACCGTACTTCACCTTGGGATCGCCCTTCACGAAGATGATCTTTTCCGGGCGGTTCTCGTAGATCTCCTTGAGCCGCGGTCCAAGGCGGTCCTCGGTGACCTTCTCGGTGTTGATGCTGTACGTCCCGTCGTTCAGCACCTCGAGCACGATCTGGTTCGAGGTGGCGTTCGCCGGAGCGGTCGAGGGATTCGGATCGGGAAGCTGCACGTCGATCGACTTCCGCATGGTCGGGATCGCCGCCATGAAGATGATCAGCAGCACGAGCAGCACGTCGATCATGGGCGTGACGTTGATCTCGTTCGTCAGCCCGCCGCCACCAGTCGCCATTGCCATTAGGGCGTCCCTCCGGCTGGTGCGGCTGGCGCGGGACCGGAGTGCGTATCCCCCGCCACCGTCGACGTCGTGCCCGGCTTCTGATCGCTGATCATGGCGACGACGGTGACGCCGTTCTTGGCCGCCATGTCCGTCGCGTCCACGACCTTCTCGTACGCCAGGTTTCTATCCGCCTTGAGGTACATCACGTGATCGTCGCGGTTGGTGTAGATCCGCTTGATCTCCGCCTCGATGGCCGTCTTCGAGATCGGCTTCTTGTTCAGGTAGTAGTTGCCGTCCGCATCGATGCCGAGCACCTGATCGTTTTCTTCGTCTTCCGGATGGTCCTTCAGGTTCTGTCCCACCGGCGGCTGGGCGTTGAAGCCCGCGAGAAGTGCCGGCGTCACCACCATGAAGATGATCAGGAGCACGAGCATGAAGTCGATCATCGGCGTGACGTTCGGCGACGACTGTACGCCTCCGCCAGCGCTGCTGCTCATTGCCATAGAACGATGCCCTCGCTAGAGACGATGCGGCTCAGGTGGAGATCGGCGCGTTGCCGCCCGAGGAGGCGTTGAACTCGCGGGTGAACCGCGACCGGCCGAACTCGCCCGACACGCCCTTGATGAGATAGTCGATCATCTCCTTGGAGACGTACGTCATCTCGGCGGTGAGGTTGTCGATCTTGGTCTGGAAGTAGTTGTACGCCCACACCGCCGGAATGGCGACGATGAGACCGAATGCCGTCGTCGCGAGGGCCTCGGAGATACCGCCACCGATCGAGGCGAGACCACCACCACCCGACGCGGCCATGGCCGTGAACGAGTTGATGATACCGACCGTGGTGCCGAGCAGACCGACGAACGGCGCCGTGGCGCCCACCGTCGCGAGCACCGCCAGACCGCGCTTCAGCTGGGTGATCTCGAGGAGCATGTTGCGCTCGACCGCACGCTCGGCCGAGTTGATGTCCGACACCGTGACCGAGCCGTCCTGGATGAGGGGCTTCACCTCACCGAGCGCGCCGCCGAGCACGAGGGCGACGTGCGACTTCTTGTAGCTCTCCGCGAGCTTGATCGCCTCGGTGAGGTTGTCCTCCTCGAGGAACTGCGAGAACTCGGGGGCGAACTTGCGGGTCTCCGCCTGCGCCGTGCGCAGGTTCCACCACTTCGACACCATGATGGTGAGCGAGTAGATCGACATGAGCGCCATGACGATCACGATACCCTTGGCGAAGTTGCCCATCGCGGCCCACAGGCCAGCTAGCGACAGATCCATAGTCTTCGAGTCTCCGGAAGGTGATTAGCTCTTTTGGAGCGAGAACGTGAACGGCTGCTGGACCAGCTGCTTCACCTTGCGCCCGCCGACCTCGGCCGGGTAGAAGCGCATGGTCGGCAGCGCGTTCTTGACTGCCGCCGTGAAGAGATCGTGGCTGGACTTGAGGACCTTGAACGTGCCGGATTCGTACTTGCCCGACGTGTCGACGACGAACTGGGCGAGCACTTCGCCCTCGACGTTCGCCGACCGCAGCATGTCGGGATAGCGAAGATTCCCGGATCCCGGGATCTGCTGAACCTGCTTCTCGACCTGGAACTCGAAGAAGGGCTGGTCGCTGTTGACCGGTGCGGTTCCGCCGACGACGCCCTTGCTCGATCCGCCGGCCACGCCCTTACCGGAGAAGTCGGCCTCGTCCGTCACCTTCTTGGAGAGGTCGATGTCGGGAAGCACGTCGGGCACCTTCACCGGTGCGGTGAGCACCTGGAAGCCCTTCGGCGGCGGCGGGGCCATCACCACGTCCTTCGGAGGCGGTGGCACCTCCTTCGGCGGCGGCGGCTCTTCCTTCTTCTTGATGTCGACGAACTCGACCTTTTCGGCCTTGGGCTTCTCGAGCTGCTCCTTGGCCTGCAGCGTCCCGTAGACGGCGGCCGTGCCGATGATGGCATGGAGGACCCCGCTGAAGATGAGGCCGCCCGTCGTCCGCTGCTTCTTTGGTTTGGACTCGATCAGGTTGTTGAACATGTCCGCGCAAGCCTACCTGGTGAGAGGACGGGACACTTCGTTGCGTGATCCAACCTATTTCGCGTCACGCGAGGGGGAACTGTTTACGCATTAAGATTTCGTGAAGACAGAATTAGTCTCCGATATCACGGAGCTCCGCGTTCCGGCGCTCACCGCCGGACCTCGCTGCGGGCTCCGTCGGCGCAGGCGAGACTGGGCGCGCGTCACGCATGTCGCGGGCCTGTGCATCTTCGCCAGCCGGCTCGTGCGTCGCGCGAGGGTCCGCCGGGACCAGCAGCGGAAGCGTGACGGTGAACACCGACCCACGGCCGAGCCGCGACTGTACGGTGATGCGGCCGCCATGCGCCTGGGCGATCCACTGACTGATCGCGAGCCCCAATCCGAAGCCGCCGCGCTCGCTCGTGCGCGAGCGTGCGCGGTCGGCGCGCCAGAAGCGCTCGAAGACGTGCGAGAGGTCGGCGGCGGACATGCCGATGCCCGAGTCGCGGACGGTGAAGGCAATCTCGTTCGCCAGCCGATGGCTGAGTGACAGCTCGACGCGTCCACCTCGCGGCGTGTACTTGATCGCGTTGGTGATCAGGTTGAGGAACAGCTGGCGGAGGCGACGCGCTTCGCCATCCACCATTCCCTCCTCGAGCACGGACATGGATACCGTCAGCCCGCAGTCCTCTCCGAGGATCACGGCGGTCTCGTAGACGTCGCGCGCGAGCGCGCCGAGGTCCACCGGCTCGCGGTGCAGATCGAATCGCCCTTCGTCGGCCCGCGCGAGCGTGAGCAGGCTGTCGACGAGATCCGACATGCGCGCCGTCTCCTGGAGGGCCTCCTCCAGCGCCTGCATCGTCTCGCTCCCCTGTGCCCCGGGGTGCATCGCACGCTCGACGTCGGCCCGCAACACCGTGAGCGGCGTCTTGAGCTCGTGGGAGGCGTCGGCGGTGAAACGGCGGAGCGCGCCGAACGAGGTCTCGAGGCGCGCGATCATCGCGTTCAGCGTATTGCCCAGTCGCGAGAGCTCGTCGCTGCCGAGGTTCGCCGCGAGCCGGCGATGCAGCGACCGTCCGTCGGTGATGGCCTCGACGTCGTTGATGAGCCGCTCGACCGGCTCGAGCGCATTGCCCGTGATGACGTACGAGACGCCGATGAACCCGAGCAGCACGAGCGGCAGCACGACGAGCATGGTGCCGACGAGCACGTCGCCTCCCAGCTCGGCGACGGTGGTCGGGACGCCGGCGACGACGCGCGTGATCGCGGGAAGGAGCGTCGAGTCGCGTCGCGCGACGAGGAGCATGTCGCCCTCGAACAGCGGATCCGCCACCGTGACGAGCGCACCGCGGCCGTTCGGCTCGAGCCGCCGGGCCGTCTCGAGGATCGCCGACCGGTCCTCGAGGGTGAGCTGGCGCATGCCGACCGAGGTGTAGAGCCGCTCGCCGTCCTTGTCGTAGATGATGAAATAGCCGGGGATCCGGCCGACGATCGACTGCGCGCTCCCGGTGAGGCTGCGCACGGTCGCACCGGTGGAGTCGACCTGATCCTCGACCAGCGGATGGTCGTTCAACTTCCAGTTGCGCAATGGCTGGAGCACCCGGTCGCCCTGGCCGATCGCCGTAGGGCCGAGCGCATCGACGCCACTGGCGACGCGCACGACGTACAACGCGACGGCAAAGACGAGCAGCCCGCCGATGAGCGCGGCGCCGTACGTGACCGTCAGTCGGGTTCGGAGCGTCGCCATCTCACTCCTTCAGGACGTATCCCACTCCACGCACCGTGGTGATCAGCTTCCGGCCGTGCCCCGCGTCGACCTTCTTCCGCAGGTGGTTGATCACCACGTCCACGATGTTGGTCCCTGGATCGAAGTGATACCCCCAAGCGTACTCGGTGATCAACGTCCGGCTCATGACGCGACCCGCATGGCGCGCGAGGTACTCGAGCACCGTGTATTCCTTGGGGGTCACCTCGATCGGGAGCCCGCCGCGCCGAACCTCGCGCGTCGACTGATCGATCTCCAGATCGCCGACGCGGAGCACGGGCGACGCGAGCGCGGGCGGCCGGCGCGAGAGCGCCTCGACGCGGGCGAGGAGCTCCTCGAACGCGAACGGCTTGGTGACGTAGTCGTCCGCGCCGGCGCGCAGGGTCGCGACTTTCGCATCGACCGCGTCCTGAGCCGTGAGCACGAGCACCGGCCGCTCGAACCCCTTCGCCCGCAGCGCGTGGAGCACCTCCGTTCCGCTCTTGGTCGGGAGCCGCATGTCGAGGATGACGAGGTCGTAGGCCTCCGAGCTGGCGCGACGCTCTCCCTCCTCTCCATCGGCCACGAGGTCCACCGCCCAGCGGTGCTCCTCGAGCCCGCGCTTCACGTACTGCCCGACCGTCGGGTCGTCTTCGATCACGAGGATGCGCATGCGTTAGTCGACGCCGCCCGGCCGACGGAAGCCATACTCGCGGATCTTGCGGTACAGCGTCTTCGAGCTGATGCCCAGCGCGGCGGCGGCGCGGCCCTGGTGCCAGCTCGTCTCGTGCAGCACGGACTCGATGTGCCGCCGCTCGAGCTCCGCGAGCGAGATCGCCGGCCCCGCGGTGCGGTCGACCGCGTCAGGCGACGGAATCTGCAGGGTCAGATCGGAGGCGCGGATCAACGGTCCCTTCGCGAGCAGCACGGCACGCTCCATGACGTTCTTGAGTTCACGCACGTTGCCCGGCCACGGATACCGACCGAGCAGATCGACCGCGTCGGGGGCGAGTCCCGGCGGATTGGCTCCGCCGAACTGCTGGAGGAATCGCCGCGCCAGCAGGGGAATGTCCACCGCCCGGTCGCGCAGCGCGGGAAGCTCGACCGCGATCGTATTCACGCGATAGAACAGGTCGTCTCGGAAGGAGCCCTCGTTCACGCAGGCGGCGAGGTCGCGGTTCGTCGCGGCGAGAATGCGGACGTCGACCTCCACCTTCTGCGTCCCGCCGACACGATAGAAGCTGAGCTGGTCGAGCGCGCGAAGCAGCTTGCCCTGGAGCTTCGGCGAGAGCTCGGCGATGCTGTCGAGGAAGAGCGTCCCGCCGGCCGCGAGCTCCATCAGGCCGAGCTTCCGCTCGTCGGCGCCGGGGAAGGCGCCGCGCTCGTGACCGAACAGCTCACTCTCGAGCATGCCTTCGGAAAGCGCGGCGCAGCCGACGTCGACGAATGGTCCGGCGCGGCCCGAGAGCCGGTGCAGCATGTGCGCGACGATCTCCTTCCCCGTTCCCGATTCGCCCGTGATGAGCACCGGTGAATCACTCGGCGCGACGCGCGCGATCATCTCGAGCACCGCCTGGAGCGGCGCGTACTGCGTGTCGATCTCGCCGGCCCCACCCGCCCGCTCGAGCTGCGACTGCAACAGCACGTTCTCACGCGCGAGGCGGCGCTTCTCCCAGGCGCGGCGAACCAGGACGTCGATCTCCGCCATCCGGTACGGCTTGGCCATGTAGTCGTACGCGCCGAGCTTCATGGCACTGATGGCCGTCTCGATCGTGCCGTTGCCGGTGATGATGATGACCTCCGGCGGATCGGCCTCGGCGCGCACCTGCTTCAGCACCTCGAGCCCGTCCAGCTCGGGCATCACGATGTCGAGCAAGGCCACGTCGTACGCTTCGGCGCGGAGCGCGTCGAGCGCGGCCCGTCCGTCGACGACGGTGCGGACGGCGCATCCGCGCCCACCGAGGAAGTTCGCCAGGATCTGGCCGAGCTGCACTTCGTCCTCGGCGATGAGCACCTTGATCTTCGAGTCGCTCACGTTCCCTCTCCTCGTTCGTCCGCCCGCGGGAGCGCGATGCGGAAGACGCTTCCCTCGCCCGGTGTGCTGTCCACTTCGATGCGCCCGCCGTGCTCCGCGATGATCGCGTAGCAGACGGAGAGCCCCAATCCGGTGCCGCGTCCGGGCGCCTTCGTCGTGAAGAAGGGCTCGAAGATCTTGGGCAGGTCGGCACCCCGGATCCCTTCCCCGTGATCCACGACCTCGGCGAGCACGGTGCGCGCGTCCTCGCCCCACCGCGTGCGCAGCTCGACCGTGCCCTGCTCTCGCATCGCATCCACCGCGTTGAGGAGCAGCGCCATGAAGACCTGGACGAGCTGCTCCTCGTTCGCCAGGACGACGGCGCCGAGCGAGCGATCGAGGTCGAGCGCCACGTCGAGCTTCTTGAACCGGCTGTGATGCCCCAGGATGAACAACGTCCGCTCGATCACGGCGTTGACGTCGACGAGCGCCTTGTCGCCCGCCTTCGGCCGGCTGAAGTCGAGCAGCGAGTCGGTGATCCCCTTGCAGCGGCGAACCTCGCTCTGGATCAGCCGCAGCCCGTCGCGGAGCGGCGCGGGCGTGTCGGGCTCCGCGAGCTCGAGGCTCTCGGCGCACGCCGCAATCGTCGCGAGCGGATTGTTGATCTCGTGCATGATGCCGGCGGCGAGCGTACCGATCGCCGCGAGCTTCTCGGCCTGGCTGAACCGGTCCTGTGCCTCGCGCCAGTCGGTGATGTCCTCACCGACGGTGATCACGTGCGTCACGGGGCCGTCGTCGAGCCGCATGGGAATCTTCGAGATCCGGAACGTGCGCAGCTCCCCGGACGCGCGGGACTCCATCTGGAAGATCTGCAGGCGGCCGGTGGCGAACACGTCGTCGAACTCGCGGCGGAGGACGGAGGCGGGCTGCCGATGCAGGACCTCGAAGATCGTGCGGCCCAGCGCGTCGTCGCGCGAGACTCCCTGCATCCCCGTCTCGCGCTTCCGGTTCCACACCGAGATGCGATAGTCGCGATCGATGACGTACAGGCCGACCGGGAGCGAGTCGATGATCCGCTCCGTGATGCGACGCTCACGGTCGATCTGTCGCGTGCGCTCGATCACCTCGGACTCGAGGCGTTGCGCGTATGCGGCCTGCCGCAGCACCGGCGCGAGAATGTCGGCGACCGTCGACAGGAACATGTGCTGCTCGGGCGAGAGCGGCGGCGGCGGCGCCAGCACGATCGCGCCCATCGGGTGGTGCGCGGCGTCGAGCCGAACGAGGAGCATACTCTCGTCGCCACGACCGGCGCGCGTCAATCGCGCACGCACCTCGTGAGCAGGCGGCGGCGCGACGCCGGCGCGCCCCTCGCATCGCAGCTCGGACCCCTCGCTCAGCCACAGCGAGACGCCGGCGGCGCCGACCGCCGACGCGGCGCGTGACAGCACGCCTCCGAGCACTTCCGTGGGATCTTCCCCGGTGGCGAGGGACGCGGCGATCTGCGCGAGAGCGCTCAGCAGAGTGCCGCGTGCGTCGTTCCCAGGCGACTCACCGAGCGTCGGCGTCGACGGCGCGGAGTCTTCGATGGATCCAGGAGGGACCAGGGTACCGCTCGTGTGGAGGGAGGGAGCGGCGAATCTAGACCGGCGCGTCGGAGCGGACAAGATGACCGACGCGCCGGCATCGATCGATCACGCGCGCTCGAGTCCCTCCCACAGCCCCTGGAGGTACATCGCACCGAGGGCGCGGTCGTGCAGGCCGTATCCCGGGCGACCGTGCTCCCCCCAGATCATGCGCCCGTGATCGGGGCGCATCGGACCGGTGAAACCGACGTCGACCAGCGCGGAGAGCACGTCACGCATCGGCACGTCGCCGAAGCGCGACGGATGCGGCGCCTCGTGGAACTTGCGCTCGCCGGTGATGGCGACGTTGCGGCAATGGGCGAAGTGAATCCGTCCGCGCCCGCCGATGGTGCGAGCGATCGCGGGGAGATCGTTGTTCGGATCGGCGCCGAGCGAACCGGTGCAGAAGGTCACGCCGTTCGACGGGCTGTCGACGAGGCCGATCAGCCGCTCGAACGCGGCGCCGCTGGTGATGATCCGCGGCAGGCCGAAGATGGACCAGGGTGGATCGTCCGGGTGAATCGCCATGCGCACGCCGGCGCGCTCCGCCTCGGGGACGACGCGCTCGAGGAAGTACGCCAGGTTCTCCCACAACCGCTCGGCGTCGATCTCCTTGTACGCGGCGAGCAGCGCCTGGAGCGTCTTCGCGTCATAGGCGGCCGACCAACCCGGAAGGTCGCCGGTGCCGCGCGAGAGATCGATCCGCGCGAGCGCGCGGTCGTCGTACGACAGCGCCGTCGACCCATCCGGCTGGACTTCGGCCAGGTCGGTGCGCGTCCAGTCGAAGATGGGCATGAAGTTGTAGCAGAGCACCGGGATGCCCAGCTCGCCCATGGCGCGCACGCTCTCGCAATACTGATCGAGCAGCCGATCACGCGACGGACGTCCCAGCTTGATGTCCTCGTGCACCGCGATGCTCTCGATGACGGAGAGCTTCATGCCGTGGCGCTCGACCGTCTCGCCGAGGTGCTCGAGCTTGGACTTCGGCCACACGTCGCCGATGGCGACGTCGTAGAGCGCCGAGACGATGCCGGTCACGCCGGGGATCTGCCGGATGTTCGCCAGCGGGATCGGGTCGTCCGGCCCGAACCAGCGGAAGGTCATGTGCATCGATGGACTTGGCGAGAGGTGTGCGTTCGAGAGCGAGGTCGGCGCGACGAGAGTCAGTCGCGCACGACGAAGTGATAGACGGTGCGCGAGCGATGTTCGGCGCCGGGCCGCAGAATGGTCGACGGAAAAGCCGGCTCGTTCGGAGAGTTCGGGAAGTGCTGCGTCTCGAGGGCGAGCCCGGAGCGGTAGCGATGCGGTACGCCGCCTTTTCCCATGACCGTACCGTCGAGGAAGTTGCCCGTGTAGAACTGGATTCCCGGCTCGGTGGTGTGGATGTCGACCCCGCGTCCGCTCACGGGATCGGAGAGCCGCGCCGCGAGCGCCAGCTCGGACGCGGCGGCGCGATCGAGGACGAAGTTGTGATCGTAGCCTCCGGCGAGGCGAAGCTGCTCGTCGTCCGCACCGATCCGCGCGCCGACCGTTTCCGGCGTGGAGAAGTCGAACGGAGTGCCTCGCACGCTGCGCAGCTCGCCGGTCGGGATGAGCGTCACGTCGACGGGCGTGAACCGCGACGCGTTCAGCTCCAGCAGGTGGCCGAGGATGTCGCCCGAGCCCGAGCCGGCGAGGTTGAAGTACGCGTGCTGCGTGAGATTCACCGGCGTCGCGGCGTCGGTCGTCGCGGCGAAGTCGATCGCGAGCTCACCGATCGGCGTGAGCCGATACGTCACCTGCACCCGCAGGGTGCCCGGATATCCCTCGTCGCCGTCGGGGCTCACGTGCCGAAGCACGAGGCCGACGTCGCCGCGATCCTCGAGCGGCTCGACGCTCCACACGGCCTTGTTGAACCCGCGCATGCCGCCGTGCAGATGATTGCCGCCCGCGTTCTGGGCGAGCGTGTAGTCGCGCCCATCGAGAGAGAAGCGGCCGGCGCGAATGCGATTGGCGTACCGGCCGACGAGCGCACCGAGATAGCTCTTGTCCTTCTCGTAGCCGGGCAGCGTGTCGTAGCCGAGCGTCACGTCCGCGAGCGCGCCAGTGCGGTCGGGGACGAGGATCGACTGGATGACGCCGCCGAACGACAGCACGCTGATCGTGACGCCGCTCGCCGAGGTGAGGGTGAACCGCTCGACGGCTTCGCCGCCTGCCGTGCTGCCGAACGGCTCGCGACGGATGCCGCTGGGTGAAGCGGCGCGGCTGGGGTCGGGCGATCGAGTGGTCATGAGTGCACTCTCGGGAAGACGTGCGTCAGGTCGGCTCGCCGATGGCCGTGGCGAGCACTCGCTCCGGCGTCCACTCGGAGATCGGACGCGCGGGGGACAGCCGGCCGCGGCACATCACCGCCAGGCGATCGCACAGTCCGAACAGCTCGGGGAGATAGGAGCTGACGATGAGAATGGCGCGGCCGGCCGCGGCCTGCTGCGCGATCGTCTCGTACACGTCGGCCTTGCTGCCGATGTCGATGCCGCGCGTCGGCTCGTCGAGCAGGAGAATGTCGGCCTCCTGATGCAGGAGGCGTCCGATGGCGACCTTCTGCTGGTTCCCGCCGGAGAGCGAGCGTACGGCCTGGGATTCGGAGCGCGCACGCACGC
>Ga0207662_10001707_pt1 | contig 10759 bp, 9 predicted proteins | sample KBSS33LmetaG_FD_184338 | JGI IMG/M metagenome (GOLD analysis project Ga0207662, IMG submission 184338) | Switchgrass rhizosphere microbial communities from Kellogg Biological Station, Michigan, USA - KBS S3-3L metaG (SPAdes) (version 2) | ecosystem: Host-associated > Plants > Roots > Rhizosphere... | reverse complement strand
CGTCAATGGCTCGTCCCACCCGCCATCGCCACACATTTCCCGCCATCGGCGACGACCATGAGCCGTTGACGACGATCCGGCCTGAACCGTGCACGGGGCGACCCCGTCCTTCGGATCAACACTGCCGTTGGCCGTCCCCACGAGCCGATGACGCCCCGACGGAGCCCGTGCCACGCAAGGCGGCCGCCGCGATCCGGAAGGATGCGGCGGCCGCCGAAAGCACCTGGGGCGTCGGCCAGGACCGCGAACGGCCCGGCCGCTGAGTGAACTCGGGCGAACCCCGATCAGACCTCGGTGACCCGATCCCGGTCGAAGACCCGCACGAGGGCGAGGATCAGCATCTCGACCAGGGTCCACCCGACCAGCGCGACGATGGCCGCGATGTCGAGCATCGAGCCCTGATCAGCCGTCACGCGATCGAGCTGGAACATGCCGCGGAACGGCTCCACGAAGGGATCGGTCACGTTGAGGATCAATTGGACGACGTCATTGCCTGGGTTCGCGACGAGCAGCAGCAGGATGACGCGCAGGATCAATGCGACCTGCAGCACCCCGAACAGGAACTTGACGAACCGCGAGACGACCGCGGCGCCGCCCGGCCCCGCGGTGCGCGCGCGCTCGGTCGTCCGCACGGTGCTCCCGCGGGCCTCGGCTACGTATGGATCATTCGACGCGGTCTGTTGGACCGTCGTGCGCTCGAAATCGGTCATCGGTGGGCCTCCTGCATTCGGGCCGCAGGATGCCGCCTTCTCGCACAGGGGCACATATCCCACGAGGGACAGAGCGCTTGCAGCGACCTTTCAGTCGCGCTCGCTCAGATGGCGCGTGCTCGCCGCTCGGTGCTCGCCGGCACCGAGCACCGTGGTGGTACGAGCCTAACGCGCGCTATCGCGTCCGCGGGAAGCCCAGGTCGACCTTGCTCGTCCCCGGATCCGGCCAGCGCGACGTGACGATCTTGCCGCGTGTGTAGAACTGGATCCCCTCGGGCCCGTACATGTGCAGGTCGCCGAACAGGCTCGCCTTCCAGCCGCCGAAGCTGTAGTACGCGACAGGCACAGGGATCGGGACATTGATCCCGACCATGCCCGCGTTCACCTCGAACTGGAACTGGCGTGCCGCGCCGCCGTCGCGCGTGAAGATCGCCGTCCCGTTGCCGTACGGGTTCTCGTTGATCAGCTTGACCGCGTCTTCGTACGTCTTGACCCGGACGACGGTCAGCACCGGGCCGAAGATCTCGTCGCGGTACGCGTCCATCGACGTTGTGACGTTGTCGATCAACGAGACACCGAGGAAGAAGCCCTCGCTGTCGCCGTAGAGCGGATGCTCGCGCCCGTCGGCGACGATCGTGGCGCCCTGCGCCTTCGACGAGTCGAGGTAGCCGGCGACCTTGTCGCGATGCTGGCGGGTCACGAGCGGGCCCATCTCCGCCGCGGGATCCGAGCCCGGACCGACCTTCACGGCCGGCAACCGCTTCGTGATCGCATCGACCAACGGGTCGGCGACGTCACCGACGGCCACGACGGTCGCGACCGCCATGCACCGCTCTCCGGCGGAGCCGTAGCCCGCTGATACGGCCGCATCGGCCGCCATGTCGATGTCGGCGTCGGGCAGCACCACCATGTGGTTCTTGGCGCCGCCGAGCGCCTGGACCCGCTTGCCGTTCTTCGTGCCGGTCTCGTAGATGTAGCGCGCGATCGGCGTGGAGCCAACGAAGCTGACCGCGGCGATGTCCGGGTGCTCGAGGATCCGGTCGACCGCGACCTTGTCGCCGTGGACGACATTGAACACGCCGTCGGGCACGCCTGCTTCCTTGAGCAGCTCCGCGATGAAGATCGAGGCCGATGGATCCTTCTCCGACGGCTTGAGGATGAACGTGTTCCCGCAGGCGATCGCCGTCGCGAACATCCACATCGGAACCATCGCTGGGAAGTTGAAGGGGGTGATGCCGGCGACGACCCCAAGCGGTTGGCGGATCTGGTACACGTCGATGCCCGTACTCGCCTGCTCGGTGAACCCGCCCTTGAGCAGATTCGGCAGCCCGCACGCGAATTCCAGGTTCTCGATCCCACGCGCGATCTCGCCGAGGGCGTCGGACGGCACTTTGCCGTGCTCGGCCGTCAGCAGCGCAGCGAGCGCGTGACGCCGCTCGTCGACGAGGTTCCGGATCCGGAAGAGGATGTCGGTGCGCTTGCTGAGCGACGTCGACCGCCAGCCCGGGAACGCCGCGCGTGCCGCTGCGACCGCCGCGTCGATCTCCTCGATCGAGGCGAAGTCGACGTGCTTGTGGACGTGCCCGGCGGCCGGGTCGTAGACGTCGCCGTGGCGACCGGACGTGCCCTGGACCAGACGGCCACCGATCCAATGGTTGATGCGGCTCGGCTCGGAGCGCGTGGAGAGATCGGGTTCGGCGACCTGTGTCATGGGAGGGTCCTCGTCTCGGGCATCGACCCGACCACGATACGTCAGAACGGTGGACGGGTCTCGGGGTCGGGCCAGGCCGGTGCCGCGCTCTCATCATGGGCGCCCCGGCGCCGAGGCAGCCAGACACCGATGAGCAGCGCACCTACGATCGCGCCGACCGCGATGGCCAGGGCGAGGACGCCGCCGACCGGCAATGGACCGGCGACCGCCGGGTCCCGCCAGACCGTCGTCACGGCTGCACGGGTGACGCACCACGCCGCCACCCCGACAAGCAGCCGTGTCCCGTCCTTCGCACTGAACGCGCCAAGCGAGCCGGCAACGAGCACGACCAGGGCGGCGAGCGCCGCGCCGATGGCCTCGTAGACCTGCGCGGGATGCGACGGAACGGCAGGTGCGAGTGAGATCCACGGCCCCGGTCCGAGGAACGCGGTCGCCCAAGCGCCATCGAAGAAGCTGCCCTGACCACTCCCGCCGAGGACCATCGACAGCTTCCCGCCGGCGATCGCGACGAGCAGCGGGATCGTCGTGATGTGCGCCCAGCGGCCGACCGACGACCCCAGCAGGGTCGCCACGACCGCGGCACTGGCGATACCGCCGACGACCCCAAGCCCCAACTCCAGACCCCCGGCGGCGGGGTCGATCAGCGACGTCGGGCCGACGGCGAACGCCTCGGGAACGAGGAGCGCATAGCCGACCCGACCGGCGACGATCGCTCCGGGGGCGGCACCGATCGCGATGTAGACGAGGTCGTCGGCACGGAGCCGCGCGCGGCGGGCCAGGGTGCCCATCGTCGAGAGGCAGACGAACACGACGAGGGCAAGCGCCAGCGTCTGCCAGCGGACGGTGAGGCTCGACCCGATGTGCACGAGGGGGTCGAAGTCGAACGCGATGACGGCGATCGGCACGGTCGCCGCAGTGTACAAGCGTGCGAAGTGTCGGCTGGCCGACAGTTCGCGTGTCACCTACCCGGTGCTCGGACGGTGCCGGGGGCGACACCATCAACGTCATCGCGCCGACGTGCGCGGGGGCGCCGCGGGGCGATCAGGGGGGAAGATCGAGGGGTCTGGGGGCCTCCCGATGGAGTCCCGGCGTCCGGCCCCCGGGGGGACGGGCCGGACGTCGTGACCGCGCTGAGGGGATGCCGTGTCACCACGTCCGCGGACAGGGACCGGCTTGGACATCACGCTGCTTGGCCGCGTCACGATCCGAACGGCCGACGGCGTGGAGATCCGGCTCGTCGGCCGGCATGTCCAGGCACTCTTCACCTTGCTTGCCCTCAACCGGCGACCACGCACGCGCGAGGCGATCGCCACGGACCTGTGGCCCGAGTCGCTCGTCGCGGCGACCGGCCCGCTCAGACAGGCGTTGTATCAGCTGCGCACATCCCTCGTGGCGGCCGGGCTGCCCGTCGATGCGATCCTCGAGAGTGACGCCGAGACCGTCGGGCTTCGGCCGGAGGCCATCAGGAGCCTCGACATCGCGATGTTCGAGGCGTGCACGGATGACCTGCTAACGCACGCCGAGGAGGCCGTCGCTCTCTATGCGGGCGATCTCGCCGAGGGGCTCGGGCATGACTGCTTCGCCGCCGAACGCGAGCGGCTCGCCGACTGGTACGAGGACGCGCTCGCGATCGTCGCTCGCCGGCGACTCGCCGATGGCGACGAGGATCGTGCGCGGAGCGCCGCGGAGCGCCTGATCGCGCGAGACCCGCTGCGCGAAGAGGCACACGAGGTGCTCATCGCGGTCCACGGGGTGACCGGGACGCGATCCCAGGTCGTCCGCCAGTACCGACGTCTCTGTGAGGTCCTCGATCGCGAGCTCGACGAGGTGCCCCTACCCGAGACCGATGCCACCTATCGCTCGGCACTCGCGCTCACCATCGCTCGGTCGCGCGAGCGCGCCGCCGCCATCGAGCCGCCCGGCGGGAAGAACCTGGTCGTCGTGAGCTGAGCCTGCGCCACCGCCGGCGCAGCCTGCCCACCGAGGCGTCGCGAAACCTTATCGAGCGAGCACCTCGACCAGCTCACGGACCGCGTCTGCCGACCGCTGGAAGGCCGCGCGTTCGTCATCGGTCAGCTCGATCTCGAAGACACGCTCCATACCGCTTCGCCCGAGGACGACCGGCACACCGACGAACAGCCCGTCAACGCCGAACTCGCCCTGGAGCCGCACCGCGCATGGCAGGACGCGCTTTCGGTCGAGCAGGATCGCCTCGACCATCTCGAACGCCCCGGCGGCCGGCGCATAGAACGCCGAACCTGTCTTGAGCAGGCCGACGATCTCGGCGCCCCCGTTCGCCGTCCGCTCCTCGAGCGCACGCACACGGTCGGCCGGAAGGAGCTCCGTGATCGGCACGCCCGCGACGGTCGAGTAGCGCGACAGCGGAACCATCGTGTCGCCGTGGCCGCCCAGCACGAACGCATGGGTGTCCTCGACGCTGACGCCGAGCTCCCGGGCGATGAACGTCCGGAATCGCGCGCTGTCCAACACGCCGGCCATGCCGATGACCCGCTCCCGCGGGAAGCCGGACGCATCCATCGCGACGTGGCACATCGCGTCGAGCGGATTGGTGACGACGACGATGATCGCATCGGGCGAGACGGCGGCGGCCGACTCGACGACGGACCGGACGATGCCGGCATTCTTCGTCAGCAGGTCGTCCCGGCTCATACCGGGCTGCCGCGCCAGACCGGAGGTCACGACGATCACGTCGGATCCGGCGGTGTCGGCGTAATCGTTGGTGCCGACGACGTTCGCGTCGTGGGCGACGACCGGTGCCGCCTCGGCGAGATCGAGGCCCTTGCCCTGCGGCAGGCCTTCGACGATGTCGATGAGCACGACGTCGGCCAGACCGGCCTCGGCGATACGTTGAGCGGTGGTCGCGCCGACGTTGCCGGCGCCGATGACGGTGACCTTGTCGCGGGCCATGAGTCCTCCTGTGCGTTCTCCTGATTCTAGGCGGCGACGCGCAGACGTTCGTGGGCGGTCCGGATGGACGGACGACGATGGTGGGGGCGCGGGTCCGAGCCGACGATGGGGACCACCACGAAACCACCGGAGGCAACCATGACCCAGCTTGCAGCCCTCATCGGCATCCTCCTCATCCTCCTCGCGATCCCGTTCGGGCTCATGCTCGCGCCGCTGGCACTCGGGGTCGTGATCGTCTGGCTCGTGCTGCGCCACGTGGGCGGCGCGGTCGAGCGACCCATCGGAGCATCGGCATGACCGTCGAGATCATCGGGGTCGCCCTCGTGGCGATCGTTCCCGCTCTCCTCTTCATCGGCTGGCTCGCCATGATGGTGACGGTCGTCGCGGCGCTCGGCGCCTCGTCGGACCGCGACATCGACGAGATCACCCTCCTGCGATCGTCGTCCAGCGCAGCCTGACCTCGCCCGGGCGCGGCGGAACGTCGCTCAGCGGGCGAGTCCGGCTCGCACCGCCGCCGCGGCCGCTTCGGTGCGGTTCGACACGCCGAGCTTGCCGATGATGTTGGACACATGGACGCTCGCCGTGCTCTCGCTGATGAACAGCGACTCGGCGATCGCCCGGTTCGTCTGACCGGCGGCGAGGAGCGTCAGCACCTCCCGTTCTCGGTGCGTCAGTCCGTACGGATCGGCCACTTGATGATCGGCCGGGCCGGCACCTTCCGCGTCATCGACGGAGGGACTTGCGTCGGGCCCTCGTGACGCGCCATCCACAGGCAAGGACAAGCGCGCGATCCGCGCGAGGCTCTCGATCGCCTCGGTCAAGGGGACGGCGCCGATCTCGACCGCGAGTCGCCAGGCCTCGCCGAGGACCGCCGTGACCTCGGTGCGTGGCTGCCGCAGCGCCAGCATCGCTTCGGCCATCCGATATCCGCACCAGGCGAGCTCATAGGGCCGGCGCGGTGATCTGAACGTCTCCGCGGCGATGGACCAGGCCGAGGGATCCGGGCTGTCGACCAGGCGTGTCGCCTCAGCCTCGGCGAACCGCAGGTTGCCGCGGGCCTCGGCGAAGATCGATCTGGTGCCGTCATCTCGTGCGGCCAGGAGGTCGCGGAGCCGCTCGAGGCGGGCGTGACCGATCGAACGAGCCGTCGTTTCTGCATCGGTAGCGCGCCGTGCGCGAGCTGTGCTGGCGATCTCCGCCTCGACAGAGACCCCGAGTCTGAGCACCCTCGATCTGAAGCGCACGTCGTCCGAATCGGCGAGCCACGCGAGCCCCTCGTCGACGGCGGATCGCGCGTCGTCGAGGCGACCCTCCAGCAACGCAAGCTCGATCAGCCCGCCGGCGAGGTTGCCGGCGAAGGCAGCATCGGAGAGCAGACCACTCCCTACCTGCCGCGCGGTCGACAACCTGGCGGCGTCGTCGAACCGGCCGACGCGAGCGTCGATGACGCCCTCGAAAGCCGCGTTCCATAGGGCCCCGCTGCCTTCGTCCCATTCGAATGTCGAGAGGATCGCTTTCGCCTCGTGCAAGCGTCCGAGCGGCAGAAGCGCCTCCACGGCCATCGTGCTGAATCCCGGAGTTCGTGACCCACGGGCCCACGCCGAGCCTTCGAACCCGATCTCGACGGCCTCCTCGAGCGCGTCGCAGTCGTACAGGGTGCTCGCCAGACCCAGGTACGTCATGCCGATCGCGATGGGGTCACCATGAACCTTCGCCTTCGCGAGTGCCTCACGCAGGACCGCGAGGCCGCGATCGCAATCGCCTTCCAGAGCGAGCGCCGCACCCAGCGCTCCCATCCCCTCGATCTCACGACGTTCCGTGCCACTTGCGACGCTCATCGCGATCGTCCGCTCAGCGATGTGGACGGCGTCGCTATAGCGGCCACCGTAGAGGGTGAAGGTCGCCAGGGTCGCGAGGCAACCGGCCGCCTCGACCGAAGGGGGCTGATCCGCGAGCCGCACCGTGGCGCGTTCCATGATCGCGATCCCCTCGGCCAGGTCGCCGGTCAGATAGACCGCCCAGGCCAGCCGCTCCTCCAGACGGGCGGCTCGGAGCGGCTCGCGATCCGGGTCGACAGCCGCCACAGCGGCGCGTGCAACCTCCCGTCCGCGCATGGCATCCGTCGCGGTCAGCAATGTGCCCGACGTCTCGTACAGCAGCTCGACGTGGTCGACATCTTCCGGTCGCGCTGCGGCTGGGACCATGTCCCACAGCGCCAGCGCCCGTTCGTAGGACTGCGCCGCCTCGTAGTAGCCCGAGGCGGCCGAGCTGGCGCGCGCCGAGGCGATCGACGCCCGAAGCGCGAGCGATGTGTCGCCAGCTTCGGTCGCGTGGATCGCCAGCGATGTGAGGTGACTGGCGCCCGCGGCTCCCGCCGGAGTCGGCACGGCCGCGAGGGCGCGGGCATACGCCTCGTGGATCCGGCGCCGCTCCGACGCCAGGAGCTCGTCCTGCACCGCCTCGCCGAGCAGCGCGTGGCGGAAGGCGTAGCTCCCGCCGTCGTCACCTGCCGGGACGAGGAGGTGGGCCGCGACCGCTTCCTCGAGTGCGACCGTCAGTCGCTGGTCATCCATCGCTACGACGTCATGGAGCAAGCCATGGTCGACCGGTCCGCCGGCGATCGCAGCGGCGGCAAGGACCTGTCGTGACTCGTCGGACAGGGACCCCATGCGACCCAGGAGCACGTCGCGCAGCCGTGGTGGCAACACCGCAGCGTCGGCGCCCGCCGCCAGCAACTGCTCGGCGAAGAACGGGTTCCCCTCTGACCGTCGCGTGACCGTCTCGAGGAGTTGCGGGGAGACACCGTCACCACCCTCGATCGAAGCGACGAGGTCCGCTACCTCGTCGCTGTCGAACCGTGGCAGCTGGACATGCTCGACATGCGGCAGCCGCTCCATCTCTGCGAGCCACGGTCGCAACGGATGGCGGCGATGGAGCTCGTCCGAGCGGTAGGTCCCGATCACCAGGACCCGTTCCCCGCGAAGCCGCCTGGCGACGAACGTGAGGAGGTCACGGGTAGAGTGGTCGGCCCAATGCAGGTCCTCGGCGATCAGCACGACCGGTCGCTCCTCACCCAACCGCTCGAGGAAGACCAGGAACGCATCGAACAGTCGGGTCTGCGCCCATTCAGCGGGTGTGGCCGGAAGCTCGGGCCCGGCGTCACGAGTGACGAGCTCGGGGACGAGCCGACCGAGCTCGCGCGTGGCGTTATCGATGACCACCGCGACGCGCCCGTCATCCGCGGAGCGGAACCACCCGCGCAGGGCCTCGGCGATCGGCGCGAACGGCAGGCCCTCTTCCGAGCCGATGCTCACGCAGCCCCCATGGAGCACCAGGTCGCCACGCTGACGCGCGCGATCGGCCACCTCGGCCACGATCCGGCTCTTGCCGATCCCGGCCTCGCCGCCGACGAGGGCGACCACGGGAGCTCCGGCCTCTGCGCGTTCCAGCGCGCTCTGCAGCGCCGCCATCTCAGCGACGCGACCGATCAGGACCGGGCTCGACAGCCGGACGGGCATCTCGGTATCGATCATAGGCATGCGCCGTCGGCGACACGATCTCCGACCGCACCGACATCGAAGCCGATCATGGACCCCATGTCACGACGTCAGCGGCGCAGGTCTCGAATGCACTGACGACGCTGCCCGGCGCGCACATGGTCCGGAGCTGCACGCGGATGGCAGCACGGACGCGTCCGTCGCCGCGAGCGCCAGCCGCGTCGAGATCCGCGAGCGCTCGCTGGAAGTCGGCGCGCGCATCGGAAACGGCCGCGGCACCGACGCGATCGACGAGGGCCGCCTGGAACCGGCGCAGGTTCTGCCAATCGCCGCGCTCGCGGGCCACGGCGGCGTCACCGATCGCGACGGCCAGGTCCGGCCGGCGAAGGGCCGACGGGACGGCCTCGACGCCGTGGAGCGTCGGGTCATCCGCCGTGCTCGGCGCAGTCGCCCCGGCGTGGCACCCGGCAAGGGCCATGGTCAACGTGGCGAACAGGGCGATCGCGCGCCCATCGCGATGGATGCGGGATGCGGACATCGGTCGTGCCTCCTCGGTCATGCACTGCCTGTTGGCGTGCTTCGACCGTAGGCACCGCACCTGGCGCTGCCATCGCCAGACCGACCAGATCTAGTGGAGCCCCACCCTTAGATGTCGACCGTCGGCACCGCGTGCGCCCTTAGCCGTGGTCCGGCGATCAGCCTTCGCCGGGACCTGCCAGCTCCAGCCCGGTGGTCGCGAGATCGGTGACGACAGGGCCGGCCGCCTGGATGTCGTCGGTGACGCCGTCCTCGAACGCCTTGAAATTCGCGACGAACATCGTGGCGAGCCGGTGCGCCGCCTGGTCGTAGGCGTCGCGGTCCTTCCACGTCGAACGCGGATCAAGGAAGGACGGCGGCACGTCCGGGCACCGGAGCGGCACCTCGAAGCCGAAGGTCGGATCCGTCCTCGTGTGGACGTGCGCGAGGCGGCCATCGAGCGCCGCGCGGACCATCGATCGGGTGTGCGCGATGTTCATCCGCTCACCGACGCCATACGGTCCGCCGGTCCAGCCCGTGTTCACGAGCCACACGTCCGCGTCCTGATGCGCCAAGCGTTCCGTCAGCATCCGTGCGTACTCGCCGGGGTGGCGCGGCATGAACGGCGCCCCGAAACAGGCCGAGAACGTGGCCTTCGGCTCCTTGATGCCGACCTCGGTGCCCGCCAGCTTCGCGGTGTAGCCGCTGATGAAGTGATAGGCGGCCTGCGCATGGGTCAGCTTCGCGATCGGCGGCAGCACGCCGAACGCATCTGCCGTGAGCAGGATCACGGTCTTGGGCTGGACGGTCATGCCGGTCGCGTCCGCATTGCCGATGAAGTTGAGCGGGTACGCCGCACGCGTGTTTTCGGTGAACCGCTCGGAATCGAGGTCGAGCTCGCGCGTCACCGGATCGACGTCGACGTTCTCGAGGATCGTCCCGAAGCGCCGTGTGGTCTGGAAGATGTCCGGCTCGTACATCGGGGATAGGCGGATCGTCTTCGCGTAGCAGCCGCCCTCGAAGTTGAACAAGCCGCGATCGCCCCAGCCGTGCTCGTCGTCGCCGATGAGGCGCCGCTCGGGGTCGGCGGAGAGCGTGGTCTTGCCCGTCCCCGACAGGCCGAAGAACACCGCGCTATCGCCTTCGGACCCGACGTTCACCGAGGAGTGCATCGGCAGGACGCCCTCGTCGGGCATGAGGTAGTTCATGACCGTGAAGGCCGACTTCTTGATCTCGCCGGCGTACATCGTGCCGACGATGATCACCTCCATCCGGCGCAAATGGACGAGGATCGCGGTCCCGCTTCGGGTCCCCTCGGTGCCCGGGTCGGCCTCGAACGATGGGACGTTGATGATCGTGAAGTTCGGCGCGAACCCTGCCAGGTCGGCAGCGGCGGG
>Ga0207662_10001706_pt1 | contig 10761 bp, 10 predicted proteins | sample KBSS33LmetaG_FD_184338 | JGI IMG/M metagenome (GOLD analysis project Ga0207662, IMG submission 184338) | Switchgrass rhizosphere microbial communities from Kellogg Biological Station, Michigan, USA - KBS S3-3L metaG (SPAdes) (version 2) | ecosystem: Host-associated > Plants > Roots >... | reverse complement strand
AACATGCGCACGAGCGGCCGCTTCTCCTCGAAGCCGAAGTCGTGGAGCAGCTCGAGCCAGTCGCCTCGATCGGCCGGCACGTCCACGACGACCGGCTGTCCGAGATCGCTGACCAGGGAAGTCACGACGAGACTGGAGGCGATCTCGAGATCGGACGCGACCACGGGACCGATCTGCCGCGAGCGCGCGCCGTCCCGCCCGAAACAGTACCCGGCGATGACGCCATCGCGGTCGGCGACGAAAGCCGGCGCGCGCGCGGCCGCCGCGCGCAGCACCTCGCCGCGGTCCGCGCCGAAGACCTCGCGGTCCAGCGCGAGCACCGAGGAGAAGTCGGGAGGGGCGAGCGGACGAACCGGCGACTCGTCCTCTTCGCCCGACGTCGGAGGCGCTTCCATGCGCAGGAGCCGGCTCGTCTCCGCGAAACCGAGGCGCGTGTAGACGCCCAGCCCGAACGGGGTGGCGTCGAGGCCTACCGAGCGCATGTCCGAGAGGCGTTCGAGCACGCCCGACACGATGCGCGTCCCGATGCCGTGGCCGCGCTCGGACGGGTCCACGAGGATCATGCACACCCAGGCCAGCGAGGTCCCGTAGCAGACCGCCCCGCCACTCCCGATCACGCGGCCGTCGCGCACCGCCACCACGAACCGCCCGGGATTGCCCTCGAGCAGGAAGCGCCAGTCCGACTCGCGCTGGTTCCACCCCGCGGCCCCGGACAGGCGCAGCCCGTCGGGGATATCGGCGCGCGTCATCACGCGAAGCGCGACGTGCCCCGCGCCGCCGATCATCGCGGCCTACGCCAGCCCGAGGATCCGCGCCGCGTTGTCGTGATAGACCTTCTTCAGGATCGACTCCGGCAGGCCGAGGCCGTAGATCCGCCAGCGTCCCTGCGGCGGGATCGGCGCCGGCGCGTAGTCGAAGTACTCGTCCTCCGTCTCCAGGAACCGGAAGTAGATCTCGTACAGCTCGTCCTTGAAGACCTGCTGGGGATAGTTGTTCCCGTCCGGCGGCGGGACGGCGTCCGTGCCGAACAGGATCCGGTCCTGGTACTTCTCGAAGAACTTGCGCGACGCGCGCGGCTGCCGGCCCAGCTCGCCGATGCGCGCCCCGATCTCTACCGACGCGTTCGGGAAGCGGTCGAGCGTCTCGCTCACGAAACGGAGGTTCTCTGCGTCGTGGCCGACGTGCAGGAGAACGAACTGCGTGCCCGGATGGCGCGCCAGCACGCGGTCGCGCGCCGCCATGATGTCGGCGAACTTCGGGAAATCGCGGCCGTAGAACGACCAGTCGGGGTGATGACCCAGCTCGTCGTAGCGCTCGTTGAAGCGGTCGATCGGGGTGAAGAACGCCTCGGGATCACCGACGTGGATGTTGACCGGAATGCCCACGCGCCCGCAGGCGTCCCACATGGGATCGAAACGGGAATCGTCGACCTTGATCAAGGGGCCGGAGGTCACCTTCTCCCGCAGGAACAGGCCGAGCGTCTTCAGGACCTTCAGCCCGTGGGCGCCCGCGTTCTTCGCGCTCACGATCGCGTCCGCCTGCTTCTGGGGGTAGCCCGCCTCGTTGATGCGCGCCCACGACGGCTCCGTGTAGGTGAAGAACCGGCCCGGCGCCGCCTTGTCGAATCGCGCGATGGACTCGGCCAGGGCGGGCCCCGTGCCGCCCGTGAGGTTGCACATCGTCTGCACGTTCTTGCGGTCCATCACCGGGAGGAGGTCCTGGGGCGTGGCCAGAAAGGTGATGGTATCCGTGCCCTTGAGGCCTCCGGACCACGAGAAGTGCGCATGCACGTCGATGACGGGGAAGGCCGCCCGCGCCACCTGGTGCTCCTCGACGTGCAGCATGCTGCGAGGCTGGAAATCCTGGAGGGCGAGCGGGCACGCCGGGGAGGCCTTCGCCGCGGGCGCCGCCGCCCGCGCGGGAGCCACAGCCGGCGAGTCCGCGGCCGCGCGCCGCCACGGCATCAACACGCCGGTGCCACCCGCAGCGACGCGACCCAGCCATTGCCGTCGGTTCAGCTTCATCAGGTCTCCTGTCGTACCAAGTCAGGGGGGGCACTCGCGCATCATCCGCGACGGGCGCTCGCGGCCCCCCCTGAAACCCCCCTCGCCCCGCGCCGCGCTACGCGCGCCGCCGGGCTCTACGTGACACCGTGTGCATACGTGCCGCCGTGTTACCATCGGCGCCTAGATGCCCGAACCCCGGACTCCGGCCCGGGCGGCGTCTCCGCCCGCGGCCAGCGAATCCGACGCCGAGCAGGCCCGGCGTCAGGCCGGCCGTCTCCAGCTCCCCTTCGACCCCCTCGAGACTCCTCCCGACGACGCATCGCTGTGGGCGGAGACGCCCCTGGAGTTACTCGTCCGCTTCGGGTGCGTGCCCGTCGGGCGCGAGGACGGCCGGCTGGTCCTGGCCTTCGGCGGCCTCGACGACTTCACGCGGGTGGACGAGGCGGAGTTCCACCTCGGACGTCCGATCGAGCCGGTGGTGGCTCCCGCGGCGCGCGTGTCCGAGCTGCTGAAGCGGCATCGCGGCGGCGAGATCCTGCTCGAGCAGGCCAGCGAGGGGCTGCGCCTCCAGCTCGTCGCGGACGACGAGTCGGAGATCGACGTCGGCCTCAAGACGCTGCCCTCCGACTCGCCGGTGGTGCGCCTCGTGGATTCGCTCATCCTCGGCGCCATCGACCGCCGCGCCTCCGACATCCACATCGAGACCAAGGACCGCGAAGTGCTGGCCAAGTACCGCATCGACGGCGTGCTCTATCCCGCCCTCGAGCCCCTCGACAAGCGCCACCACGAGACGATCATCAGCCGCATCAAGGTCATGTCCGAGCTGGACATCGCGGAGAAGCGCGTGCCCCAGGACGGACGGTTCCGCCTGCGCGTGAAGGCGCGCACCATCGACTTCCGCGTGTCCATCATGCCGTCGATCCACGGCGAGGACGCGGTCATCCGCATCCTGGACAAGGAGTCGCTCAACGCCGCCTCCCGCGACCTGCGTCTCGACGTCCTGGGCTTCGCCGAGCCGGATCTGCGGAAGTTCCGCAAGTACATCACCGAGCCCTACGGCATGGTGGTGGTGACGGGGCCGACGGGGAGCGGCAAGACGACCACGCTCTACGCCGCCTTGAGCGAGATCGCGACGCCGGAGGACAAGATCATCACCATCGAGGACCCGGTGGAGTACCAGATCCCGCTCATCACCCAGGTCCCGGTGAACGAGAAGAAGGGGCTGACCTTCGCGCGCGGCCTGCGCTCGATCCTGCGCCACGACCCGGACAAGATCATGGTGGGCGAGGTGCGCGACCCGGAGACGGCGCAGATCGCGGTGCAGTCCGCGCTCACCGGCCACCTCGTGTTCACCACCGTCCACGCCAACAACGTGTTCGACGTCATCGGGCGCTTCATCGCCATGGGCGTCGAGCCCTACAACTTCGTCTCCGCGCTCAACTGCGTCATGGCGCAGCGGCTGGTGCGCCTGCTCTGTGCGCGCTGCAAGCAGCCGGGCCGTCCCCCGGACACGCTGCTGCGCGAGTCCGGCCTCGACCCCGAGGTCTACCACGACCAGGTCTTCTACGAGCCCGTCGGCTGCGACGAGTGCGGGGGCACCGGCTTCCTGGGACGGACGGCGGTGGACGAGCTGCTCGACATGACGGACCGCATCCGCCAGCTGATCCTGGAGCGGCGGCCGACAGGCGAGATCAAGCAGGTGGCGCGCGAGGAGGGGATGACCTTCCTGCGCGACAGCGCCCTCGAGAAGGTTTTCGCGGGCTTCACCACGCTGCGCGAGATCAACAAGGTGACCTTCGTTGCCTGACGGGCGCGTGGGCGCTCCACCTACGAAATTGGCGCGTGTCATGAATCGGGCGACAAACGTCGTCACCGGTGACGCGAAGTAGCGGGGCGAGCGAAAGGCTCTTCCGCACCAACTCCACCCTTTCCATCGCCTTAGCGCTGGCACTCGCCCCCTGCGAGTGCGCGCACGTTTCCTGCATTACGGCCATGTCGGGCGCCCTCCGGGCGCCCGGGAGGGAAGGACGATGAGCGAGCGGCTCGTGCGCGGCGAGACGGCGGTCGAGTTCTTCCGTGAACAGCTGGAGCGGGCGATGGATCACCAGAAGGTGAGCACGTCCGAGTTCACGCAGTTCTATCTCGTGAACCTGCTGGCCGGCTGCGTCCGTGGCGAGCTGCCGCCCAGCGAGCCCGGCTACGACGAGACGCCCCTGGCCGTCCTCTACGTGCGCGCGATCCAGTCTTCGCGCCGCGACCGCGCGAAGCTGCTGCGCGCGATGGGCGACACCGCCCTCTTCGTCTCCGGCTTCTTCGCGGACAGCGTGAGCGGGCGCCTGGTCGACCTCGACTACTACAAGGCCATGGGCGGCTTCGCCTACGCCCGCCTGGCCCAGGACGAAGACCCGCGCATCTTCGGGCCCGAGGTGTTTTCCGAGCTCGCGGGCCGCTTCACCCAGTTCGCGGACCTCCTCAGCGAGATCTCCGAGCAGAGCCAGCTCGCCACGAATCAGTCGGTGATGCGTCTCTACGAGCGCTGGATCCAGACGGGGAGCCGCCGCGTGGCCGCCCTGCTCGCGGAGCGCGGCATCACCCCCGTGCTCCCGGGCGAGGGCCGGCCGCAGTGAGCGAGGCCTCTCCGGTCTCCACCCTGCTCGTGGACGTGCAGCGGCGCCTGGAGGCGCTCTACGCCCTGGAGCGCCAGGCTCCCGTCACGGAGTTCCTGATCCCGCTCGAGCACGCCGACGACTATCCGGGGGGCGGCAGCCGCACCCTGGTGACCCAGAAAGGCGACGACGTCTCCCTGGGCGTGGTCCTGGAGGACTCGGTCCGCACGCGGCTGGCCGCCGCCGATCCCCGCGTGCACCTGGACCGCGAGAACCTCGACCCCTTCTGCGTGGCCGCGGAGGAAGTCAGCCATTTCGTCTACCTCTTCTTCTGCGCGAGGGCGGCGCGCCAGGTGACGCAGCTGGAGCTGGAGCTGCAGGGCGAGGTGGACAAGTACCTCTCGTCCGTGTTCCTCCTCTGCCTGCAGAACGAGGGCGCCGTGTCCCCGCTCCTCCGCGAGCTGCTCTTCCGGCGGTACCGCCTGGCCGCCCACGTCACCGACGAGGAAGGCCGCGCGCGGTATCACCGCGCCAGCGACCTCGCCTACCGCTATTGCGGATATCTGGAATCGCGCTTCCTCCGTGCTTCCCGCCTCCAGGAGCTGGCGCGCGAGGCCCGGCGCTTCTACCGCCTCGGACAGCGCGACAAGCTCGAGCGCATCGCCGCCCTGCAGTGAGCACGCTCCCTTCGGACCACGAGCTCGCCGAGGAGGACCGCCGCGGACGCCAGCTCCGCATGATCGTGGACCTGACCTCGAGCGTGCTCATGCAGGGCGGGATCGACCGCAAGGAAGCGGAGGCGCTGGTGGCCGCGACCCGACGCCGCGCCCTCGAGCTCTTCCCGGGCAAGGAAGACACCTTCGACCTCATCCTGGCTCCCCGCTTCGCCCGCCTGATCCGCGAGTTCGTGGGGCCCGCCCCCCCTGCGAACGTGCTGGCCTTCCGTAGGCGGTAGGCGGAGACACCGGCCGCGTTTTCCGATAAGGTGGGCTTTATCCGAGCAAGGAGGGCCCCTGCCCACGACGCGCACCGAGTTCGCCCACCTGACGTCGCTCACCTATGACAAGGTCGCTCAGGATTACGACGAGCTCTGGAGCCGGAACATGGCCGGGCCCAACGCGCGCCTCACCGCCGATCTCGCCCTCGGCCGCGGCGACCGCGTCGCCGACCTCGCCTGCGGCACCGGCGTCTACACGCTGGAGATGGCGCGCCTCACCGATCCGGGCGAGGTAGTGGCCGTCGACTATTCGGAAGGGATGCTCGCCGCCGCCCGGGAGCGCCTGGAAGACGAGGGCTACCCCGTCTCCCTCGTGCACGCGCGCGCCGAGGACTTCATCGCGCGCACGCCGGCGGCCAGCTTCGACGCGATCTCGATGCGCTTCCTCCTCGCCTACATCGACTGGAACGAGGTGCTCCCGTTGACGGGCCGCCTGCTCCGTCCCGGAGGCCGAGTGGGCGTCCTCACCAGCGTGAACAGCAGCGTGCCCCAGCTCTACACGCTGTTCGACCGCTACCGCAACTCCGCGGAGCCGGTCTGGCGCCTCTACAAACACTGCGGGAGGAACGTCGGCGAGAGCTGGCGCTTCTTCCGCCGCCTGCGTGAGACCTTCGCGCATGGCCGCTTCATCTCGGTCCCGGCCAGCGCCGAGCAGGTGGCCGATCGCCTGGCCGCGGGCGGGCTCGTGACCGCCGACATCTGGGCGGAGACGGTGCGCCTCTGGTTCGAGTCGGGGCGGGCCGCCGTCGCCTGGGCCCGCGGCTCCGGCTACACGACCCATCCGTCGCTGGACGCCATGTCTCCCCGCGACGTCCACTTCATCGAGACGCTCTTTGCCGACGGCCTCGAAGGCTTCCGCGAGCCCGGCGGCATCCCGCTCGACCTGATGATCGGCGGCGTGGTGGCCCGAAAGGCCTAGCCGCCGCTGCGCATCGGGATCGACCTCGGCGGCACCAAGATCGAGGCGATCGCGCTCGGCCCGGACGGCGACGAGCGTGCCCGGCGCCGCGTGGCGACCCCGCGCCACGACTACGCAGCCAGCATCGACGCCATCGGGCGCCTGGTCGAGGACCTCGAGACGGCGCTGGGCACGCGCGGCACCGTGGGCGTCGGCATTCCCGGCTCGATCTCGCCCGCGACGGGCGTGGTCAAGAACGCGAACTCGGTCTGGCTGAACGGACAGCCCCTGGACCGCGACCTGGAAGCCCGCCTCCAGCGTCCGGTCCGCCTCGCCAACGATGCGAACTGCTTCGCCCTGTCCGAGGCGTCGGACGGCGCCGGCCGCGGAGCGCGCGTCGTGTTCGGCGTGATCGCGGGGACGGGCACGGGGGGCGGCATCGCCGTGGACGGCCGCGTCCTCGTCGGTCCCAACGCGGTGGCGGGCGAGTGGGGCCACAACCCGCTGCCCTGGCCGCGCGCGGGCGAGTGGCCGGGCCCGGAGTGCTACTGCGGCAAGACGAGCTGCATCGAGACGTTCCTGTCCGGTCCCGGGCTGGAGCAGGACCACGAACGCGAGACGGGAGAGAGAGTCGCCGTCCCGGAACTCGTCCGCCGTGCGGCCACGGGTGACGGGGCGGCGGAGGCGACGCTCGCCCGTTACGAAGACCGCATGGCGCGCGCCCTGGCCGGAGTCATCAACATCCTCGACCCGGACGTCATCGTCCTGGGAGGAGGGATGTCGAACCTGGCGCGCCTGTACGAGTCCGTTCCGCGGCTGTGGACGCGCTATGCGTTCTCGGACCGTGTCGACACGCCGCTCCGCGCGCCAATTCATGGTGACTCGAGTGGAGTCCGTGGAGCGGCCTGGCTCTGGCCGGACTAGCCGATCACCGGAGGGGCGATCGGTGCGTCACCGCGCCGCAAGGTGCGACGGCGGGCGGCTTCGAGGCCGAAGAGGATCACCAGCAGGAGCGCACCGGTCAGGGCGAGGGCGGCCCCTCCCTTCAACAGTTCTCCGAAGAAATCGAAGTATCGCGTCACGACTCCGGCCAGGAGGGCCAGGTAGCCGAGATTGACCCAGGCCGTGGAGCCGTGGCGCGTTCCCTCGCGGATCACGAGCAGCGCGATGACGACCTGGCCGATCCAGGCGAGCACGATGCCGGCGGTGTCCCGGGTGCTGGTCACGTCGAACCCGGATCCGAGGAGCACCCACGGCACGAAGGTGGCCACGAGGATCAGCCGGCTGGCCAGCGGGGCCCAGGACCGCGCGAGGCATCTCTGCGGCCACACGAGAGCGATGAGAAGGCCGGCCCCCACCAGCCACCAGGCCCCTCCCACTTCCGTGCGATCGAGGTGATGCGTGATCCCGAGGACCAGCAGGAAGACGTTTGCCGTCGCGAACGTCCAAAAGCCGGTCCAATCGCGGAGGAAGGAGGCCCAGGACGGAAGGAACGACGTGAGGCCCACCGCGAGCAGCGGAATGCCGATCCAGATCCAGGGAGCGCCGATCCGGGCCACCTTGAAGAAGGAGTCGGCCTCCCGGACCTCCAGGACGAGCGCCGAGAGGAGGGCGATGAAGACGACGATGGACGTCGCGCGGCGCTCCCCCAGCCAGGCCAGGGGCAGAACGAGGAGCAGCCAGAGCCAGGCCCCGTTGGGGAGCCGCGAGTGGAGCGAGTAGAGGTGGCTGACGAGGACGACGCCGGCCAGGACCCCGCCGCCGGCCACGAAGCCCATCACTTCGGCCAGCCCGGGACGATCGGGCCAGGCGCGGCGGATCTGGTGCGCCCCGGCCAGGAATCCGATTTCGAAAATCGCCCACAGGCCCAGCTTCGCCGTCCCGGACAGCGCTTCCCAGTGCTGGCCGGAGATCAGGATCACCCCGGCGAGCAGCAACCCGGCGCCGAGCGCGGCGAAGGCGGTGCGGGCCCCGTTGGCGGTCGACGTCCCGATCAGGTCGCCGCTGGCGCGGCGAAGCGCCTGCTCGCTCTCCGCGGAGAGGAGCCCCTGCTCACGCCAATGGCGGAAGTGCCGGTCGAGTACCTTGAGGTCGCGTCCCATGGGGCTACTGTGGATCGTCCGACGGCGGGCGCGATTGTCCTATGGGACAGTTCTCGAAGCGCCACAAGCGCTCGAACCGTTCCGGAACGCGTTGGTCCCTAGAACCAGGGCGGCCAGCAAGTGGCCCGATACGCCCCCGGTCCCCACCGGCTGTAGCCGTACGACGTCATGATCTGGAACTGCTCGTTGAAGCGGTTGTCGTTCTTGACGCCGATCTCTTCGTCGTCGTGAGCGGCGCAGTAGCCCATGCGCTCCAGGTTGTACTTCACGAGGTCGTAGTACTTCCTGCGGTCCCGGACGCGCCAGCTCAGCTTCCCGTAGCCGTCGTTGAAGTCGAAGAGCTCCGGATGCTCCTTCTGCGCCTGCTCGATGGCGAGGTCCACGTCGCCGCCGAAGGCGCTGCCCTGATAGGGGCAGCCGGCACCGCTGCCACCGCCGTGGGGCAGGCCGCATCCGAGCGCCACCGGCGTCGCGGTGGGGGTGGGGATCGGAGTCGGGGTGGGAGCGGGAGTCGGCGAGCCGGCCGCGGCGGCCGGTGGCGAATCGGGGCCGGTGGTCGATTGCGAATGGCGGTAGCACGCGCCGAACGACACCGCGACCAGCGCCGTCAACGCCCACTTCCCCACCTGGTTCATTCGCGCCCTCCCACGTATGGAAGGCGCGATTCTAGCCGATGGCCCTCTCCGCCGGGGTCCTTTCCGCCCGCAGGAAGCGCTTTTCCACGATCAGGAAGAAGGGGATGGACAACGTGGCGAGGACCGCCGCGAACGCGTACGCGGTGCTCAGGCCCGCGCGCTGCGCGATCCATCCGGTGGTGATGGAGCCGGTGCCGATGCCCGTGTCGAACGCGGCCAGGATGCTGCCGAAGGCGGCCCCGCGCCGCGAGTCGGGCACGTGATGCATCACGTAGGCGGCGTACGCGGGATACGCGCTGCCGAGGCCGATGCCGAACACGATGGCGGCGGTGATCAAGCCGCGGCGGCTGCCGTCGAGAGCGAGCAGGGCCAGGCCCGCGACGATGAGGCCGAGACAAGGCAGGAACACGCGGCGATGGCCGATGCGGTCGGAGAGCCGCCCGGAGAGGGGACGCGTCACCAGGATGGCGAGCGCGAAGGCGGTGAAGAAGATGCTCTTGGGCACCACGCCGTTCGCGTCCGCATAGAGGGCGACGAAGCTGGTGATGCCGCCGTAGCCGAACGAATACAGGAAGAGCGTGATGGAGAGGAGGAGCACGTGCCACTCGATGAGCGGTCCGTGGTGGGTTCCCGCGCCCGCCCGCGTGTCGGGCGGAAGCCTCCAGGCGATCAGCGCCATGGCCAGGTTCAAGGCCGCGGTGGCCGCGCACACGGAGCCCCATCCCCGCGCGTAGATGGCGAACCCGACCTGGGGCGCCACCGCGATGGCCAGGATGTTCGACAGCCCCCAATAGCTGATGCCTTCCGCGCGGCGGTGGGGCGGAATGATGTCGGTGATGTAGGCGGAGGAGGCGGAGAGGAGGCCCGACCAGAAGACACCGTGCGCCAGCACCAGCGCGAGCAGGATGCGGTAGTCGCGCAACACGGAATAGACGGCGGAGAACGCCGCGATGGCCAGGCTGCCCACGATGAGCATGCGCCGCTTCCCCACCCGGTCGGCCAGGCCGCCCGTGAGGGGCGCGGAGAACGCGGACGAATAGGTCAGGAGACCGAGGAAGAGGCCGGCCGCGAACTTGGTCGGGCTCGACGGAACGATGCCGCGATTGCCAAGCGTCGTCCACAGCCAGGCGAACACCGGCGCCAGCGCGACGACGAAGAAGGAGTTCACCACCTGCAGCCACTCGGGTGGCACCTCAAAGCCGAAGAGGTGACGGTCGGTGAAGTCTCTGGCGAAAATATTGAGCGACGAGGGCGCTTGCTCGAATCCCGCCCAGAACGCCGCGGCAAAGAGGAACAACACCGCGATGACCAGCAAGATGTGCCGGATCATCATGTGACGATCTCCTGGCGAGGGACACCCCCTCCCAGCCTCCCCCGCCCGCGGACGGTCGGGAGAGGAGCCGCTTCTCTCGATGAGCGGCTCCTCCCCCGTCCGCGGGGGAGGTTGGGAGGGGGTGTCCCTCACCAAGCGGATCTCACAATCGGTAGCGCAGGAGGCGCACTTCGATCGGGCCGCT
>Ga0207662_10001705_pt1 | contig 10762 bp, 7 predicted proteins | sample KBSS33LmetaG_FD_184338 | JGI IMG/M metagenome (GOLD analysis project Ga0207662, IMG submission 184338) | Switchgrass rhizosphere microbial communities from Kellogg Biological Station, Michigan, USA - KBS S3-3L metaG (SPAdes) (version 2) | ecosystem: Host-associated > Plants > Roots > Rhizosphere... | reverse complement strand
ACGGTGAGGCCGGGCAGCGGCGCGTAGCCGCGCAGGTACGAGACGGACATGTCGAAGGCGGGCAGCTCCAGGTGGACGCGCCCCGCGACGAGCCCGTTGCGAAGATCCAGCGACGGGTACTTCGGCGGGCCGAACGACACGAACTCGGGCAGCCCGACGTTCGGCAGCTCGGTCGCCAGGTAGACGGGCATCCAGACGCCCTCGAGGCGCACCGGCGAAAAGCGCAGGAACGCGCGGGCGCCCACGTTGCCGATGCGGATGTCGTCTTCCAGCGGCGACCGGATGCGGAAGTCGATCGGCGTCAGGTTGTTGGTGGGGTTGAGCGCATCGGCGCGCCCCCAGACGATGATCTGCTTGCCCAGCCTGATGTCCACCGGGCCGAGGTAGCCGTTGACGTAGGCCTCGCGCAGGTCCACGAACGTCCCCTGATCGGCGCCCTGCAGGCCGTAGCGGATGCGCGCGTCGGCGAAGCCGTCGCCGAACGCCGACTTCACGGTGCGCAGCTGCAGCGCGAGCTCGCCGTAGTTCGCCTTCATCTCGGCGGCGTTCGCGTTCGGGACCTTGCCGATGAACGTGTCGCCGCGCGCGTAGCCGTTCAGCGTGAACGGCACCTTGGTTTCGGCGGCCGCCTCGCTCTTCGCCGCGCCGGCGGATGCCGCGGCCTGGCTCTGTTCGAAGAGGCCGCCGCCCGTTTCGGCGGGGACCGCCTCCGGTGCGGCGCCGCCATCGGCGGGGGCGGTGACGGACGGCGCCGGGCTGCCTTGCGCGGGCGCGCCGGCGTCGGCGTTCTGCGCGCGCGCCGCGCGCACGCCGGCCATCGCGACGAGGAGTCCAGCCAGCGCCGAAACTCGGATCGAATCAGGCACGTGCGAGGCAGACAATCGCCCGTCATCCTCCGCGGTTCAAGAACGATCGGACAGGCACCGTCGCAATCGCCGAATCGCGTCGGCCCGGTTTCGGCTCAGAAAAGCGCGGACGTCAGCCGGATTGCTCGGACCACTCGCCGGTCGCCATCACCATCGAGTATCCGGCGGCGGCGCTGCCGAGGACGATCTTGTCGCCGCTCTTGACTCGCCGCTCCTCGAGCAGCTGCCTGTACGTCACACCGATGCTTGCGCTGGCGGTGTTGCCGAACTGGGCGTGCGTGTAAACGCCCTTCTCGGGATCGACGCCGATGTCCGCGAGGATCTTGCGGACCATCACCTCGCTCGGCTGGTGGAAGACGTAGTAGTCGATGTCGGCCGGCTTCATCCCGAGCGCGCCGAGCCGTTCGACGACCCACGGCGGAATGTATTTGCCGAGCCGCATCAGCTCGACGGACGACGAGATCAGCGTGCCGTCGATCGGCACCTGACAGAGGTTCCAGTGATCGGGCGCGGTGAACGTGTGGATCGCCTGGACGCGAATTCCGCCGCGCGGGAAAGGTTTCCTCCGCAGCAGCATGCAGGCGGCCGCGTTCCCGATGGTGAGGCCGGCGGTCTTCGTCGCCAGGTCGCGGACGTTCTGGATGTCGTAGCTGACGAACGGGCCCGACAGCTCGGCGGTGCACACCAGCGCGGTCCGGTAGTTGTCGTGAAGCGCCAGATAGCCGGCCGCGGTCTGCAGCGCCTCCAGGTGGCCGACGCACGCGGCGGTGACGTCGAACGCGTGGGTTCGCTTGAGGCCCAGCTTCGCCGCCACCTCCATCGCCGTCGCCGGCTCGAAGTACTGGCGCGCGATGCCGCCGCAGATCACCAGATCGACTTCGTCCAGGCTGACGTCGTTGACCTCGAGGCACTGCTTCGCCGCCGCGACCGCGTAGTCGCCGAGGATGCCGGGGCGCAACGCGTCCGGTTCGAGGTACCGCTGGCGCGACTTGCACATCCCGAAGACGTGTTCGATGGCCGCCGCGATCGTCGAGAACTCGTCGTCGGTTCCTTTGAAGGCGGCGCGCACACGCCGGATGATCTCGGCGTTGTCGACTCGTACGGACGGGAGGTGAACGCCCGGCTTAGATAGATACAGTTCCGGCAATGACACGAACGGTCTGGTGGTTTTCTGGTGGATGGCCGCACACCCGTGCGGCCAGGGAGCCTTCGATCGAGAGATCGATCATGCCACACGCACGCGTGAAGCAACGCTCCAAAATCGCGGATTTCAGACGGGAATTCTGAGCCGGTTTCCTGACGTCGTGGATCCGATTGACGGCTGAGATTCCCCGTTGGCAGCGGTCGAGCCTTTGGGCTTTAATCGGCCGGATGAAAGCTGTCGTCGGATTTTTTCTCACATGGTCGTCGATGTCGTTGCCGCTCGCGATGCTGCTTGCCGCGTGCGGGGGCGGCACGAAGTCCGAATGGCCAAAGGGCAACGTCGTGCTGGAAGGCACGAACAACTACATGTCCCAGGCCACCCTGCTGATCCCGAAGATCCCGACCGCGTCCGGCGCGGATCTGACGGTCTGCTGGAACGACCTGATGAAGGATCTGCTTTGCCACAACATCGAGGCGCCCTCGAACGCCGTCGACAACGTCGGCTTCCTGCAGATCCCGAACATGACCCAGGACCAGGTCCGGGCGAGCCTGGCGGTCGGCCAGCTCGATGAGAATCGGGTGAAGATCTACCGCGAGCATCACACCGCCGCCGCCGACAACGGATGCGCGAAGCTGTCGACATTCATGCTGGGGACGGTGCTCAACCCGACGACCGATTACGTCGAACCCGTCGCCGGCCAGACCCTGACGTACATGCTGCTGTTCACGTCGGGCACGACGCCCGGGGTCGGATCCAAGGCGATGGCCTTCCTCGAGCCGATGGCCGCGTCGACGGTGATGGATGTAGCGGCGCCGGACGCCTGCTCCAACTCGGTCCTCGACTTCCACGCGACCTTCGGCGCTCCGATCAACATTCCCAAGGACGACAACACGAAATGGCACGTCGACTGGAGCCAGATCGAGAACGACAGCTTCGGCAATCCGATCAACTTCGCGAAGATCGACATGCTGCAGCTCGGCTTCTACCAGAACATGACCGCCACGCAGCTGGAGGCGAACTTCAAGGACATCGAGCAAGTCGCGACGAAGTTCTACGAGGTGCCGGTCGCGCCCGGCGCGCGCGACGCGGACCTAGCGAACGCATTCGAGAAGGGCACCACCACGCCCTTCCCGGGCTTCACGCAAACTGACGGCACCTGGGCGGTAGCGGTAAGGTGCAGCAAGTGCCAGATCCCGGCGCCGGTCGTGCTCTCCGTGCTACAGCTGCAGTAGTGCGGTTCTCGGTTGCGCTGACGACGCTGGCCGCGGCGGCGACGCTCGCGGCGCCGGCGCTCGCCGACGGCGGTTACTACGGCGGCGCCCAGGGCGCGCGCGCCGCCGGCCGGTCGGGCGCCTTCGTCGCGCGCGCCGACGATCCGACCGCGGTGCTCTACAACCCCGCCGGCCTGGCGGGCATCTCGGGTCCGATGATCTTGTTCGGGAACCGGTTCTCGTACAACGGCTACGACTACAAGCGCGCCGATACCCTCAACTGGGGCGATCCGACCGCGACGCAGACCATGGCGCCGGCCATCTCCTTCCCCCAGGTGTCGAACAGCGCGACCGCGCAGCCGCTCGATCCCTTGTTCGTGTATGCGAATAATTTCGGTTTGCCCAACTGGGGGTTCGCCGGCGGGGTGCTCGCGGCGCCGGGGACGAGCCGCCTCGACTTCCCCGTCGGCGGCGGCCAGCGCTACATGATGCTGTCGCGCGAGGCGGTCTTTCTCGACGGCGTCGTGAGCGCGGCCTGGAAGCACCACGACACGTTCGGCGTCGGCGCCACGGCCATGTGGATCGTCGTGCCACGGCTGGACTACTCGTTGCTGATCGACGGGACCCCGTTCGTGCAGACGGCGAACAACGTGTCGAGCCCGCTCGACATGATCGCGCAGACGAAGGGATGGGATCCGTTCACCTTCAACGCGATCGTGGGTGCCTGGTACCGGCCCGTGCCGTTCCTACAGTTCGGCGTGGCGGGGCAGGTGGTCCCGGCGAAGGTGAAGACCAGAAGCAAGCTGTCGGTGACGCCGCTCGACACGACGATGGGCGAGGTGGCGCTCGCGCGCGACGGCTTTCCCAAAAATGACGTCAACGTGATCCTGCCGCTGCCGCTGATGGCGCGCCTGGGCGCGCGCTACCGGCACCTCTCCGTCGCGCGCGAGATCTTCGACGTCGAGCTGGACGTGGAGTACGAGACCTGGTCGCGGGTCAACGAGTTCGTGCTCGACACCAACAACCTGGTGGGGACGTTCCAGGGGGCCGAGGTGAACCTGGGTCGGATCGGCATCGCCAAGCACTGGCAAGACACGGTGGCGGTGAAGCTGGGAGGCGACGTCGCCGTGACCGAGCGCCTGGCGCTGCGCGCGGGCGGGTTCTACGAGAGCGCGGTCGCGCCCAATGCCTACGCCAACGTCGATTTCCCCGGCGGCGCGATGGTGGGTGGCAGCGTCGGGGGATCGCTGCTGATGTACGGTCACTTCGAGGTGTCGATCGCCTATCAGCTTCGAAAGATGCTGGACATCAACCTTGCGGAGGCGGATGCGCGCGTCTACCAGCAGGTCCCCGCCAGCGCCTGCACGCCGCCCTATACCGACCCCAACTTCTGTCACACGCAATTCCTCGGGCAGCCGTCCCCTCAGATCAACGCGGGCAGCTACCGCGCCATCTCGCATTACCTTTCCCTGGCCCTGCTTGTCAGGTTCGGATCGTGACCCGCGTCGAAGCGCAGAAGGAGAAGATCATGCGTAGTACACATCGGTCGTTCGGGGCAGGCGCGGGGCTGATCGTCACGATGCTGGCGGCGTCGACGCTCGCCGGAGGTCCGCTGCCCGCGATGGAGGGCGGCGACCTGGCCCAGGGCGGGCCGTTCGCGACGATGCACATGCTGCTGCAGAAGACGGTGCTCAACATCAACGTCGCGACCATCGACATCCGGGTCGACAAGGGGACGCAGAGCCGGTTCACGCAGCTCGCGGGCGGCAAGCCGTACTCGAGCGAGCTCGAGCACCAGCTCGCGCTGGCGGCGATCGACGCCCGGCACGCGGTCGTGGAGATGAAGTTCAAGCGGGACATTCCCCTCAATCGCTGGATCGGCGTCGTGAAGGACGGCCTCGAGCAGGCGCGCAAGGCCGGCCTCATCAACAAGGAGGTCGAGGAGCGGGTCGGCCGGTCGCTGGCGGACTGGTTCGGCGCGCTCAAGGACCGCGGCTACCAGAAGGACGACCGCCTCATCTACGCGGTCATGCCCGATTCGGTGCGCAGCGTTGTCGTGTCGACGGGCGGGCAGGTCTTCGTCGATCGCGTGGACACCGGTCACGAGGGGCGCCGGGTCGTGCTGGGCAGTTATTTCGCGACGGGCAGCGAGTTCCGTGAGCCGCTCCTGAAGTCGATGTTCGCGGCGCACTGAGCATGCTGCGCCGGTACGTCACCGCGGTCGTCGCCCGGCCGAAGGCCGTCATTTTCGCCGTCGTCCTGGTGACGCTGGTGTTGGGCTTCTTCATCAAGCGGCTGAAGATGCAGCTGGACATCGACCAGCAGCTCCCGCCGGGGCACGAATACGTCGTCGTCGGCAAGCGGATCGAGAAGCTGTTCGGCGGCAAGTACATGACCGTCGTCGGTTTCTATTCCGAGGCGGGGACGATCTACACGCCCGCCACGCTGGGCAAGGTCAAGCGCGTGACGGACGCGCTGGAGAAGATCCCCGGTGTGAAGCCCGGCAGCGTTCTGTCGCTGATGTCGCCGCGGGTCAAGGACGTGCACAGCACCGACGACGCGCTGGAGATCACGCCGCTGGCGCCGAAGGTGCCGTCGAACGACGCGGAGGTCGCGGCATTCCGCGAACGCGTGGCGGCCAACTCCTTCCTGACCAGCCTGTTCGTGAGCGACGACGGGAAGTCGACCGCGGTGTTGGTCGACTTCGAGGACTTCGAGAAGGCGGGCGGCCCGCGGAAGCTGGCCCCGACCCTGGAGGCGATCGTCGGGCCCGAGCGCGAGCCGGGGCTGGAGATCCTGCCCGCGGGCGCGCCGACCATCACGCACTGGCTGATGATCTACACGCGCCGGGTCGCGCTGCTGTTCGTGCTGGCCCTGGCGATGATCGGCTATCTCCACTACCGCGCCTTTCGCACCATCCAGGGGATGATCGTCCCGCTGGTCACGGCGATCATGGGCGTGGTCTGGGCGCTGGGCCTGATGGGCCTGATCGGCGCGCCGATGGATCCCTGGAACATCATGACGCCGATCCTGCTGCTCGCGATCGGCGCCGGGCACTCGGTGCAGATCCTCAAGCGTTACTACGAGGAGTACGCCCGCGCGCGCGCCACGCGGGAAGAGCTGCCGAGCACGGAGCACAACCGCATCGCGGTCATCGAGGCGACGGTCAAGGTCGGCGTGGTGATGCTGGCCGCGGGCACGATCGCGGCGCTCAGCTTCGCGTCGCTGGCGGCCTTCGGGCTGCCGACCATCAAAAACTTCGGCCTGTGCACGGCCTTCGGCATCGCCGCCGCGCTGACCGTCGAGATGACGTTCATCCCCGCGATTCGCGTGCTGATGTCGCCGCCGTCCACCGAGCAGACCGAGCGGGAGAAGCGCGAGGAGTACTTCGATCCGATCCTGGAGAAGCTGGCCCGCACCGTGCGCGCCGGGCGGGAACGCCCGATCGTCTGGGTGTTTGCCGGGATCATCGTCGTCGCGCTGGCCGGCCTGGCGCGGCTGAACGCGGGCAACTCGCTGGGCGCGCAGTTCTTCGAGCGCAACGCGCCCGTGCACGGCTTCCGGATGGCCGACGCGCGGCTCGCGGGCACGCGCGTGATTCAGGTCCTGATCGAGGGCGACAAGCCCGATGCGATCAAGCAGCCGGACGTGCTGCGCCGGATGGACCAGCTGGGCTCATTCATCGCTCACCAGCCGCTGCCCGTCGGCAAGGTCGTGTCGATCGTCGATCTGCTCCGACAGATGAGCCTGGTGATCGACCGCGCCGGTGGCGGCAAGCTGCCGGACACGACCCAGGGCGTCGGGCAGTACCTGCTCCTCTACGCGATGGGCGGCGAGGAAGAGGACCTCGCGCACTTCGTCGACCACGACTTCCAGAACGCCGTCATCACGGCGTACATCAAGACCGACGACTTCCGCGCGATGAAGGCGATGGCCGACGCGGCGCAGTCCGAGGCCGATCGGCTGTTCCCGAAGTCGGGCGCCGTGAAGGCGCGCATCGGCGGCGGCGTCACCAACGCCATCGCACTCAACGAGACGATGGTGCACGGCAAGACCGTCAACCTGTTGCAGATCTCGCTGCTGGTCCTGGTGATCGCGTCGATCCTGCTGCGATCCGTCGTCGGTGGCGTGCTGGTGCTGCTGCCGCTCGCGACCGCTGCGCTCGTCAACCTGGGCCTGATGGGGTGGAGCGGGATCTTGCTGTCGATGGGGACGGCGGCCATCTCGGCGATGGCGATCGGCATCGGCGCGGACTACGCCGTCTACTTCCTGTTCCGCGTGCGCGAGGAATTCGACCGCACCGGCGATCTGCGGGAGGCGACGTCCACGGCGCTGACGACGTCCGGCAAGGCGATCGCGTACGTCGCGAGCGCCGTCGCCGGCGGCTACCTCTGTCTGGCGCTGTCGTTCTTCAAGGTGCACGTCCTGCTGGGCGTACTGGTCGCCCTGACCATGGTCACCAGCAGCGCGGCGACCGTCGCGTTCCTGCCGGCGGTGATCCTGATGGTGAAGCCCCGCTTCCTCCGGAAGCGCGAATAGTTCTGCTTTAGCCCGTTACTTCGTCATCTCCTGGGCTTTGTCGGCGCCCTGCTTCGTGGCGTCCTTGGTCGCGTCGGCGCCTTTCTTGGCGCCCTTCTTGGTCGCGTCGGCGCCCTTCTTCGCGCCTTCCTCGGTGGCGTCGGCGCCCTTCTTGGCGGCGCTCTCCGTGGCGTCACCCGCGCTCTTGGCCGTGTCGCCGGCCGACTCGGCGCCTTCCTTCGTCTTGTCCGCCGCGCTCTTGGTCGCGTCGGACGCCTTGTCGCCCATGTCCTTCCCCGCGTTCTCGGTCGAGCTCGCCGCGCTCGACGCCTTGTCGCCCGCGCTCTTGGTCGCGTCGTCGGCCGCGCCGCCTGCCTTCTCGGCCGCGTTCTGCGTCGAATCACCCGCGCTCTTCGCGGTGTCCGTGATCGAGTTGTCGTCGGCGAGCGCCATCGGCGCGGCCGTGCCGACGCCGAACGAGAACACACCCGCGAGACCGAAACGGATCAGGTTCCTCAGCATGTTTCACCTCCCGGGTAGCACTCGCCACCCACATCCCCGAACCTGGGGACGAAGCCCCGCCCGCCTACTGAGGGATCTTTCTGATCGGCGTCGAGCTGCCGGTCGCGCCGTTACGGCGTGCAGGCCTTGAGGATCGTGAGGTACCAGGGCGCCGGATTCCGGCAGTTTGCGCAGGTGAGGCCGAGCAGCCAGGTCCCGGTGTCGTCGATACCGGCGAAGGCCGCGCCGGACGCCATGTCCTTCAGTGTCATGAAGTCGAGCATCGTGCTGGAGGTGAGCGTCGCGGTGTAATACTGGTTCGGCATCGCGATGCGATCGATGTCGAGGAACTTCGCCTCGAGCTCGGCGGGCGTCTCGCTGTAGTGGCCGACGATGGCGTTGGTGACGTAGCCGTCCTTGAAGACCGCCCCGAGCGCGTTGTTCGCCCCCCGCGTGACCATCTCCTTCCAGTCGAGCGTCATCGCCGCCGTCCCCGCGGGAACGCCGGTGATTGTGAGACTGTGAAGGTTCGCGTTGTACGACAGCTTGGTCGAATCGTTCGTCAGCTTGATCAGCGTGTTGCTCGACGACGGATCGAGCTGAAACGTCTGCAGCATCCGGAACCCCTGGCCGATGGTCGTGCCGTTCGCCGCCGCCACCATGTACGAATAGTCGCTGGGCGGCAGGAGCGAAGGGTCGAAGTAACTGGCGAACATATCCATCGGGATCGCCGTGCCGTTCAGCGTGAAGTCGAAGAGCATCGCCGAGGTCTGGCCGTTGCTCGGCAAGATGCTGGGGGGCGGCACGACGTAGACCTCGTCGGACGAGAGCGAGTCGGCGTTCAATTTCGGCGCCAGCGCGGACAGCGGGACCTTCGGGCCGAAGATCAACGCCGAGACCGCGTTGATGTCCGTCGTCGCGCTGATCGGGTGATTCAGGAAGTCGTGCGTCACGCTGCCCCAGTCGATGGTCAGGTTCGACATCGACTTCACCGTGACGGGATTCAGCGTGAACGTGCTCGAGAACGAATAGTCGTTGATCTCGTTCGCGACTACGTTGGCGCCGTAGCACATCATCGGCTGCGGGCCGCTGCTGCCGCTGCTGCAGGCAGCGACGAGCAGAGACGCGGATGCGGCGAGCGGCAGGGCGGATCTGATCTTCATCGCGGGTCCTCGTGAAAGTTGGTCATCACCTTACGTCCTACGGGTACACGTGACTAGCCTCAATGCCTTGAGATGGCACGAGCGGCGGGCGTCGGCTCATGCCTACTTGGGCGGCGGGCCGTACAGGGTCGCGCGCTTCTCGATGTAGCCGATGGTCTGGCCGGCCTGCCACTTCCAGGTCTGCAGCATCGTCATCGCCGCGTTGACCTCGTGCAGGGTGCCCTTCGTCGAGTAGGCGACGATGGTGTTGCCGTTGGGCAGGCGCTGCACGTCGCCCATGATCATGTTCGCGACGCCGCCGTTGTAGGTCCAGATCTTCGTCGCCGTCTTGGCCGTCGTGTCGAGCTGCAGCTCGATCGCGTTCGAGTTCTGACCGGCGCTGCTGTTGTTGTTGAAGATCAGGATGTGCGTCAGGTCGATGAGGTGCAGGCCGTGCTCGCCGCCCGTCCAGGTGACCCCGGTGATGTTCTTGCTGCTGCTGGTGTCATTCAGCGTCCAGACCGTGGAGCCGTCCGAGCGCTTCACCTTCGCGACCATCACGTGATCGAGGTCGGAGAACACGTAGGTATCGTCGGCCTGGGAGTACTGGATGTTGTTGCAGTGGCAGGCGCCGGTCACGCTCAGCGCCGTCTGTGAGTTGACGATGGTCTTGACCTGGCCGCTCGGAGAGCGTTCCTTGATGTCGTCGCAGCCGGTGCTGTTGTTGTACGCGTAGAACGCCACGGTCTCGTCGGGCAGCACCGTGAGCTGGTGGTTCAGGCCCACGAACTGCGAGGACAGGTTCTCTTCCGTCATCCCGTCCATCGTCACGCGCCGGACGTTCTGCCCCGTCGGACCCGGGACGTTGGCGGCGTTCATCCACATGTGCGTGCCGGCGTAGTCCATGCGCGCGCCGGTGACGTCGCTGTTGATGCTGTACCACCAGACGAAGTCGCCGTCGGCGTCGAGGATGTACGCGGTCGTCGGGCTGCCCTGGTACTGACCGGTGACGAGGAACCCGCCGTAGAGGCCGGTCGCGGTCGCCGGTGTCAGCGTCGGCTTCATCAGGCCCGCCAGCAGTGCGCCGGTCGTGATCATCTGGTCCGTGCCCTGGCACGTGCCGGCGGCGCTGGTCACCGTGATCCGGTAGTGGTACGTGCGCGCCGCCTTCATGCCGAGCAGCAGCGTGCGGTAGCTCGCCGCCGTCAGATCGACCGGCGCGGTCATTCCGTACGTGTTCGTGAGGCCGAATTCGATCTTGGCGGACGTCGGGCTGGCCATCGACGTCGTGAAGGTGATGATGCCGACGGTCGGGATCTTCGTGCTGAGCGACGACGTCGGCGTGATCGTGCAGCTGGTCGAGCCGCCCGAGCCTGTCGT
>Ga0207662_10001698_pt1 | contig 10788 bp, 10 predicted proteins | sample KBSS33LmetaG_FD_184338 | JGI IMG/M metagenome (GOLD analysis project Ga0207662, IMG submission 184338) | Switchgrass rhizosphere microbial communities from Kellogg Biological Station, Michigan, USA - KBS S3-3L metaG (SPAdes) (version 2) | ecosystem: Host-associated > Plants > Roots >... | reverse complement strand
CCTATGGCGCGCTCAAAGCGTTGGCACAATCCAGGGTGCGTCTCCTACTGGCCTACGGGAGCCTTTCGTTCTTTTCCATCCTCTGGTGGTTTGCTGCCGCTTCGCGCACGGCGACACCCAGGTCCGCGCTCCTCGTCGGAACAGTCGGACTCGCAACAAGCGGACTCATGGTCGCCTGGCAGGTCATCCGCACCAGATATGGCGACGACGTGGACCCGCAAGCCATCAGCGGATTGGCGAGCGGCATGCCGCAATATGCCGTCTTGCTGTCCTTGCTGGCGCTGGCCGCCATGGGGCTGCCGCCCTTCGGCGTCTTCGCCGGATTCATGGGACTGCTGCTCAGCGCTCCGTTCCCCTCTTTGGCCGGCTTGTTCATCACGCTTCTCGCATGGCTCGCCGCGTCCTGGTACATCATGCAGATGGTTCAACGGCTGCTCTTCGGGGTCCGCCGGGCCGAATTGCGGTACACCGATCTGCTCCATGCCGAATTCGCTTCGTTGTTGATCGTCGTGCTCGTCCTGTTGGCTCTGGGGTTGGCGCCGACGACCCTCTTTGCCTCCAAAGGAATCTCGTCCGGCGTCATCGGAGAATCGTTCACGTGGAATCGCTAGAGCGCACAGCCGACATCGAATCAAGACGGATGGAATTGCGCGGGGTGGTTCGGCTCGCTGGAGAGGTCATTGCGCAGTACTGGCCGATGCGGACGTTCGTACATCACAATCCGCTCCACAGTCTTGAATATCTTCCCTTCGAGGAAACCGTCCGCCGCGGCAAGCAATTTATGGGAGGCAGCGGGTATCTAGCCAGTCAGCTGTATCGACACTACTTGAGCTCGGGGCGGATCCGTCCTGAACACCTCGATCGGGTCTTAGCCACAATGACACAAAACACCCGGCTGTCGATCGGAGCCCGCACCGTCACACACCGGGAGGTGTTGCGCGCCTGTTTGACCGAGGGGCTTGGATTGCCCGCCATTGAACCTCTCGATAGTCAGTTGCCTGATCCTTCCCATTCTCTTATTGATCAGGTCACGGCCCGCCTCGAGCCCGTGTTGGCGTATCCCGACCTGCAGACACGGATACGCGCCATCGTGGAGAACGATGAAGCCGCCTTGGGCCGTTGGCTTACGCTCTCTCACTGGTGCGACGACACGCTGGGTACGCACATCGTCGGCGCGATCAACGATCAACTCGTGAAGTGGTGCGAAGCGTTCCTCGACGAAGGGCACGCCACTTGGGCCATGCCTGAACGTGAGAACGGTCTGTATCAAGCCTGGAAAATTCTCGCCGCCCACGAATGGTCCCCCTGCGGCATCGAGGACAGCGGCCGAAAAATTGCCGCCCTGCCCGACTACCCCGAGGACGCCTTGCTGGAAAGTCTCGATGTTCTCGGCATTCCGTCCGGGCTCCGTCAAGATTATCTGTCGCTGCAATTGACGGCCCTCCCCGGGTGGGCCGGTTTCATCAAATGGCGCGGTGAGGAACGGGACTATCCCTGGCAACAGGCATATCCAGCAGGTCTTGTGAAGTTCTTGGCCATCCGCCTGTGGTACGCACGAGAATTGGTGCAGAAGGCCTGCCGGGAAGAACTCGGCATCGAAGGTCGTTACGAGGCGGTGATCGCGTACATGCGCCGCCATCCGGAAGAGTATTACTTGCGTCGGCAGCGGGTCGCAGGCAGATTGCCCGCGCTCTACGCAGAGGAGGTCGACCGGCTGTCCCATCAGAAAGGCACCGGGTGGAAGGCCGTTCATGATCGGTACGAGATTGAAGTCGTCCCCCGGCAGGCGGGTGCTGCACGTCGAGCGGCCGCGAGGAGACTGCTGGCGCTGGCTCAATCGCTGGATATCGACGGGAAGCTGCTGCTGGGAACCGCTCCGGAAACGCTGAAAACGATCGTCGAATGGGTCGAAGCGTTTCCGGAATCCGCCCACGGGCCGGTCTGGCTGAAAGCCCTCGAAGACAGCTATCAAGAGTCACTGCTGGGGCAGCTCCGCGCGAGAACAGCAGATGCTGCGGCACTCGCTCAAGCCAGGCCCTATTCGCAGTCGGTCTATTGCATCGACGTGCGATCGGAGCCGTTCCGCCGGCATCTGGAATCGACCGGCGCGCATGATACCTACGGATTCGCCGGATTCTTCGCCGCCTTCATCCGCTATCGGGCATGGGGAAAGGAGCATGACACGGAACAATTTCCGGTCATCATGCGTGCTAAGAATGAAGTGAGGGAGATTCCCCGCAGCTATCTGGACCACCAGGTTTCTAAGCACCAAACCAGGGCGAAATGGGTGCACGCCGGGCATACGCTCCTGCACGACCTGAAGGAAAACGTCGTCACGCCGTACGTCATGGTGGAATCCCTCGGGTGGTTCTACGGTATCCCGATTTTCGGCAAAACGCTTGTCCCGTCGCTGTACCGTCGCTGGACGGCATGGCTGCGGCGGCTGTTTGTCCCCGCCATCGCGACGACACTCACCGTCGATAAACTCGCCTCGGCCGAAACAACGGAGATGGTCACTGCCGAGCAGCAGGCGGTCGTGCGCAAGGCCCTGCACGAACGCCTCGGGCTACGAAGTTCGCGCATGACCCCTGCGTTGGTGGAAGGCTTGCGCCAATATGCCTTGACCGGATCAGGGGAGCCGGATCAGTCGCTGCTGGAACGCGCCGCAGAGGCAGGGCTTTCCAAGGATGCTCTAGTCGGTCTCGCAGACACCTTACGTCGGCAGTACGAACTCAACGCCCGAGCCGCCTCCCGCCACAAGGAGCGGATCACGAGGACGGGGTTCACCGCTGAGGAGCAGACACTGACCGTCGACACCGCTCTACGCATGATGGGCCTGACGAAGAATTTTGCGCGGTTGGTCCTGTTCTGCGCGCACGGGAGCACTTCGGACAACAATCCCTACGAATCCGCACTCGATTGCGGCGCCTGTGGTGGCAATGAGGGCAAGCCCAATGCCAGGGTGCTTGCCATGATGGCCAACAATCCACAGGTCCGGACTCGTCTCGCCAAGAATGGGATCGAGATACCATCCGATACCCATTTCATCGCGGGTCAGATGGATACCACAACCGACGAGGTGCAGCTGTTCGACCTGGAGGATGTCCCGCCGACGCATCGGGCTGACCTTACACGACTGCAGGAAGATCTCCGAGAGGCGGCGGAATTGACGAGCCAAGAACGGTGCACACGGCTACCGGATATCGAGTGCGCGCTCGAAGGACACAAGGCGGCTGCCCACGTACGCACGCGCAGCACCGACTGGAGCCAAGTGAGACCGGAATGGGGTCTGTCGGGAAACACCGCCTTTATCATTGCTCGACGCGAACTGACGAAAGGGCTCGATTTGGGTGGGCGAACATTCCTCCATTCCTACGACTACCGGGAGGACCTGACGAACCGCCTGTTGGAAGTCCTGTTGACGGCGCCGCAAGTCGTCGCACAGTGGATCAACATGGAACACTATTTTTCTACGACCGATAATGACGTGTACGGCAGCGGAAGCAAGATCTATCACAATGTCGTCGGGCGCCTGGGCATCATGTCCGGTCCCTGGAGCGACCTGCGGCTCGGCTTGGCGAGACAAACCGTGATGAACGGCCCCGTGCCCTATCACGAGCCGATGCGACTGCTCACCATCATTGAAGCGCCCCGTGAGCGGATCGATAAGCTGATCTCGCGTCACGAAGTGCTCCAGCATTACTACCATAATGAGTGGGTGCACCTCGTCGCCCTCGACCCTGAGGATGGGGTATGGTATCGATACCATCCGAAGGGAGTGTGGAACGTCATTCCGTAATGGGGTAGGCACCAGACGGACTTGAGGGGGCGCGGGAAAGGAGTAGGTCAATGGGTCTGATATTACATCCGATGAAAGAGATTCGCGTCATTGTGGCCGGGGAACACCGGGCCTTCGTGACCGACCTGCTGGACCGCGTGAATGCCACAGGGTACACGATCATTGGCAATGTGTCCGGCAAGGGTCATCACGGCGTGCGCGAGGCGCACTTCATGTTCAGCGAACAGGAAAGCCTCGAGATGATCATGACCGTGGTGCCGGAAGAAAAGGTCGAGCCCATTCTGGCGGGTTTGCGACCGCTGTTTGAACGCCATTCCGGAGTGATGTTTGTTGCGGATGTGGCAGTGAGCCGGCAGGAATACTTTGCGAAAAAGGGCAAGCCGGCTTGACCGTTGTCTCGCCTACCGCGCCCAGCCACCCTTGTCTTCACGACTGGAAGTTGTCTACAATGGGCGCCTTGCCGCAGGTTCAGGAGGAACTTTTGTGAAGGGGCTTCGCTTCGAGCGCATCGGTCAAGGTCGCTACTATAATGTGGTGTTTCACCTGGGCGGTACCTATGTACCGGTGAGCGATGAAACCATCGAAGAGCTCAAAACGCAGAGCCTGCTTCCTGCCGAGCGGTTTCTCGATCTTTTAATTGATCGTGTCGGCTATTCCTCTTACCTGAAAGATCAGATCCGGAAGGAGTTGAAGAGTTCCGGCGATCCGGTGACGCAGATCACCGTCCTCCAAGGTGCCATCCGCGAGTTGTAGAGTCTGCTGAAAATTTCGTCTTCTCACCCACCCAACCCCCAGCGCGCCAAGACGCGCTTTCCCCAAACTGCGTTCTCGGTCCTTTGCCGCCAGACAGTACGCCTCGGGCCGCATCGTCCCTGCGGCCTTGCGGGAGATCATTTTGAGCAGGCTCGGGGGTCGTGACTGCGTTCGCTGCGGCTTGGTGGCTCTGGATCGATCTCCGATGGCTCACAGGCCCTTCCTCATCACGTATCCCAGGTTCCGCCTTCCTTGTAGAGCTTGTTCATGATATCGTTTTTCTTCTGCGGGTCCTGCTCGTACTTGATGGCTTTCGTGTAGTTCTCAATCGCCAACTGCACCTTTCCCCTGCTCGCGTAGCATTTGGCCACGCCCAAATAAGCCCGCGCATTCTGCGGATCAGCACGGAGGGCATGGTTGAAGCATTCCATAGCTTCTTCCCGATGGCCTCGATCAAAGAGCATCCATCCCAGCGCCGAGTGGGCCGGCGCGAGATCGGGATTTGCCTCCACGGCCTCGCGAAACTCTTTCATGGCGAGATCAGGACGGTTCCTATTTTCATAGAGGCCCCCCAGTGCGAAATGCACTTCGGCATCCCGTGGATTCAGCCTCAGGGCCTCCTGATACTCCAACAGCGCTGCCTGCAGCTTACCTTGTTCGGCCAGTGCGCAAGCTAAGTTCGCGTGGGCAACCGCATCGTTCGGGTTCAGCTTGATCACCTCTCGATATTGCGGGATGGCCATCTCCAATCGTCCCTGTTCCTGATAAGCCACGCCCAGATTCGTTCTGGCCTGGGCATAGGCGGGATCCAGCCGGACCGCTTCCCGATATTCCTTGATCGCCATCTCGACGTGATTGGCACGCTCATGTATCTGCGCCAGAAAATAGTGGGGATAGGCCGATTGCGGCGCCAGTTTGGCGGCCGTTCGATAGGATTGCATCGACTCTTCTGATTGTCCCGATTGCGACAGGAAGAGCCCCATGACCAGATGCAGCGCTGCCTGATCGGCGTGGCCGGCGACCAATCCTTCGATCCAAACTTTGACGCGGGCGATGTCGTCGGATTCCTGAAGGGACAACGCATGGCTCGTCCATGCCTCGGCGAACTGTCCGTTGATCAATTGCACCACGTTCAGGACAAAATGCGGGCGAGGGTCGCGCGGGCCGGAGGCTTCCGGATGCCGCGCCCATGCGAGCGCCTCTTCGGCCGCCCGTTCCCACGAGCCGGTCAATAGGGCCGCTTCACAGCTGATTCGATGCTCGCTCATGGAGGGTAGGGAGGTTATCTGGTCAGCGTGTCTTCAATGTCTGGAGAGGTGGCTTGCACATGGATGCCGAGAGCGGGATAGCGCTCGGTCACTTTTTGCTTCATCAGCCAGGCGATGGTCCTGTAGGACCAGTGGCCCTTCACCCCCGAGCGCAGCTTCGCAATATATTCCACCTCGGCAAAATCCATCTTGAACAGGCAGCGGACTTTAAAGCCGAAGGGGATGGCATAGAGAGCCGCCTCACTGCTTACTTTCTTCAAGCGATCGAGGTCGGTGCGCACCGCGTCCATGGCCTGACGATATTCTCCGTCGAGTGCTGCCTGGACGAGGGGCGGAGGCACATCGTAGCCGTGAGCGGTGGTGAAGTTCTGCTGAATCTGCTGGCAGCGGCGATGCCGGTGCATGTCCCGCCAGCCGCCGATGTCCATGAGGATGTCAAACGTAAACGCGTAGCCGGCGCGGAATTCTCTTGGCAGGTCGTCATACGGTCCTCGGTTACTCAAGGCGACGGCGATCGCCTCCTTTTTTTGTTTTTCCGACCAGTCGCGGACGACCGCGAGCAGCTTTCGGTACGGCGCCTGTGACACACGGTATAGCAGCGTCGTAACGGTTTCATCTAACGGATCATGGGGCTCGATCAGATCGACGGAATCTTGCGCCCCCCAGGCCTCCGGATTGTCCAGCCCTGTCCCGCGGAGCGCTTCTTTGGCATACCGTGCGAGGTCCGTATACATCGTGGTCTGATAGTCGTTCGCCTTCGCATGACGCGCCAGCGTGGGCGCCATAGGTTCGTTGAGTCCACCGGTCTGTCCCGAGAGTTCTCCCCAGACATTCATCGGCGGCCGCTGACAGGCGTCTTTGAGCTCTTCGCCGATCATGCGCAGCTCCGGTAACTGGGAAGAGAGCAGCCTCGTGATCTGCTTCTCCAGCGTGCGAATGCTGACGACTTGGCCGACATTGGTTTTGCAGGCCAGAGGCAGAAGATACCGCGTCACATCGAAGGCCCTGGCGTTGATGGTCCGCTGATAGTCGCCCGGCTTCATGGCGTCAGGACGTGGGTCCCGCTCGGACAGAAACGTCACCAGGGGTTCGTGGAGCAGTCGATAGATTTCTCCGAGGCTCCGCAGAATCCCCTGATAGGTGCCTTCGGTTTCGCTCCCATGAATGGAGTCCGGCACATACCACCCGCCCGAGGCGAAATTCTGGTAGCGGCTCGACTTGGCCTGGCCGTCCCACACCGGTTCGTCTTCGAGCCGAATGGCGGCGAGCTCTGTGATGTCTTCGAAGCAAATGATGACGTGGCCCAGGTCCGCAATCGACCCGTGGCCGTAATCAAAGTAGAACTGCTCCCAGAATTTTTCCGATGAGTGTCCATGTACCCACTTGATGCTCTGCTCAATCGAATCGGGCGAGCGGCTGTAGCGGGCCAGGGCATACGCGGATTTCTCCGGCGGCATGGGCGCCACGGCGATGACCCGGCGGACTGGACGATCACTGCTCACAGTTGAGCTCCCTGATGAACACGCGCAGGAGGTTGCGAACTATAGCGCCGGTGCGGCGCTCCGTGCAAGAAGCGAGGGCGCGCGTTGACTTGCCGACAAACCGGTCGTTATATTCGCGCGCACATTCATCATCATACCGCTGAAAACAGCGGCCACCGCACATGATTAAAGGTATCAAAGGCGTCAAAGACATCCTGCCGGAGGATACGCCGCGCTGGCGATTCATCGAGAAAACGGCCAGACAGTGGGCGGACCGGTATGGGTTTCGGGAAATCCGCATTCCGATCTTCGAGGTCACGACGCTGTTCGCCCGCAGCATCGGGGCCGCCACGGACATCGTTGAAAAAGAAATGTACTCCTTCCCGGACAGAGACGGCACCTCCCTGACGCTCAGGCCGGAGGGGACGGCAGGCACGGTCCGGGCCTTTATCGAACACAATCGAGGCGCTGACCCGCTGCCGCAGAAATACTTCTACATCGGGCCCATGTTTCGCCATGAACGGCCGCAGGCTGGCCGCCTGAGACAATTTCATCAGTTCGGCGTCGAATCCTTCGGCACGCAGGATCCGAAGGCGGATGTCGATGTCATCGCGCTGTTATGGCGGTTTCTTTCCGATCTGACGTTGCCGGATCTCACCCTTGAGATCAACAGCCTGGGCACCACGGCCGACCGCGCAGCATATCTTCCTGTGCTCGTGTCCTTCCTCAAAGGCCGCGTTGAATCGCTCTGCGAAAACTGCCGGCGGCGGATGGAAACAAATCCCTTGCGCGTACTCGATTGTAAAGTACCCGGTTGTCGCGCTGCGACGGAGGATGCTCCTCAGCTCGTCTCCCATTTGTCCCCGCAGGCCAAGAGTCATTTCGACGAAGTGCTTTCGATCCTCGGAGCCCTCGGCATTCCCTGGCAACTTAATCCCCGACTCGTCCGCGGGCTGGATTATTACTGTCTGACGGCCTTCGAGATCACCTCATCGCACTTGGGCGCACAGAACGCTGTCGGCGCCGGGGGCCGTTATGATGGTTTGGTTGAATTGCTGGGAGGACCACCCACGCCTGCCGTCGGCTTTGCGGCAGGCCTTGAGCGGATCGCCATGATGCTTCCCGAGCAGAGCATTCCGCCGTCCATGCCGTCAGTCTATGTCGCGGCCTTCGGTTCTGAAGGAGGCCCCGCGGGCGTACTCCTTTTGGATGCCCTACGTCGTGCGGGTCTTTCTGCGCAAAGTGATTATCGCCCGACGACGCTCAAAGGACATCTCCGACAAGCGGACCGGAGCGGTTGTCGCTTTGCGGTGCTCCTCGGCGATGATGAAGCAAGGTCAGGGGCGGCCGTTGTTCGTGACATGGACACGAAGAACCAAAAGACAGTGTCTCTCTCCGATCTTCCGCGGTATTTTCTCTCACTCATGAAGCAATTCTAAGCGCTGGTTTTTCCGGTTGACTTCGCCTGAAAAACCCCGTAGTCTCGGCCCCACATGCTCCCTATAACCAGTTGATTCTTAAACAAATCTTCGGTTTAATTGATAGGGAAATCCAATGCCTGCGCGAAAACTCGGGCTTCTGTTATCCACAGCCCCTAAAGACACAACGATTGACACGCTGGTGAGCCTCGCCGAGGCTGCCATCCGGCAAGGCATCGAGGTGTATTTGTATCTGATCGATGAGGGGGTTAAAAGCTTTCAAGATACTCGTTTCAGCCGTTTGCTCGATGGTGGGGTCAAGATGTCCGTCTGCGCCTATGGATGCCAGCAACATGGTGTGTCTACGCAGCAGATCGATTCTCGCGTGTCCTTATCGGGCCTGGTGGTGCTGTCAGGCATTATTGATGGCTGTGACCGGTTTTTGGCGTTCACTTAGGCCGCAGGCAGTGTGGTTTGATGTCTAAGCGTGTGGTGGTGGTCATCACTGAAAATCCGACAAAAACACACCGTCCGGTGGAAGCCTTACGCATCGCGCTCGGTCTGTGCGCCGGGGATCATGAGACAACGATCGTCCTTCTTGGACAAGCTCCCCTTCTGTTGACGGATGATACCGAAGACGTCGTGGATGTGGACATCCTTGAAAAATATCGCCCTTCATTGGCTCAACTCGGCGTCCCATTCCTCATCGAATCCGGAACAGCCATAGATGCGCTTCTTGAGGAGTTTTCTGTGACACAGAAATCGCCACAGGAGATCCGTAACCTGCTTCAATCGTGTGATCGAACATTGGTCTTTTGATGAAAAAAATATTGTATCTCCTCAGAAAGCCAATCGAGCAAATCGATCCTGCCGTGTTTCTCCCAGAGGAGTCCCGAGGAGATGTCGTGCTCCTGGAAGACAGTGCCGGCCGGACCTTCTCCTATTCAGGCGGAACGATCTTCTCCCTGGAGAATAGCAACACTGCGCATGACCTGACGTACGATACACTCGTGACAAAAATATTCGAATGTGACCACACGGTGATCATCTAGTTTGGGTGCTCTTCTCCGAAGATGTATGGCATAGAAACAAACAGTAGTCGTCGTAGGAATCGGAGTAGGAAGGGTGAATGGTGGGGATTGTGGGCAAGAGGTTGATCTAAAAGCGTTGTTGTCTTGGACGCGTTGTGGATGAACTTGGGGATTGACTCGGAGTGTGGGGACAGTGCACTGTGCAGAACTTCTTGAGAGGCGGTTAACTGACTCATGTAAAGACGAAAAACCCCTGATGATATCTCGGGATTCCCGCACAAAATGGTTCATTATCCACAGGTGTGAATAAGCCTGTGTATGGGGAGAATACGAGGGAAATGACGGTCTCAGCAGTTTGGCAGGAGGCCTTGGCGTTTATTCAAGGCCGGGTGCCTAAACAGGTCTATGACACCTGGTTTATGCCAGTCCGTCTGGAAAGAATTGAGGACAAGACCGCGCAAATAGGCGTTCCTAATAAGTTTTTTGGTGACTGGCTCAGTCAACACTATGGACCGCTGCTCCAGGAGGCGGTCTCGACAGCTCGTGGAGGGGGGGAGACCGCGGTCTCCTTTGTTGTCTTTACGCGATCGACGCCTACGCCGGCGGAAGCAGCCGCGGTAGCTCAGGCCGTCCGGGCAACGGGACCCGTCAAGGCGAAACGTGGCATCCAGTTGAACCCGAAATATTCTTTCAAGAACTTCGTCGTGGGCGCCGGTAATCAGTTTGCCCATGCTGCGTGCATGGCCGTCGCTGAACAGCCGGCCAAGGCTTATAACCCCTTATTCATCTATGGTGGGGTGGGACTCGGGAAGACCCACCTCTTGAATGCCATCGCGAACCATGTGGCAGAGCGTACCGATCTCCGGATCGCCTACCTGACCACCGAGCAATTTACGAACGAGGTCATCAATTCGATTCGATATGACAAGATGATGGACCTCCGGAAGCGCTATCGCCATATTGATATGTTGATGATCGATGACATCCAGTTCCTGGCGGGAAAGGAACGGACTCAGGAGGAATTCTTCCATACATTCA
>Ga0207662_10001695_pt1 | contig 10793 bp, 7 predicted proteins | sample KBSS33LmetaG_FD_184338 | JGI IMG/M metagenome (GOLD analysis project Ga0207662, IMG submission 184338) | Switchgrass rhizosphere microbial communities from Kellogg Biological Station, Michigan, USA - KBS S3-3L metaG (SPAdes) (version 2) | ecosystem: Host-associated > Plants > Roots > Rhizosphere... | reverse complement strand
CCGCGTCGCGCTTCGCGATCACGATGCCGATCACGACCTGCTCGGCGCCGTCGACGTCGGCCTCGCCGCCGGCCATCGTGGGAACGACGCTCGCCTGCGTGACCCGGGACAGCAACGGGTCGCGGGTGATCTCGTCGGCGGTCGCCGGGCGGGTCGCCATCTTCGCCCGCAACGCCGTCACGACATCCGATAGCGCCACGTTCGCGCCGCGGAGCTGCTCCGCCGAAGTCTGCACCACGACCTCGCTCGTCTCGCCGCCCAGGGTCGCCACCTCCGCGACGCCGGGCACGGCCTCGAGCGCCGGCCGCAGCATCAGGTCCTGAAACTTGCGGACGATGCGCACCTTGCTCTGGTGCGTCTGGTGCGCGTTCTCGCCCATCGGCGCGTGGATCTTCGGCCCCGGGATGAGCGCGTACTGCATCACCCATCCGGTCGTCGACGCGGCGGGGCCGACGGTCACGACGGCGCCGCCCGGCAGCCGGGGCCGCAGCTCCGCCATCCGCCGCGCGATCTCGGCGCGTCCGGCGGCGAGCGCCGACTCCGACCCGAACACGACGTCGACGTACGCCATGTCCGCCATCGACTGGCCGCGCACGGCCGTCGCGCCCGGAATCCGATCCAGCCCGGCGGTCACGACGCGCGTGACCTGGTCCGCGACGTCCGTCGCCGGGTGGCCCATCCACTCTGCGACGACGCCGATGCGCGGGTCGGAGAGATCCGGGATCGCGTCGCGCGCCAGCGACTGTTGCGCCCTGTAGCTGCCGACGGCGGCCAGCGCGGCCGCGGCAATGACCAGCCACGATCGGCGCGCGCAGGCCTCGATGACCCGGGAGATCATCGCGCCCTCCTGCCGAGGCGCCGCTCGGTATCGATCACGAACGTGTGCAGCGCGACGGCGTATTCGTCCTCGTGCGCGCCGCCGACGACGGCGGCGTACTCGTAGAGTGTGCTGCCGATCTGGACCGGCCGCTTCGTGAACGTCCGCCGGTCCTCCGATGCGATCAGGACGTACGGTCCTTCGGGCGACTGAATGACCGCCGATTCCTTCACCACCAGGCCGTTCCGCAATCGCAGCCCGAACTTGACCGAACCGATCTCCTTCGGCTCGAACGCCGCGCCCGCGTGGTCGCCCAGGCGAAACCGGACCAGGACGGTGCCGGCATCCCAGGGCTCCGGTGGCTGCCCCGCGAAGTTGACCTTGATCCCGTGCGGATGGGGGCCGCGCGGACCGCTCTCGGGCTCGAACAACCCCTCCTCACCTGGCTTGAGCATCTCGGCCCAGTCGCGCGGGTAGAGGGCGACGCCGACGTCACGGCTCTCGGCCCAGGCCCAGGCGCGCATGTCGAACGAGCTCTCGAACTGTTTGACGCGCGAGACAGAGTCGAACCCCGCCAGCTTGATCCCCTTCGGAAACGTCAGCGACTCGGGCTCGGCGGCCGCGCCGCCGGCCTTACCCGCAGCGCCCGCGCCCTGCCGTTCGAGCGCCATCCGGCAGATGGGACAATCTCCCGGCGCCGCCGCGGTCACCGTGGGGTGCATCGGGCAGACGTAAACGACGTCGCTCGCGACGGGCCTGGGCACGCTCTTCCGCGTCAGCGCGAACCCGGTCACGACCGCGGCGGCGGCGATCGCCACCAGCAGGGCGCGGGCAACAACAACCATCGAAAACGAAGAAACGAAACGTGAGCGCATTGGGCTCCTCCATGAAGGGGATGCGCGTGGGGGCGTCGAGAACAACGCGGGACCCGGCGGAGCCCCCCCCGCCGGGTCCCGTTGACCACCTATGTGGTCACGAGGTGACTGGTTGACATTGGGCTAGAACAGCAGCTGCCAGACCGCCGGCGCGACGTCCGGACGGTTCGCGTTCGTCGCCTGATTCATCTGCAGCGCCTGGTAGACGTGGCCGTTGAACATGACCCGGTCTCCCACCTGGTAGATGATCTGAACGGCCCAATCGCCGTTCATGTTGTTGATGCGCTCCCACAGATCCGGGCGCGTGTCCGGCGTCTGGCCGGCGACCGACGTGTGGGCGACGCGGGCGGAGTAGTCGACCCCATTGAAGTCGACCAGACCCCGAGCGACGCCCGGATTGCCACGGAAGCCCACCGGGTAGCTGACGCCCGCCGCCCAGATCGGGATGACGGTCATCGGCCGCATCATCTCGTTGTCCTCGTGCTCGACCAGGTGGCAGTGCCACACGAACCCGATGCCGAACGTCGGGTCGAACGGGAACCGGTTCTGGCCCGGCGTCCCGACGCCGGTCGCGTCCTGCTGTGGGCTCCACCGGATACGGATGGTGGTGACCTCGCCGGCCGGCGTGCGCACCGTGTCCTTCCAGCCGCTCTCCTCGGGCGCGGCCGCGAGCACCGGGCCCATGAGGTACGGGGTTGGATCCAGGCGGATCGTCGGGTGCGTGAACGGCGGGTTGCCGTTCGCCCGCTTCCAGTCCGCGAGGTAGGTCGCGGCGTCGAACGCCTGGCGGTGGTCCACCTGGAACTCGATCAGGTGGACGTGCTTGTTGTGCGTGAGTGGCGTCGTGTTGATGAACTGCCAGTCCTCCGTCGCGCCGATCGTCGGCAGCTCGGTCTGCAGCGTGTGGAAGAGCTGGCCGTCCAGCTCCGCCTGCAGGAGGCGGCCCGCGTCGTCGCTCTGGACGTTCTGGATGAGGCGCCGCGGCGGCCGATTGGGCGTCAGCGTCGCGATCGTGTTCAGCGTGCCCGGGAGCGCGCGCGGCGGGACCGTCGGACCGGCCACGACCGAGAACTGCATGACGGTGCCATCGGTGTTGGGATCCGCGGGCGCGCCGATCGGCGGCTGCCGCTGCTCGACGTTCTGCAGGACGATCTTCGTGCCCACCGGGACGTTGGAAAAGTCGACGATCGCGTCGACGCGCTCCGTGACGCCGATGTTGAACGCCGTGACGTCCTGAGAGGTGCGCAGGTAACCGCCGTCGTCGCCGATGATCCTGAACGGCATGCCGTTGGAGAACTGCATCCGGAAGAAGCGCTGGTTGGACGAGTTCAGGAACCGCAGCCGGTACGCGTGCCGCTGGACGTTGAAGTTCGGCCAGACCTTGCCGTTCACGGTGATGGTGTCGCCGTCGAACATCAGCAGCCAGTACGGGTTGACGTCCGGGTTGGCGCCGACCGTCTCACCCGGCTTCGCCTCCGTGGCGAGCGGGTAGAAGATCTCGCCGTCGGTGCGGAACGAGCGCGAGATGACGATCAGCGGGACCTCGAACTCGCGGCTCGGCAGCGGCGTCGACGTGACGACACGCGGGCCGCGGATGTTGTCGAGCCGGTAGGTGCCGGTGCCGACGCCCTGCAGTCTCACGGTCAGGCGGAAGTCCTGGCACGAGCTGCCGATCTGGCTCGAGGGCACCTGATCGAAGGTCAGCGTGTTGAATGCGTTCTGCGTCTTGCCGGCCAGGCTGACGTTGCCGATCGAGAAGCGGGTCAGCCCCTTGCTCGGGCAGTCGACGAACATGAAGGCATTGCCGACCGCGCCGCCCGTCGGGATGAAGACGTCGATCGTGATGGCCGACGGCAACGTCGCCGTCAGGATGAACGGATCGCTCCGGAGCTCGGTGGTGCCCGGATTCGTTATCGACACCGAGAACGAGCCCTGGGTGCGCGTCGTGCTGTTGTTCGGCGCGACGCCCGACCTCAGCTTCCACTGGTAGACGTCCTCCATCCCGAGGATGTCGGAGTCGCCGAGGACGTCGAGCGCGTTGTTCGGGTCACGCAGCATCGAGAAACCCGACAGGCCCATGCCCACGTCCAGGCGGGTCGCGCCGAACACGTGGTCGTGGTACCAGAACGCCGCCGACTGGTTGCTGCTCGGCTGCGTGTAGTCGTTCGACACGAACTCCGGGCCGTGGATGCCGTTCGCGGTGAACCAGGTATCGGGCGTGCCGTCGAACGCCGGGAGCACCTCGATGCCGTGCGTGTGCGTCGTGTGCGCGATCGGCGATTGCGCCTGCGGGTACCCAGGCGGGAACGGCGCGAACGGCGGCGACGGCTTGGGGAAGTTGTTGGGGTTCGCCCAGTCCAGCGTCGGATCGACCGCGAGCGGGTGCGATCCCGTCAGCATGTTGCGGTAGTGAATGAGGGCCGGGATACCCTTGGTCTGCTCGAACTTCGGGCCCGGCGACGTGAGCCGGAACGCCACCTGGCCGGTCCCGTCAACTGACGGATTGCCGCTCGGGTCGGTCAGGACGTTGCCGCCGTATCCGAACAGCGTCGTCTGCGGAAAGCCCGACGGCAACTGCTGGCCCAGGAATTGTTGGATCTGGACCGTGTACTCGTTCTGGCCGGCGCCGTTCCTGGTCGGGACAAACGGGAAGAACCTCGGCAGCGTCGTCTGGAACTTCGGGATGGTCGCCGGATCTATCTCCGGCGCTGTCGATGGCGTCGCCAGGTCCTGGCTCGCGACCGCGTCGTCCGCCGCGTTGTCGCACGCCGCGCCCCCCAGGAGCGCGAGGGTCATTGTCACGCCCATGATTCGTGGTGTCTTGAAGCCGCCGATTTGTCGCATTACCGCGCTCCTTCCTTCCGCTGTTCCCTGGACTGCACTCAATATGGAGTGGACCAGACTCATCTGGCCGTATGTAGGAAGAGTCGGCGCGACAGACTTTGTGACAGCATTCATCGTTTATATGTGCTTGTAACTCGTTCGTAATCGCGGAGTAACACCTGTTCGGAGCTGCTTTGCGCTGATTGCGCAAACCGACCGATTCAGTGTTGTTTTGGGCAAACACGGGCGCGCGCGGCTGCGCGACGCAGAACCGGGTGTCAGCTCACAGATCAGATCAGTTGCAATCGCTCGGCGGATCGTCGATGTCGGCCTGAAGCATCGCGCGCGCGCGATGCAACCGTTGCCTGACCGCATCTTCGCCGACGCCGAGCACCGCGGCCGTCTCGGTCGTATCGAGCCCCTCGATCGTTCGCAGCATCACCACCTGCCGGTAGTCGTGCGGCAGCCGATCGACGGCCGCCTCGACGATCGCCATCGTCTCGGAGCTCGACACCTCTTGCTCCGGCGTGCGCGCGGCTTCGGGCGACAGATCCAGCAGCGGCTGGAGATCGCCGAAGTCGGGCAGATCATCGAGCTGCACCACCCGCATCCGCTGCCGCAGGCGCGCCAGCGCGGCATTCGTTGCGATCTTGAGCAACCAATTCCCGAACTGCGCGCGTCCCTCGAATTGATCGAGGTTGCGCAACGCCGCGAGGTAAGTGTCCTGCATCGTATCTTCGACGTCCGAATTCGTCTTCAAGACAGAGCGAATCACGCGATAGAGCCGCTGGTTGTAGCGGCGCATGAGCGTCTCGCAGGCGTTCATGTCGCCCATGCGAGCCCGCTCGACGAGGCTCTCCTCTCCGAGATCGCTGTCGTCAGCCGATCCCGGGCCATTGCTCCCCGGCTTGTCCATCCGCGCAGCGGCAGAATGGGCCACGCTTCTCCGCAACGCCAGCGTAAGGCCTTCGATTACGGGCAATTCCGTACACATTTCTGGGGATGGTTGATCCTGACGCGCCTTGGAAACTTCGTTAGCGCCTATACTGCCGACGCCGTGAACGTGACGCCGAATTTCGTTTTTTTCGCCGGGGCGCTCGCGGCGCTGACGACCGTAACCGGGTGCGATCGCGAGCGGATCCTGGCGTTTGCGACAACGACCGGGACCCCGAACGACGCCGGCGGGGACGTGCGCGACGCGGCCGCAACGCCGAACGACGCAGGACAAGGGTTCGGAACGCCAACGATGGTGCCCGGCCTCCGCAACGATACCGATGAAGCGCAAGATCCATCGCTGACGTTCGAGGGGCTCGAGCTGTATTTCAGCTCTCCCCGGGGAGCGACGAGCGACATCTGGGTCAGCCGCAGGACGGTCGCGACCGATCCCTGGGGACCGAGCACGCTGGTGGCCGAGCTGTCGAGCCCGCAGGCCGACGGGGATCCGAGCGTGTCCGTCGACGGGCTCATCATGTACTTCACGAGCGACCGCGGCGGCGACGGCCGGCGGGTCTACTCCTCCCGCCGGCGGACCCGCGACACGCCCTGGGAGACGCCGGCGCGCGTGGATCTAGGAACATCGATCAATGACGAGTCGCCGGGGTTGGATCGCGGCCAGCTCACGCTGGTGTTCGGCTCACAGCGCGGCACGTCGGCGGTCCCGCACCTTTTCACGGCGACGCGCCCCGATGCCTCCGCGGCCTGGCAGAACGTCACGGAGGTGACCGCCGTGAACTCGGCCTGGCAAGACACCGATCCCGCGCTCTTCGCCGAAGGCCGTGGGCTGGCGTTCGCGTCTCGACGGCTCACGCAAGGGGGCGCCTCGGACCTGTTCGAGGCGTCGCGGGCCGACACGGGCACGCCGTTCGCGTCGTCGCTGGCAGCGATCACGAGCCTCAACACGAATTTCAGCGAAGAGGATCCCTGGCTGTCCGAGGACGGCCGCCACATCCTGTTCACGTCGAACCGGGACGGACGCTACCGGATCTACGAAGCGTTCCGCTGAACGCTCAGAAAACGACGCCGACCAGCAGGGTCAGCGCAGGCCGGATCCGGCGCGGCACGAACACGGCTTGTGTCCCGGTGTCGGCCCGCACCGTGTAGCGTTCGTCGAGGGGGTGGACGTCCGCGCCGGCCGCCAGGGCAATCGAGATCCGGTCGACGAGCCATTCGATCTCGGCGAACGCTTGCAGCGAGGGAGCTCGAGCCCAGGACGCCGGCGCCGGCAGCAGTTCCGGCGTCGTGACGGCCGGCTCGACGCGCGTCATGTCGAAGCCGACGCCCATGCCGGCGTCGAGAGACAGGGGTCCATGGCCGACGAGCCTCGCCGCAGCCGATGCGCCGACGCCTCCGGTCGAGAGTCGGGCCTGCACGCCGTCGCCCGCGATCGACAGCGGCGCCGCCACCCGAGCCGTGCCGCCGATCCGGAAACGGGCGAAGCGTGCGGCGACCACGACCCTGGCGGCGTTCTGGTATTCGCCCGATCCCATCGCGACGCCTTCGAAGCCGGCCGCCAGCTGCAACTGACTCCGCGCGGGCGTCGGCTCAGGGACCGGCGGCGGCACCGGCGCTTCGATGACGGGCGCAGGAGGAGCGACGCTGCGTTGGAACTCCTCGCGGGAGACGCCGATGTCGCGTCCCTCCAGGATCGCGTCGATGGATTGCTCGATGACGAACTGCACGCCCGCGCGCGCGACGGCGTCGATGCCGTGAGCGACCGCCATCCGTCGCACGTAGACGCGATCGCGCCGCGGATCGATCAGGAACAACGTCGCCTGACCGGAGACGGTGAAGTCGAGCAGCACCCGCGCCATGATCGGCGTCGCCCCGGTGGGCGGCGCGATCGCCGCCGCCACATCCTGGGCGGTCACCGCGGACTTGCGCGTCGACGTGACGTCGAGGCGCTTCGCGGCGAGCATGTCGCGGATCGGCGGCTCGAGAAGCTGCATCTCGGCTGGCGTCGCGCCGACGACCAGCTCCACTTGCCGGCCGGCAGGCGGCGCTGCGGGCTGCACGCCGTGGGAAAACCGCGCGCCGGCGAGCAGGACAAGGGTGCCGCAGAGAAGTGACGCCGCCCGGCTCACCGGCGTTCGAGTTGGTCGAGGCGGGCGCGCGCCCGTCCGGCGTAAACCGATCCCGGGTAACGGGTGAGGAGGGTCTTCCAGGCCGCGACGGCGTCGGCGGTGCGGTGCAATTCCTCGAGCGCGGTGGCGCGGCCCGCGAGCGCTTCCTCGCCGACCTCGCCGCCGGCCTGGAGGTGCCGAGCGAACTGCGCCAGCGCGTCGTCCGGACGCCGCTGCTTGAGAAGGAGCTGACCGGCGAACGCAAAGGACAGGCGGGCCTCCGGCGTGTCCGGAAAGACGGCCTGCAAATGGCGGTACGTGGCGATCGCCGCGTCGGCACGTCCCTCCCGGCGCAGCTTCTCACCCTCCTCGAACAGCGCCGCCGCCGTGATCGCCGGCTGGACAGGGCGATGCGCGGGCGTCTTCGCGGCCGGCCGCGCGGGCGGCGCGGGCGCTTCCACCGGCGCGGGCGCCTCTGCGGGCGCGACCTCGACTTTGCGGGCGGATGCGCGCGGCGGCGGCGTTTCGACCGCCGGCCGCGGGGCCTGAGTCTGCGGGCGCGGCGCGACCCTGCGCGCGATCACCGCGGCGGCCACGGTGGCGCCGCACGCGAGGAATGCCGCCGCGGCCGCCCAGCGGACCCACGACGGCCGCGGACGCCTGCGCGGCACGAGCGCTGGCTCCTGCTGCATCCGGCGCATCGCCGCCTCGAATGCGCGCTCGTCGAGGACCTGATCTCGTGCCTGCGGCGCGAGCTCGCGCTCGAAACGCGGCGCCAGTGAGACCTGCGCGGCGCAAACGGGGCAGCCGGCGAGGTGCCGATCCAGCGTCGCCTGCGCCTGCGGATCCAGCACGCCGCGCAACGCGCGATCGATCAGGCCTTCGGGATGTTCCTCGGCCGTCATCGCCTCGGCTCCGGTTTCCTTTCCGGTTCCCACGCATGCCAGGTGAGCAGCTGGCGCAGCGCCTTCTTCCCGAGGCGCAGGCGCGTCTTCACCGTGTTGACGGAGACGTCGGTCGCGACGGCGATCTCCTCGACCGAAAAGCCCAGCACCACCCGCATGATCAGGGTCTCCGCCTGGATCGGGCGCACGCGCCGCATCAGATCCCGCATGACCTCGGTCCGTTCGATCTCGCCGGCGCTCGCATCCGCCAACGGTGATTCATCGTGCAGATCCTCGAGCAACTGTAGGTGGCGGACGCGCGCCACGCTCCGCCGCCGCGACGCCAGCGCTCGATTGATGGCAATCCTGGTGACGTAACCAAGCAGGTTGCCCTGGAAGCGATAGCCGGCCAACGCGCGTGTCGCGTCGATGAAACAGTCCTGGATCGTGTCTTCCAGCTCCGTGTGCCGGGCACCCATGACGCCGCGGCAGGCGCGCCGGATCGCCGGCGCAATCGCGAGCACGAACCTTCGAACCGCCTCCGGGTCTTGCCCCAGCGCCTCGCGCGCCAGGGCGTCCAGAGTCGCCGGATCCGCTTTCGACGCCGCATCGGCGCCGCCGTTTGCGCGGACCATCGCGGCAAGGATGGGGCGGCGCGCGCGCCGCTGTCAACGGTCCCGGCGCGGCCGACGCAGCGCTCCTCGATTCCGCCAAAAAAAGATCTCGCCGTAGACCCGAAATGACCCGCGCCGATCTCATTTAGGGCGTGAACGCTCGGCTTGGCTTGCTGGCCGCCCTCGCTTGCGCCGGATGCGCGGGCGTTTCCAGCAAGAGCACCACCGGAAGCGGGGGCCAGGGCGGCGGGCCGCCCGTGATCGATGCGGCGACGGACAGCCCGCGCGACGTCGGGACGCCCGATCTCGGAGGCGGCGGCACGCCCGACACGTCGTGCGACGGACCGCCGGGATCCTGCAAACCGAACCCGTGCGGCAACGGCATGCTCAACCCGCCCGCCGAGACGTGCGACGACGGCAACCGCGCGGGCGGCGACGGTTGCTCGCCCGACTGCAAGACCGAGACGGACTGGATCTGCCCGACGCCCGGCGCCGCGTGCATCTACACCGTGGCGTGCGGCGATGGACTGATCGCGGGCGCCGAGACCTGCGATGACCACAACACCACCGCGGGCGACGGCTGCGGCGCGACCTGCCAGCTCGAGCCCGGGTGGACCTGTCCCCAGCAGGGCGCGCGCTGCGTTCCTCGCTGCGGCGACGGAACGAAGCTGGGCTTCGAGCAATGCGACGACGGCAACACGTCGGCCGGCGACGGCTGCAGCGAGGCGTGCCGCCTGGAACCGGGCTTCGCTTGCACGACGCCGGGCCAGGCCTGCCACCGCACGACCTGCGGCGACGGCGTGAAGGAAGGCAGCGAGGCGTGCGACGACGGAAACACCTACGGCGGCGACGGGTGCGGCGCCGATTGCCGCGCCGAGCCCGTCTGCACGGGAACGAACGGCTGCACCTCGCCGTGCGGCGACGGCCTGAAGCTGCCGACGGAAGCGTGTGACGACGGGAACGTCGTCTCGGGAGACGGCTGTTCCGCCACGTGCACGCTGGAACCCAACTGGGACTGCCACGACGCCAGCGACGCCGACGGCGGCAACCTGGTCGTCCCGGTCATCTATCGTGACTTCCTGAGCCGCGACGCCCCGAACGGCCATCCGAACTTCGGCGCGGACGTCTCCGGCACGATCGTCACCGGCATGGTCCAGACGACGCTGGCGGCGGACCGCAAACCGGTGATGGCCGCGTCGCCGCCCGCGAACGGGTCACTGACCACCGCGGCCGACTTCGCCGAGTGGTACCACGATTCCCCGCGCAACAAGGCCGTGCGCGACACGATGACGCTGACGCGCACGGCGACCGGCACGTTCGTCTACGACCACTCGGAGAAGTGGAGCGACACGCCGCCGGCCGGATGGATCACCCCGCCCTTCTTCCCGCTGGACGATCGGGGATGGGCCGAACCGCCCAACGGCCCGGAGATCAGCCGCCTCGCCGACTGCGACAGCGACCACGTGAAGCACAACTACAGCTTCACCAGCGAGGTGCGCTACTGGTTCGAATATGCGGGCGGCGAGACGCTGGACTTCATCGGCGACGACGACGTCTGGGTGTTCGTCAACGGGCGGTTGGCGGTCGATCTGGGCGGCATTCACGGCGCGTCGGCGGGCAGCGTCACCCTGGACGCGGCGGGCGCAACGCGGTTCGGGCTGACGGTCGGGCGCATCTACGAAATCGCCGTGTTCCAGGCGGAGCGCCGGCTGTGCGGCTCG
>Ga0207662_10001694_pt1 | contig 10793 bp, 22 predicted proteins | sample KBSS33LmetaG_FD_184338 | JGI IMG/M metagenome (GOLD analysis project Ga0207662, IMG submission 184338) | Switchgrass rhizosphere microbial communities from Kellogg Biological Station, Michigan, USA - KBS S3-3L metaG (SPAdes) (version 2) | ecosystem: Host-associated > Plants > Roots >... | reverse complement strand
AATTATCAAACAACCGATAGCGACTAGGACTATAGCCCAGATTAGGGTTTCTTTCATTTCTTGTTCTTTCCTCTTGTGAATATCTTGGTAATGTCATTCAGAGTCATAAGTCCCTCATAGACTTCTTGTCTTAAAGTCATTTTAGAACCTTTATCCTCTTTGAACTAATATACTTCATGGCTGGTAGGGCTTTGAAATTGTTTTTCTTGGTTGAGTCGCCTACAGTCTTGAAGTAAAAGATTAAGCCGTCTTTAACCTTCTTGTGGATAACCTGAAGGATTGCGGGTTTGTCTGCTCCCTTGTAGTCTACTAGAAAGGTTACTCCATTTAGTACCATTCCTAGCATATCCTTTATACCTATTCTGCTCTCCTGATTGTTGGATTTAGCAACAACTCCCCAGAGTGATCCGTCGTCCTCTACTACTCTTTTTGTGATTAAATACGGTCTGTGAACGGTTTCTTGAGTCACATTGTAACTTTTATGGTAGTGACAGATAAGTTTTACTAGAAGGAAGGGGTTTTCTTTCTACTGCTACCAGTCCAAACCATTTATCCACGTCTGAGCGTTGTTGTATCCATTCTTTGATTAGTAGTTCTTTGGCTACCTTCATATCGTCCTCTGTTATCATATCGGTGTTGTTTGCTACCGGTAAGCGTATGATTACTTTGATATGTCTAAAGTCTTTGAATACTTTTTCTCTCATTTAATAGCCTTTTATTTCCTCTTCCAATATTTGCCTTGAAACACTCCAGGTTGTACCACATCTAAGACAACAGTATCTTTGTTTTGCACCAGATGGATTAACTCCTGCTTTATAGTATTTTTCACTGGTACAATCTGGACATTTAGAATTCATAACTTATTTGCAGTTGGGAATCTAGCCTCGAACTTGGCTCCACTTTCGTATCTTTCTTGTCCACAGTTGCCGCATTTGTATTTGTATATACCGTTGAAATAGTCATAGGACTTTATGATTATGGCTTTACAGTTTTTGCATTTAGTACCGCCTTTCATGTTGGAAGGGAGTTTTGCTTTTCTCATGTCATTACCTCTTTCAATAATTGTTTAAGTTTCATCAGTTTCTTGTATTCTTGTGAAGCGTAGACTATGCAATCTTTATGAGCATAAGCAAAGTTATCTCTATCATTCTGGTCTACTATCTTGATGAGTTTATACCTTCTAGGGTCGCGAAAGTCCTTATCTCCTTTGCCGCAGAAATCACAATAAATAAGAGAGTCTGTGGATAACTTGGTTTTTCTCATTTCTTTCTAAGATTGCCTATGTTTATTGCATTGTTACGAATGATATTAGCCTGTTTTAGAATCTTGGTTCTTTCCTCTGGTGTACAATCAGAGAGATAACTAAACCATTTTATAGGTTCTGAAAGAATTGTTGGTATTGCTTTGAAGTCTGGATCTGCTGCCCAATTATCTAATCTGAAACATTCGTTACCTTCTGCATGAGCCTTGACATATTCACTCACAGCAAGACGAATTATATCGCTTATTCCTTTATGTTCTCTCCAGCGAATTTGTTCTAACGCTGCTAGTTCTTCAGCCTCTAGATATGCGGTGATTGTTCTCCGCTCCTTGAATTCTTGTTTTCTTCCCATTTTAATAGATAAATAGATAAGTAAAGTATTTATTTATTTATATGTTTCTTATGAAATCGTGGAAAAAAGGATTTGTGTTCACTGTGGTTCGGATAAAACATACTCGGTTATTAGAGGAAACGGTGCTATACATTATCAATGGTATAATATTGATGGGTGGTTTTGTTCTAAATGTTATTCCAGATTATTTAACAGTCCGAAATGGCGTCCAATAAATAACAAAAAGCGGATACACTTCAAAGGAAAAACAGTATTTCTAAAGGAAAATCCGAGGAAGGGAGTTTGTACTTGGTGTGGTAAAAAGAAAGGAGAACCTTTTATCAATAATCGAAATAAATTACGTTATGTCAAAACCACGATACATCATATCGAGTATCATGATGATGATCCGTTGAAAGATACCATTGAATTATGCTCTAGTTGTCATGCTAAGGAAGGTGTTAGATTAGGACAATTGACAGGTATAATCCGTAGATCAAATTTCTAAATCCTCAGACTTTGGTTTTTCCTGATAATAATGTCTACCATCGCTTTTGATGTAGAGTTTTCCCTGCTTTTTTCCTTCGGAACTAACGCATCCGACTTTGTATCCAGCCCAAAGGCCGTTAGGTTGGTAGTCTTCGGTTACGGAATATATGCCGTACTGTTTAGTTTTAGAGTTAGGTTGCTTTTTCATTGTATATACTGCTCTAGTCGTTGCTGCTGGATATAAGGAGTTAATCTCTTTTTGGCTAGGGCCACGTAGTCGGGGTTGATTTCTATGCCTATCCAGTTTCGTAGGAGTTTATGCGCTGCCAGTAGGGTTGTACCACTTCCAGAGAAGGGATCTAAAACTGTTCCTGCTTTGAAACCAGCATTACAATCGCATTTTTTTATCTGTGGGTTTGTTCTTGTTATCTCTGGTCTTCCTCTAAATGATTTAGTGGCACCGCCTACTATCTGCTCCTTTATTTCTGACTCATAATATTTTGATTCGTTGCCAGGCCTTGTGAATACTCTATCAATATCGTATTCGGTAGTTACGGCCTTGTTACATTTTAGACAAATTTGTTCAGGACAGCCGGCTATGATTGGTGTTCTTATCAACTCTTCTGGAAATACTGCAAAATGAGCGTCTGGATAGGGTTGGGTTGTGATCTGCCATACTGCTCGTTTGATTCTTCCTTCCTTTCCTTCTTGGGTGAACTTGTTGCCGCTGTAAGTAGCATTACCGTAGCCCTCGGCCTTACTACCACCAAAACCAATATCGTTTTTACGCCATCCTGATTCTTTAGGAGAAAAGGGTTCGTACTGAGTTTTAAAATAATACCTCTGACTTTTTACAAAAAAGAAAATATGTTCATAGTCTACCGTAAAGCGGTCGGTTGCTGAGGATGGCATACAGTTTGGCTTATGCCATATGATATCATTACGGAGTATCCAACCTCTGTCTATCATTCCTATTGCGAAGCGTTCTGGTATCATACAAAGGGATTTTGCCGTTACGTCAAGCCGTTTTTTATGCATAGGTGCGAGTTGAATGTTGTCGTAGTCTTTCCTTAAACTATCAGCCGCTGCGTGTGTTATGTTTCCACGAGTACCGTTATGAGGCATATAAGTATCTCCTAACACTACCCAACAAGTTCCTTCTTTCTTTAGTACTCTCTTGATCTGGTCAAATACTGCTAGGAGTTTATTGATATATTCTTGGAAAGTGGTTTCTAGTCCTAATTGTCCTTCTGTCTTGTAGTCCCTTAAAGCCCAATAAGGCGGAGAGGTAACAACACAATCAATCGATTCATCATTAAAGTCCTTGAGGACAGTAGCCGCATCACCTAGTAGTATAACCATTAACTACAGTAGGAAGTGACATTCCTTAAGTACTCTAGCGTCCAGTTGCTGCTATAGACAACGGTATTACAATCAACCTTAGGACTGGAAGAATAGGAGTAGGCGATAGCAAACCAGAAGGCAAAAACCATAAGCCCGAGGCCGAGGAGGATAAAGATTGTTTCTTTAGACATTTTGTACACAGGAAAGACAGAAGCCATCGTTAAGCCGTACACAATCGACTATCTTTCCACAGGACTTGCATTCAATTTTCATTCTTCAAGTCCGATAGTATTTCTTTGGCATATTCTTGATAATCTATTCCACATTCGTAGCAATAATTATTCTCTACCTCTAGCGAGTTTATTTTCTCATCAATCTTTGAAATTGGTATTGCTGGTATTGTTTTCTTTCTAAGTTTTTCCAAAACCTCAGTACCGTAATGGACTCTCCTAACAATAACTGCATCTGTTCCATCAAAAGAATCTTTTAACTCTTTAATCAACAAGTCAATTTCGGATATAGGTATCATTTTCATTTCTTAGTCCTCGCTAACTCTTTTGCATGTGATTCTCTACACTCAGGACATAATAATAATCTCTCACCGTGATATGTCACAGTCTTTAGCCATGTAGGTTCGGAATCATTATGACATCTTGCACACATCTTCGTCTTTGTCATTTTCATTTTTCTTCCAAGAGTTTATTTCTTGCCAACTGGTCTTTTCCCATCTCTCTTAATCCTTCTCTTGCTAATTTGTCTATTTTTAAAATCGTATTGATACGGTGTATTTCTAAATCTATTTCGTGGTTTCTTTTCCAGTTATCTTCGAATTCTTTATCTAAAGCGTCACGTCTATCTATTAGGTCTTGCTTGCTAAAGCCTTCGTAGTCTGTCAAAAAAAAAGAAGGGGTTAACGCCTTCTAGACTGGGCTAGAGCGTCGATGTTGCCGCCGGCTATCACGAATGATATGACTAAGCCTATCCCGAAGACTACGAGTTCCGCTGTGTGGTTTCTTATCCATTCTTTGAACATTATTTTGTTTATCAAACTGTTACTCTTTGCGAACTATTGTGAGAGAAATGTATTTTTTTGAGAAAGTAGCCTAACTCTTTGTAATAGTTACAGTTATCTAGGATAGGATCGCCGTAGAACTTTTTGATATACTTCGTTGGAGGGTTGGAACGCATACACCTATGGAGTACTGGCGCTTTCTGTTGTGGTAGAAACGGCTCGTTTAGTGGTGTCATTCTTCCCGTTTGACTATGAACAACTTGAGGATTCCAGTAGATTGTTTTTGTTGGACAGTTGGCGTTGTTGCAAATGGATTGAGTGTTACGGTTATCGTTGTCTGGTAACACGCGATAACTCATTGAGTCAAAAGACAGGACGAGCCACGAGGTAGATATTGTCTACAACCACAACCTTTTTCTTCAAAGCAGGGGACTGGTTTACCGTATTCGTCTGTGTGAAAAAAGCGGTGGTGATTACAACCGGCGCACTGGGTCACGCTTCTTTGTTCCTGATAAGCCTTATCGCTCTGGCTACTGTATGATGCATCCGTTTCTTATACCGTAGCCTACAGTGACAATCAGGACAGAAAACCATTATAGGCTTCTTTTCCCCACAGCGGGTACACCAGCGTTCTCTATCGTAATGCACGAACGCCATTAGATGAATTTATCCAAAGTCGAATAGGGTTTCTTTCTGTGTTTGGAAAGCGTCTTTCTTATAGAATGTAACTATCCTAGCATGATGAAACATTCTTGTTACTATGGTAAGGACTCCTAGATAACGACAGCCTTTAGGGTTTCTGTATTGGATTAGGTGATAGAGAGCGATTATTCCGTTGGGTTTACACACCCTGACCATTTCCTTCATGTATTTTGTTGGCTTTAGGTTAGGAGTTTTGTATAGTCGTTTAGCGTAATCGTCATTGTAAGGTGGGTCTGCTAGGACTCCGTTGAATGAGTTATCTCTAAACGGTAGGTGATGACAATCGGCTACAAGATGAGGCTTATTCTCTCGCTTGATGTCTACCTTAAACCCTGTCTTTGCTGAGCCACTAAAGAGGTGTAAATAGTCGGAGAACCCTACCAACTTCTTGAATTTATCCTCGAAGTAAAGCGGATACGAACCACGATAAACCGATGATGGTCTTGGGAGATGCCAACATTTAGGCTTAAACTTTTGCATCAGATTAATGAAATTCCTGCTCTGGTAAGTTTCTGGTTTAAAGCGTTCTTTGCTCTTCCTTCCTCACTTTTTGATAGGCTGCTATGTGATATCCTTCTAATCCTGTAATTACAGGTAGGACAGCGTATGATGTCATAACCTACTTCAGATAACTTGTGCCGGAACTGGCATTTTTTACAATAAGCATGAGTTTTGTAGGAGCGTGGTGTTGGTCTAAAAGTCATTTCTTTTCTTTTTTCTTCTTTCCGAACTGTTGGTTTTCCGTTAGCGGTGTCTCGTTGAATATTTGTTCTGCTTCCTCTAGCGTCCTTGATGGTTTTAAGGTAATATAGAATCTTATACCGGCCTGACAGACAGCGCAGGTTAGGAGGTAATCCCCTGTTGAGGCTCTGGTTGTGTTGTTTACTGTCCTAGTACCACAACAACAACAAAAGAACTCGGTCATTTCTTCGAGCAGATAGGACAGAAAGCAATGTTGCAATAGTGGACTAGGATCTCGTGGTGTAACTCCTCGGCTTTGGTTTTGAACTGTTTAGAGCATAGGTCACAACGGTAACGAATACCTCTAGCAACTATAACAGGACTCATATTCTTTTTAATCTGTCTTTACCAAGTCTACGACTGTGCCATCTGACTCTCCTACCGCAATTAAAACAGAATTTAACTTTGGGTGTCTTACTTGCACAATTCGCACAGTAATTGAATTTTTGGTAATCGATGTGACCTGCTCTATCCCTTTCAGGTGAGATATTTCGTTCATAAAATCCTCCCAATTTGTTCTCCAATATTTTGTCATTTAGGAACCCAAACGGCATGAGCCAAGACAGCAGTAACAACTCCCATCGTCAGGAGTCCTGCTATCCACATTCCTTTTTCACTCATATTCGTTTATGGTCTCGTTGTCCCATATTGGTTTGGGGTCTGCTGCGGATCTTGTTATGACATTCCGAACAGCGTAGGGTTCCTTTTTCATACTTTATACGACAGAGGAGACAATAGTTAAAGTGGGAATAATCCCAACTACGTTGATGGCTTTGATATTCCATGTTTCTTTTTGAGTTCTTCTAGTTTCTTTTGAGCATCTCTAATAGTAATCTCACAACAAGCGCCGCCGTTGACATAACCTTTAAGCCATTCCTCGAACTCTTGTAGAAGGGTAGTCACTTTTTAGAAAGATAATATCGTCGGTTGTATTCCTTCCGTTTGTCTTTGTTCTTTGATTCCCATTCCTTATGCTGTATTCTTATTTTTTCTTTGTTCCTCTGTCGGTAGCGTTTGTCGGCTGCTTTCTTTATATCGGAGAGTCTTTTGGTTGATCGCCTTAGTTTCCTACTGCAACACTGACATAAACCCCAAGACCGAGAACGAATCCAGATAGAACAGGTAGAGCAAAAACGGTACCACCGACGTATAGCCCAAGAGATTTTTCCACTGATTTGTTTTAACACTTTGAACTTTTCTTTAAACTCTAGATTAACGCATTTACCCATACACGACAAGACCATTTGATTAACTGTTATTTTGTTAGGGAACTAAAGTACATGCTTTATCTTCCAACTGAGTTTACATAAACAAGGACTACATAATTCCATACCATATTTAACAGAATAGTTAGTTCTGGTTATTTTTTTCGTTTTCTTATACCAACAGGAATAGGTATCACCAACTTTCTTACCGCATGTCTGACATCTGCCAATCAGTGGACGATTTATTCTATAGATTCTTTTTTCTCTGCACTTAGCACAAATCCAACCACCTTCCGCCTTAGTCCAATATTCAACCCCATTTTTATTGACGTTTGTTTTATTTCTGCATAATTGACAAAATCTGTCACTCTTATCACTTATGGGTCGTTTATGAATCATTAGGTGTTCTCTTTGAGTTACCAACTGCAAGTTATCTATTCTATTGTCCTGTTTGTTTTCGTTTTTATGATGGATTTGTTCTTGTCTCTTGAGGTAGCGTCCTAAATGTTGTTCCATAACAAATCGATGTTCATAAATACACCCATTAGAATCAGCAAAAGGATGTTTAGGTTTATACAATCGAATGTAACCTCGACTATCTATCATTTATTGTAAGCAAATATTGTTACAACTCAAGGACATTTTTTTATTTTGTTTTGTTTTGGGAACTAAACGTTTCCTGTGGTATCTTATGGTTTACTAGCCATTGATACGCCGCTTCCAGCAATTCCTCTTTTAACCACTTCCTAGTCTTGTCCTCCATCATCACCGACAGTATAGCCTTTCTCCAATTCTGTACCGAATAAGTCAAAATAGATTCTTCCTAAGATACTCGTAACACTCTGGCAGCATAACACCTTTTGAATCTACAATCCATTCCTTCATCAAGACTCTGAATTTATACCCTTTGGGTACGAGATAGGTTTCTGCGTAGTCGGTTCTTATCCCGTCGTTTATCTTCTGGCTTTTTTTACTATGTTTTGAAGTATCGTCTATCTCGATAAGAATATGGTCGGCAGTTAAGATATCAAAGGAGTGATCTGTGTTTGGTCTGCTTGGAATACCTAGGTGATGTTTCTTTATGAACTCGGGAGGATATTCGAAAGCGTTCCAGTTGGCTACCGTTTTTCCTTTTAGTTTTAAGGCGAATTCAACTATAGCCCTTGCCTGCTCATGTGTTTGGTCTATCTTTTTATTCAAACTTTGCTAACGTCTGCGAAATCCACATCGCTTAACAACTTGTCCATCTCTGATATCAACCTAAACTTTAGGTGTTCGCGAAAATAACCACAAAAATATGAGGCTTCCGAGTCTATGGAACAAGTATGTGAATCTGTCCTATAACCCTTACATAAATGACTAAACCGGCATTTTGGCAAATAGTTTTCTCCTGATATGTAGTCGTTGATGATCTCCTTTACTCATTATTTGTAGATTTTCTATTCTGTTATCCCAAGGTTCTTCGTTGATGTGATGGACTAATTCTTTTGGATCTAAGTATCGTCCTAAGTGGGCTTCCATGACTAAACGATGTTCGTAAACATAATCGTCATGATCACGATAAGGATGATCTTTAACCATGCGCATGATATACCCTCTTTTATCCTGTGTTCTGAATCCCTTAAATTTGAGGAAATTAACTTTAGTCCAATGTCCACGTTTAAATTTCCTAGGCTGAGATAAATAGCCATCATAATATTTTTGAATCATCTCACCACAACCGCAACCACAGGGAATTTTTTCCCTATAACTTCCAAGGTATTTAGCCACTACAAGAGGGTCCTAGTAGGGGGCTCAGAAGTCTTAACGGTGCGGCATGTCCCCTTCCTCAATATCTTACGGTTCTTCTTTGCGATCTTCTGGTATGGGTTGGCACAAACAAAATCCTGTGAGCCTCCAGTCCTTATGATAGCGCCTAACGATTCCACGTAACGGTCAACGGCTACCTGCGCTGCCTGTCCTATTACTCCATGCTTTGACCAGTAGATTTTTGAATATTTCCGCGGCTGGTTTACATTTTTCATTTCTTAATTCCCAATCCTACTATTGCTGTCACAACTAAGGCAACGAATACTCCAAGACAAATCCAATACAAAATATCGTTCCTCATTTCTTTTCCTCCTCTTGATATAACATTCTTGCGTATCCCTCAGCCAAGAAATGTCCTAAACTATTCCTAGTCAGTAGAAAGTGTTTTACCATGTCTACTTCACAACTGGCTATAAAATCACAATAAGGGCATTTCATACCTCAAAATACAACCTCCGAAATACCTTTACTCCAGAGTTTTTTAACTGTGGTAGTTCCCTGTTTTTGAAGAGGTCGATGCCGTAAGCGTCATAGTAGAACGAATGGACACCGTCGGCCATCTCCCTTAGGAACTCAAAGCCCACACCTTTAAAGTTCTCCTTACCCTCTCCTTCTAGAGCGTTGGCGGGTTTAAACTGCTGAGTTTTCTTTAATGCCTCCTCAAGTTCGCTAACTTTTTCTTTTAGGAATGAATTTTCATCTTTTAGGAATTGAATCTCTGTATCTTTAGGATCTTCTGGGGGGTTTGGTTTCTCTTTTTGAGACTCTAAAGTCTTCAAATCTTGCTTATTTGGCTGTTCTGGGTTGTTTTCTGCCCGTTTCGTCTGGGCAGGATTTGGAGTCCCATCTGCTAATAATTCGATTTTTTGTTCTTCTTGTTTCTCTTTTCCTTTCTTTCCTGCTTTCGATTTTATTTTATCTTTGAATTCTTTAGGAATGCAATCTCTGACATAATCGCCAGAGAGTCCCAAGGCGATACAATCGGTCTTTACTCGATCTCGAATTACTTCCTCGTTGAGTGTTGGATCTTCCTCTCTTGCGGCGTAACATAGTCTGGGAATGTAATCCTTGGCATTAGTAACAGAAGCCCTTAACTCTGAAAGTATTTCGCTATAAGTTGTCATTGTTGTATCACCTCTAGTTTTGTATCTTCTGGTCTTCTATGCCATGCATCACCACTCTCTCTTGTCTTTATTTTATGACAGTCTATACACAGAAGTTGTAATTTTTCTGCCGCTTCCTCTAGGAATAATAGATAGTAACTCCAAATGTTCATTTTCTTGTCTTTGAAATGTTTTCTATCTTCCCATCCATCGCCTTCAATATGATCGATCTCAAGATATTCTATATCTCCATTACCACATTTTGAACATCTACTGCCAAGAAAGAGTATCAGTTTACTCCTAGCATCAAGAGGATACCCAGACAGTTCATTCATAAATACAAAATAAAGTGTCCTTACATTCCTTCGATCTATTTTCTCAGAAACATATTTGTCCTTTATTGATTCTACGAAAGGATTTGTATCACCGTTTTTGTATATTATATCTCTATATGCAAGCATTCCGGTCAGGACTTGATTATATCTTCTGCTTTCTTCTACTTCTATAGTTTGTAATGTATGCTGAGATAATATTTTCCCTGAACACCATCTCTTAGTTAGTCGTTCCATCATTGTATAATACACATGCGTGAACTTCATTCGATTGCCTCCAAAAAATTCCGAATGCTTTTATCTCTCGATAGAGTACAGTATCCTGTCTTCATATCAACAAGGGTAAAGACTGGGTTTGTATTAAACCCTTTCTCCTCTTGTCTCATTTCTCCTCATACCAAACATAAACAGTATACTGTGAGCCTAAGACATGAGATTGACTGTATCTTATTTTATGTTCTTTT
>Ga0207662_10001691_pt1 | contig 10798 bp, 7 predicted proteins | sample KBSS33LmetaG_FD_184338 | JGI IMG/M metagenome (GOLD analysis project Ga0207662, IMG submission 184338) | Switchgrass rhizosphere microbial communities from Kellogg Biological Station, Michigan, USA - KBS S3-3L metaG (SPAdes) (version 2) | ecosystem: Host-associated > Plants > Roots > Rhizosphere... | reverse complement strand
TTCACCGCGGACGTGGAGCTGGTCGAATTCATGCCGCACATGCACGTGCGCGGCAAGAGCATGACGTATCACCTCGTGTATCCCGACGGCCGCGATCAGATCGTCCTGAACGTCCCGAAGTACGACTTCAACTGGCAGCTGCTCTACCAGCCAGCCAACAGGATTCGCGTCCCCAAGGGAACGCGGATGTACGTCGAGGCGTACTACGACAACTCGAGGGCCAACCGGAACAACCCCAATCCGGAACGGACGGTGTATTTGGGCCGCATGACGTGGGAAGAGATGATGGCGCCGTTCTTTGGCGTGTTGATTGATTCCACTGTGGACCCGAAGGACGTGCTCAAACTCGGTCGCTTCGCCGTGCAGGGTAGCGGCGCGTGATGCGTCGAGCCGTGTGGACGGGCGGCTTGATTGCCGTTCTCGCTGCCTTCACATGTGTCGCTCACGCGCAGATTGGCGGTAAGCCGATTAGCGGCGGGAACCCGACTCCGGGTACGGCGCAGCCCGACCCGCCGAACCTCAGCGACCGCATCACGATATCGGGCTGTCTGCAGCCGGCGCCGAATCGCGGGACCGACACTCCGGACGCGAACACGCGGAGCAACACGCGCTTCGTCCTCTCGGACGCGCAGCGCGTGGATCGACTCCCGCCCGGGACTGGCGGCTCGGAACTCTCGGCCAAAACCTCGAGCCGCTCGTATCGACTCGAGGGGATCGACAGTCAGTTCTCGCCGTTCGTGAACATGAAGGTCGAAATCTCGGGAGAGGTCAAGTCAAATTCGTCGGCCGAGACGAGCAAACCACCCATTCTGCTCGTTGAGTTCATTCAAAAGACAGCCTCGACCTGTCAGTAGCCGCGGCATGCGAACCATGGAGTATGTGCCTGGTGTCAGGCAGTGAATCGTGAACGGGACCTTGGTGTCAGGCAGTGAATCGTGAACGATATGTGGCAGTCTGGCTGCCTTCACGATTCACTGCCTGACACCTGACAGTCACCTGACACCCACAGTGAACAGTTCGAGGACCGGCTCATCTGCAGAGTCACCCTGCAGAGTGGCCTAATTTTCGTGGCACAGTCGGTGCATTGGTCGAGTTAGTTCGCCGGATCGAGCTAGGACCGGACGGAGGTCATGATGAAACGCAGGTTTGTGTGGATTCTTGGAGCAGTGCTGCTGACAGCACTCCTGGCCGCACCGGCATCAGCGCAGGTCAGCGTGCATGTCGGAGTCGGAGTGCCACCCGTGGCCGCCGGCGTCGTCATCGGTGCCCCGCCGGTCTACGCCTATCCGTACCCGGCCTATCCGCCGCCGCCGCCAGGTTATTACTACCCGTATCCAGGCCCGTACTACTACGGCTACCCGGTCTATGGCCGCGTGTACTACGGCCCCCGCTATTACTATGGTCCGCGCGGACCGTACTACTACGGTGCGCACGCGCCTTACTATCGCGGAGCCCCCGGAGCCCCCTACTACCGCGGCGGAGCGCAGTACAACCCTGGGCCGGTTTACCGGGGCAACGCGCAAGTCTCACCGGGCAACGCCGGTGGCAACGCGCGGTATGCCGCGCGTGGAAACGGACGCCGGTAGCGTCTGCGAGCTACGCGCACCTTCGCACTTAGCGTGATCGCTCAGTCTGATAGCTGCGTTCTACGTCAGGCGTCTCTCGAGAAGAGAACCTCTACAGCAAGAGCTAATACGGCACGTCTATCAGCCGATCGCCCGCGCGCATATCTTCCTCGAGCAGGTTGAGCAGCGCCCTGGCGACCGGCCCTGGCTTTCCGTCAGCGATCGACTCGCGATCCCACTGCACAATCGGAGCGACCTTCACCGAGCTGCCAAGCAGGAGCATCTCGCGAGCTGCGCGCGCGTCAGCGACGGCGACGTCGCTCACCTCCACGCCGGTGATCGCGGTTCCGATGAGGCCTCGCGCAAGCTCCAACAGCCGCAGCGACGTGCAACCGGGCAACACGCGCTCGAACTTCGGATGCCGGAACACTCCATCACGCGTCACGAACGCGACATTCATGTTGGAGCTCTCACCAACGAAGCCATCCTCGTCGATGAAGACGCCGTTGTCGAACCCAGCCTCCTTCGCCTCCATCTGCATCAGGACGTTCGGCAGGTAGTTGGTCGCTTTCGTGATCGCATAGAGAGGCGGCTTGATCGGATACGTCGTCGTCATCACGCGCAAGCCCTCGGTGTACCAGCGCTCCGGGTAGGACAGACCGCCGAAGATCATGACGAAGAATCCCGGTTGTGCGCCCGCCGCCGGACTCAACTCGAGGCTTCCCGGCCCGGATGACAGCCAGTACCTGATGGCGCCGTCGCGCAGCTGGCTCGCCGCCGCCGTCTTGATGATGATGTCGCGCATCTGCTCGCGCGAGCCGAACAGCTTGAGCCGCGAACGCTCCGCCGACCCCAGGAAGCGATCGAGATGCGCTTCGAGATCGTAAATACGCCCGTTCACCAGACCAGCGGTATCGAAGATGCCGTGGCCGCGGTGGACCATGTGATCGTCGAACGGAATGACCATTAGTGCGGGATCAGTGACGATGCCTCCGAGCTGGCTGGAATAGAACGCGCTGAACTTCACGGGTTGCCGCGTGCGAAGCGCGCGCAGGCCGGCAAGCACATCCTCCGCGGCGAGAACTGGTAGAGCAACAGCTGGCATACGAAAACTCTAATCCGATCCGGCAGCTGAGTCGAATGACTCGTAGTGATCCCGACCGGAATGGCGATTGCACACGCCGGTGCCATGGCGAAAACAAGCCCCGATCTGGATACCTCTTTACACCATCGCCTTATGGCACTCGCCGCATTCGAACCACACGGCATACCGGTGGTCAGTCTTTACCTGAACCTCACGCCGGATCAGCACGGCCGCGACAACTACCACATCTTCGCGCGCAAGGCATTTGCGGATCAGCTGAAACGCCTTGACGAGAAATCTGCGGAGCACGCCAGCCTCGAACGCGATGTCGAGCGCATCAACGACTACCTCTCGATCGAGCTCAACCGGGCGGCAAATGGACTGGCGATATTCGCCTCATCGGGCACGGGCGAATTCTTCGAAGCGATTCAACTCCAGGCGCCGATTGGCGACCACTGGCTGTTCGTCGGCGAGGCGCCCCACATCTATCCGCTCGTGCGCTTGATAGACCAGTACCCGAGGTACGCCGCCGTCCTGCTCGATACCAACAGCGCGCGGATCGTCGTGTTCAGCCTGGGGGCCGTCGAAAAGAGCATGCAGCTGGCGGGCGTGAAGACTCGCCGTCATTCGATGGGCGGCTCCTCTCAAGCACGATACCAGCGCCACCTCGAAAATTTTCATCTGCATCACGTCAAGGAAGTCGTCGATACGCTTGACCGCGTCGTCCGCGCTGACAACATTCAGAAGATCATCGTTGCCGGTGACGCAGTCGTCGTTCCGATATTCAAGGACGCGATACCAGCACACTTGAGCGAAAAGCTGGTGGACGTCATGAAACTGGATCGCCAGGCCAGCAACGATGAAATCGCCGAGGCGACGCTGGAGGCTCTTCGTCAGCAAGACGCCAGGACCGACCGCGAACGAGTCCAGAGTGTTGTCGACGCGTGGCGCGCTGGGGGCCTGGGTGTCATGGGCCCAGAGGCAACCTTACGAGCGTTGCAGCTCGGACAAGTCGAGGAGTTGTTGATCGCGGCGACGCCGCAGGACCTGAAGCCGGTGCAGACACTCCCGGCGGACGCCGCACCCGAGCCGATGGCAACGCAGACAACAACGCCAGCCCACTCAGATCAGCGTCAGCTGCACCTGTCGGACGAGCTCGTGACGCGCGCGCAAAAGACTGGCGCACGCATTCGGATCATCGAGGACCCGGAGTTGTTACGCGCTCACGGCGGCGTCGGCGCGTCATTGCGCTTCCGCGTCTGAGCGTGTCCGAGGAGTCCTGACGTAGAGGCGGGTCTTTAGATTAGATCCGCCTTGGGACGGCGAGTCTGAAGACTCGCCGCTACACCGGCGTGAATCAAGGAGTCCGGCAAACGAAGTTGCTGGCGTCGTCGATGCTGCCCGTGCCTTTGTACTGCGCGATTTGTGGATACGGGCAAAGTGGACGAGTCCGCACGGCGCGACCATCGGCCTGCAGCGACGCGATGATTTCCGCTGGCGCTTTCCCCTCTTCGCGCCACTGCTCCAGCGCGGCGAGCGCATCGAACACGTTGGGGCCTTCGCCTCCTCCACAGTGGCCCATTCCCGGCGCCATGTACAGCCGCACCGCTCCATGCGCATCGGATGCGCCAAGCGTGTCGACCAGGCGCTTGTAGTAGTTCACTGACGATCGCGGTGGGACGTTGGTATCGCCCCACCCGTGATAGATCACGAGCTTCCCTCCGCGGCTCACGAACTGTTTGATGTCGGGCGACGATGCGCTCACGACGCCGCCGTCGGCTTTCCGCGCCTGCTCCAGATGCTTCGCGACATCCAGCGTGCGGAAATCCCAATTCGCATCCTTGAACACCATGTACTTAAAGAAATCATCCGACATGCCCAGCGGCCTCGCGCCGCCGGCATTCACCGTCCAGCGCGGCTCGCTGCCGGGCTCGACTCCCGGAAACACCTCTTCGCCGGTACGCGGGTTCACGACGGGCGCATAGATCGCCTTCGCGGCTCGGACCTGCGGAGCAGTCAAACAATCCGGACCGTCCGCGCCCGCGCACGCTATCACCGACGGATCGAATGTGCAGCGCATCGGATCGCCGATCAGTCCATCGACCAGGCCGTCACGCTGATCGCAGGCATTGAGCGCGGCCCGATGCAGAACCGCCAGCTTCTCCCGCGGAATGAAGCTCGCCGCATCATGATGGGTCGCTTGCGACGCGGCAACCAGTTGAAAGCTCTGGTCGGTCCGGTTGTATCCAGGAGCGCCAGCGACGATACCGTCGAAGTCCTGCGGATAGCGTTGTGCCTCCATGAACGCCTGGCGTCCGCCGCCCGAGCAACCAACGAAGTACGAGAGACGCGGAGCCGTGGCGTACGCGGCGGCGACGATTGCTTTGCTCTGAACCGCAGTTTCGTGAACGGCGCGATAGCCGAAGTCGATCAATTTCTCCGGATGGTCGACGACAAACTGCGCGTTATCACCGACGTGCCCCGTATCGGTGGATGATGCGGCGTATCCGCGACGGAGCGCGGACGCGAGTGCCGCATATTGAATCGAGCCGCCCCAGCCGCCATTACCGACCTGCTGAAACTTGCCGTTCCAGCCGGCAAGCGGCAGCCACACTTCCGACTTGATGTCCGAGTCCGATGACGGCGTCAGCGTAAGAGCGACCCGGCAGAATGTCGGCAGCTCGGTGAGAGCGGCGGGCGGGGCGCTCGCGCCCGGCGCTGCCGGCGGGACGAACTGGCGCGACGTGACCGGTTGCGAGAGCGTCACCCTGGCATTTGTCAACGTGAGCGATGCGGCCATTCGCTCGCACGCCGCGGCGTCCATCGAGACGTGCTGCGCCTGAAGTGCCGCAGCACAGGAGAGAGCACACACGAGAGATATCAGAAGTCTCATAGTCGCTCCGACGCGCGAACGGTAGCGCTCGGCAAAGGCATTGTCAATTCGGCGGCCTTTACCCTGTCTACCCAGAATGTGGTTCTTGACAGGCCCTGATTCGACCTGCAATAACGACTAGGGGAGGCGATCTCATGCGTTCGAGATATCTCGTGACAACGCTCGTGCTGTTGGTCGCAGTCGTGCTGCCAATGACGGCGGCGGCCCAGACAACGCCGGCTTCATCGAACGATAAGGCGGCCAAGCCCTGGATCGCGCCACGCACGCCGTGGGGAGATCCCGATATCCAGGGACTCTGGCCGGCGAACGACATGCAGGGCACGCCGTACGAACGGCCTGAGTCGTTTGGGACGCGTGCGACGTTGAACGACAAAGAATTCGCCGAGCGTCAGGCCGCCCGAGAGAGACAGATCAAAGCCGACGGCGAGGTCTTCGTGCCGCAAGATCAGCGCACTGGCATCGGCGGTCCGTCACACTGGAGCGCCGGCGAGCGCGGCAACCCGCAGCGCCAGGCGTCGCTCGTCATCGATCCACCGAACGGCCGCATTCCAGCGATGACCGAGGAAGGCAAGAAGCTCTTCGATCGCGCGCGCAGCACTTACTACTACGACTTCCCGGACGCCGTCGTGTCGCATCCGTTCGAGACATTCGAGGACCTGGGTCCGTACGATCGCTGCATCACGCGCGGCGTGCTTTCATCGATGCTGCCAACGGCGTACAACATGGGCACGGAAATCTTGCAGATCCCGGGCGCGGTCGTCATTCGCAACGAGATGATTCATGAAACGCGCATCGTCCCGGTCGATGGCCGTCCGCATATCAGCTCGAAGATCCGGTCGTACATGGGTGACTCACGCGGTCACTGGGAAGGTGAGACGCTCGTCATCGAGACGATCAATTTCAACGGCAAAGTCGGACTCACACGGAACGGCAACACGCTTCTGACCAGCCCGGATCTCAAGCTGGTGGAACGCCTCACTCGCGTCGCCGCCGATACGCTCCAGTACGAGGCGACGGTGGAAGACTCGCGCACGTGGACACGCCCGTGGAAGGTTTCGCTCCCGCTGAAACAGCATCCCGAGTATCAGTTCTTCGAGTACGCCTGCCACGAGGGCAACTACGCCGTGCGCAACATCCTCAGCGCCGAGCGGGCGGCGGAGAAAAAGGCTGTTCCGTCGAGCAGTTCCTCGAGCCAGCCGTAGACAGACGCGTAGACCCCAAGTTCCAACTCCAAACTCCCAACTCCCAAGCATCGTATTAGCTTGGGAGTTGGAGTTTGGCGCGTAGAATGTCCGCACGATGGCGCTGGCCGCTGGCACACGGCTCGGGCCCTACGAAATCGCGGCGCACCTCGGCGCCGGCGGCATGGGCGAGGTGTACCGGGCCCGCGACACGCGCCTCGATCGCACTGTCGCGCTGAAGATCTCGAAAGAGCAGTTCACCCCGCGGTTCGAGACCGAGGCGCGGGCGACAGCCGCCCTCGAACACCCACACATCTGCCGCCTCTACGACATCTGCCATGACGAGGGCACCTCCTTCCTGGTCATGGAGTATGTCGAAGGCACGCCGCTCGCTGGCCCGCTGCCGCTGGATCGCGTCCTGACCTATGCCGGACAGATAGCGAGCGCGCTCGACGAGGCGCACCGCAAGCAGATCGTGCATCGCGATCTCAAGCCCTCGAACGTGCTGGTCACGGCGAAAGGCGGCGTGAAGCTGCTCGATTTCGGGTTGGCGAAACTCGGGTCCGGTACTGGTGCGCTGGATGATGAGGCGCTGACGCGAGGACTGACGGCGGCCGGCACGATCGTCGGCACGCTGCACTATATGTCGCCCGAGCAGTTGCAGGGCAACGCCGCCGACACGCGATCGGACATCTTCGCGTTTGGCGTCGTGCTCTACGAGATGTTGACCGGGAAGCGCGCCTTCGAGGGCGCGTCACCCGCCAGCGTCATCGCCGCAATCCTCGAGCGTCCAGCGCCGTCGATCGCCACGGTGGCGCCCTCCTCGCTCGATCGCCTGTTGCAGCGCTGTCTCGCAAAGGATCCCGACGAGCGCTGGCAGTCCGCGCGCGATGTCAAAGCCGCACTCGACCTCATCACCGAGCCGCCGATCGCCGCGCAGCCGTCTCCCGTCGACACGCGACGACGCTCATCACCGTGGCCGTGGGTGGGCGTCGGCGTTCTGGCGCTTGGGCTCGCCGGCCTTGCATTCGTTCACTTGCGTGAAACGGCCCCAACGCTCTCGGTGGTGCGGTTTCAGGTGTCGGCCCCTGACAAAATGAAGATCGTCTCGCCGCCGTGGGTGTCTCCCGATGGACGCTCCGTCGCGTTTGTCGCGCAAGGTCCCGACGGAGTGCGCCGCATCGGGATTCGACGACTCGACGCGCTCGACTCCCATGTACTGCCTGGTACCGACGATGCGTCCGAGAATGTCATCTGGTCGCCGGACAGTCGCTGGATCGCGTTCGCCGCTGACCGAAAGCTCAAGACGATCGAAGCGTCCGGAAGCGGCATTCGAACGATCGGCGATCTCGCCAACAACATCAGCGGCGGATCATGGAACAACGATGGCGTGCTGATCCTTGGCGAATTCGCAAGGGGCATCTACCGGACCACGGCGAACGGCGGTACGCTGACGCAGCTGGTGAAACCCACAGGAAACGAAATCGGGCACGTCTGGCCAGTGTTTTTGCCAGACGGCCAACGATTCATCTATATCGGTCTTCAACGCGATCGAAAGGCCGTTGCACATGTGACGACGCTCGATGGCGTTGAGCAGACGAAGTTCGAGCTCGATCAGCGGGCGCGCCCCACCTACGTCGCCGAGCGGCCTGGCAGTTCGCGGCTGCGTCTCTTGTCCAATCGGAACGACACAATCGTTGCGCAACGGGTCGACGAGGCGACACTTACGCCAGTCGGTGAACCTGACCTTGTCGTCGATGGTGTTGCCGATGCAACCAATTTCGGCGCGCCCGGTCTGTATTCGGTGTCGTCGACCGGAACCCTCGTGTACCTCTCTGGTGAGAGCAGCAAGCCGACGCAGCTCGTCTGGTTCGATCGTGCCGGGAAGCCAATCAGCATTGTCGGCCCCCCGGCCACATACAACGATTTGTCGCTCTCGCCGGATGAGACGCGTGTGGCCGTCACGAGGGGTGATGGCAGCGACGAGGACCTCTGGCTGATCGATCTGTCTCGGAACATCTCGACGAAGTTCACGTTCGATGCGGCGCAGGAGTGGCACGCGGTGTGGTCGCCGGACGGGAAACGTGTCGCGTTCTCATCGACTCGGGTTCGCGGCGGTACGACGAACAGCGTCTTCTGGAAGGACGCTGGGAATGTCGGGAATGAGGACCTCGTGTTGGACACCGGCGCCAACGAGCGATTGGACGACTGGTCACCCGATGGAAAGCTCCTGCTGATCGATCGAACCGAGGGTCGTGACGATCTCTGGATCGTCCCAGTCGCACCGGAGGCACCAGGTGGGCAGCGCACACCGGTGCCCTACTTGACGCAGCCGGGGTTCGCTGAAGCTCGCGGTCAGTTCTTTCCCATTGCGCCATCCGATGGGCGCTACTGGATCGTGTACACGTCCAATGAGTCCGGCCAGAACGAAATCTATCTCGAGTCGTATCCGCGGGGTGCACCGAAGGTGCAGATCTCGACCAACGGTGGAACAGAGCCTCGATGGCGGCGCGACGGCAAAGAGCTGTTTTACATTTCACCCGACCAAAAGCTGATGGCCGTCGCCGTAACGATCGGCTCCGAACTCACGTTTGCCGCACCAAAGGAGTTGTTTCAGACCCGGCTGTCGACGAGCGGCACGCTTGCGTACCGGATGCTTCGCTATGACGTCACGCGGGACGGCACACGGTTCCTGATCAACACGGAGAGCGACTCGCCCGAGACTTCGTCGAATCCCATCACCGTGCTGCTCAATTGGACCTCGCTGCTGAAACCATGAACCGGACGACAGGATGGCGTTAGCCGCGGGCACTCGACTCGGCGTATATGAAATCGGCAGCCAGATTGGCGCCGGCGGAATGGGCGAGGTCTATCGTGCGGTAGACACTAACTTGAAGCGTGCGGTCGCAATCAAGGTGCTACCCGACGCGCTGGCCGCTGACGTCGAGCGACTCGGGCGTCTGCAGCGTGAAGCCGAAGTGCTCGCCTCGCTGAATCATCCGCACATCGCTCAGATATACGGTCTCGAGAAGAGCGACCCGTCTACGGGCTCAGGGCACGCCATCGTCATGGAGTTCGTCGACGGCGTCACGCTCGCCGATCGGATCGCACAAGGTCCCTTGCCGATCGAGGATGCCGTGGCGATCGCGAAGCAGATCGCCGACGCGCTCGAGGCCGCCCACGAGCAGGGCATCGTCCATCGCGATCTGAAACCGGCCAACGTCAAGCTGCGGCCGGATGGACAGGCCAAGGTGCTGGACTTCGGGCTCGCCAAACTGGCGATGGGCGACACGGCGCTATCGAGTCCTGCCGCGTTGACGGCATCACCGACGCTCACCGTGCACGCGACCTTCCTCGGGGTGATCCTCGGCACTGCCGGCTACATGAGCCCTGAGCAGGCGAAGGGCAAGGTGGTCGATCGCCGCGCCGACATCTGGGCCTTCGGAGTGGTCCTCTGCGAGATGCTGACCGGCCGCCGCATGTACGACGGCGAGACGGCGGCCGAGACGCTGGCGCGGATCATCGAGCGCGAGCCGGATCTGTCTGCGCTGCCGGCGGCAACGCCGGCCACGGTCCGCACGGTACTCGAACGATGCCTCACCAAGGATCCACGCGCGCGGCTCCAGGCGATCGGCGAGGCGCGCATTCTGCTCGAGCGCGCGATCGCGCAGCCACGTGCCGATGAACGCGCGAACGTTCCGGCTTCTGATGAGCCGCGCCGTACGCAAACTGCCACAGCGGCGTGGGTGTTGGCCGGGCTGCTCGCCGTCGCTCTGGCCGCCGCGATCGTGCTCTGGGCCCCGTGGAGGACGACAGCCGCACAGCCGTCGCTCGTCAGGGTGAACGCGGACATCGGCGCCGATGCGTCGCTCATGACCGATGTGGGGACCGCTGCCGTGCTGTCACCAAACGGCGAGATGATAGTTTTCGCGGCGCGACCCAGCGATCGTCAGACGTCGTCCCTGTACGTCCGCCGTCTCGATCAACTCGTCGCGACGCAGATCGCGGGGACCGAAGAGGCGCGTGCACCGTTCTTCTCCCCGGATGGCCAAACGATTGCCTTCTTCACGAGCGA
>Ga0207662_10001689_pt1 | contig 10805 bp, 7 predicted proteins | sample KBSS33LmetaG_FD_184338 | JGI IMG/M metagenome (GOLD analysis project Ga0207662, IMG submission 184338) | Switchgrass rhizosphere microbial communities from Kellogg Biological Station, Michigan, USA - KBS S3-3L metaG (SPAdes) (version 2) | ecosystem: Host-associated > Plants > Roots > Rhizosphere... | reverse complement strand
CCTGCCTCGCGGCGGCGCGCGCCGTCCGATTCCCGCGACGATTCACCTGCGATTCCGGAGGCCTTGCAGCCTTCGCCGCCGCGGGCCTCGCCGCCTTCTGCGCCGCGGGCCTCGGAGCCGCCAGCGCCGCGGGCCTCGGAGCCTTCGTCGTCGCGGGCGAGCCAGCCGTCCACTTCGTCTTCGCAGTCTTCTTCTTCGCGCGAGGATTCCGCGGCGATTCCGGGGCCATCGCAACCTCGACCGTCGACGCCGATCAGGCGTTCGCCGCGCTCGTACCTGAACGCGCCGTCTTCGGGCGATCCCGTCACATCGCACGCGCAGGAGACGGAACCGCGGGCGGAGCCGGAGGTCCGGGCTCAGCCGGACGCGCGGGCGCGTCGGGACCAGGCCGCGGCGCCGATCATTTCGCCGGATGTCCCCGGCGAGGCGAGCACGGCGCCCCGAGCTCCGGCAGAGCCGGAAGTGAACGGCTTTCGCAGCGTTGAATCGCTCGCGCGCCCGGGCGCGGCGCTGGCCCCCGAGCCGGTGAGGCCGCCCGCGGAGCGCGCGATCTCGAGCGATCCAAGCCGGGACGAGAACGCGCCGCCCGCCAATCGGCCCGCCGCGCCGGAATGGTCGCCGCCGCCGCCCGCGGATGAGCCGCGGGGCCCGGCGACGCGGGTGTATGCGCCGCCGCGTCCGCCGACGGATGAGCCGCTGCCGCCGTCGACCATGTCGCAGTACGGGCCCCCGCCGGCGTATGTCCCGCAGCGACGCGTCGACCAGGCGCCCCCTCCGGCCGATCGCCGGTACCCGCCGTCGCCGTCAGACCGGCAACTCGCGCCGCCGCCGCCGACAGACGGGCAGTTCGCGCCGCCACCGCCGCCGCGATCGCCGGACGAACCGATGCCGCAGTCGGACTCCCGATTCGCCCCGCCGCCACCGCCGCGCCGGGCCGCGCCGGCGGTCCCGGGCGAGGGCCCGCCCGCGGTTCCCTACGGCGCGCCCTGACCGGCAGCCATCGCGGCTTCCACGGCCGCGACCGACTTTGGGATTGCCTCCGTCAGGACCTCGCGCCCGCTGTCGGTGACCAGCACGTCGTCCTCGATGCGGATTCCGCGGACGTCGGCGAACGCCTCCAGGCGTTTCCGGTCCAGCCGGTCGCGCGCGACGCGCGTGAGCGCCGGATCCCCCAGGATCGCAGGCGAGATGTAGAAGCCCGGCTCGATCGTCACGGCCATCCCGGGCTCGAGATCGCGGTCGAGGCGCAATGACCGCAGGCCGAACGCCTTCGCGCGCTCGCGCCCGGGCGCGTAGCCGGCGCGGTCGCCCAGGTCCTCCATGTCGTGGACGTCCAGTCCCAGGAGATGCCCGACGCCGTGCGGGAACAGCAGTGCGACGACTCCGTCGGCGGCCAGCTCGATGGGATTGCCGCGCAGGATTCCGAGATCGACCAGCCCGGCCGCCAGCGCCTGGCACGCCAGCACGTGGACGTTGAGGTAGCGGCTGCCCGGCGTGACGGCGGCGATCGCTTGCTTCTGCGCGGCGAGGACGACCTCGTATGCCTCGCGCTGGGTCGACGAATAACGCCCGGACGCGGGCCAGGTGCGCGTGACGTCGCCGGCCCAACCGCCCGGCGTCTCGGCGCCGACGTCGGCGAGCAGAAGGTCGCCGTCGGCGAGCCGGAGGTCGTAGCGCTCGCTGTGCAGGATCTCTCCGTGCGGTGTCACGATGGACGGATAGGCGCAGCCCATGCCGCGCGCCATCAGCGCGGCCTCCATGGCGGCGCGCACCTCCGCGGCCGTGCGGCCGGGACGCGTGGCGGTCATCCCGGCGGCGTGCGCCGCGGCGGTGGCCGACGCCGCCAGGCGGAGCTCGTCGCGCGCGGCGTCGTCGTGGTGAAGCCGCAGATCGATGATCGCGTCCGCGAGCGGCGCATCGAGCACGTCGATCGTGCCGCGCCGGATCTCGCGCTGGAGCAGGCGGCTCTGTTCGAGGCAGGTCTCCACGTCGGGCGCCGGCAAGGTCGCGACAGCGCGGCCGCGAACGCTCGCGGGCAGACGCGCGAGCGGCCGGACCGGGCAGCCAGTGGCCTCTTCGATCTCGGCGGCGGTCGGCGGCGGGCCCTCCCAAAGCGCCTGGTCGGGATCGGCGTCGGGCAGGTAGAGCGTGAACGCCGCGCCGTCGTAGACCGCGACCGCGCCGCGCAGGGGCAGGCCGAACAGATACAGGAAGTGGCTGCTCGCGCGATACGGATAGAGGTTTGCCGCGTAGTTGCGCGGGCGCGGGACGCCGGCCGCGATCAGCGCCGGGCGGTTGCCGAGGCGCGCGGCCAGCCGCGCGCGCCGGCCTTCGTGCGCTTCGCGGCGGGGGACGATCGGGAGCATGCGACGAGTATAAGATCTCCACGAATCGCGTACGCACGTCAGCGAAGATCTTCGCCTCGCCCCCGAAAGGGAGGGGCCGGCGAGCCGAAGGCTCGGCGGGAGAGGGGGCCCGCGGTGACGACGGACCCCTCTCCCTGACCCTGTCTCCGCTACGCGGGGCGAGGGCAAACGGCTTCAACGATCGCGTGGGATCGATCTCGCCGTGAAGGGACGCGAAAATTATCTCTGCGGTCGTCGGGGCGGCGGGAGGGGCGGCGGCTTCGCGGTCGCGCCGTCCTCGGGCCAGGAATGCTTCGGATAGCGCCGGCTAAGCTGGCGCCGGAGGTCGGGATAGTGCTGCTTCCAGAATCCCTCGAGATCGCGCGTCACCTGCACCGCGCGCCCGTTCGGCGCCAGCAGGTGCACGGTCAACGCCACCCGCCCCGCGCCGACGGCCGGGACGGCGCGCGTGCCGAAGAAATCCTGCAGCCGCGATTCGATCCAGGGGGTGTCGGCGACGTCGTAGTGGATCGGCACGCTGCGCCCGCTGGCGAGCGTGACGCGCTCGGGGGCGGCCCGCTCGAGCGCTCGCTTCGCGTCGGGGGAGAGCGCGGAGAGGATCAACGCCGTCGGATCGCCGAGCGCGGCGAAGCTGCCCGACCCCGCGCACGCGGCGCGGACCAGCGAGGCGACGTCGTCTTCGCCCGCCGACGGAAACGCGTCGGGCGTCTGCCGCCGCGCGAAGGCGAGGCGCTGCAGCAGCCCCGGCAGCGCCTCACCGCCCGATAGACGTTCCAGGCCGCGCGCGAGTACGGCGTCCGCCAGCAGCCGCGCGGTCTCGTCGTCGAGCGGCGCGGGCGCGACGGTCTCGTCGAGCAGGAGCGCGCCGTAACGAAGGCCGGTCGTCCGTTCGACACGCAGGGTGCGTTCATCGAACGCGCGGCGATCGACGTCCTCGATGCGATCGGGAAACAGCTCGAGCAGCCACTCCGGCTCGATGACCGATCCCAGCCGCACCTCCACGCCGCGAGCGCCCTTGCCTCCGCGCCCGTGGGCTCGCTCCTCGGCGTCGACGGTGACCAGCCAGTCGCCGATGGTCTCGTAGCCGAGCTCCGCCGAACCGCCCGCCGCCAGCACGACGGTGCGCGCGCGCGGTTCGCGCCGCCGCGCGACGCGATCCGGAAACGCGGCGAGGATGGCCAAGCGCAGAGATTCGTCCGCTTTCGCACCGCGGGCGGCGCCGCGCTGGTCGCCGGTGCCGAGCTGGCGTCGCGCGCGATCGACTTCCTCCGTCGCGCGCCGGTCGAGCTCGAGCCGGCGCAGGACGTCCGGCCGGAAGCGCGCCTCCGCCGCCTGCTGGAAGAGGTCGACGAGATCCAGCACGTCGGCGCCGCGATCGGGCGCGCCCGCGGGACCCGCGCCACCGCCGAAGGACGCGCGCGCGCCAGCCCGAATGTCGCGTTCCGAGATCAGCGCCGCCGCCAGCGCCGCGGCCGCGCCGACGCCGCGCGCCTCACCCTCGACCACGAGGCGCGCGAGCCGCGGATGGACGGGCAGCCGCGCCATCCGCCGGCCGACGTCGGTCAGTTGCCCGTTCTTGTCGATCGCGCCCAGTCGCCCCAGCAGCTCGCGCGCGGCGCCCCAGGCCGCGGCGGGCGGCGGATCGAGCCAGGCGAGCGCGTCGGCGTCGCCGACGCCGAGCGACGCCAGCGTCAGCGCCAGGTCCGTCAGGTCGGCGCGCGCGATCTCGGGCTCGGTCTCGTGCGGCCGCTGCTCGAAATCGTGGCGTGTGTAGAGGCGCAGCGCCCGCCCCGGCCGCGTGCGGCCGGCGCGCCCGGCCCGCTGTGTCGCCGCGGCCCGGCTGATCTTCCCGAGCGCGAGCGTCGGCAGGCCCGTCCAGGGAGAGTGCGCCGCCATGCGCGCCAGCCCGGAATCGATCACCGCCGTGACGCCCTCGATCGTCACCGACGATTCGGCGACGTTGGTCGACAGGATGATCTTGCGCTGGGGGCCGAGACGGACGGCGCGCGCCTGGTCCTCGAGCGGCATCTCGCCGTGCAACGGCAGCACGACAAAGCCGCTCATGCCGGGCAGCTCCGCCAGCGCCGTCTGCGCGCGCTTGATCTCACCGGCGCCCGGGAGAAACACCAGCAGGTCGCCGTCCTTCTCGTCGCGGAGCACGCGGCGAACGGCGCCCGCGACCTGCGCGGCCAGCGGGCGGTCGTCGGGCGCCGGCAGGTGCTCGATCGCGACATCGAACAGGCGCCCCTCGCTGCGGACGACGGCGCCGCCCAGAAAGTCCGCGACCGGATCGGCATCGAGCGTCGCCGACATCGCGACCACCGCCAGATCGGGCCGATCGGTTTCTCGCAATCGGCGCACCCAGGCGAGGGTGAGGTCGGTGGCGACGTGGCGTTCGTGCAGCTCGTCCAGCACCACCGCGCCGACGCCGGGCAGTCGGGGCGACGCGAGCACGCGCCGCACGAACAGCCCCTCGGTCATGAAGCGGAGGCGCGTGTTCGGCCCGGCCGCCTCGTCGAAGCGGACGGAATACCCGACGGTCTCGCCCACGCGCTCGCCGAGCTCGCTCGCGACGCGCGTCGCTGCCAGCCGCGCCGGGAGGCGGCGGGGCTCCAGCACCCAGATCTCGCGGCCGTTCGCCCCGACATCCAGCAACGCGCGCGGCACCCGGGTCGTCTTGCCCGCGCCCGGCGGCGCCTCGACGACCGCGGCGCCGCGCGAGGCGATGGCGTCCGCGATCGCCGGCAGGCAGTCGTCGATCGGCAGCGGCTGCGGCGCGGGCGGCATCGGCGAGATCCCGATAGGATATGCGCCTAATGTCCGCGATCGAAGTTCGAGACCTCTCCTTCACCTATCCGGGCGCCTCCCAGCCGGTGCTGCACCGGCTTTCCTTCGCGCTGCCCGAGGGCGCGCGCTGCCTGCTCCTCGGAGCGAACGGCGCGGGCAAGAGCACGCTTCTCCGCCTGATCGCGGGCCGTCACATGCTGGCGAGCGACCTCGTCCGCATCCTCGGGCGGCCCGCCTTCCACGACGCGTCCCTCTCCGCCGACGTCGCGTTTCTGGGCGGGCCGTTCCCGTTCGCCGCGGACATCAGCGTGCGCGACATCCTGGCGGCCCGGCCCGGCGTCGATCCGAAGCGCCGCGCCGCCGTGGTCGCCATGCTGGACGTCGATCCCGCCTGGCGCATGCACCAGGTCTCCGACGGCCAGCGCCGCCGGGTGCAGCTGCTGCTCGACCTGGAGCGGACGTTGCGCGTCATCTTGCTGGACGAGGTGACCGCCGAGCTGGACGTGCTCGCCCGGGCGGACCTGCTTCGCTTTCTGCGTCAGGAGAGCGAGTCGCGCGGGGTCACGATCGTCTACGCCAGTCACGTGCTCGACGGGCTGGAACAGTTCGCGACGGATGTGGCGTTCCTGTCGCGCGGACGGTTGCGCTGCTTCGCGCCCCTGGCCGAGGCGCTGGCGCAGGCGGCGCCCGGAACCGGCGGGTCGGCCCTGCAGCGCCTCTGTGAGGCCTGGATGCGCGAGGACCGGGCGCCCTGAGTTATCCACAGCCCGGGCGCTGAAATCGTGAAAGACCGGCCCTGATCCGGTAGTCTCGGGGCGTGGAAATTACAGCGGACCACGTGCGCGTCGCGCTGTTCTACGTGGCCGCGTTCGTGGTCTCGACCGCCGTTCACGAGTTCGGGCACGCGTTCGTCGCCGACCGCCTCGGCGACCGCATCCCGCGCCTTCAGGGCCGCCTGACGCTGTCGCCGATGGCGCACATCGACCCGATCGGAACGCTGGCCATTCCCCTCGTCGCCGTGCTGCTACCGACGATCGGGTTCCCACTTCTCGCCTGGGGGAAGCCGGTGCAGACCAACCCGGCGAACTACACCAAGCGGCTGTCGAGGACGACCGCACACATGATGGTGGCGGCCGCGGGGCCGTTCATGAACCTCGTGCTCGCCGTCTTCGTCTCGATTGTGATCGTCATTCTCGGCAAGGCCCACCTGGTATCGCTCGACGTGATGGATGGACTGTTCCGCTACCTCGTCGTCCTGAACATCATGCTGCTTTTCTTCAACCTGATTCCGCTGGGGCCGCTCGATGGCGCGTCGGTGCTCGCCGGCCTGCTGCCGCCGTCCATGCAGCGGCTCAATGACCTCAATCGAAGGTACGGAATGCTGGTCCTCCTGGTGCTCTTCTTTGCACACGCGATGCCCTTCGTGATGAAGCCGGTCGGTATTCTGGCCTCCGCCTGGGCTCAAGCTATCCGGGGCATGGTGCCGGCATGAGCGCCGACGGCGGCAACACCGCGTACCGTGTCACGCTGCCCGAGTTCGAGGGGCCGCTCGATCTGCTGCTGCACCTGTGCAAGACGCACGAGCTCGACATCGTGAACATCCCGATCGCGTTCATCACGCGCAAGTACCTCGAGTACCTGGAGGTGATGACGTCGATGTCCGTCGACGTCGCGGCCGACTACCTGGTGATGGCGGCGACGCTCGCGTACCTCAAGTCGCGCGAGCTGGTGCCGACGCCGGAGCCGCTAGACACCAGCGGCGAGGAGGGCGACCCGACGCTCGATCCGCGCGAGGAGCTGATCCGGCGGCTGCTCGAATACCAGAAATACAAGAACGCCGCCGAACAGCTCGGGGGGCGACCGATCGAGGGCCGCACCGTGTTCCCGCGCGGCGTCCCGATCGAGAAGGACGACCCGGCGGATCGCCCGTTCGGCGAGCACTCGGTCTGGAAGCTGATCGAGGCGTTCGGGAAGATCCTGGACAAGGCCGGCGCAAAGGTATCGACCCACAACGTCGTCGTCGATCGGATCTCGATCGGCGACCGGATCGGCCAGCTCGCCGACCGGATGCGCGCGGGTGGGGGCTCCTTCCGGTTCGACGCCTGTTTCGACCTCACGCTGCCAGAGGCTGAGCTGCGAAATCAGGTGGTCGTGACGCTGCTGGCCATCCTCGAGCTGGCGCGGCTCAAGGCTGTTCGCGTCTTGCAGTCATCGACCGACGACACACTGTTCATCACTCAGGTCAGCGACGAGGCCCTGGAAAATGCGCGGCACGCGACCATCACGTCGGTCATCGGTGAGGGCGGTGAGGACCACGACGAGGAGAAGCATGAAGAAACGTAATAATAAGAAGTCCGAGCCCGAATTCACCGCGGAGGAGATGACCAACCCCGACATCACCCCCGTCCACGCCGCGGAGTTCGAGGACGAGGACACGGCCGTGACCGTGGCGCCCAAGGAGCTTCTCCAGGACGCGCGGCGGCCGGACGAATGGGACGGCCCGACGCACGAAGCGGCGGAAGCCGAGATGGCGGTGCTGGCGGCCGCGTCCACCGCGGAGAGCGGCGATGCCGATCCGGAGGTGGAGCTGCCGGTCTCCGCGCCCGGGAGGCTGGAGAGCGTGCTCGAGAGTTTGCTGTTCGCGAGCGATCGGCCGCTGCCGGTCGCCGATCTGAAGCGCCTCGTGGGCGAGCGCGCGGGTGCCAAGGTGGGCGCGGCGCTGGAGGCGCTGCGCGCCCGCCGCGATCAGGAAGGCAGTGGAATCCAGGTCGTCGAGGTCGCGGGCGGCTGGCACCTGCGCACGCGAACGGACAACGTCGCCTGGGTGTCGCGCCTGGTTGCCGGCAAGCCGCAGCGGCTCACGCGCGCGATGCTGGAGACGCTGTCGATCGTGGCGTACCGCCAGCCGATCACGCGTCCCGAGATCGACGACGTGCGCGGCGTCGACTGCGGGCCGGTGTTGAAGACGCTGCTCGATCGCGGCCTGGTCCGCATGATCGGGAAGAAGGAGGAAGCGGGCCGCCCGATCCTGTACGGGACGACGCCGGAGTTCCTGCGCATCTTCAGCCTGCGCGACCTCGCCGAGCTGCCGACGCTGCGCGAGTTCCACGAGCTGGGCGCGGCCGACATGGCGAAGGTCGACGCCGAGGCGCCGCTCGCGGGCGACAAGGCCGCCGCGGCTGACGCCGGCAAGCCGGCCGTCGCGGCGCCGCGCGAGCTGGATCCGGAGGAGGACGACGAGCTCCTGACCGAGCTCGAACGCGCCGCGGCTGCCGCCGTGAAGGCCGCGGAGGCGACCGACGCAGCGACGACGCCTGGTGCGCCGCCGCCCGCCGAAGAATCGCCGCCGACGACGGAATAGCGCGGCGTGCGCCTGCAAAAATTCCTGGCGCAGGCCGGGGTCTCGTCGCGGCGCAAGGCGGAGGCGCTGATCGCCTCCGGCGCCGTGCGCGTCAACGGCACGGTGATCAAGACGCTGGGGACCAGCGTCGACGCCGCGCGCGATCGCGTCGAGGTCGAGGGCCGGCGGGTCGTGGCCGAAACGCCCATCTACCGGCTGCTGCTCAAGCCGCGCGCCTGCCTCGCGACCCTCGCCGACAGCGGCAGCCGGCCGACGCTCGCGCGTTACGTGCGCGACGCCGAGCCGGGGCTGCAGGTGGTCGCGCCGCTCGATTTTCCCGCCGAGGGCGTGGTGCTGCTGACGACCGACGGCGCGCTCGCGCAGGCGATCGGCAAGAAGGGGCGCGTCGGAATGACGTACCACCTGAAGCTGCAGGGGCTGGTGGGCGACGACGCGCTGACGCGGCTCGCGCGCGGCTGGCGCTGGGAGGGTCGCCCGGTCAAACCGGAGACCGTCGATCGGCTGGCCGTCACCGAGCGCAACACCTGGATCGAGATGGTGGTCGCGGAGGCGCGCCCGCGCGCGCTCAAGGCGGCGGGCGATCTGATCCGCCATTCGCTGCTGAAGATTTCGCGCGTGCGCCTGGGCGGCCTGTCGTTCGAGGGCCTGAAGATGGGCGGCTGGCGCGACCTCACGAAGGCCGAGATCGCTGACCTGCGTAAACGCGCCGGCCTCGCCTGACGGAACCCTGCGTCGAACCGTCGAACGGTGAGTCTCTCCTCACGCGCCCGCTTCCGCGTGTGATAGAACCCCGGCCGTGGCAGACGGCAAGGTTGCGAAGATCGAACGTGCGCTGATCTCCGTCTCGGACAAGACCGGCGTGGTCGAGCTGGCGCGCGGACTGTCCGCGGCCGGGCTCGAAATTCTCTCGACGGGCGGCACCGCGCGCGCGCTGGCGGCGGCGGGCGTCCCGGTCCGCGAGGTCGGCGACTTCACGGGCGCGCCCGAGATCCTCGACGGGCGCGTGAAGACGCTGCACCCGCGGATCCACGGCGGCATCCTGGGCCGGCCGACGCCCGGTCACCGCGCGGAGATGCAGGCGGCCGGCATCGTCCCGATCGATCTGGTGGTCGTGAACCTCTACCCGTTCCGCGAGACGGTCGCGCGAGGCGCGCCGTTCGACGAGATCATCGAAAACATCGACATCGGCGGGCCGACGATGATCCGGTCGGCCGCGAAGAACCACGAGCGAGTCGCGGTGGTCGTCGATCCGTCGGACTACGCCACGGTGCTGGCGGAGATCGACGCGACGGGCGAGATCTCGTTCGCGACGCGTTTCCGGCTGGCGCGCAAGGCGTTCGCGCACACGGCGGCGTACGACGGGGCGATCGCGTCGCACCTCGGGCGCTTCGCGGCCCACGACGCGCCGCCGGCCGACTTCCCCGAGGCGTTCTTCATGGGCGGCACGCTCGCGCGGGCGCTGCGATACGGCGAGAACCCACACCAGAAGGCGGCGTTCTACGCGCTGGACGGCGCGCCCGTCGGTCCGTCGCTGGCCCGCGCGCAGGTGCTGCAGGGCAAGGAGCTCTCCTACAACAACCTGCTGGATCTGGATGCGGCGCTGCGCATCTGCGCCGAGTTCTCCGCGCCCGCCGCGACGATCGTGAAGCACAACAATCCGTGCGGCGCCGCCATTTCGGACAAGAGCGTCGCCGATGCGTACCGGCGGGCGCGCGAGACGGATCCCGTCTCCGCGTTCGGCGGCATCGTCGCCGTCAACCGGCCCGTCGATCTGGAGCTGGCCCGCGAGATCAAGGAGACGTTCCTGGAGTGCGTGATCGCGCCGGCGTTCGAGGCGGAGGCGTTGCAGTTGCTGGCGGCGAGCAAGAACCTGCGTCTGCTGGTCTGCGACATCGCGCCCGAGGGCGCGGGCGCCCTGGAGCTTCGCAGCGTCGCGGGCGGCTTCCTCGTCCAGACGCGCGACGGCCAGACGGCCGCGGCCGCCGCCGCGAAGGTCGTCTCGAAGCGCCCGCCGACGCCCGAGGAGCTGCGCGACCTCGACTTCGCGTGGCGCGTCTGCAAGCACGTCAAGTCGAACGCGATCGTCTTCGTGTCCGGCGGCCGGACCCTCGGCATCGGCGCCGGCCAGATGTCGCGCGTCGATTCGGTCCGTATCGCCGTGTCGAAGGCGCGCGCGCCGCTGGCTGGCTCGGTCGTTGCGTCCGACGCTTTCTTCCCGTTCCGCGACAGCGTCGATGAGGCGGCGAAGGCGGGCGCCGCCGCGGTGATCCAGCCGGGCGGATCGGTCCGCG
>Ga0207662_10001684_pt1 | contig 10808 bp, 9 predicted proteins | sample KBSS33LmetaG_FD_184338 | JGI IMG/M metagenome (GOLD analysis project Ga0207662, IMG submission 184338) | Switchgrass rhizosphere microbial communities from Kellogg Biological Station, Michigan, USA - KBS S3-3L metaG (SPAdes) (version 2) | ecosystem: Host-associated > Plants > Roots > Rhizosphere... | reverse complement strand
ACCGCGCGACGAACTCGGCAACGAGTACGCGTGCAGCGGTTGTGGGAGCGGGATGAGTGGTCACCATAAATCGCCTCTCATCCGCAGGACGAGCCAGGTCAGCGCCAGGATAAACCCTAGCGCGGCCTTCCACTCGCCGTGCCGCATGTACAACGATGGACTGAATCGGTCTGAACCCGCGACTGACGGGTCTCGCCATGGGGTGGGTCTTGGGACGAAAGCGGGGACGTTTTGTTGCCAGAGCTCGTAGGCCTCCGGAAACCTCGCGCTGACATTCGCCCGCTCCTTTTCGATGGTGGGCCCGTACACCAGCGCGAAGAACGCCACGACCACGAGGAGCAGCGACCAGTGTGCCGCCACCGCGAATCCGGCCGCGATCAGGAAACTGCCGAAGTAGAGGGGGTTGCGTGTGTGAGCGTAGGGGCCCGTGGTCGCGAGCCGGTCGTTCTTCACAATGTGCCCCGCTGCCCATGCACGTACGACGAGTCCGATCAACGCCAGGCCGCCGCCCACCGCGAGCGTGAGCGGGGTCGGTCGCGGACCAAACGCGAGGTAGAGCGCCGCCAGCACGAAGCCGAGCGGCAACCGCAGGCGCCTGGCGACCTGCTCGAAGGTCAATCAGCCATCTCCCGCAGCAGGCTCCGCGCGATGACGAGGCGCTGGATCTCCGACGTGCCCTCGCCGATCTCGCAAATCTTCGCGTCCCGCATCATCCGCTCGACAGGATAGTCGCGTGTGTAGCCGTAGCCACCGTGCACTTGAATCGCCTTCAACGTGGTGCGCATGGCAAGCTCGGAGCAGAACAGCTTCGCCATGGCCGCCTGCTTCGTGAACGGCTTGCCCTGCTGCGCGAGCCATGCCGCGTGGTACATCAGGTGCTTTCCGGCCTCGATCTCGGTCGCGCAGTCGGACAGCTGGAACTGCACGCCCTGGAAGTCGAAGATCGGCTTTCCGAACTGCCGCCGCACCGTGGCATACCGCATCGCCTGCTCGAATGCTCCTTCCGCGAGGCCTAACGACAACGCGGCGAGACCGATTCGACCGGCGTCGAGGGTGCGCATGAAATTCACGAACCCCTGCCCTTCCACGCCCAACAGGTTCTCGGCCGGCACTTCGACGTCCTCGAAGATCAGCTCGCAGGTGTCGGAGGCTCGCCAACCGAGCTTGTCTTCCTTCTTTCCCGACCGGAAGCCAGCCATCGCGGGTAGCGATGGATCGTGCCCCACGCCGACTTCGGCGGTTTTCGCGAGGTCGATCGTGGGCTTCGTCATGATGAACGAGCTGATTCCCCTCGTCCCGCGCTTCTTGTCCGTCACGGCCGTCACGACAAAGATCTCGCCGACGCCGCCGTGGGTAATGAAGCGCTTGGAGCCGTTGATGACGTAGTGCCCGTTCTTGCGGACCGCTGTCGTCCGCGTGCCGCCGGAGTCGCTCCCGGCGCTCTCCTCGGTCAGGCCGAATCCGCCTAACACGCGACCGCTAGCGAGGAGTGGAACGAAGCGCCGCTTCTGGTCCTCTGTGCCGAAATGCACGATCGGCGAAGTTCCGAGGGTGGTGTGGGCGGAAATGGTGATCGCGTGCGAGGCGCAGACCTTTGCCACCTCGTGGATGGCGATCATGTAGGCAATGTAGTCCAGCCCTGCGCCGCCAAGATCCTCGGACCATGGCACGCCCAGCAGCCCCAGCTCACCCATCTTCTTGATGTTCTGCCAGGGGAACTCTGCGCGCTCGTCGTAGTGCGCCGCGACCGGCGCGACTTCCTCGCGCGCGAACGAGCGCACCATCTCGCGAACTGCCAGGTGCTGCTCTGTGAAGTAAAGAGAATCGTCCATGGAGCCTGACGCTGCCGACCGATATCCGTATGTTAGGCGGCCTCGGTTTCATCGGCGCCCTTGATTGCCGCCAGAAACCGCTCGCCGTACTTGTCCAGCTTTGCCTGCCCAACGCCGCGAACTTCCAGCAGGCTCGCCGGAGTCCGCGGCTTTCGTGCGGCGAGCTCGGCGAGCGTGCGATCGGTGAACACGACGTATGGCGGAACTTTCTCCTCGCGCGCGATCGAGCTGCGCAATGTCTTGAGAGAGGCGAAGAGCCGCGCATCGGCGCCCTCCAGCACGAGCTCGCTGGCCGGCTTGGCGTCTCCGCCACCGAATGGCTCCCCACCCCGCGCCCCCCGAGTACGCGACGAACCAGGCGCAGCGGCCATCGGAGCGGCTCGCTCTCGACGGGTCCGCGCCGACCCTGGTGCGTGGCGCTCTTTACCGACGTGCAGACCCAGGCAGTTATCGCATCCGCCGCAAGTCCCACGACCGGCCTCGTCTCCGAAATATCGAAGGACAAAAGCTCGGCGGCAACCGGTGGTGTACGCGTATTTCTGCATGGCATCGAGCTTTGCGAGTTCGGCCCGACGTCGTCGGTCGATCACGGTCCACTCGACCGCGAACGCCGTGACTGGCTTGCGCGGGTCCGTGAGCCGCATCCCTCCGCCAAGACGCTCCCACGTGAGGAACTGGCGCGACTGGAGCGCGGTCAGGATCGGAACCGCCGTGGCCGAGCCGCTGAATCCTGGTGGAAGGCCGTCCAATGACACGACCGCGCCGTCGTTCAAGCGATTGCCCGCCGCGCGCCACAGCGCGCGCAGGAACCCGAGCTCGGGGTCGTGCGCGTCGGGCAACTCGCGCTTGATCCGTTCCGGCGTTGCCAGCAGCCGGATGAACACCGATGAGCCAGACTCGGACTCGCGACGCACTGCATCCGCCCGCATCAGGATGCGAAGCGCCGATTCGACATCGCGTCCGGCCACCTTGCCGGGAACGAACCGGGCGATGCGCTCGGGGCTCTGATCCGTGAGGCCGGCGGCGTCGACCAGGCGCTGCATGGCAGCGTACACTGCCTCGACGAGTGCGCGTTCGGGATAGGCGCCCTTGATGAAGAACTCGTGCGTGAAGCGGTCCGGAAAAGCGTGGAGGAGCACACACTCCGAGTGGAGTCCATCGCGCCCCGCTCGGCCGGCCTCCTGGTAATACGCCTCAAGGGTACCGGGCATGGCGTGATGGACGACGAGCCGCACGTTAGGCTTGTCGATCCCCATGCCGAAGGCGTTCGTCGCCACAATGGCACGGACGTCCTCGTTCATGAAGCTGTCCTGCACCTCGTGCCGATGCGCATCGTCGAGGCCCGCATGGTAGGCGGTGGCCGAGATCCGCGCCCGTTCGAGGACGCCGGCGATGCGTTCGACGTTGCGGCGCGTGGAGGCGTACACCACCGCGAGGCCCTCGTGCTCTCGCAGGGTCTGCACGAGCGCGTCGTCCTTCTCGGTGTCGTTCCGTGTCGGGAGGACGTGGTAATGCAGGTTCGTCCGATCGAAGCCCGTGACGATGATCATCGGGTTTCCGAGCGCGAGCTGCGCTGCGATGTCGCGGCGGACTTCAGGCGTCGCCGTGGCCGTAAGAGCCACGGTCGGCGGGGCGCCTAGCCGCTCGCGCACGTCACGCATGCGGAGGTAGCTCGGCCGAAAATCATGCCCCCATTCACTGATGCAATGCGCCTCGTCGACGGCGAGGAGCGAGACGCCCATCGCACGCAGCCGCTCAGCCGTCGTGCCGGCGTCAAACCGCTCGGGCGCAACGTAGAGCAGCTTGATGTCGCCCCGCGCTGCGCGGGAGAGACGATCGGAAACCTGTGCCCCGGTGAGCGTGCTGTTGATGAATGCCGCGGGAAGCCCACGCGCGGTGAGCGCGTCGACCTGATCCTTCATGAGTGAGATGAGCGGCGACACGACGATGGTGAGCCCCGGCAGCATCAGCGCCGGCACCTGATAGCAGAGCGACTTGCCGCCGCCTGTGGGGAGGACGACCAGCGTGTCACGACCGCTCAGGATCGACGTGATCGCGCGCTCCTGCCCCGGACGAAATCCAGGGTAACCGAACGACTCGCGCAGCGTGGCGCGGGCCTGCTCCAGCAACAGCTCGGCGGAAACCTCGTTGGTCACGTCGAACAATAACAACGTGGCTCGACCACGACCATCATCGCGCCATTGCTGGCACCGTCATTTCACCCCCTGCGTTCACACGGCGCGCGCGAAATGTCCCCGAGTGAACTTCCCACTCACGAGCTCGCGAACGGGAGAGGTCGACGGCGGGGCCTCGACGCGCGACAACGCATCCAAGGTGTCGCGATAGCCGGCGATGATCTCTCGCACCGGATCGCCGGGTACGTTGAACACCGCACGGAATCCGCGGATACCTGACTGCCACAGCCGCGGCAGGTACTCCGACGCCTCGATGGGTCTCGAGTGCAGCAGGCGATTGCGGCACGCCGAATCGGTCGCCACGCCGAACGTGTAACCCGCTGGATCGGTCAGCTCGACCACGGGATGCTTTTGCACACAGAGGTCGCGGCACGTCGTGGGCTCGCGATCGAACGCGGCGGACAGCACGCAGTGTTCGATAGTCATTCCCTCCGGGCGACCGTAGATCAACACGTCAAAGCCCTGTCCGTTCCACGGCGCCGAGACGGCCGCGAGCTCGGCGGTCGTCAGCTCGACCGACAGCACGATACGACGCGCGCCGAGTCGGAAGAGCTCCGCGGCGGTATGCTGGTTGAAGCAATTGACGGCGTAATCCGCGACGACATCGCGCCCGGCGCGCCCGAGCTCGGCCACCAGACCAAGGTGCCCCGAGAGGACCGGGAGATTGAGCGCGAGCCACTTGTCGAGCGAATGCCGTTCCTCGGGTCGGACGATCGTCGGCGTGCGGACGCGCAGTGCGACACCGCGCGCCGCGAGCTCTTCGCCGAGCGCGCGAACGCGGGCTGCCGGCGGCGCTGGATGGCGGAGGAATGGATCGAACGTGACCTCGGTCGCCCCGCCGTCGGCGGCCGCGCGCGCGTCCTCGAGGCGATACACCTCGGCACTCAGCGAACACGGCGCCGATTCGCGTTGACCGTTAGGCAACGCATGGTGTTGCGAATCCGACACGCCGGGAATCCTGGCGATCGCCGCGGCAATGGCGCCATCCCGTTCGGCGATCCGTGCTACCTCCGCCCAATCGCGACGCACCATGAGCTCATCGACGACTTGTTGGCGGAGGTGATTGAGCTCGCTCACTGGCAAGAAGAGCCCGTTCGAAAGCCCGGCCACGTCGAGGTCGCCTAACGCGAACGGGGTCTCGCCCATGCGGCCGAGCTGCTCGCGCAGGCGTGAGACATCGAGCGCATGGGCGCGGGCGGGCGCGAGTGGGATCTCGCCTCGCACAGTCACCTGTTCGCCGTCGGCGGTGGCGACCACTTTGAGTGGCGCCCCAGGTGCCCCGAACAACCGCATGTCGATGCGCGTCCGTCGGGCGCGCGCCGGCGCGGTGAGCTCGGCGAAGCTTGCTCGCGCCCGCTCGAGCAGCGCCGCATGCGATGTGCGGAGTACCGTCCATCCCGCCGGCACGTTCACGCGGGTGGCGATTGCCTGACGCGTCGTGCCAGTCGCGGCGCGAACCGATCGCGCGGCCGAAACGGAGAAGCCAAGCGCCTGTCCTTTCTGGCCCGCCGGCGGCTCGAAGCCGAGGCCATCGCCGACGGCCACGGGCGCCGTGACGTCGATCAACAGATCGGCGCCGTCACGCCCCGCCACGACGCCGATTGCGACGCCGTGATTGTCCGGGTGCGTACGCGTGATGTAGCCACGACCAGCGCGACCGACGTGCATGCCGGGCGTGAACCCGCGGCTGAAGATCTGAACGAGCGGCTGCACTTCCTCGAACGACGGTGGCGCGACCTCGCCCTGCTCGAGGCGGTCCAGGAAGGTGCGATAGCCCTGTGTGACCGTCGCGACATACTCGGGTTTCTTCTTTCGGCCTTCGACCTTGAGACAGCTGATCCCTGCTTCGGCCAATGACGCGAGCTGGTCGTGAGCGGCGAGGTCTTTCGCAGAGATGAGGAATCCGCGATCGAGCTCCGAGCCTGTGTTCGCATCCGTCAGGACATAGTCCTTTCGGCATGACTGCGCGCACGAGCCGCGGTTCGCGCTGCGCTCGCTGATCATGCCGGACATGAAGCACTGGCCCGAATACGAGATGCAGAGAGCCCCGTGAACGAATGACTCGAGCCCAAGGTCCGGCACGGCGGCGCGGATCTGTCGAATGTCCTCAAGGGTGTTCTCACGCGCGAGCACGACGCGGTCGACGCCAAGCTCGCGCATCACGGCCGCTCCGCTCGCGTCATGCACGGTCATCTGCGTCGACGCGTGCACCTCGAAGCCGGGGTACACCGCGTGGATCAGCCTGATGAGGCCGATGTCCTGTACGATCGCGGCGGCGATACCGCGGTCGATCGCTTGTCCGAGCAAGGCCAATGCGTCCGCGATCTCGTCTGGTTTGACGAGCGTATTCAGCGTGAGGTAGATGCGAACGCCACGCGACGCGGCGAGCGCGCACGCTCGCTCCAGCTCATCGAGTGTGAGTTGCGCGCCCTCATCGCGGGCGTTGAAGCGCTCCGCGCCGAGGTAGATCGCGTCGGCGCCGTTCGCCACCGCCGCCCTGACGGCATCGAGCGAGCCGGCAGGGGCGAGCAATTCGGGGGCGCGACGGTGTGAACGCATCCCGAAAAAGATAACCGGATCGAGCCTACTCCGGCTTCGTCGTCTTGAAGAACCGGAGAAGGAACGCGATGACGACGAGCCCGATACCGATCCAGCGAACGACGGTGTCCTCGCTCCGGATGCCGTAGGCGAACATGCCGACGCCCGCAAGCGCCAACGCGATCTTCGCGACCGTTATGCGATCCATACCGAGCGCCTCCCGGATTCCGGCGTGAGGCAGAGGTCGTTCATGCTGCCGGCAACCCCAGGGAACGCCCCTCGGCGTCGGGCACGTCGAGCACCATGCGAAGGAGAGCCGTCGAGAACACCTTGCCCTGCGCGTCCGTCTTGAGCGAAAGGGTTCCGCCGCCGTCGAGCGCACCGTGAAGCAGGAAGTTGAGCGCTCCCAGGTTAGGCAGCTCGTACCGCTTCACGGCTCCCGTGATGACGCCGTTGAAATGCTGGGCAACACGACGCTCGGTCAGCTCGCGGGCGAGGATCGGATACCAATCGCGCCTGAGCGCGATCACCCCGACGTTGGCGGTGTCGCCCTTGTCGCCGGACCGTGCGTGCGCGATGTCCACGAGACGGACCTTCATGCGATCACCTCCACCGCCGTTTGCACTTCCGTCTTGTCGATGAGCGCGGGCCAGTATGCCACGATCTCCTCGACCTTCGGCCGACCGCCCGCGAAGCCGGTGACGCTCGGTGGTCCGTTCAACACCAGCGGGGCGAGCTCTCGCGTGAAGCGCTCCACCGCCGCTTTGCTTTCGCCGCGGACTCCGAAGCGCAGCTGCGCCTCGGGCAGTTCGGCGTTAGGCTGACCCGCGAGCGGTCCATGGGTTGCTGATACCCCGACGAACTCGGTCATGATCTTGTCGAAGCGAAGACCGAGTCGGTCGAGCCGTTCGCGGAGTACGCGGTCGGCCGCCTGTGCCTTCTCCAGCGCGTCGGGCCACGCGTAGACGAGCGTGCCGACCGCCTTGAACCCGGCGCGGTACGCAATCGACACCTTCAGCTTGTCGGTCGGTGCGCCTCCGCCGATTCCGAACACGCGCACCCGGTCCGGTCCGACGGCCTCGAGCTGGATCGTCGTGAAGTCCGCGACGACATCGGGCGTGATGTACGCGTGCGGGTCGCCCATCTCGTAGACGAGCTGCTCGGTCACCGTGGGCACCGAGATGCGACCGCCGGTTCCCGGGTGCTTCGAGATCTCGAACGTCCCATCCGGATGCGCGTTCACGATCGGGTATCCGACGTTCGCCAGGTCGGGAACGTCGCGCCAGTCGATCAGGCAATTCCCGCCCGAGCACTGGGCGCCGCATTCGATGATGTGTCCCGCGACGATTCCGGCAGCCAGCTTGTTCCAGTCGTCAGGCGCCCAGCCGAACTCGAAGCGGAGCGGCGCCATCGTCAGCGCCGTGTCGGTGGAGCGGCCGGTGACGACGACCTGCGCACCTCGCGACAGCGCCTCGACGATCGGCGTCGAGCCGATGTAGGCGTTCGCTGAGAGCACGCGGTCGCGCACCGTCGTGAGCGGCTCGCCGGTATCCATGTTCGCCAGCACATGGCCGCGGGAGATCAGGTCGTCGAGCCGAGGAAGGAGGTCGTCGCCCGTCACGACGCCGATGTTGACTTTGCCGGCGGCACCGCGCGCGGCCGCGAGGTCTCTCACGGCCTGCGCGCACGAGACTGGATTCACGCCGCCGGCGTTGGCGATCACGCGCACACCTCGGTCGACGATGGCCGGCAACACGCTCTCGATCGCGCCGATGAAGTCGCGCGCATAGCCCATCCGGGGGTCGCGCTCCTTCTGCTTCTGCAGGATCGACATCGTGACTTCGGCGAGGTAGTCGAGCATGAGGTAGTCGACTGGCCCGCCCTCGACCTGTCGGCGCGGGGCTTCGAGCCAGTCGCCCCAGAATCCCTGCCCGGCTGCGACACGAACAACCTGCTTCACTCAGGCCTCGGAGAGGTGTGGTGGAAGAACGAACGCGCCGAGATGTGGCCCGGCGTTATGCAACGCAGTGCGGAGCGCCATCGCCAGCACGTCACGCGTGTCTTCGGGGTACACGATTGCGTCGACGTAGCCGCGTGCCGCTGCATAACGAGCGTCCAGCTGGTGCTCGTAGTCGGCGCGCATCTCGTCCACGGCCTCGAGAATCTCGGGCGACGGATCCCGCTTTGCTTTCTTCGCGGCTTCGAGCGCCGGCCCGTGCACCGCCTGGATCGCCGCCTCCCCTTCCATGACGCCCATGCGGCCGGTGGGCCAACTGAAGATGAAATCCGGGTCGAACCCCTGGCCCGCCATCGCGTAGTAGCCCGCGCCCGACGCGTGGTTCACCGTCAGCACGATCTTCGGCACGTGCGCGGTGGCCATCGCTTCGACGAACCGGGCCCCCGCGCGAATAATCCCCTCGTGCTCGGCCTCGGCGCCGACCATGAACCCCGAGACGTCCTGCACGAAGAGGAGCGGGATGCCTTGGCGGTCGCAGCGATCGATGTAGTAGGCGACCTTGTCGGCGCTCTCGGCGTAGACGATTCCACCGAACCGTGGCTTCTCGCCCGGGCGCCCTTTGATGAGCCCGCGCTGGTTCGCGATCACGCCAACCGGAACGCCATCGATGGTGGCGTCCCCACAGATCATCTCGCGCGCGAGGTTGCCCTGAAACTCGTCGAGCTTCCCATCGTCGACGATCGCGTTCAGGACCTGGTGCATGTCGTATGACATGCGATGGTCCGTGGGGAGGAGATCGTAGAGCCGTCGGGAATCGGGAATGGGGAACCGGGAATCGGAACGGCCTCCGGACCCATCGATTCCCATCTGCCCGCCTTCGGCGGGCTCCCGCCGATTCCCGATTCCCGATGGCCGCGGGAGCCGCCCCACCAGATCCCTCAACTTCTCCAGACAGGCACCGTCATCATCGACGGCGTAATGCGCGACAGCGCTGATCTCCGTGTGCGTCACCGCACCGCCTAACGTTTCCCCGTCGATCGTCTGGCCCGTCGCACCCTTCACCAGGTTCGGGCCGCCCAGGCCCATGAACGACGTGCCCTTCACCATCAGGATCACGTCCGACAACGCCGGCAGGTACGCGCCGCCCGCGATGCACGGGCCCATCACCGCGGCGAGCTGCGGGATGCGCAGGTACCGGCGCATGATCGAGTTGTAGTAGAAGATCCGCGCCGCGCCGTACTGGCCCGGGAAGACGCCGCCCTGGTAGGGGAGGTTCACTCCGGCCGAGTCGACGAGATAGATGATCGGGACGCGACACCGCATCGCGATCTCCTGCGCACGGAGAATCTTCTTGATCGTCTCGGGCCACCACGAGCCCGCCTTCACCGTCGCGTCGTTCGCGACGATCACGACCTCGCGTCCGTGGACAGTCCCGATGCCGGTGACGACACCGGCTCCCGGAGCCTGGCCGTCGTACTGATCGTACGCCACGAGCAGGCCCACCTCGATGAATCGCGACGTCGGGTCGCACAGTTTGGCGATCCGTTCACGCGCAGTGAGCTTCCCCTGCTTGTGCTGCTTCGCGATCCGGTCGGCGCCACCACCTTCACGCAGACGGTCTTCGAGCTTGCGGATTTCGTCGCCCAGCTCACGGAGCCGAGATGTCACCGCTCGCCCGCCCTCGCGCCGGCGCCCTCGCGCTCCTCGAACCAGCCGCGGATGTAATCGACGAGGTCCGATGTTGACGTCCCGGGCCCGAACAGCTTGCCGGTACCGCGCCGCTGCAGCTCGTCCATGTCTTCTTTCGGGATGATGCCGCCGCCGGTGATCAGCACATCATCGCGCCCTGCCTCGCGCAGCAGGTCGAGCACGCGCGGAAAGAGCGTCATGTGCGCACCGCTCAGAATCGACAGCCCGATGACGTCGACGTCCTCCTGAACGGCGGCGTTCGCGATCATCTCCGGCGTTTGGTGAAGGCCGGTGTAGATGACCTCCATTCCGGCATCACGCAGTGCGGCCGCTACGACCTTGGCGCCACGATCGTGGCCGTCGAGCCCTGGTTTGGCGATGAGTACTCTGATTGGGCGCATAAGAACGGAAAGCTAGCAAGCGCTGCGTCTACGCAGCAACGGCGCGCGAATGCCGGTAGGCCTACGCCTCTTTTCTCGCGACGAGAAGCATCTCGCCGCTCCGGCGCGACAATGGACGTTCGGTCCAACCGTCATACGCTGCTTCGACAACGAGGCCACGCCGCACCAGCATCTCCGAGAGGTGGGTCGCCGAGTA
>Ga0207662_10001682_pt1 | contig 10820 bp, 7 predicted proteins | sample KBSS33LmetaG_FD_184338 | JGI IMG/M metagenome (GOLD analysis project Ga0207662, IMG submission 184338) | Switchgrass rhizosphere microbial communities from Kellogg Biological Station, Michigan, USA - KBS S3-3L metaG (SPAdes) (version 2) | ecosystem: Host-associated > Plants > Roots > Rhizosphere... | reverse complement strand
CGGCGTTTCATGCGCAGCGCCGCCAGCCGGGCGCAATGCATCGCGCCGATGAGATTGGTCTCGACGACGTAGCGAAATGCGTCGTAGTCGGTGTCGGCCACACTCTCGCCGGCGAGACCGGCGTTGTTGATCAGAACATCGAGTCGCCCGAACTGCCGGTCCGCCGCCTTAAAGAGTCGCTCCGCCTGGCGGGGTAAGGCGATGTCCGCAACGATCGCCTCAATCTCGCCGCCGCCCACTTCGCGGATATCGCGCAGCGCCTCGTCGATCGCCTGGCGGTGGCGTCCGCAGATCAACACGCGCGCTCCCTTGGCGACCAGCAGCATGGCAATCGCCCGGCCGATCCCGGTGCTGCCACCCGTGATAATGACGGACTTGCCCGCGATGGGCTCGGGCGCGTGTTTAAACAACCGTCGAAACGCCGAGCTATTAAAGGGTAACGCAGCCATGATCATCCTCATTTCGTCAAACTTTGGATGATAGTGAGCTGAAACCGCAAGAATGCGCGGGTAGGGGATGCACCGAGGCGGCCATGCAAATTCGTCTTCCTTCGCGCATTGCGTTGCGGATAAGATGGCGGACCCACCAGGAGGTTCTGTGCAGCTGACAATTCGTGACGAGACCACCGCCGGGAAGCTCACGCACGAACTGACACTTGATCTGCTGAACGAAAAGCTGACCGTCCGCGAGCTGATTCGCAGCCGGGTTTACCAGGAAGTCGACGACTTTAACCGCCGGGTACGCGCGAATACGAAACCTGCCGCTACTGGATGCACTACGCGGAGGGCTCGCTGATGATGCAGCTCCTGGTGAAGGTGTATCTCGATCGCGTCGGCGAGCCCGCGCAGGCATTGCGCGAGCGTGTCAATGGCGCCGTGCGCATGCATCTCGCGTATATCGAAACATCGATCGGCGCTTCGCAATTCTTCACCGGCCCGGCGCTGACAATTGCGGATGTGCAGATGAGCTTTCCGCTGGAGATCAGCGCTGCGCAGAAATTGCTCGATGATGCGTATCCACACCTGCAAGCGCTGCTCGCTCGTTTACATGCACGGCCGGCATACCAGGCGGCGCTGAAGAAGGGCGGGCCGTACGTGTACGCGATGTAAGGAACTCCCCACCGTTTCCGTCTTACTGTCGGAACTCCTCTGGCAGTGCAGCCATTGGAGACGCGGAATATTCCGCTACCAATAACCCTTCGACTGGTTGGGGACGGATCATGAAACACGAGACCTCGTTCGCGCGGCAGGCGAAGCGCCCGCTGCTGACCTCTGCTATTGCCGCTTGCTTGCTCACCGCCGCACCACACGTTTATTCGCAGTCGACGAGCGGGTCGTTGCGTGGCCATGTGCTGGCGGGCGAGCAGCCGGTGTCGGCTGCGACTGTCACGGCGACCAACACAGAGACTGGATTCTCTCGGCGCGTCCAGTCTGACCAGGAGGGCAACTATCTCGTAGCCGGCTTGCCGCCGGGCACGTACAAAGTCGAAGTGACCGGGCCCACCGGCGCGATCGCGCGACTGGTCACCTTGCAGGTCGGTCAGAACGCGAGCCTGGACCTCGGGCTCGCCGCCGCGCAGGAGAACATCGAGTCGGTGACGGTGACTGCAACCACGTTGCGCGAGGCGCGCACTTCGGAAGTTGCAACCTACGTGACGCCGAAGCAGATCGAGGCTCTGCCACAGAACTCGCGCAACTTCCTCGCGTTCGTCGATATCGTGCCCGGCGTGCAGTTTGCGACCAGCGCGGACGGTGCGACCAGTGAGATTCGCAGCGGCGCCCAGTCGGCGAATGGCGTCAACGTATTCATCGACGGCGTCGGCCAGAAGAACTACGTGTTGCGCGGTGGCGTGAGCGGCCAGACGCTCACACGCGGCAATCCATTTCCGCAGCTCGCCATCGGCGAATACAAGGTCATCACGTCGAACTACAAGGCAGAGTTCGACCAGTTGAGCAGCGCCGCGGTCGTCGCCGTGACGCGCTCGGGCAAGAACGAATTCGAGTCCGAAGCGTTCTACGACAAGACCTCCGAAGCCTGGCGCGCGGCCGATCCGCTCGAGGCGGCTGCCGGCCACAAGGCGCAATCCGATCAGGAGCAGTACGGCATCGCATTCGGCGGTCCGATCATCCGCGACCGGATGCATTTCTTCCTCACCTACGAAGCGAAGGACTTCGAGACGCCGGACACCGTCACGCTCGGTCAGGGAATCCCGCCGAGCGCGGTGCCGTTCGACATCCGAGGGTTGCTCGGCCCGGTAAGCGCCCCGTTCAACGAGGACCTGGCCTTCGGCAAGATCGACTTCCTCGCCGGGGACGATCACCTGTTCGAGCTCACCGCCAAGTACCGCACCGAAAGCGAGATCTCGAACATCGGCGATCAGAACACTGCGCCGTTCGCGAGCGACAAGAAGAACGACGAGACCCGCATCGACCTGCGCTACCAGTTCACGAGCGAGCGCTTCCTCAACGACGCGCACATCACGTACGAGGACTCCGACTTCAATCCGCGTCCCGTGACACTCGCCAACGGCTACCGCGCGGTCACGCCGAACCGCGACGCGATTCTCAACCTCGGCGGCGGCGAAGAGTTTCAGGACAAGGGCCAGAAGGGTTGGGGTTTCCAGGACGACCTGACGTTCACGTCGTTCGACTGGCATGGCGCGCACACGGTGAAGACCGGCTTCAAGTACAAGCAGATCGAGATCAACGCGTTCGAGCAGCAGCCGTACAACCCGCAATTCTTCTACGACGTCACGCAGGATCCGACGATACCTTTCATCGTCCAGTTCGGCGCGCCGCTGCCGGGTTTGCCGGAGCGCAACGTGCAGTCGGACAACCGCCAGTACGGAATTTACATTCAGGACGACTGGGAGGCGACCGACAAGCTGCTGCTCAATCTCGGCGTTCGCTACGACTACGAGGAGACGCCGGCTTATCTCAACTACGTGACGCCTGCGGACGTGATCGCCGGTTTCAACGCGGTCGACACGTCGCCGGGTGCGGCGCCGGGTCAGACCTACGCGCAATCGCTTGCGCTCGGCGGCGTCGATGTCAACAAGTTCATCAGCACTGGTAACAACCGCAGTGCATTCGACGGCGCAATCCAGCCGCGCCTCGGCTTCTCGTACGACTTCTCCGCAGACGAGAGCTTCGTGCTGTTCGGCGGCGCGGGGCGCGCCTACGACCGCAACGTGTTCGACTACCTGTCGCTCGAGCGCTCCAAGGGCACGTTCCCGCGCTACGAGTTCCAGTTCAACACCGCCGGGCACGAGTGCGACGCGGCTACGCAAGACAACTGCCTGGAATGGGATCCGGCGTTGCTGAATCGAGCCAATCTCGAGGCGCTGGTCGCGGCGAACCCGAACCTGGGGCGTGAGATCGATCTCATCAGCAACGATCTGAAGACGCCGTATTCCGACCAGTTCAGCCTCGGCGTGCGCAACCGCTTCGATCTGTGGAACCAGAGCTGGAACACCTCGGCGGCGGTCTCGTACGTCGAGTCCAAGGACGGCATCCTGTTCCTGCTGGGCAACCGCCGCGGCGACGGCAGCTTCCGCCTGATTCCCGGAGACGTGTGGGGCGACAGTCCGTTCGGCAACGGTATTCCGGGACTCGGCACGTTCATCACCATCTCCAACGGTATCGAGTCGCGCGCGACGCAGCTGCTGCTGTCGGCTGAGAAGCCGTACACCAACGAGTCGAAATGGGGGATGACGATCGCGTACACGTACAGCGACGCGCAGGAGAACCGCACCAACGCAGGTCTCTTCGACGAGCACTCGATCTTCGACTATCCGACTATCGACGGGTTTGGCTGGCACACCGCGACTGGGGTGCCCAAGCACCGTCTCGTGGCGACAGGGATCTGGGACGGACCGTGGGAGCTGTCGCTCTCCGCGAAGCTCCTGTTGCAGAGCCCGGTCGAGTTCGAAGCGCTGAACTGCCTCACGCTGCCTCCTGACGCCAGCGGCGATCCGAACTGCTTCTTCGACAACTTCAAGCCGGACACGACCATCGGCCGCAAGCAGTTCGACCTGGCGGCATCGAAGGGCTTCGATCTGGGCGACTTCACGATCGGTCTGCGCGCCGATGTGCTCAACGTGTTCAACTGGAACAACGCCGACGGCTACCAGAACTTCCGCGGCGCCGCCGGCGTGCCGAGCCCTGACTTCGGTCAGGTCACGGCCTATCGTCAGCCGACGCGCACATTCAAGTTGTCATTCAACGTCAGCTGGCGATAATCGACATCGCGTAAGCGGGCGGGGACGCAAGCAATTCTTGCATGCGTCCCTCGCACGCAGCGAGGTGTCATGATGCATCGGCTAGCCGATGAAGGCTGATTCGCGCGGGCTGCGAGCAAGCCTGCATGTCCTCGCGGGACTGACGGTGCTGCTCGTCGGCGCGCCGTCGCTCGGTGCCAGCAAAGAGCGCATTCCGGGTGTCACGGTTGAGGGTTCTCGCGTGTACGACCCTGAGAAGGATGGCGATCCCGTCATCAACAATCTCGAACGGCGCACCTTCCGTTTCTTCTGGGACACGACGAACAAGCAGAACGGCCTCGCGCCGGACCGCTATCCCTCGCCATCGTTCGCCAGCACCGCGGGTATCGGCTTTGCGCTCACTGCGTATGTGATCGGCTCGGAGCGCGGCTTCGTGTCGCGCAGCCAGGCGCGGTTGCGCACGTTGCGCACGCTGCGGTTCCTCGCGAACGCGCCGCAGGGCCCCGACGAAACCGGCATGACCGGCTATCGTGGCTTCTACTATCACTTCCTGCACATGCCGACAGGCCAGCGCTTCGGCACTTCGGAGCTGTCGACCGTCGACACGGCGCTACTGCTCGGCGGCGTGTTGGCAGCGCAGATGTACTTCGATCGCGACACGCGCGCCGAAAAGGAGATCCGCGACCTCGCGGAGCTGATCTACACGCGCGTCGAGTGGACCTGGGCGCAGAACCGCCCGCCGATCCTGTCGCACGGCTGGCGGCCGGAGACCGGTTTCCTGCGCTTCGACTGGCGTGGCTACAACGAGGCGATGCTCGTCTACATCCTCGCGCTCGGCTCGCCGACGCATCCGATCGAGCCGGAGGCGTGGAAGGAATGGCTCGCCACCTACAAGAACTCGTGGGGCACGTTCAGCGGGCAGGAATTCCTGTCGTTCGGACCGATGTTCGGCCACCAGTACTCGCACGTCTGGATCGACTTCCGCGGCATCCAGGACGAGTTCATGCGCGAGAAGGGCATCGACTACTTCGAGAACAGCCGGCGCGCGGCGTACGCGCATCGCGAGTACTCGGTCCAGAACCCGATGCGCTGGCGCGGCTACGACAGCGAGATCTGGGGACTGAGCGCGTGCGACGGTCCGGCCGACACCGTGCAGATCTTCAATAACGAAGAGCGCGGCTTTTTCACGTATGCGGCCCGCGGCACTGCGGCGACACATGTTCTCGACGACGGCACGATTGCGCCGACTGCGGCAATCGGCTCCATCGCGTTCGCGCCGGAGATCGTGATCCCGACGATCCGCGCATTCCGCGTGCGCTTCGGCGAGAGCCTGTATCAGAAGTACGGCTTCCTCGATGCGGTGAACCCGAGCTTCACCTTCGCCGACGTGCCGCTGCGTCACGGCCAGCTCGTCGACAACGTCGGCTGGGTCGACAGCGACTACCTCAGCATCGACCAGGGACCGATCGTGGCGATGATCGAGAACTACCGCAGCGGGCTCATCTGGAAGCTGATGCAGCGCAATCCGCACATCCGTCGCGGCCTGGAGCGTGCCGGCTTCACCGGCGGTTGGCTCGCGCAGCCGCCGCCGCCGCAACAGCCGAGCTCGTGATTCCATGGTGAATCGGCGGCAGACGATGCTCGCGCTGGCCGCGTTTGCAGCGGCGCCGCTCAGTTGCTCGCGTCGCTCGCACGGAGCGAACACCGTGCGCTTCTGGGCGGTCGGGCGCGAAGGCGAGTATGCGGTCGATCTGCTCCAGGACTTCCTGCGTGAGCGACCCGACATCGAAGTCGACGTGCAGAAGCTGCCCTGGACTGCGGCGCACGAGAAGCTGCTGACCGCTTACGCCGGCGACACGTTGCCGGACCTGTGCTCGCTCGGGAACACGTGGATCCCGGAATTTCACGCGTTGAATGCGCTCGCTCCGCTGGATGCGTTCGCGAGCCAGTCGCGCGATATCACGCTCGACGACTACTTCCCTGGCATTCTCGATTCGAATCGCGTCGCAGGGGCGCTCTACGGCGTGCCGTGGTACGTCGACACGCGCTTGCTGTACTACCGACGCGACATTCTGCAGAAAGCGGGCTTCAACGCGCCGCCGACGACGTGGGCAGAGTGGGAGCAGATGCTCGGCGCGATCAAGGCGATGGTCGGTCACGATCGCTATTCGGTGCTGCTGCCGCTCAATGAATTCGAGCCGCTGCTGGTGCTGTCGCTGCAGCAACCCTCCGATCTGCTCCGCGACAACGGTCGCTACGGCAATTTCCGCAGCGCCGACTTCCATCGCACGCTGGAGTTCTACGCGAGCATGTTCCGGCGGGACTGGGCGCCGAAGATGACCAACACGCAGATCTCGAACGTCTGGGACGAGTTCGGCCGCGGCATGTTCTCTTTCTACATCTCCGGGCCCTGGAACATCGCGGAGTTCAAGAAGCGCATGCCGCCGGAGCTGCGCGACGCGTGGATGACTGCGCCGATGCCGGGACCGGACGGGCCGGGTGCGTCGAGCGCCGGCGGCGCGAGCCTGGTGATCTTCGCCGGCTCGCAATCGAAGCCGGCGACCTGGGCGGTGATGGAATATCTGTCGCGCTCGCCGGTTCAGCAGCGCTTCTACGAGCTCAGCGGCAACATGCCGCCGCGGCGTTCGACCTGGCAGTCGTCGACACTCGCGTCTTCACCGTACGCCAAAGCGTTTCTCACGCAGCTCGACCGCGTGCGCTCGCCGCCCAAGGTGCCGGAGTGGGAGCGGATCGCGCAGGAAATGCGTCTGACGGCCGAGCGGGTGGTCCAGGGTGTCGCCACCGTCGACGCAGCGTGCACCGCGCTCGATCGCAAGACCGACGAGATCCTCGAGAAGCGGCGCTGGATGATGGACCAGGATCGTCACACATGAGGACGCAGCGCGCCGCCTGGTGGTTCGTCGCGCCGGCACTCATCGTGCTCGGCGTGTTCTTCTTCCTGCCGGTGCTCGCCGCGCTGGTGATGAGCCTGACCGACTTCGATCTGTACGCGCTGGACAACTTCGACAACCTGCGCTGGATCGGTTTCGAGAACTATGCGCGGCTGCTGCGCGAGCCCCTGTTCTGGAAGGCGCTCGGCAACACCTTGTACTTCGTCGCGCTCGGCGTGCCGACGTCGATCGGCGTGTCGCTCGGCGCGGCGTTGCTCGTGAACTCGAAGGTCGCGAGGTTTCGCGGCTTGTTCCGGACTGTGTACTTCGCGCCGGTGGTGACCACGCTCGTCGCCGTTGCCGTCGTGTGGCGCTACATCTTTCATACGCGCTACGGATTTCTGAATTACGGGCTGGCGCAGCTCGGCGTCGATCCCATCGACTGGATGGGCAATCCACACTGGGCGATGCCGGCGATCGTGATCCTCGCGGTGTGGAAGAACTTCGGCTACAACATGATCATCCTGCTGGCGGCGCTGCAGAACATTCCGGATGACTTGTACGAAGCCGCGCGCATCGACGGCGCCTCGGGTTGGCAGCAGTTCCGCCACGTCACGCTGCCCGGGATCGCTCCCGTGTTGCTGCTGGTCAGCATCCTGACGATGACCGGCTACTTCCAGTTGTTTGCTGAGCCGTACGTGATGACGGAGGGCGGTCCGCTGCAAGCGACTTACAGCGTGCTGTATTTCATGTTCGAAGAAGGCTTCAAGTGGTGGAGCCTCGGGCGCGCTTCGGCGGTCGCGTTCCTGCTGTTCATATTGATGTTCCTGGTCACCGTGGTGCAGCTGCGGCTCGGCCGCGAGCGGAGCGACGCATGACTCGGACGCCGCGCACACTAATGGTCAATGCGGCACTCGTCGTCGGTGCGGTGCTGGTTGCGTTCCCGCTGCTGTGGATGGTCTCGGTGTCGTTCATGCCGACGGGCGCGGCGAGCACGTATCCGCCGCCGTTGCTGCCGGCACATCCGACGCTCGACAACTATCGCGAGCTGTTCGCCAAGCACGCGGCGGGTCGCTACATGTTCAACAGCGCGCTGGTGGCGACGCTCGCGACGCTGATTTCACTGGTCTTCAACACGCTGGCGGGTTACGCGTTTGCGAAGCTGCGCTTCCGCGGTCGTGAGCGGATTTTCCGCAGCCTCTTGGGCGCGCTGGTCATCCCGAGCCAGGTCGCGATGATCCCGCTGTTTGCACTGGTCAAGGAGCTGGGGCTGGTGAGCACGTATGGCGGTGTGATCGTGCCGGCGATGGCGAGCGTGTTCGGCATCTTTCTCATCCGGCAGTACGCGCTGTCGTTGCCGGATGAGTTGCTCGAAGCCGCGCGCATCGATGGCGCGAGCGAGCTGCGGATCTTCTGGTCGCTGGTCGTGCCGCTGATCCGGCCGATCCTGGTCACGCTCGCGATCCTGACGTTCCTGGCGACCTGGAACGACTTCATGTGGCCGTTGATCGTACTGACCGACGCCAAGCTGCACACGCTGCCGGTCGCGCTGGCCGGTCTGTCACGCGAACACGTGCAGGACAACGAGCTCATGATGTCGGGCGCGGTAATCACCGTGCTGCCGGTGCTGCTCCTGTTCCTGGGGCTGCAGCGGTATTACATCGCAGGCATTCTTGCCGGCAGCGTGAAGGGATGAGAGCGCGCTGGCTGCTTTTGCTATTCGTGGGCGTGGCGGCGATGGCTGCAGAGCAACCTCCACAACTCGAGATCCGTTACCTCGACGAGATGGAAGACATCTCGCCGTGGAAGTCGCTCGCGTCCGATGGCGTAAGTGCGTCCGTGCATTCGGCCAAGGGCGTCGAAGGCAATGCGCTGGTGCTCGAGTTCAATCTTGCGAACACCGCAGGCTATGCAGCAGCGACGCGTCAACTACCGACGACGCTGCCCGACGACTACGAGATCTCGTTCTGGATGCGCGCCGAAGCGGGGCGTAACAACTTCGAGGTCAAGTTCGTCGACGCGTCCGGCGACAACGTGTGGTGGTACCGACGCGCCAACTATCAATTCTCCGGCGACTGGCAGCAGGTGCGCATCAAGCGGCGGCAGATCGACTTCGCGTGGGGCACGACGACCGATCGCACGCTGCGACAGTTTCAGTCGATCGAGTTCGTGCTGAGTGCAGGCGATGAGGGCGGGAATGGCAGTCTGTGGTTCGATCGGTTGTCACTGAAGCCGCTGCTTCCCGCGAAGGCCGTGCCGCCACCGACGGCGCGCGCGTCGTCGGAAGCGAAGGGCAATGAAGCTGCGCTCGCGCTCGATGGTAAGACGAGCACGATATGGCGCAGCGCCCGAACCGAAGGCACACCGCAGACGTTCGAGGTCGATTTGCAAGCCGTCCGCGAATTCGGCGGCATCGAGATCGACTGGGCGCGCGACCTGTACGCGCCGCGCTACTCGATCGAAACCTCGCTCGACGGCAATCGCTGGAAGAAGGTTCGCACGATCGAGGCGAGCAACGGCGGCCGCGATTCGCATCTCATGCCGGACTCGGAAGCGCGCTACATCCGGCTGACGATGCCTGATCCGGGTCGCGACGTCGGCATCGCAGAGCTCTACGTGCGCGATCTGGAATTCGGCGCCTCACCGAACGCCTTCATCCGCTCGCTCGCCAAGCAGGGACGGCGCGGCTGCTATCCACGCCCGTATCTCGACGAGCAGATCTACTGGACGATCGTCGGCGTCGAGGGCGACGTCGAAGAGGGCATGCTGTCCGAAGACGGCGCGCTCGAAATCCGCAAGGGCAGTTATTCCATCGAGCCCTTCATCAGGACCCGCAACAACTGGCTCACCTGGGCGGACGTCTCGATCTCGCATTCGCTGGCGGACGGCTATCTGCCGATTCCGAGCGTCGAGTGGCAGCATCGTTCGGTCGAGCTGACGACCACTGCGTATGCGAGTGGAGCGGCGGGCAGTGCCACGCTGCATGCGGTCTATCGCTTGCGCAATCCGACGCAGAGTCGACAGCAAGTGACGCTGGCGCTCACCGTTCGCCCATTCCAGGTCAATTCGCCGGCGCAGTTCCTCAATACCGAGGGCGGCGTGAGCCGGATCCGCGATCTCGCGTTCGAGAAGAATCGCGTCAATGTCGACGGCCATCCTGGCGTGTTTCCTCGCACACCGCCGCGGACGTTCCGCGCAGTGACGCTGGCCGCAGATACGCCGTGCGACTGGCTGCCGACAAACGTCGGCAGCGCGCGCATTCACGACGACAGCGGCTTCGCGTCGGGTGCGCTGTTGTACGACGTCGATCTGCAGCCCGGGCAGACGCGCGAGATCGTGCTCGACTTGCCGCAGCACGCGGCGCCGCCGGACACGAAGTCTTCCCTCGACAGCGTCGCCGATCTCTGGCGCGAGAAGCTCAATCGGGTTGAGCTCACCGTACCGTCGAAGTACAAGGCGCTGTCCGACACGCTGCGCAGCTCGCTCGCCTACGTGTTGATCAATCGTGATGGGCCTGCAATCCAGCCAGGGTCGCGCGCCTACGAACGCTCGTGGATTCGCGATGGCGCCATGACTTCGGAAATGCTGCTGCGTCTCGGCCACGACAAGGACGCGAAGGAATTTCTGCAGTGGTACGCGCGCTATCAGTTCGCCAACGGCAAGGTTCCGTGTTGCGTCGATAGACGTGGCGCCGATCCAGTACCTGAGAA
>Ga0207662_10001679_pt1 | contig 10834 bp, 8 predicted proteins | sample KBSS33LmetaG_FD_184338 | JGI IMG/M metagenome (GOLD analysis project Ga0207662, IMG submission 184338) | Switchgrass rhizosphere microbial communities from Kellogg Biological Station, Michigan, USA - KBS S3-3L metaG (SPAdes) (version 2) | ecosystem: Host-associated > Plants > Roots > Rhizosphere... | reverse complement strand
GCGCGAAGCGGCGATCGACCCACGGCGCGACGGCCCCGGCCAGCCACAGAGGCGCGAAGAACGGGTTCATCACCACGATCTGGTTGACCGTGAACGCGAGCGGAGCGAGCACGACGTTCTTCCCGGCCGCGCCCGCCCTCACGAGATCGCGGAAGGGCAGACCGTGCGTGAGCTGCCAGATCAGGCTGGGGGTGGCCAGGACGGCGGCCACGAGGATCCCGATGGCGAGCTCGCGCCGAAGCAGGGCGCGGCCGTGTCCGGTGACGACGAGGGCGGCGCCCAGGCAGACGAGGTAGAGGGGAATCGCGTATTTCGCCTGGAGGGCGAGGCCGCACGCCAGGCCGGCCACGATCCAGGCGCGCGGCTCGCCGTCCAGGACGGCGCGCGCGACCAGGAGGGCGACGAGGGTCCAGGCCAGCGGCTCGAACGTGCCCGTGTTCAAGGTCGTCGTGAGTCCCAGGTACATGGGCGCGATGGCGGCTGCCGTCCCCGCGACAAAGGCGCCGTAGGGCCCGGCTCCGGCGCGCCGCCCGAGTGCGCAAGTGACCAGCACCAGCGCGGCCGCGGCCAGGGCGGGCACGAGGCGGAGGACGACGAGGCTCTCGCCGAAGACCTGCGTCGCCGCGGCGAGGAGCGGGACGAGAGGCGGCTGGTCCGCATAGCCGAAGGCGGGGTGGCGGCCGCAGACGATGAAATACAGCTCGTCGCGGAAGAAGTCGTAGCGCCCGGCGACGGCGGCGTGAAACAGGAAGGCGGCGGCGGCGAGAGCGCGGGAGATCCGCTCGGACGTCATCGCGGCGTCCTACGCGCGGCGTGCGACGAAGGTTCCGTTGGAACCCTTGCCCTACGCGAAAGCCCGGCGCAGCACATCCAGGCTCTTGGCCACCGCGGTGTCCGGCGTCTCCTTGCCTTCCATCTCGAGGGAGACGTACCCGTGGAAGCCGGCCTTGCGAAGGATGCCCGCGATGCGCGGGTAGTCGAGGTCGAGCGTGTACCACTCCCCGCCGCCGTAATACGTCTTGGCCTGGACGATGACGGCGTGCGGGGCCAGCAGCTCCAGGCCCGCGTAGGGATCGGTCGCGAAGTTGCCGGTGTCGAGGTTGATCCCGAGCCAGGGCGACTTCACGGCCTTGTAGATCCGCAGCAGGTTCTCTGGACGCGTGGTGAGCCCCCAGTGGTTCTCGAGGGCCAGGATCACGCCCGCCTTCTCCGCCACGGGCAGGCAGGCCTCGATGGACTCGATGCACCACTTGAACGCGTCCTCGTCCGTGTAGCCTGCGATCGGGGGCTCGTCGCCCTTCACCTTCATCAGGTCGTCGAAGGACTTGATGGTGTTCCAGCGGCCCGAGTTCAGGCGGATGGCGGGGATGCCGAGATCGCTCGCGAGCTGGATGCAGCGGATCGTGTGGTCGACGTCCTTCTTGCGCGCCGCCGGATCGGGATCCACGAAGTCCTGGTGGATGGAGAGCATCACGAGGTCGAGGCCGTTGCGGAAGGCCGCCTGCTTGAGCCCGCTGACGTAGGCGGGCGTCTCGTTGTCCATCTGGCGGTGCAGGATCTCGACGCCGTCGAAGCCGAGCGCGGCCGCGGAGTCGATGACCTTCTCGATGGGGTACTTCTCGGTCTTGAAGTGCCAATACGAATAGGTCGAGACGGCGAGGCGGATGCGCGGACGCGCGGGCGCCCCCGCGGGCTGCGCCTCCAGGGACGAAGCGATGGGCGCGAGGGCGGCGGCGCCGCCGATCTGAAGGGCCTCTCGTCGGGTCAGGGTCATGCGCGCACCGTATGTCAGGGCCCGTCCGCGCGCAAGGGCCGCCGGCTTGACGCGCAGTGGTACCGTCGGGGGGTCGGCATCCGAGAAAGGAGCGCGCCCAGTTGCGGTTCGAGACCTTGGCCGTGCACGCGGGGGCTGCCCCCGATGCGGTGACGGGCGCGGTGATGCCCGCCGTCCACCTCTCCACCACGTTCGTGCGGGCGCCGGACGGATCATTCCCTTCCGGCTATTCCTACATTCGGGACGCGAATCCCAACCGCCGCGCGCTGGAGGCCGCCCTGGCCCAGCTCGAGGAGGGCGCGTCCGCGGTGGCCTTCGCCTCCGGGCAGGCGGCCACGATGGCCGTCTTCCAGACCCTCGCCCCCGGCGATCACGTGATCGCGCCCCTCGATGCGTATTTCGGGACGGCCAAGCTGCTGCGCGAGCACTTCGCGCCCTGGGGCCTGGAGGTCTCGTTCACGGACATGACGGACTTGTCCGCCGTGCGCGCGGCCGTGCGCCCCTCCACCCGCCTCCTCTGGACGGAGACGCCGTCGAATCCGACCATCGCCGTGACCGACCTCGCGGGGGTGGCCGCCATCGCCCGGGAAGCGGGTGCCCTCAGCGCGTGCGACAACACGTGGGCGACGCCGTTCCTGCAGCGGCCGCTGCGCCTCGGGATGGACCTCGTCATGCACTCCACGACGAAGTACCTGTCCGGCCACTCCGACGTCATGGGCGGGATCGTGGTCGCGCGGGAAGAGGGACGCGCGGCCGAGAGGCTGCGCGCATTCCAGAGCGCCGGGGGCGCCGTCCCCGCCCCGTTCGATGCCTGGCTCACCCTGCGCGGCATCCGCACCCTGCCCTGGCGCATGCGCGCGCACTGCGCGAACGCGCGGGCGGTGGCCGGATTCCTGGCCGAACACCCGGGCGTGGAGCGCGTGCACTACCCGGGCCTGCCCCGCGACCCGGGACACGCGCTGGCCGCGAAGCAGATGGCGGACGCGGGCGGCATGTTGTCGTTCGTCGTGCCCGGCGGCCGCGCGCGCGCCTTCGAGGTGGCGGCCTGCCTGCGCCTCTTTACGCGCGCCACCAGCCTGGGCGGACCCGAGAGCCTGATCGAGCACCGCGCCTCCATCGAAGGCGAGCGCACGCGCGCGCCCGAGGGTCTCCTCCGTGTTTCCGTCGGGCTCGAAAATGCGGAGGACCTCGTGGCCGACCTGGCCCAGGCGCTGGGCGCATGAGCGCCGTGGAGAGCCGGGAGGCCCTCTGGCCGAGCCTGCCCCTGGAGGCGTGGAGCGACACCTGCGCCACCCTTCACCTCTGGACGCAGATCGTGGGCAAGGTCCGCCTGGCCCAGACGGCCTGGACGAACCACTCCTGGCACGTCACCCTGTATGTCACCACCACCGGGCTGGCCACCTCCCCCATTCCCTACGGGCCGCGGACCTTCGAGATCGCCTTCGATTTCGTGGCCCACCAGCTCACCGTCACCTGCAGCGACGGCGGGCGCGCCCGCGTTCCCCTCGAACCGCAGTCGGTGGCCACGTTCTACCGCCGGCTCATGGAGGCGATGGAAGGGCTGGGCTTGCGTGTGGACATCCACGCCACGCCGAACGAAGTGCCCGAGCCGATCCCCTTCGCGAAGGACGAGGTCCACCGCGCCTACGATCCCGTCTACGCGAACCGCTTCTGGCGCGTGCTCGTGCAGACGGACCGCGTGCTCAAGCGTTTTCGGGCCCGCTTCGTCGGGAAGTGCAGCCCCGTGCACTTCTTCTGGGGCGCGCCTGACCTGGCCGTGACCCGCTTCTCGGGACGGCTCGCGCCTCCGCATCCGGGCGGAGTCCCCCACCTGCCCGACCGCGTGGCCCGTGAGGCCTACTCGCACGAGGTGAGCAGCCTGGGCTTCTGGCCGGGCGGCGGCGCCATCGCCTACCCCGCCTTCTACGCCTACGCCTATCCGGAGCCGAGCGGCTTCCCCGCCGCTCCCGTCTCGCCCGCGGGCGCGTTCTACAGCACGGACCTCAAGGAGTTCATCCTGCCCTACGACGTCGTGCGCACCGCGGAGTCACCGGACGACGCGCTGCTCGCGTTCGCGCAAACGACGTACGAGGCGGCCGCGAACCTCGCGCACTGGGACCGCAGCGCGCTGGAGAGGAGCGAGGGCGCGCCTTAGGGACGGCCGGGCTTTGGTATCATGGCCGCCATTCATGGAGGACGACCCGATGCCTCGATTCACGCGCCGTGATCTCCTCGCCGCCGCCCCTGCCCTGGGCGTGGCCGCCGTCCTGGCCGGAGCCACCGAGGCCCGCGCCGATCAGCCGCACATGGAGGCGGCGCTGGATGCGCTGAAGACCGCGCGCCGCGAGCTCGATGCCGCGAGCGCCGACAAGGGTGGCCACCGCGGCAACGCCCTCCGCCTGGTCAAGGAGGCCATGATCGAGGTCGAGCGCGGCATCGACTTCGCCAAGAAGCACTGATCGCGGCGTCGACGGCCGGGTCAGACGCCGGCGGCGACGGGATCGACGCTCGCGTACACGAAGCGGCAGCGGGCGCGCGCGAACTGGAGCTCGTCCCCGTCGCGCAGCTCGCGCTCGCGCACGGGCTCGCCGTTCACCTTCGTGAGGTTCGTGGAGCCGAGGTCGAGCACGAAGTAGGCGCCCGCGCGCCGCTCGATGCGGGCATGAGCGCGCGAGACGAGCGGCTCGTCCACGCGGATGTCCGCGTCTTCGTCGCGGCCGATGAGCATCACGCTGGCGGCGAGGGGAAACGAAAGCTCCTCGCCGTCGGGCCGCATCCAGACGAGGCGCGCCGAGGGCTCGCTCAATTCCCGCCCCGCCGCGCCGCCAGCGGCGCCACCGCCGGGCCGTCGTTGTTGAAGAGGGTCGCGTCCTTGAAGCCGGCGGCGGCGCGATAGGCGTCCACCGCCTCCTTCTTGTAGCCGAGACGCTCCAGGGCGAGGCCCAGGTAGTAGAGGGCCGTGCCCTGGGAGAGGCCGGGCCGCGCGGGCAGCTCCGAGCGCGCCTTCAAGAGGTGCTCGTGGGCGGCCGCGAAGTCGCCGAAGTGCATGGCGCAGATCGCGAGGTTCAGCCGCGCGAAGGCCGCCGTCTCCGTCCCCGGGTAGCCTTCGACCTGCTGGCGGAGGTCCATCATCACCTTGTTGTAGAGGAGCGAGGGATCGTTGAGCGGGATCTCCTGGGGCGTGTCGGCGAGGGTGACGTCCAGCGCGCGCGCCGCCCCGCCCGCCCCCTTGAATTGCAGAGCGAGCTTCTCCCTGGCCTTCTTCGCGTCGACGGCAGCCAGGAGGTCGGAGGTCTGCTTGACCGCCTTGCCGTCCACCGCCGCCAGCACCTCCGCCGGCTGCACCCCCGCTTGCGCGGCCGGGCTGCCCGGCACCACCCGCAACACGGGCACGCCCTCGAACATCGAGCTGTCCACCGTGATCAGGCCCGTCCACGGCCGGTAGAGCGTGGCCTTGCGGTCCACCGCGGAGAGGAAGCGCATGTAGGAGGCGGACTCCCCGAAGCTCACGTCCCAGGTGTCGGGCACGGTGTTGCCGGCGGCGAGCAGGTGGAGCACGGCCGTGCGCTGCAGCTTCTCGCCGGGGAGGAGCGCGATCAGGAACCCCTGCACCTCGAGGGCCGCCGCCAGCTTCTCCGTGACCTTCTTCACGAGGTCGGGCTCGGTGCTGCCGCCGGGCAGGAGGGCCTTGCGCGTCAGCTTCTCCGATTCGAGCACGCGGTCGACGGTCTCACGCGGGGCGGGCAGGAAGTTGAGGGTGGCGACCTTCTGCAGGTTCTCGATCAGCTTCTCCTCGACGTCGGGAGCCACGCGCTCCCCGGCCGCGCTCTCCGCAACCAGGCCGAGGTAGGCGAGACTGGGCCGGATCGGGCAGTCGAGGGTGACGCTCTCGTCCTTGGCCACCACGATGTCCTGGATGAACTTGCCCGAGGTGTGCTTGACCTCGATGCGGTGCTTGCCCGAGCAGACGCCGTCGAGGTCCTTGGGAGTGATGCCCATGGCCTCGCCGTCCAGGAAGATGCGCGCGCCCGGGGGGTCGGAGCGCAGCTGCAGCGAGGCCAGCGAGTCCTGGAGCTTGATGCCTTCGGTCTCGTAGTCGCGCGCTTCCGGCACCTCGATCTGCCGCTTCACCGTCTCGTAGCATTTCCGGCGGAGCTCGAGGTTGTGCGAGCCGAGGGAGAGGTTGCCGAGCTCGGTGCGGCCGGAGGCGCGCGCGGGATCGAGGCCCTTGCCCCGCACCACCTCCAGCAGCTCGGGGCTCGGCGTGCCGCTGGTCGTGGTCCGGAGCTGGCCGTCCAGCCAGATCTCGACGCCGGCGGGCTCCGTGATCACGAAGGCGCTGGCCAGGGTCCGCGTGAGCTCCACCTGCAACGTCTCCGTGGCCTTGGGCGCGATGCTGATCGTACGCGTCTCCGTGCGATATCCCTCGCGCGCGATCTCCACCGTGTACTCGCCGGCCAGGACGTCCAGCGGGAAGAAATCGGTGAGGCTCAGGAACTCGCCGTTGAGGCTGACCTTCGCCCCCGCGGGGCTGGAGGAGACGGCCAGGTAGCCGACGAGCGCCTTCTTCACCGAGTTGAAGTAGTCGACGACCTTGGGCGAGACCTTCTCCTTGCTCACCGAATACTGGGGGTTGAGCTGCACGAGGGAGCGGAAGCTGTCCGCCGCCTTCTCCTGCAGGCCGATGTTGTAGTACGCGCGGGCGCGCAGCTCGTAGGCGGTGGAGAGGATCTCGCGGCCGCGCGTGGGCAGCGTACCCTGGCGGTGCAGGACCTCGAGCCGGGTCACGATCTCGTCGAACTGGACGATGGAGCGGCTCTGCTGGGGACCCTCGAACTCCGCGGTGGCGCGGGCGAGCAGGTCCTGGACCGCTCCCAGCTCCTTCTGCACGGCTTCGGAGAGCGCTCCCGCGGGAGCGGCGCTCTCCTGGGCCCGCGCCGCCGGCGCGGCGACGGCCAGGGCGAGGACGAGGGCGAGGAGCACCCGGCGCGGCACGGTGGCGGTCATTTGAACCTCAGGATCCGTTGCAGCTTGTCGTCGTACACGAGGACGGCGCCCGCGGGATCGACCGTCACCGCGCGCGCCTTGCGGACGTCCGCGCCTCCGAGGGTCGCGAGGAGGGCACCCTGGGGTGAGAAGACGAGCACACCCGCCTCTTCGTCCGCGACGTAGATGTTGCGGAAGCCGTCCACGGCCACGTCCACGGGCTTGCGCATCTCGTAGCCGGCTCCGCGGGTCGCGATGGTGCGGAGGGGCTTGCCCGCTTCGTCCACGACGTGCACCGCGCGCTCGTCCCGGTCGAGCAGGACGATGCCGCCTTCCCCGTCCAGGACGATGCGGCTCACCTGGCGTTCCTTGGCGTCGGGGAACGGGGCCTGGTACTGGAGCTTCGCGTCGAAACGGAAGACCTTCTTCTTCTTCTCGTCCGCCACGAGCAGGGAGCCGGACGGGGTCATCGCCGCCGCCTCCAGCTTCTCCAGCGGCTCCGTCTCGCCGGGCTTGCCGCCGGGGATGGCGAAGGTCTGCAGGTTCTTCGGCCCCAGGCGCACCGCCCGCGAGGCCGTGACGAGCAGGTCGCCGTTGGACGCGAGGCTCAGGCTCTGCAGGTCCTCGCCGCCCAGGCCGGGGCCCATCTTTCCGTCGGGGGCGAACGGGATCGCGCTCTTCACCTTGTCCGAGGCCACCCAGAGCGTACGCGTGGGCGTCATGAGGATCCCGCGCACGTCCTTGAGGGTGTCGCCGGCTCCCACGGAGTAGGCGGCGTCGAGCGCGAAGGTGGGCTTGCCCGCGCCGTAGAGGCGATAGAGGGCGGTGATGCGGTCCAGCGCGAGCGGCGCCCACTCGCTCTCCGCATAGCGATTGCGGACCTGCTGGAACTCCTCCATGGCCTGCCGGAACTCGCCGCTGAGAGCGAGGTCCTGCGCAAGCTCGAACTGCGCGGCGGGCGCGGCGTCGCTGGACGGGTGCTCCAGCGCGACCCGGCGCGAGGCCTCCGCGGCCTCGGCCAGGCGCCCGCTCTTGCGGTGCGCGAGGCCGCTCGCGTAGAGGGCGCGCGGCACCCACTCGCTGCGCGGATAGAGGCGCTGCACGCGCGCGAACTGGGCGAGGGCGTCGTCGATGTCGGCGGGAGCGGCCGCGCGCTCCATGGTCAGGCGGCCGAGGTAGTAGTAGGCCCCGGGGGCGCCGTCGCTCTGGGGGAAGCGCTTCGTGACCTGCTCGAAGGCGTCGCGGGCCTTGGCCACGTCGTGGTCCACCTCGAGGTAGTAGCGGCCGATCTCGAGCAGCGCGTCGTCCACGAACGAGGTGTTCGGGAACCCGGACACGATGGTCTGGAAGTTGTCGAGGGCCTGCTTGAGCTTCCCGTCCTTGCGATACGTCCGCCCGTCCTCGAGCAGGCCGCGGGCCTGGTCCTCGGGCGAGTTCTGCGCGGCGGCCACGGACGGCAGGAGCAGGAGGAGCAGCAGGGTCCGGCGCAGGATCAAGGGATCTAGTCCTTTCGCCCCATGACGTAGGCCGGCCCACCACGGGACACCTGGACGGACTCCTCGCGGCGCGCGCCGTCCGGCCACTGGAAGCCCACGCGGTGCTCGCCGGCGGCGATGGCGCGGTCGAGGATCGGCGGATATTCCACGAACTCGCCGTCGATGAACACGCGGCAGTTGTCCGGGTTCGCGCGGATGTTGATCTTGCCGAGGGCGGGCGCGGCCAGCGCCGCCACCGCGGGCGGACGCGGCACGTCGACGGTCACGTTGAGCCGCAGGAAGTAGGTCGGCGCCACCAGCGTGAGGACCTGGCGGCCGGCGGGCACGTTCACCTCGGGGGAAGGCAGCCCATGGCTCAGCACCTTGCCGCGCCAGACGACGTCGAGCGGATAGGCGGCGCTCACGGCCACGCGTCCCGGCGGACCCAGCGGGTCCAGGGTGAGGCGGACGGGTGTCGCCGTCGCGCCCGCGGCCACGCGCACCTCCTGGGGAGCGTGCCCGTCGAGCCGCACCGCGATGCGGTGCTCGCGCGCGGGGTCCACGCTCACGGTGAGGGGTGTGGCGCCCTTGACCGCCTGGCCGTCCACCGTCACCGCAGCGCCCGGCGGCTCCGTCACGACGGGAAGCGCGACCATGGTGACCGCGGCGAGCGGCGGCACCGCTTCCATGACGAAGCGCAGCTCGTTGCCGTCGAGGGGCAAGCGCAGCACGCGAGTGGCGTCGCGGTATTCGGCCTTGCGCAGGGTGAGCGTCACCGTGCCGGAGGCGCGCGCGGGCACGGTGACGTCTCCGTCCGTGACCACGCCCGTGTCCTGGCCGTCGAGGAGGATCTGCGCGCCCGCCGGCTCCGAGCGGACGTGCACGGCCACGACCGGCGGGGGCGCGGGCGGCCGGGTCAAGAGGACGACGCCGGCCACGACGACCACGAGCAGGGCGGCCGCCGCGACGAGGAGCAGGGTGCGCGTGGACGAGGGGGCGGCGGGCGCGAGGCCCGGCGCGGCCGGGCCTGAGCCGAGGAACACGGTCGCGGGTACCGCTTCTCCTGGCTGCAGGACCGTCTCGGCGGTGCGGCGCGTGGGCGAGCCCTGGACGGTGGCGTCGAGCTCGGGGAAATCCTGCGCCTCGGGCTCGCGCGGCTTCAGGCGCCGCTCGCGCTCACGGGCGGCGGTGCGCAAGGCCCGCCGCGCCTCGATCGAGCGCGGATGGCGCTGGGTGACGTCCTGCAGCCGGTGCAGCGCGTCGTCGACCTTGCCTTCCTTGACCAGCCGGCGCGCCACGTTCACCGCTTCCAGCACGTCGGGCGGAGGCGCGGCCGCGGGTCCGCGCAGGCGGAGCGCCACCTCCGCGATCTCTTCCGCCATGCGGGCCGCGCTCGGATACCGTGTCTCCGCGTCCTTGGCCAGCGCGCGGTCGAGGACCGCCTGCAGCTCCGGGGCCGCGCCCGCCACCGTCGGGTCCAGGGTCGCGGGGGGGTCGTTGATGATCTTGTAGAGGACGGCGGTGGCGCTGTCTCCGACGAAGGGCCGCTTGCCGCAAAGGAGCTCGTACAGGATCACGCCCGACGAGAACACGTCGCTGCGGCCGTCGAGCTTCTTGCCCCGGATCTGCTCCGGGCTCATGTAGTGGACGGTGCCCACCATCATGCCGGTCTTGGTGACGCCGGTGCCGCCGAGCTTGGCGATACCGAAGTCCATGATCTTCGCGGTGCCGTCCTCGAGGAGCCGGATGTTGGAGGGCTTGATGTCGCGGTGCACGATCCCGTGCTCGTGCGCGAAGTGCAACCCGCGCAGCACCTGCACCATGATCTCGAGCTTTTCCTCGAGGAGCAGGGCCTCGCCCGAGCGCACGAGCGTCTCCAGGTCCACCCCCGGGAGCAGCTCCATGGCGATGAACGGGAGCCCGCGGTCTTCCCCCAGCTCGAAGACGGTCACGATGTTGGCGTGCTGGAGCCGCGCCGCCGCGCGCGCCTCGATCTGGAAGCGCTGCCGGCTCTCCTCGTCCAGGGTGCCCTCGACGGTCAGGGTCTTGACCGCGACCTCCCGCTCCAGGACCTCGTCCCAGCCGCGGTAGACCATCCCCATCCCGCCCCGCCCGATGCGACCGACCACCGCGTATTTGCCGATCTTGCGGCGCGCCACCTTCTCGGGCTGGTCCGCGGGGAGCATCAGCTCAATCGTCGAAGCGGATCAGGAGAACCGTGATGTTGTCCTCTCCGCCCTTCGCGTTGGCGCTGGCCACGAGGGCCTGGGCCGCCTTCTCCACGTCCCCCCCGGACTCGCGCACGACGCGCGCGATGTCCTCGTCCGGGATCATGGTGGTGAGCCCGTCCGAGCAGAGGATCAGGATGTCCCCCGCCTTGGCCTTGTGCTGCTGCATGTCGACCTGCAGGTCCGGCTTGCCCCCCAGGGCGCGCGTCACCACGTTGCGCAAGGGGTGCGTGCGCGCCTGGTCCGGCGAGATGACGCCGCTCTGGATCTGCTCGTTCACCCAGGAGTGGTCGGAGGTGAGCTGCGTGATCTCGCCGTCCCGCATCAGGTAGACGCGGCTGTCGCCGACGTGCCCGAGGTTGGCGGCGTCC
>Ga0207662_10001676_pt1 | contig 10835 bp, 11 predicted proteins | sample KBSS33LmetaG_FD_184338 | JGI IMG/M metagenome (GOLD analysis project Ga0207662, IMG submission 184338) | Switchgrass rhizosphere microbial communities from Kellogg Biological Station, Michigan, USA - KBS S3-3L metaG (SPAdes) (version 2) | ecosystem: Host-associated > Plants > Roots >... | reverse complement strand
GCCAGCAGACGTCACTGCGCACGGAGGCCGGCCGCACGCGCGTCGAATACCGGCAGGAGCTGCCCGGCAAATACATCACGGTCGCGGTGGGCCGGCTCGTCGAGGCCGGCCGCCAGGTGTACGGCGACGTGTCCATCGCGGCCTGGGCCGCGCCCCGGCTGCGCAGCTCGGCGACCGCGCGCATGACGGAAGCGGCCGAGATCTTGAGGTTCTACGAGAGCGAGTTCGGGCCTTGCCCGTATCCCTCGCTGAACCTCGCCCTCGTGGAGTCCCGCGTGCCGGGCGGACACAGCCCGCCGGGGATGATCATCGTCTCCGTCCGTCCCGCCCTGCTGCGAGGGGCGCTCCGCGACGATCCCGCCAGCTTCCCCGAGGTGCCGGAGTTCTTCATCGCCCACGAGCTCGCGCACCAGTGGTGGGGCCACGGCGTGGCCGGACAGAACTATCACGAGCGCTGGATCTCGGAGGCGTTCGCACAATACGCGGCGGCCCTCTGGGTACGGCACAGCCGGGGCGAGGCCGCCTTCCGCAACATGCTGGCGCGCATGGGCCGCTGGGCGCTGCGCTATGCGGACATGGGTCCCATCCATCTCGGCCATCGCCTCGGCCATCTCGCAGGCGATCCCCAGGTCCTGCGCGCGGTGGTGTACGACAAGGGCGCGTACGTCTTGCACATGCTCCGCCAGATCGTGGGCGACGAGGCGTTCGTCCGCGCCGCGGTCGGGCTCCAGAAGGCGAACCGCTTCGGCAAGATCGGAACGGACGAGGTGCGGGCGGCGCTGGAGGGCGCTTCGGGGCTCGACCTGAAGCCCTATTTCGCGGAGTGGGTGTACGGCACGAGGGTGCCGGAGCTGCGCCTGGCCACGCGCTCGAGTCCCGGAGGGGAAGGGTACCGGACGGAAATCACCGTCCACGGACGCGACCTGCCGGGTCCGGTGCCCCTGGAAGTCGCCGTCGCGCATCCGTCGGGGACGGACGTCCGGACGGTGAGCCTCGAGCCCGAAGGCGGCCGCTGGACGGTCGATACCGTCGGACCGCCGCGCCGCGTGGACATCAACGCCGGGCGCGGCCTGCTCGCGCGGGTCATCCGCAACTGAGCCGGCCGCGCCACCCGGCGGCGCGGCTCAGCGGTAACGGTTGCGGCGGCCTTCCTCCTGGAGGTTCTCCAGTGTCGTCTGCGCCGCCGCGAGCTGGCGCTTCGCGTTCTCGAGCGAGTCGACGCGGGCCGCGCGGCCGGGGCCGTACATCGGCACGGTGTTGTCGTTGAGGGCGCCTTGGATGCGGGCCACCTCACCCGTCCAGTTCGTCACGTCGGACTGGGCCTGGGTCATCTTCTCCTGCCAGGCCTTCTGGGCGGCCTGGAACGCCTCGTCTTCGGTCGGAGGCTTTTCCGCGCCGCCGTCCTTCTTCTCGGCGCCAGGGGACGGGCTGGCGGTGGGAGTGGCGCTTCCGGCCGCGCCGCTGGGCTGGGAGACGGTGCCCCCGGTGCGGTGGCTGCGCAGATCTTCCTCGGTGATGGGCTTGCCCTTCTTCTTGTTCTTCTCACGGGCGGCGATCTCGCCCAGGCTGGGGGGCGCGTCCGCCCGTGCTGGAGAGGGCATCCAGGCCAGCGCCCCCACGACCGCAACGGCGAAGAGTGTGCGCATTGAGCGACCTCCCTCCCGGCGAACCCGGCCCGGCCGGGAAACTCTACGAATCATGATTGTAGCGCGGTCGCCCGGCCGTACGGGACCGCATCCAGCGGCCACCACCAGGCCCGTGGCTGCCGGCCCCTAGCCCAGGATACCGAGGACCTGGCGCAGCTCGCGAGCGCGCCGGTTCTCCGGGTCGAGGGAAAGGGCCTTCTCGACCGCTTTGCGGGCGCGGGCGTGGTCGTTCTGAAGGAAGTAATTGAGGGCGGCCGCGGCGTGGGAGACGGCTTCGGCCCGGTGCGCGTCCAGGCGGGCGACCGCGAGCAACCGCACGATGGCCGCATGATCGGGGGCGAGGGCGGAGGCCCGCTCGAGCAGGGGCACGGCCTTGGCGGGATCACGCGCCTTGAGATGGCGTCGCGCCTCCTCGAGGAGGCGCACGGCCTCGGCGTCCGCGGGCGGGCCTTCGGGCAGGGGCGTCAAGCTCTCCGGCGGCGGCGAGGCCACGGGCGGGACGGGCGGCGGGGGCGGGGGCACCCTCTGCCCGATCACCTTGGCCGCGCGGTCCCGGATCTCCCGGGCGATGGCGTGGCCGGGCTGGGTGGCCAGGACCTGTTCCGCGACCGCCCGCGCCTCTTCGAGGTTTCCGAGCACGATGTGTTCCTGGGCCGTGGTCACCAGGGCCGCCACCGCGCGGCGGGCCACCTCCTCGTCGAGGTAGGCGGCGAGGTCACGATAGCGCGCGCTCTCCGGGGCCAGGCGAGAGACCCTCCCCGCGATCTTCAGGGCGAGGTCGAGGTCGCCGTCCGCGGCATAGCCGAGGGCCATCCCCGAGAGCTGCTCGACCTCCTGCACGCGAATGGCCTCCTCGATCTCGCGGAGCTGCTGCTGGCCGGCGGCGTGGCCCGGGTCGATCTGCAGCAGGCGGCGGCACGTGACCAGCGCCTTCTGGAGCTGGCCCTCGGCACGGGCACGCGCGATCGCGGTCACGAGCTCGGCCGTGTCTTTCTGCGCGGCCAGGAGGCGCGCCGCCGTCTCCCGGACGAGGCGCTCGAGGTCGTCCCGCATCTCGTCCAGGCTCTGGTACCGCTCGGCGACGGGCTTGGCCAGCGCGCGCTGGACGATCGCTTCCAGGCCCGGCGAGAAGTCGGTCCGGGGCAGGGCCGTGAAGTCGGGATCCTTGCGCATGATGTGGAACATCACCTGGGTGAGGCTGTCTCCGTCGAAGGGACGCCGGTAGGCGAGCAGCTCGTAGGCAATCGCGCCCACGGAGAAGATGTCCGCGCGGTGGTCGATCTTCTGGCCTTCCACCTGCTCGGGGGCCATGTAGTGCACGGTCCCCAGCACGAGCCCGCTCTTGGTCATGGTCGACGACTGCAGGTGGGCGATCCCGAAGTCCATGATCTTGACCTCGCCGTCGGAGGTCACGCGGATGTTGGCGGGCTTCACGTCGCGGTGCACGATACCGGCGCGGTGCGCGAAGGCCAGGCCCTCGCAGACCTGGCGCAGCACGTCGATCTTCCACTCCGCGGACAGGGGCTGGCGGGTCTGGATGATCTTCTCGAGGTCCTGGCCCTCGACGAACTCCATGGCGATGTAGGGCTGGCCGTGGTCCTCGCCGAGGTCGTAGACGGTGACGATGTTCTGGTGGCGCAGGCCGCCCGCCGCCTGGGCCTCGCGGAGGAAGCGCGCCTTGAGCTCGGGCGTCTCCGCCAGGCCGGGCGTCATCGTCTTGAGGGCGACCGTGCGATGGATGACGGGGTCGCGGGCCTGGTAGACGGTCCCCATGCCGCCCCGGCCGAGGACCTTCTCCACCTCGTATTTGCCGATCGTCTGCAAGGTGAGTCCCGAACCCTATGGCGTCTTGCCGGCGCCGGGCGGCTGCTCTCCCCGTCGTGCTTCCAGGATGGCCAGCTGCTGGGTCAGCTCGGCCAGGCGATTGGAAATGATCGTGAGCTGGGTCAACACGTAGATGAGGGCGACGATCGCCATGGTGCTGACGCCGGCGGCGATCACGACCGTGGAGAAGAGAGCCCCGAATGCGAAGTCGACTCGGTGCCGTAGCGGGGCGAGGACCAGCCCCGTCGTCCCGCCCGCGATGGCGAGCACGACGAGCACGCCGTAGCCCACGTAGAGGCGTCCCTGTCGTACCAGATTGAAGACCCAGGCCATCAGGAGCAGGCCCACCAGCACGATCAACATCGGTACGCCGAACCTCACGGGCGCCTCGTGCGCCGAGTCAAGGAGGCCTGGGCGGAAGCGATGACCACCATCATCAGGGTCTTCAGAGGATACGTGACGAGGTGAGCCAGCGTATACATGGATTGCCCGTGCCGCCTCTCCTGCATCGTCACCGGATATTCGCCGACGCGGAGTCCGAGCCGCATGAGGTAGACGATCGCCTCGAGATGGAAATCGACGAAGTTCCATCGCGTCAGCGGGTCGAAGACGGTGCGCCGCATCGCCTTGAGGCCGGACGTCGTGTCATAGAAACGTTGACCGGTGACGAGCCGGGCCAGCCAGGAGAACGTGACCATCCCGACACGCCGGCCGAGTGGCGTTCCCGCATAGTCCCTGGTAGCGACGAAGCGCGATCCGATGCACAGATCGAGATCGGATGACAGGAAGTGGTCGAGGACGCGCCGCGCCTCTTCCGGAGGATGCTGTCCGTCGCCGTCCACCGTCAGCACGTAGTCGTAGTGACCCGCGATCGCATAGCGCAGCGCGGTCTGTATCGCTCGCCCGTATCCCAGGTTGCACAGGTGGCGAGCCGAGACGACTCCCACCTGCCGCAGGGTCTCGGCCGTTTCATCGCGGGAACCGTCGTCGACGACCAGGAGGTCCAGCTCCGGGAAGCACTCGCGAAGTCGCGCGACCAGCGGCTCGAGGCCGGCGGCCTCGTTGTAGGCGGGAACGGCCAGCAGGCCGCGCCGCGAGGAGGAGGTCATGGAAGCTGGATCCGCGAGACGGCGGCCGCGACTTCCCGCGCTTCGTCGCCTTCTTCCCCCGCGACGTGCTCGGTGAAGTTCACGCACAGCAGGTTCTCACCGGGATGCGACATGGAGGCGGGGATGAGGTACGGGACCTCCGTCCAATCCGTGGGCAGGGGCCGCCAAAGGACGACGCCATGATTCATGGAGAGCCCGATCTGCTGGTTCGGCAGGCGATAGGGGGCGCGGGCGCTCACGGAGATTCGCAGGTCGAGCGGCGTCTCCAGCGGCACGCGCACGCAGGCCTTCGGATAGTAGGCCCAGCGGAAGGCAGGCCAGCTTGGACGTCGATGTGGGGCGGACCAGCCCCCGGAGAGGTACCGCCCCTCCGGCGCCGCCATGTCGATCGTGCCGCTGAGGTTCGTGTTCCAGTAGAAGTACTCGCCGACGAAGAACATGTAGGCGATGTTCCGCGCGCGCGGTCCGCCGAGCCTCTCCAGTACGTCTTCGACGGCGCGGCGGACCTGGAAGAGCTGCGCGCCCGCCTGGCGATCGAAGCCCGCGGCCTCCGACACGACGCGCTTGCGGTACAGGCGCATGAGGCCGAAGTTCCAGGCCACGAGGAGGGCCGCGACGGCCAGCGGCGCGAGCCAGGGGCGGCGGACGAGGGCCGCGGAGGCGGACGACGTCACCGCGACCACACCGGCCGACAGCAAGGGGACGACGAGGTCGAATCGACGCGCGCCGAACGAGTCCGATCCGGTCCAGTCCTGCGGCGTGCCGTTGATCCAGGCCGTGGCGGCGAGAACGAGCAGGCCGCCGATCGCGAGCGAGGGCCAGCGCCGGAGCAGGAGGAGGAGCCCGAGGACTCCCACCGCCATCAGCGGCGTCCATGTGAACAGGCCGCGGTCGGCCGACAGCAACACCTGCAGGAGATGCGGAGAGGACCAGTCGACCGCGTTCTCCCGCGTCGGCGGGGCCAGGAAGCGCCCGTAGATGATCTTCCAGGCGACGAGCTGCGGCACGAATGCCGCGAACGCGCTGACCGCGGACAGCGCGATCCATCCGAGACGGACGCGGCGCCGTCCGAGTCCCGTCACGGCGAGGGGCAGGAGCAGGGCGGCATAGGCGATCGCCTGCAAGCGCGTGAGCGTGAGCAGTCCGACCAGCGCGCCCAGCAGTGCCCAGTGCCTCGCGCGCGGTTGCCGGGCCGCCTCCGTCCAGACCCACAGGAAGACGCCGGCCAGCCCGAAGACGACTCCGTGTGCCATCGTGGGCTGGTAGAGCACGTAGTAGGGGACGGGCGAGGCCAGCGTGCCCGCGATCACTCCCAGGACCACCGACGGCCGGTCGAACATCGAGGCCAGGGCGCGCGCGAGGAGGAACGCTCCCAGCACGGCAACGGTGGCCGTGCCTAGCGCGGTCGCACGAACGTAGGGAGCGGCGAAACCATCCGCAGCGTAGGCGCGATCGCCCACGGCGCGCAGCAGCAGCACATAGACGTGGGCGGCGGCGAAGAACGGGCTCCACACGATCGCCGAGCCCACGGGGGCGATGTTCGGCCGCAGTCCGGTGGGCGTGGGCGGCTCTTCGGCGTAGCCCCATTCCCGCCACTCGTTCGCGAAGTCCAGGTCGCGATCGAAGGCGGCGGATCGCAGGTACACGTAGTAGTCCGGCGAATCGGCATTGAAGTCGGGCCCCGTCCAGGCCGCGGCGGCGTACACGCACGCGAGCGCCGTGAGCAGCCCGGCGGCGGTGCGCCTCGTCCGGAGACGGCGGCCCAGGATCAGGCCGATCAGCGCGAGGACCGGGCCCGCCACCGTCCCCGCCCGAAAGCGCGGATCGAGCAACCCGAGGGCCGAGAGCGCGAAGCCGGTGAGGACGAGACCGTCCGGCCACCGCATGATGGTGGCTAGTCTATCCGCGGGCGCGCGATAATCCAGGGTCCGGGACGGGGAGGGCGCGCGGTGATCGTCGGTGTGGGGATCGACCTGATCGAGAGGGAGCGCGTCGCGCGCGCGCTGGACCGCTGGGGCGAGCGGCTGGTGGCGAAGCTCATGGGCGAGGCGGAGGCCTCGCGCCTTCCGGCCGCCCGCACCGATCGCGCCCACGCCCTCGCCCTGGCCATCGCGGCCAAGGAAGCCGCGAGCAAGGCCCTGGGCACGGGCTGGTCGCGCGGGGTGTGCTGGCGCGACGTGGTCGTGGACCTCGGTCCGCCCCTGGCCGTGCGCCTGGAGGGGGGGGCCCTCCGCCGGGCGCTCCGGCTCGGCTCCGCCGGCCAAACGCGCGCCGCCCTCGAAGTGCGCGGCGATCTCGTCATCGGCCAGGTGCGGCTCCTCTCGTGATCGCGCTGCTCCCGCGTGAAGCCTGGCGGCGCAACCAGCTCGTGGTCTGCGTCGCCGTGTTCATGGTGTTCATGGGCTTCGCGTTCGTTTTGCCGTTCCTTCCGCTTTACGTCCGCCAGCTCGGCGTCACCAGTGACGAGGCGGCCGCCACCTGGGCGGGCGTGCTCATCGGCATCGCGCCCCTGCTGGCCGGGCTCCTGGCCCCGGTATGGGGCCGTCTGGGCGATCGCTACGGGCAGAAGCCGATGGCCGTGCGTGCGCTCGTCTCCTACGTGATCCTCCTCGCACTTTCGGGTGCGGTCACGACGGTCTGGCAGCTCCTGGCCTTGCGCACGGCGGTCGGGCTCTTCGGCGGCGTGGGACCGCTGGGCCTGGCCATGGCGACGGCTCTCGCTCCACGCGAGCACACTGGCCGCGCGGTCGGAAGCATCCAGTCGGCGCAGATCCTGGCCGCCGCGGTGGGGCCGCTCGCGGGCGGCGTCCTCGCCCATACCATCGGCATGCGTCTCACCTTCGTGGCCACCGCCGCCGCCTGCGCGGTGGCGCTCCTGCTGCTCGTCTTCTTCTATGAAGAAGCGCCGCGAGCCGTGGCCGCGGATACCGGGCCGCGGGACGGCTTCGGCGCCGTCCTCGCCATTCCCGGGGTGTTGCCCTTGATGGCCACGCTGTTCCTCGTGAACTTCATCGGCCGCTCGTTCACGCCCATCCTTCCTCTCCACCTGCAGCGCATGGCGGTGCCGGCCACGAGCCTCGCCCTCTCGACCGGCATCCTCATCTCCGCCTATTCGGTGTGCGCGGCCATCTCGGCCACGCTCCTCGGCCTCGCGACACGGCGTCTCGAGCCCCGGGGTTTGCTCGTGGCGACCCTGGTGGCGGGAGCGGCGATCGTGCTGCCCATGGGACTGGTCGGCCGTTTCCCATCTTTCCTCGGCCTGGCCGTCCTGCTCGGCCTGGCCGCAGGAGGGTCGCTGACCCTGTGCTACACGATCGGCGGCCTCATGGTGCCTACGGAGCGGCGCACGACCGCCTTCGGATTCTTCTCGGGCGCGGCTCTATTCGGGGGAGCGGTGTCCCCGTCGATCGCGGGACTGCTCACGCGCGTACACTTCAAGGCCATCTACTGGGCGGATGCCGTCTTGTACTTGCTGCTCGCGCTGGCCCTGATGCCCGGTGTCCTCGCGATGCGCGCACGACGGGCGGCCCCAGACGTCCCTCAAACCGCGGAGGAGAGGGCATGAAGACCTGCCATCACTGCAGTCGCGAGCTGACGCTCGCCTCGCCCATCGAGCGGACGGCCTCCTGCCCCCACTGCTTCTCCGACTTGAAGTGCTGCCAGAACTGCCGCTTCTTCGATCCCGGGTTCAACAACCAGTGCCGCGAGCCCCAGGCGGAGTGGTGCCCGGAGAAGTCGAAGGCGAACTTCTGCGAGTTCTTCGAGTTCGTGGAGAGGGCCGGGATGGGCCGGGCCGGGTTCGGGGGATCGCCGACGGATCAGTCGCGCGCGCGCTCGGCCTTCGACTCCCTGTTCAAGAAGTAGAGTCCGCGACTAGTCCTTCGGTTCCAGCAGAGGCTTGACGTACAGCAACGGAATGGCGGCGCTGTAGCCCTGGCGCGGTGTTCCCGCGAGTCCGCCCGTCGCGCTCTCCAGGTTCGCGCGCAGGACGCCGATCGCTTCGAACGTCCCTTCCGCCAGGACAGGCCCTCCGCTCTGTCCGGCATCCGCGATGGGGTCGATCTTCACGGTGATGATGCGGCGCCGGCTTCCCACCGTCTTGCGCACCCCGGTGGCCCATCGGCGCTCGCGCGACACGACCGTCCCCGGCGTCAGCCGCACCGCGATCTCGAGATCGAGCGGACGCGCCGCGAAACCTCCCAGGAGCACCGCCTGTCCGATGCTCGGCATCGCGGCCGCGGACAGGGCCAGGAAATGCATGGAGGGATCGGAGAGAAGAAGGGCGAGGTCCGTCTCGTGGTCCACGGTGACGACGGAGAACTCACGCTCGCTTCCGTCACGGAGGCGCAGGCGGGGCGCTTCGTCCTTCGGCATGTGGTCCAGCACGTGCGCGCACGTCACGAGGTGGCCGTACGGGTCCACGTAGAACGCGGATCCGCGCGTCACCGTGACCCCTTCCGGTCGCCGGACGGTGACGATCTGGGCCTGCGCCTCTTCCACCTCGGCCCGCGTCCGCGCGGTGCGCGGATCCGGAGCGGGCGAGGCCGCGGCGAGGGACGCGACCACGAGGGAGGCGATCACCGCATCATCTCTTTGAGGACGCGGTCTGCGTCCTGCAGCGGATAGTCCAGGTGGAGCAGCGCGGCCAGCGTCGGCGCGATGTCCTCGGGCCCGCAGCTGGCGGTGTACGTGCCGGGCTTCACGGAGGCGCCCATGAACACGACGGGCACGTTCCGGTCGTGGTCGTAGGGCGTCCCGTGGCCCGTACCCCCCGGCCGGTCGGAGAGGTAGAAGCCGTCCTTGAGCACCACGATCACCTGCGGGCTGCGCGTCTCGAAGAACGAGCGCCGCATGAGCGCAAAGTAGGGATCGCCCTTCGGGGGATCGCCGAGCAGCCGCTCGTGCGTGTAGACCTTCTCGACGAGGCCCGTCTCCAGGAGCGCCTTCTCGACCACCGCCTCCACGTCGCGGCGCGCCCACCCGCGCCGGGCGATCGTGTCGAGGTCGAGATAGAAGTCCGGCGGCGAGTAGCGGGCGACGAGGCCGTTCTGCGCGCGGCGCGTCAACTCGATCCGTCCGTGTGGATCACACAGCTTCGAGATGTCAACCAGTGGTGGCGCGAGAAGTCTGCGTTTGCCGTCGAGATCGCGGATAACGGCCACGGCTTGCGGCTCGCGTTTCGTTGCTCGACTCGGGCCACGGTTCTTGTGCGTCACCTGAACATGGAGGAGCCGACTGAGAGCTGGTACGGATCGTATCGCGTGCTTCCAGGCCGGACGCTGCAATTGAGACCGCACGAAAGGCCTTTTGTCGGCGTGCCCGCCGACACGTCCTCGACGATCGTGTCCTTCCTCCAGGAACAAGGCTACATCGTCGACACAGGGGCCGAGGCGCCTCACTGTTCCATCTTCCTCAGCCCGGCAAGCCTCGCGGTCTTACAGAACCAATTCGAGCTGATTGACTTTATCGAGACGTCCTCGGCGCCACTGGTTCGCTTCTGGCGCTGGCCGTCCGGCACGCGAAGCGCGTGCTGCGTGACCGGCGATCTCGACGCCTTGAGCCTGACGGATTACGCCGCACGAGTCTTCGCACTCTGACGCGCGTGGGAGCCCGAGGGCGAAGCCCCTCGGAGTGATCAACATGCAAATCGCAGTTATTGGAACGGGCTATGTCGGGCTCGTGGTGGGCGCGTGTCTTGCCGAAACAGGCAACCAGGTGGTGTGCGCCGATATCGACGCCGACAAGATCGGCATGCTGCGTGAAAACCGGATTCCGATCTTCGAACCTGGCCTTCAGGATCTCGTCGAGCGCAACCAGGCACAGCAGCGGCTGCATTTCACGGTCGACGTCGCTGCGGCGATTGCGGGATGTGAGGTGGTGTTCATCGCTGTTGGCACTCCGCCCGACGGAAACGGGGCTGCAGATCTGCGGCGCGTCCTGGAGGTGGCGGAAACGATCGGCCAGCACCTGACGCGGGAGATCGTCATCGTCACGAAGTCCACCGTCCCGGTCGGCACAGCACTCAAAGTCCAGGCCGTTGTCGAACGGTGGGCAAGGCATCCGTTTCACATGTGCTCCAATCCGGAGTTCCTCAAGGAAGGCGCAGCGGTTGATGATTTCCTGAAACCGGATCGCGTCGTGCTGGGCGTCGAGTCGGATCACGCGCGCAGCGTCATGACCGAGCTGTACTCCCCATTTGTGCGCACCGGCCGGCCAATCATCTTCATGAGCATTGCGTCGGCCGAGATGACGAAGT
>Ga0207662_10001675_pt1 | contig 10837 bp, 10 predicted proteins | sample KBSS33LmetaG_FD_184338 | JGI IMG/M metagenome (GOLD analysis project Ga0207662, IMG submission 184338) | Switchgrass rhizosphere microbial communities from Kellogg Biological Station, Michigan, USA - KBS S3-3L metaG (SPAdes) (version 2) | ecosystem: Host-associated > Plants > Roots >... | reverse complement strand
AAAAATGACGAATGGCTTCGCCACATTATCGTTAGAGCGTTGAAGCGTTAAAGCGTTTTCGTCATTCGTCATTAGGATTTGGTCATTTACTTAATACACATCGCGCTTGTAGCGCTTCTCGTTCTTGAGTTTCTCAACGTATTCGTTGGCTTGCTCGATATTTTTGCCGCCTTGATCGCGCACAATGTTGCGTAGCGTTGCATCGACATCCTTGGCCATTCGACGCGCATCGCCACACACGAAAAAATAGGCGTTCTCGGCGTCGATCCATTTCCAAATGTCGGCAGCATTTTCCATCATCTTATGCTGGACGTAGATCTTCTGGGGTTGATCGCGTGACCAGGCGCAATCGAGCCGCGTGAGTAGTCCCTCCTTCCCAAACGCCTTGAACTCGTCTCCGTAGGCAAAATCGCATCTCTCATGTTGCGCTCCGAAGAAGAGCCAGTTTTTTCCCTTTGCCCTGGTTGCTTTTCGCTCCTGCAGGTACGCGCGGAACGGCGCGACTCCGGTTCCTGGCCCAATCATGATGATGGGAGTCTCAGGATCCTCCGGCAAATGAAAGTGTTTTGCGACGCTCGGGAAGACCGGAACGGGCACGTCATCAGCGCGTTCTGCAAGAAAGGACGAGCAAACCCCTTTGCGTAGCCGACCATTACTTTGGTAACGGATTACGTCCACGATAAAATGCACCTGTTCGGGATAGGCTTTTAAACTCGAGGCCACTGAATAAAGCCGCGGCTGTAGTTTCGTCAGCAAGCCGACAAACTCCTGTGGAGCGAAGCGGGCGGAAGGATGTTCCGAGAGGAAATCGACTATTTCCATGCCCCACAGGTAAGTCTCAAGATCGTGTTTGCGGTCTGGCGCGAGAAGGTACGTCAAGGTAGGCGCAGCCGAAGCGCGCTCGGCAACGGCCCTCAAAAACTTGGGCGTTGGCTGGGTAATGCTGTAATCGCGCAGCAATGCTTCGCGAAATGTGGTTGGTTCCCCCCTGGGACGTGGAACTTGTTCATCGCCGGTCGCCCCGAGCGTATGAATGATTTCGTCGACCAACTCTGGATCATTCGTCGGATAGACCGCCAATGAATCGCCAACTTCAAAGCTCAAACCCCATCCGGACAAATCGATTTCGAAATGCCGTGTGTCCTTCTCAGATTCCGGTCCGCTGAGACGCCGATTAACAACCAGGCGAGCGGGAAAAGGGTTTGCCCGTGTGTAGCGTGGGGCAGCAACAGCAGCAATAGCGGTAGCTTCGATCATGGCAACTCTTGTAGCGGTGATTCGTCAGCCTCGCAAACTTCACCCTTCGTTTCCGATTGCGAGCGTGGGGCAAACTTCCATCGCGCGCTGCGCAGCAGCTGTTTCCTCGAGCGTTTCAGGTTGTTTAAAAAAATGAACAGCAGTTTCGTCGCGATTATACGTGATAAGACTTGGCGCTTCCTCGAGACAGAGACGGCACAACGCGCAGCTCGTGTCCACATACCACGCTCCCGACGCGTTCTCCGGTTGTCTGCTCAGCTTGTCCGCGATGACTTGAATGAACGCAGAATAAGCGTGATCGGCTTCAACTCGCTACAGGAGCAACGTTGGATCGCCGCCTTGCGCGGCGTTGTCTTCCCGGTGTTTCCGAAGCCAGCGCAATTGCAAAATCGACCTGCCGTTTAAAGGCGTCCACGCGGACAACGAAGACGCGTACTTCATCGCCCACACTAAATCTCCGCCGAGATCGTCTCCCGATCAGCTGGCGCCGAGCAGGCTCGAACAAATAAAAGTCATCGGAGAGCGCGGAGACGTGGACGAGACCGGTGATAAGGACATCGGGCAGTTCAACCGACAGGCCATAGTTACGGACGTCGACGATTGCGGCGCGAAAGATTTGTGGGTTGCGTTCATCGAGTTGTCGCTGGAAAAACTCGAGCTTCTTCATCCGAACGGATTCGATTTCCGCCTCGGCCGCTATTCGCTCGGTTGTGGAAACATGCTCTGCGATCGACGCAGCCTGACTCATATCGAGATGGTGGGGCGCGTCACTCCGCGACCGCCGTTCCGTGGTTCGGGAGGGGGCGGACGGCAACGGAGTGCCGTCCCTACCCAACGCGCGATGCACAACCAGATCAGCATAACGGCGAATCGGGCTCGTAAAATGCAGATAGTTGGTTTTAGCCAGTCCATAATGACCAAGTGGCTGCGGAAAATACCGCGCACGCTTCAAACTTTTCAGCAGACCGATTTTGAGCGCTTGCTCCTCCGGTTTTCCGCGAATCGATGCAAGCAATCGCTGCACCTCAGCCCGATGCGTCAGGTCGCCTACCGTGTAACCAAAACTGAGCACGAACTCTCGGTACTCCGCCAGCTTTTCCGGATCAGGGTTTTCGTGGATGCGGTAGATGGTCGGAACGGCGCGCTTTTTTAGCTCTCGCGCGACTGCTTCATTTGCGATCAGCATGAATTCTTCGATCAATTGATGCGATTCATCGTTCTCAACACGCTCGAGACGCACTGGCTTGCCAGCTTCATCCAACCAGACTTTTACTTCCGGAAAATCAAGGTCGAGCGAGCCGTGTTCGAATCTCTTTTGCCGCAGCAGCCGGGCGAGTTCCCAAGCAAGGTGCAGTCGTTCACTCAGTCGATCGCAAGGCGGGGACTTTAGAATAGCGTAAGCCTGTTTGTAAGTAAGCCGATGCGCGCTGCGAATCACGCTGCGGGCAAAGCGCGCGCCTTTCGCAGCCCCGTTTCGATCGAAATGGATAAGAACCGAATGGGTGAGCCGATCGACTCCCGGATTGAGACTGCACACTCCGTTACTCAATCGCTCGGGTAACATCGGAATCACGCGGTCGGGCAGATACACGCTGTTTCCGCGGCGGCGCGCTTCGCGATCGAGTGGGCTCTCGGGTTCTACATAAGCCGCTACGTCGGCAATGTGCACGCCGAGCCGCCAGCCGCCATTGTCGATCTTCTCGACGTGAATCGCGTCGTCGAAATCGCGTGCATCATCGGGATCGATAGTGACGGTAAATTCTTTGCGCAGGTCCTCGCGTCCCTCGAGTTGGCGTGCGTCGATCTTTTCGGAAATGCGATCCGTCTGCTCCAAAACATCTCTGGGAAATTCTGTCAGCAGATGATATTTCCGGATGATCGACAGCATATCGACGCCGGGCGCTGACGCCGATCCAAGCACTTCGATGATTTCGCCTTCCGGATTGACGTGACGCGATTCCCAAGCTTCGAGACGCACGACAACCTTGTCGCCGACCGTAGCGACGGCTGGCTTAGGGTGCACATACACGTCGTGGACGAGCCTCGGATCATCGGGAACAACGTAATAAAAATTGCGCGATTGTTGCAGTGTCCCAACGATTGTATCGTGAGCCCGCTCCAAAATTCGAATTACGCGCCCTTCGCGCCGTCCTCTGATGCGGCCGTAGGGTGCATCCTGCGAAATGCGAGCGACGACGCGATCACCGTGCATGGCTGTGCCGGTATTTTCCGCCGCGATGAAAATATCCGGCTCGCCCGGTTTTTCTGACGTGAGAAAACCGTAGCCGGCCTGATGAATCGATACTTTGCCGGCAACAAGATCCGCTTCGGCCGGCAGGACATATCGATTTTTGCGGATCCGTGCGATCTCACCGGCGCGTTCCAACTCGCGCAACGCCTGGCTTAAGCCCATGCGGACGCCGCTCTTTCGCCCGAGCGTTTTCGCCAGTCCATTCTTGTCGAGTGGCCGGTAATCTTTCCGGGCCAGAAGGGCGAGGATTTGTTGTTGAATCTTACGTCCGTTTGAAACCATCGCAGCGAAACAATGTCGTCGAGTTATTCTCGATGTAACGCGATTTCAACCGGAGGTTAGAATAATGCCAAGAGCAATTATCGGCGGCGCATTTGCGATTGCACTGGCGGCAATGGCTTCGTTCGCTGCAGGAGGAGGCAAGATGAAGGTTACAAGTTTCGCTTTTCAGGAAGGTGCAAACATTCCATCAAAATTCACGTGTGACGGCGAGAATACCAGTCCGCCGTTGCAAATTGCGGATATTCCTTCCGAAGCAAAGAGTTTAGCCCTGGTTGTTGATGATCCGGATGCACCAAGTGGATTGTTCACGCATTGGGCGGTTTGGAATATCCCGCCGCAAACCACCGCTGTGGGAGAAGGTAACGCGCCGAAAGGCGTGCAAGGGACAAATGACTTCGGCAAATCGGGTTACGGCGGGCCCTGTCCGCCGTCGGGGACTCATCGTTACTACTTTAAGGTTTTCGCGCTCGATCGTGAGCTGGATTTGCCATTCGGCGCGAAGCGCGGGCAACTGGATGCAGCGATGAAAGGTCACGTCGTCGCCCAAGGCGAGCTGATCGGACGTTACTCGCGACAAAAATAATATTGTAGCCACGGGCGCTGTGTCGCCGTTCCACCGCGAGCAATACGCCACTAGAAGATCCTCGATAGAGCGAGGTGCGAGACTTCGAATAATCCGCGTCCTGTGATAGTCTCACCTATGATAGGTGGGAGGCTCTGGAAAATCGGCGACCGCATTTTCGATGTCTCCCGGCAGGGACTCATCATGGGCATTTTGAACGTTACTCCAGACTCATTCTCCGATGGTGGCAGATTTTTCACGGCAGAAAAGGCGGTCGAGCACGGGCTGAGAATGGCTGCAGAAGGCGCGCAAATCATTGATGTTGGTGGCGAATCGACGCGCCCCGGCGCCGAATCTGTCGCCGTAGAAGAAGAACTGAACCGAGTGATTCCGGTGATCGAAGAATTGCACGCGAGGAGTGATACGACCATTTCGATTGATACGGCAAAGGCTCAGGTTGCGCGCGCAGCGATTGAAGCAGGAGCTTCGATTATCAACGATGTAACTGGTGGACGAGGGGATGACAAGATGATGCCGCTGGTTGCCGAAAACAAATCGGCTTTCATCGTTATGCATATGCAGGGAAATCCTCAAACAATGCAGCTCGAACCGCGATATGACAATGTCGTGTCGGAAGTGGCTGATTTCTTTCGACAACAGTATGCGCGCGCCATAGAGTGCGGTATTGACCCCATGGCGATTGCGTTTGATCCGGGAATCGGTTTCGGGAAAACGCTTGAGCACAATCTCGAGTTGCTCGCGCAGCTTGACCGGCTTCGCGCGCATGAGCGACCGCTCGTGGTTGGTATTTCCCGCAAATCTTTTCTCGTGAAAGTGACCGGTTCATCGGAGATCAGCGATCGGCTCGCGCCTGCGGTAGCGTTGACCTCGTTTTTGCGCGCGCGGGGCGCGGATGTGTTCCGCGTCCATGACGTGAAAGAAAATGTAAATGCGTTGCGGGTAACGGAAGCAGTTCTGGAAAAGACGAAATGATTCATCAACTCATCGATCTCGGGTTCCGAGGATGGCGCAGCGCTGTGGAAATCCTGTTGCTGAGCGTGGCCATCTATTACGGCTATCTGTATTTTCGGGGAACGCGTGGTGCGAAAGTTCTGACTGGGCTGGCGATCGTTTTTCTAACACTGACACTGATCTCGACACTGTTGAACCTTGTTGTGATCGGCTGGATTGTCCGAAGTTTTTCAGTTTTCCTCGCAGTCGCGCTGGTAGTGATTTTTCAGCCGGAGCTGCGGCGTGGGCTGGCCGCGCTCGGCGGCCACCCGATTTTCTCGCTAACGAGTGAAAAACGCGAAACGGTGCACGATCTGGCCGAGGCCGTAACGCAACTGGCGAACAAACAATTCGGTGCACTGATCGCGCTTGAGCGCGATACGTCTATTCGCATCTATGAGGAAACCGGTGTGATCATCGATAGCGATTTTTCTGTCGAGCTCATTTTGACGATCTTCCATCCTAAAGCCGCTCTTCACGACGGCGGAATGATCGTCCGTAACGGACGGATTGCCGCCGCGGCCTGTATTTTTCCCGTTAGCCAACGGGAAACGCTGGACCGCAGTCTGGGGTTGCGTCATCGTGCCGGCCTCGGCATTACCGAGGAATCGGACGCTGTGGCGGTGGTCGTCTCCGAAGAGACGGGTGGCATTTCCATTTGTCACCGGCGGCGAATCGAGCGCAATTTCACTCCGGAAACATTCCGCCAGCGCATCGCGGAAATTCTATTGCACAGCAATTATGAAGAGACTGATCCTGACAAACTGGCGCGCGAAGTTGATCTCCGTCCTGCTCGCGACAACGCTCTGGTACCTGATCAAAAAGAACGTAGCGACGACGCCCTCGCCGTCTGAAAGGCCGTTCCAGACGCCAGCTGCTGAAACGCGCTAAGGCTCGGCTTAGCGCAGAAAACGCGAGAGATTTTCCTGTTCCCAGCGTCGGGCGCGATGGTAGCTTGGAAATTCGCGCTCCCTGCGGTTGAATTCTTCGGTATGAACTCGCCGGCGGCCTTGCGACAGTGTCTCATCAGGCACTACCGAATGCAGCATCTCGTGATAAAGCACGTAGCGCAGAAACCATAGGGGCACAAAGGGTTGATCGAGCGCCGGGTTGATTCGGATCACGCGATCTTCTTCCTGGATCGTACCAAAGATGAAGTATTCTCGCGGACGATGTTTTCGCCGGCGGCCCCATGTAATTTTGTAACCGCGAAGCCGCCCTCTAAAATACCGCTCGTTTAAATCATCAAAGATTGGCCGCAAATCGAAATGCGTTCCCTCGTGCCGCAAATTCAACTGCCCTTGCATCGGCAGTTTTGGGTGCGCAAGTTTTCGTTTTGTCTTTCTCTTTGTCTTTTTGGCCATTCGCAGTCCCTCTAAAACGAAGAAGTGGAGACTGACTTTAATGGGCTTTAAATCAACTGACAAGCGAAGCGCTAATTTTGGCAATAAAACTTGCTAAGTTACTCAACGGAAAGAGATTATCCAGATTCGCTTGAACGCTTGAAATTGTGAGATCTAATCTCCACATCGGCTGATGGTTAAGCGAGAAAATTGCAAACTTCCGCGACTGGCAGGCGGCTCCGCTTGAAACGATGAATAACAAGGCAAATGCCCACATTTATCCTTGTCGTTGTCTGAAAGCGCCTTTGCCAACAGACGGCGGAGTTTTGCGAAGATCGCAACTTGCGTATAATCGTTCTAACTTCCTTGGGAGACCTTCGAAGTTTGAGCGAGATCAATCAGCATGACGCCCTTCCTTAGAAAATTGCTCGGCCAAAACTGGCTTCTGCTGATCAACATGCTGGCGCTGGCCGTTTTTGGGGTGGTGGCAATCTACAGCGCGACTTACATGCACAGCGATTACGTGGGAGATTTCTGGCGAAGGCAGGCGGACTGGGTCGCGGTGGGCCTCTTAGCCTTTATGGTCGCCAGCCTGGTTGACTATCGCTGGATCCGCTGGGGCGCATTGCCGATGTATCTTGCCGGCATTGTCTTTTTAATCATGACGAAATTTATGGGAACCAGAGTTTACGGAGCGCGCAGTTGGCTCCACTTGGGACCGATCAATTTTCAACCCGCGCAACTCGCAGTTGTTTCCGGGATCCTGGTTTTAGCGCTATTCTTAACTCAATTTCGCGACATGGCTCCAATGCTGCGCTTGTTGCTCTCCGGGGCAATTGCCGGCGCGCCCTGCCTTTTGATTTTGATGCAGCCAGATATCGGCGAAGTCATCATTTGGATACCCGTGCTCCTAGCGGTGTTGTTCGTTGGCGGCCTTCCGTTGCGCTACTTAATTTGCGTCATTCTTATCGGCATCGCGTTTATCCCAATCGCGATTAATCTTGGGCTAAAGCCGTATCAGCAACAACGGATCACGGCGTTCACCCACCCTGATGTCGACAAACAAGGGTCTGCCTGGGCAATCAATCAATCGCTCATTGCAATTGGCTCGGGCGGTTGGTCGGGAAAAGGATTTAAGGCGCCAAACACGCAAGTGGAGCTGGGCTTTCTCCCGTCGACCGCTGTGCATAACGATTACATTTTCTCCGCCATCGGCGAGCAATGGGGATTTATCGGAGGAATGTTTCTCATCGGCGCGTTCATCTTGCTTCTGCTGACATGTCTTTTCGTAGCTTTTTTTGCAGGCGATCAACTGGGCTTGCTCCTGGTCATTGGAATGACGGCGCTCATTTTCACCCATATCTTCCAGAATATGGGGATGACGATCGCGCTGGTGCCGATCACGGGTGTGCCCTTGCCATTGATCAGCTACAGCGGCTCATTTGTGTTGATGATCATGTTTGGCCTCGGGCTCGTTAACAGCGTTTGGATCCACCGGCACGTTCCCGCTTAAGCAAAGCTTGTAGCTTGCAAGGGAGTCTGACAGCTTCACCTGCTGATGATCTAGATTGGCCGGTAACGCATGGAACCAGATTACAAGGTCAAGCTCGAGGTCTTCGAAGGACCGCTCGACCTTCTCCTTTACCTGATTAAACAGGACGAGATCGACATTTACGACATTTCGATCGAGCGCATCACTCGTCAGTACCTCGAATATCTTCAGGCTTTCAAGGAGCTTAATATCGAACTTGCCGGCGAATTCATCGTGATGGCGGCAAATCTCATTTACCTTAAAAGCCGCAGCCTGCTCCCTGTTGATCAACAACCGCCCGAAGAAGATGCTGACGAAGACGATCCCCGCTGGGATCTAATCCGGCAACTGATCGAGTACAAAAAATTCAAGGAGGCGGCCGCAGAATTGCATCAGCGTGAACTGGAACAAGAGCGCATTTTCGCGCGAGGAGGAGACCCAACTCCAGCTTTGCAGGAATCTCTTCATCTGGGAGAGGTTGGAATCTTTCAATTGATCAACGCGTTCCAGGCGGTGATCAAAAAGATAGAAGCGCGACAGGACGTACAGGAGATTTTCGGCGAACGTTTTAGCGTTTCGGAGAAGATCGAGACGATTTTGCGGCGCGTGGCAACAGGTGTTCCTATCCGTTTTTCCGATTTATTCGGGGCCGCCGTATCGCGCATCGAGGTGGTCGTAACTTTTCTTGCGCTGCTGGAGCTGATTCGGCTCAAACAAGTCCGTGCAATTCAGAAAAACATCTTTGAAGAAATTGAAATCGCGGCCGCAGCAGCGTGAAAATCATCAGCCATGCCGCGAATTTTGATCGCCGGATGTGGTTACGTCGGCCAAGCAACCGCGGATTTGTTCCATGCCTCCGGCTGGGCAGTAGAAGGCTGGACACAGTCCGCGGAGTCTGCAGCAAAGTTTTCGGTTAAGCCGTATCCGGTTCTTGCGGTCGATATAGCGAATAAGGCTGAGGTTGGCGCGCGGGCGGGGACGTTCGATGCAATAATCCACTGCGCTAGCTCGCGCGGCGGCGATGCAGATGCATATCGCGAAATCTACTTGAACGGTGCGCGCAATCTTCTCGATCGATTTCGGGGAGCGCGGATGTTGTTCACGAGCAGCACGAGCGTTTACGGCCAGCATGATGGTTCATGGGTAACCGAAGAAAGCCAGACGCAACCGGCGCGCGAAACGGGTCGAATATTGCTTGAGACAGAAGAACTCGTGCTCGGTCTTGGCGGGATCGTCGCCCGGCTAGCTGGGATTTATGGTCCCGGGCGCTCGGCGCTATTGAGCAAATTTCTAGCCGGCAAAGCGATAGTTAATCCGAGGAATGATCGCTTCGTTAATCAAGTCCATCGTGATGACATTGCTGCTGCACTTTTTCTCTTGTTTAATCGACCGACGTCAACAGGCGAGATTTATAACGTGGTTGACGATCAACCGATTTTGCAAAGCGAATGTTATCGCTTGCTGGCAGGGAAACTGAACCGTCCGCTCCCGCCGTTTACAAAGCGGGAAGGGCAGCGCAAGCGCGGTGATAGCAACAAGCGTGTGAGCAATGCGAAACTGCGTGGCCTCGGTTGGAGTCCCCGGTATTCCACATTTGCCGAAGCCATGGAAAGAAGCATTTTGCGCAGCTTTCTGTAGGGGAAGCTGTCAGCTTCCCCTACAAACTCCAAAAGACTCGACAGTTATCCAGCTTTCTGCTGTGCCAAACAGTTAGCCTACATGCGCAGCTTCCGCGATAGCGAGACTGGCAGCGCGGTGATTCTCGCGCCGTTCGCCGAAAAGTTGGCGAATCACTTCTTCGACCGGCACTTCCTGGACATTGATGTCGCTGACGTCGCATGCATCAAGCAGTTGCCGGCACGTCTCGGTCACTTTTGCGCGTGGAACTTTTAGTTGCACTGAAACAGGTGTTTGCTCAGTCACTTCACCGAACTCCGAAAGATCGCGCATCGCCTCTTTCGCGAAAGTGAGGCTGAGAATTTTATGCCCGGAAAAACGATCGATGATCTGGGCGAGGGGACCGTCAAAGAAGATTTTCCCGTGGTCAATCACGAGAACGCGATGACAAAGTTCTTCGATATCCTGCATATAATGGCTTGTCAGCAGGGTAACGATCCGGTGTTCCTCGTTGTAAATCCGCAAAAACTCGCGGACACGTTTTTGGCTGACGACATCCAATCCAATCGTCGGTTCGTCGAGAAAAAGGACCCGCGGTTCGTGAATCAGCGCGGAGATCAGCTCCATTTTCATCCGCTCGCCTAAAGAAAGTTCGCGCACCATCACGTTCATCTTGTCCTGCACTTCCAAAAGTTCCGATAATCCATCGACAACCTTTTTGAATCGGCCGCGATCGATCCCATAGATGGCGCGGTTGAGCTCGAGTGATTCCTGCGCGGGCAGGTCCCACCAGAGCGCGTTCTTTTGTCCCATCAGCAGGCTAAACTGCCTTTTCATTTCGTTGCGCCGCTCCCACGGAACAAAACCGAGCACGCGCGCGTCGCCCGACGTCGGGTTCAACAAGCCTGACAGCATCTTGAGCACGGTGGTTTTGCCTGCACCGTTCGGGCCGAGAAAGACGACAAATTCGCCCTCCTCGATCT
>Ga0207662_10001674_pt1 | contig 10838 bp, 9 predicted proteins | sample KBSS33LmetaG_FD_184338 | JGI IMG/M metagenome (GOLD analysis project Ga0207662, IMG submission 184338) | Switchgrass rhizosphere microbial communities from Kellogg Biological Station, Michigan, USA - KBS S3-3L metaG (SPAdes) (version 2) | ecosystem: Host-associated > Plants > Roots > Rhizosphere... | reverse complement strand
CTGCGCGAAAGATGTGTGGCGACGCCTCCTCGGCCAGCGCGAGGAACCGGACGGCGTGACGGCTGCGCACCGCCTCGGCTTCCGGGCTCGCGCCGAGCCGCTCCAGCGCATACTCGCGGATCGTCTCGAGCATCATGATGCGGGCCTCGCCGCCGTGGTGGTCCTGCCGGACGAGGCTCTGGTCCACGAGCGACTCGATTCCCTGCAGCACGTCGACGCCCAGATCGGGCTCGCTGCAGATCGTCTCGACATCTTCCAGGTTGGCGCCCCCGGCGAACACGGACAGGCGCGCGAACAGCCGCCGCCCCGGTTCGTCCAGCAGGTCGTGGCTCCAGGCGATCGCCCCCCGAAGCGTCTTCTGTCGGTCCGGGAGGTCGCGCGCGCCCGACTGCAGGAGGCCGAGGCGGCTCGTCAGGCGCGACAGGATCGCCGCCGGCGGCAGCAGCTTGACGCGTGCGGCGGCCAGCTCGATCGCCAGGGGCAATCCATCGAGCCTCGCGCAGATCTCGGCGACGGCGGGGGCGTTGTCGTTGTTGACCTCGAACCCCGGCTTGACCGATACCGCGCGCTCGATGAACAGCTGCACCGCCTCGAACTGCGACGTGCGCTCGGCCGTGGCGCCCGGATCGGGAGGGAGGGTGAGCGGTGGCACGGGCATCTCCTGCTCGCCCGAGATGTGCAACGGGCCGCGCGACGACGCGATCACCTTGAGGCCGGGGCAAGAGCGGATCAGATCGGCGACCAGCGCCGCAGCCGCGATCACCTGTTCGAAGTTGTCCATCACCAGCAACGCCTGCCGATCGCGGAAGTGCTGTACCAGCCGATCACGCGGCGGCATTCGGCCGGTCTCCAGGTGAAGGGCGTCCACGATCGCGGGCGCGACCAGATCCGGATCGGTGATGGGCGCCAGCGGCACCCACGTGACGCCGCCGCGGAATCCCTCGGCGACCTGAGCGGCGATCTGCAGTGACAGCCGCGTCTTTCCGGTGCCACCAGGGCCGGTCAACGTCAACAGACGCGCCTGCTGGAAAAGCTTCACGCCCTCCTCGATCTCGCGCTTTCGGCCGACGAAGCTGGTCGGCTGGCTCGGCAGGTTGTTGTTGACGACGACATCGAGGCTGCGGATGGGCGGGAAGTCCGCGGGCAGGCCGCTGATCACGAGTTGCTGAATCCGCTCGGGGCGGCCGAGGTCCTTGAACCGGTGCTCGCCGAGATCGCGGAGCGTGACGCCCGTGGGCAACGCGTCGCGCACGAGCGCGTTCACCGGCTCGGACAACAGGATCTGGCCGCCGTGGCCGGCGCTCGCGATGCGCGCCGCGCGGTGGACGTCGTAGCCGACGTAGTCGGCGCCGGTCGCCGCGGTCGCCAGGCTGGCCTCCCCCGTGTGCAGGCCCATACGCACGCGGATCTGGGCGTTGTCGGGGAAGACGTGGCCGGCGAGCGCGCGCTGCGCCGCCGCGACCGCCGCCACGGCCGACGTCGCCCGGTCGAACACATAGAAGAAGGAATCTCCCTCCATGCGGACGCGATGCCCGCCCTCGGCGTCGAAGGCGCCCGCGACGATGCGGCCGTGATCCTCGAGGACGGCGTTGAAGCGCGCCTCGCCCAGGTCCTGCACGAGTCGCGTCGAACCCTCGATGTCCGTGAACACGAAGGTCAACGTGCCGGCGGGCAGCCGTTTGTCGGTTTCGGGACTCACGCGTTGGCCACTTTCTTCGCCGGCATCGGCGTGCCGAAGCGATCGCTCTCGGGGTCCGCGCGGCGCGCGAGCGCCAGCAGCGGGATGCCGAGCACCAGGAACGCGCCGGCGGCGACCCAGGAATGTCCGATCCCGCTCCGCCGCGCGAGGTATCCCCAGCCCGTCTGCCCGATGCCCGAACCGAGCTCCGAGAACAACGAATCGACCGACAGGATCGTCGCGCGCTGATCCGACGGGATGTGGTGGTTGATCAGGCCCTGCCGGATTGGCATCGCCACGCCGTTCGCAAAGTTGCTGATCAGGTAAAGGGTGACCGCGATCGAGAAGCTCGGCGCCAGGCCGCAGAGCATGATCGTGATGGTCCGGACGGCGACGCAGGCGATCAGCACGCCGGTCCGCGTCCGGATGATCGTGGAGATCTTGCCCATCGCCAGGTTCCCGACGATGGACGCCAGGCCCACCAGCGCGGCGACGACGCCGTTCACCCAGACCAGCTCCTTGCCCAGCAGGTCCAGGAAGTACCGCTGCCAGCTGTAGAAGCCGTACATCATGAACGTGTTGGCGACGGCGGCCGCGAAGATCAACGGCCGGACGACGGGGTGCCGCAGACCGTGCTTCACGCCCCCGACGAACACCGCCTTCATCTCTGCCGGCAGTGTGGCGAACGTCAACTTGCGCCGCTTCCAGCCCGGCTCCTGGATTTGCGTCCAGGCGATCAAGATCAGCGGCACCAGCAGCACCGCGCGCACGACGTAAGGAACGCGCAGGTCGATCTGCCCGAGCAGACCGCCCGCCGTCGTCCCGATCAGCATCGCGACGCCGAACGCGATCTGCGCCTTCGCGAAGACGCCCTCGATCGGCTGGTCGTACCCGGCGTGTTTCAGCGCGTCCACCAGCCAGGCCTCGGCGGCGCCGCTCCAGAACGTGAACCCGAGCCCGAGCGCGATCGACACGATCACGAACGACCAGAAGCCGAGGCCCACGGCCGGCAGGGCGACGTACGCCAGCGTCGCGCCGAGCAACGTGATCAGACAGAACAGCAACGACACGCGGCGACCGAGCGTGTCGGCGACGACGCCGGTCGGCACCTCGAACACGAACTCGGCGAAGCTGAACGCGGCGTTCACCAGCATCACATGGAAGATGTCCAGCCCCGACTGCAGCAGGAACAGCGTGTTGACACCCCAGATCAACGCGAGCGCCCCATTGAAGAGGCCCGTGATCGTCAGGTAAGTGCGGATGATGCGCTGGGCGTTCAAGTCGGGAGAATCTACCCCGATGCGAGCAGCCGTTGCCACGTCGCCCGCATGCAGCGGTCCATCACCACCGTCAGGCCCGCGGCGCGGGCACGTTCGGCGGCCTCGACGTTGACGATCCCTTCCTGCATCCAGACCGTCCGGGCGCCGATCTCGATGGCCTGCTCGACGACCGGCGGCACCGCCTCGCTGCGCACGAACACGAGCACCGCGTCGACCGGGTCCGGGACGTCGCGCAGCTCGGCATAGGCCTTCTCGCCCAGCGCGTCGGTCAGCGTCGGGTTCACCGGGATGACCCGGTAGCCGTGCCTCTTGAGGTAGGCGGGGACCTGGTGGGCGGGGCGGTCCGTTTTCCCCGACAGTCCCACCACCGCGATCGTGTGGGCGCTGGTCAGGATCTTCTTCAGTTCGGCGTCGCTGGGCGCCGGTACCCCGTTCAGCGCCGTGGCCTTCCCGGGATCGGCGGTCGCGTCGACGGGCAGCTTGATCGTGAACGTCGTCTGGCCGGGGCGGGAGCTGACGCGCAGATCCCCACGGTGACGCTGCACGACGATCCGGTAGCTGATGTCCAGGCCCAGGCCGGTTCCCTTCCCGGGCGGCTTGGTCGTGAAGAACGCCTCGAAGATCCGCTCCTGGATTTCGGCCGGGATGCCGGGGCCGTTGTCGGCGATTTCCACGATGACGAAATCGCCTTCGCGCCGCGTTCCGATCTTGATCTGCGCGCTGCCGTCCTTGACCTTGTCGGCCAGCGCGTCGGCCGCGTTGTCGAGAATGTTGGTCCAGACCTGATTCAGCTCGCTGCCCCAGGCCTGGATGCGCGGCAGATCGGGCGCGTAATCACGCACGACGTTGATCCCGGCCTTCAGCTTGTGGCGGAGGATCACCAGCGTGCTGTCGATCCCCTCGTGGACGTCGACCTCTTGGACGGGCGCCTGATCGAGGTAGGCGTAGCCCTTCAGCGCCTTGACGATCTCGGAGATGCGTCCGGCGCCCTGCTGCACCTCGGAGAGGCGGTTCCAGACCAGCTGGGTGGCGCCCAGCCAGCGCACCACCACCGGAAGGTCGGCGGTGCCGGCGTCGGCGGCCAGCGTCTCCAGCTTCGCAGCGTCATAGCCGAGCGTCACCAGCGTCGGCGACAGCGCGCCCGGGTCCGCAACGTGGCGCGCGTCCAGCCAGGATTCGACCTCCTCTTCGCGATCGCCGCGCGTGACCGCGTCGAGATCGACCGGGCGGGCCGCACGCGCGCGGACGCTCTTCCGCAGGCCCTCGATGGTCGCGGCGAACGCCGGCTTCGCGAGCGGCTCCGCCAGCGCGCGCTCCGCGGCGAGCAGCTCTTCGAGCGCGTCGGCCAGCTGGCTCGCGCCGCGCTGGACGGCCGCCGCCGGGTTGTTGAGCTCGTGCGCGACACCCGCCGTCAGCGTCCCGAGCTGCGCCATCTTCTCGGACTGCCGCAGCATCGCGCCGGTCGCGCGCCAGCGCCCGAGCACGGTGTGGAACATGACGCGCGCCGCGGAGGCGCTGCCCTGGACCAGCTCGTCGAGCAGTGTCTTGTGGACCGCGAGCAGCTTGGCGGCGCCGCGCGCGCGCGCCGTCGCGCTGCGCGGCACCATCTCGAGCAGCGCGGTCTCGCCGATGACGTCGCCCGAGGTCCGCACCGCCAGCAGCACGTCGCGCCCGGACGAGATCTTCACGATCTCGATCTCGCCCTCCGCGATGACGTAGGCCTCCTCGCCCGGGTCGCCCTCCGCGAACAGGGTCTCGCCCGGCGCGAGCGTGACGTCCTTGATCATCGAGCAGAGCCGCTTCAGGTCCGCGTCGGGAAGCTCCGCGAACAGCGGCACCTTGCGGAGGAAGTCGGCGTAGCCCATCTAAAGTCCCTCGGCGTCAGTCACCCGAAACCCCGGCGAAATAGAGCCACTTCGGGGTCGCGCCCTCGTAGACCTTGATCCAGACGGCGCTGCCCCTCGGCTGGAACGTCGAGAGCGCCAGCCGCTTGTCGTAGGCGTCGACCATCGCGCGCGTCGGCCGCTCCGTGCCGAACAGCTTGACCAGGTCGGCCTTCGGCAGCGGGCAGATGGTCGCCACCTCGCACTTGAAGCGGCCCGCCTCGACCAGCGACACCGTCAACATGTCCATGATCGAATGGGTACCGTCCTCCCCGCTCATCTGCAACGCCTGCTCGGGGGACCTGGGCTTCCGCTTCGGATTGCGCTTGTAGTAATCCCCGCTGCGCAACACTTCCCACTTGAGCTGCTCCATCACCTTCGCCACGTCGTCCGAGTATGGCGCGAGGTTGCGCCACTCGCTGGCCCCCGCGCGGACCGTCGCCGGCACCGCGATCGTCGCCAGCGCGAACATCGCAAGCATGCGAGGCATGGAGCGATACGACCTCATCATCTAAACGGTCTTCAGATACTGGTGAATGAGCTGGACCGCCACCGCGCCCTCGCCGACGGCGGCGGCGACCCGCTTCGACGAACCGTGGCGGACGTCGCCGGCAGCGAAGATTCCGGGGACGCTGGTCTCGAGCAGCGCGGGCAGGCGCCCCGGCGGCCATCCGGCCGGCGGCCGCCCGTCGGTCACCAGGTCGAGGCCCGTATAGATGAAGCCGCCCGGATCGCGCGTCAGCACGCCTTCGCAGAACTCGGTGCGCGGCCGCGCGCCGATGAACACGAACACCGCCGCCGCCGCCATCTCCCGGGGCGCGCCGTCCGGTCCGGTCCGCACGACGAGACCCTCCAGGCGATCCGTTCCCTTCACCTCCAGCACCTCCGTCTCCGTCATGACCTGGATCTTGGCGATGCCGGAGATCTGATCGACGAGGTACTGCGACATCGATTCGCCCAGCGATTTTCCGCGCACCAGCATGGTCACGCGCGCCGCGTAGTGGGAGAAGAAGACCGCGCCCTGACCGGCCGAGTTCGCGCCCCCGACCACGATGACGTCGCGATCGCGGTAGTGCGCCGCCTCGGTCAGCGCCGCGCCGTAGTAGAGCCCACAGCCGGTCACGTGATCGGCGCCGGGGACTTCGAGCCGGCGCACCGAGACGCCCGGCGCGACCACCACCGCGTAGCAGGAGATCTCGCTGCCGTCGGCGAGCATGACGGCGCGATACGGATCGGCGACGCGCAGGGTGGTCACCTCCGTCGCCGCGAGCAGCTCGGCGCCGAAGCGAAGGGCCTGCGCGGTCGCGCGCTGGGCCAGATCTTCGCCCGACAGGCCGCTCGGGAACCCGAGGTAGTTCTCGATGCGGGAGCTCGTCCCCGCCTGGCCGCCGGTCGCCTCGCGCTCGATGAGCACGGTCTTGAGTCCCTCGGAGGCGCCGTAGACCGCTGCCGCCAGCCCGGCCGGCCCGCCGCCGATCACCACCAGGTCGTAGAACTTCTGGGCCGCCTGCGTGCGCAGGCCGACCTTCTCGGCGATCTGGCGGCGGTCGGGCGCCGACAACACGGCGCCGTCCGGGAAGAAGAGCAGCGGCAGCTTGCGCGCGTCCGCGGGAACGCTGTCGACCAGCGCGCGCGCTTCCTGCTCGCGGTCGAGATCGAGCCACCGATAGGGGATCCGATTGCGCGCCAGGAAGTCCTTCGTCTCGTGGCTTCCGGACGACCAGAGCGTGCCGACGACGCGGATGCCCTCCCAGGGGGCGCGCACCGCGCGCGACCAGGCCTCGAGCAACTCCCCGACGACGGGATAGAGCTTCTGGTCCGGCGGATCCCAGGGCTTCATCAAGTAGTGGTCGAGCGCCACCTGATTGATGCTGGCGATGGCCGCCTCGGTGTCGGCGTAGGCGGTCAGCAGCACCTTTTTCGCTTCCGGGTGGACTTTGCGGGCCTCGGTCAGGAACTCCGTGCCCGTCATGCCGGGCATGCGCTGATCGACCAGGAACAGAGCCACCAGATCGCCGCGGTGTTTCAGCTTGCGAGCGGCGTCCAGCCCCTCGGCGCCGGACGCGGCGGTCATGATCCGGTAGTCGTTGCGGAAGCGGCGGCGGAGGTCCAGCGCGACGGCGTTCAGCACCTGCGGTTCGTCGTCGATGGCGAGGATCACGGGCTTGCGGCCGGCCGCCGCTGCCGGCGTGGACACCTTCTGCGAGTCGCCCGTATCGGTCACGAGGGCCCGCATTGTAGCTGACCAGATGGTAGAGTGGCCGCGCCATGACCGAGGACCCCGTCGCCGCCGCCCGCCGCCAGATCGCCGCCCTGGGTCCGGTCGGCTGGGGCGGGCGCGCGCTGGCCGACGCCGACATCGACGCGTTGCTTCGGGCCGCTCCGCCCGCCGCGATCGAGGCGGGCGCGGTGCTGTCCCGTGAGGGCGAGCCGGCCGACCGGGCGTTCTTTCTGGTCGCGGGCCGCCTGCGCGCGTCGGTGTCGCTGGGCGACCAGCGGGCCGAGCGCGATCGCACGGTCAACGAGATCGCCGCGGGCGAGGTCACGGGGGAGGCGGCGCTGTTTCTGACCGGCGGGCGGAGAACCGCGACGCTCACCGCAATCGAGCCCTCCACGGTGCTGGTGCTGCGCCGCGATCTGTTCCTGCCCGGCGCGCCGAACCCGGCGGTGGTCGCGCTTCAGTCCCACATCCTCGCCGGCCTCGCGCGGCGCATCGAGCGGACCGACGCTCAGATCGTGGAAGCCTGGCGGGCCGCCGCGGGCGGGACGCCGTCGCGGGGCGGGCTGCTGGCGCTGCTCGGGGTGACCTCGTGACCGCGCCGGATCTCGCCCGGCACGCTCAGCGGTTGCTCGCCGCGCACGCGCTCGCCGACGCCGATCCGGCGCCGCTGGCGGGCCTGCTCGCGCGGTGCGCCGAGCGGAAGGTCGCGACCGGGCAGTTCCTCTTCCAGGAGGGAGATCCCGCGGGCGAGATCGTCTTCCTGCTCGAGGGACGCGTCTCCGTCATGAAGAAGGATCCCGAGGGCGCCGATCGCCAGATCGGCGCCTGGTTTGCTCCGGCGGTCGTCGGTGGGGCCGCCGCCGTCGAGGGGGCGCGCCGCTCGGCGTCCTGCGTGGCCGGCGCGCCGTCGCTGGTCGCGGCGCTACCCGCCGCCGACGCGCGCGAGCTGCTCGGCGATCCCGGCCCGGCCGGAGGCGAGCTGCGCTTCATCCTGCTGGCCGCCTTCACCGAGGCGCTCGCCAACACGACCCAGCATCTGCGCGACCTGCTCACCGGCGACCAGAGTACGCCGGCGCCCGATCTCGAACGCCTTTTGGCGCTGCTCCACGGCGCAAAGCGCTGACGGGTCAGGGAGAGGGGTCCGGGCTCGCGCACCTCGCGATCGCCGCGAACAGCGTCGCGCGGTCGAATGGCTTGCGCAGCAGCTCCTTCGCCGGTGGCGGCAGCGTCCCGACGGCCGGACGCGCCGTCATGATCACGACCGGGATCGTTCCCAGGTCCGTGTCGCGGATTCGGAGGAGAAACTGCCAGCCGCTCATCTCGGGCATCGTCAGATCGAGCAGGATCAGGTTGGGACGGCGGCCCGCCGCCAGCAGGTCCAGCGCCTCCTGGCCGCCGGCCGCCTCGCTGACCCCGAACCCGTTTTCGACCAGCAGCACGCGCAGCGTCTCACGCAGATCCGGATCGTCGTCGATGACCATGATGTTCGTCGTCATGTCTGGTGAGGAATCTCCACGGTGAACACCGAGCCGGCGTCGACGGCGCTGCGCACGGAGATCGTGCCGCCCATCGCCTCGACCAGCTGGCGCGAGATCCACAGGCCCAGCCCCAGGCCGGAGTAGTTGGTCGACGGCGCGGCGCGCTCGAACTGCTGAAAGATGCGCGTCTGGTGCTCGGGCGGGATTCCGATCCCCTGATCGGCGACCCAGAAGCTGCAACGCTGGCCGTTCGCCGCGACGCCGACCGCGATCGGTTTGCCGAGGCCATAGCGGATGGCGTTGGACAATAGATTTGTCGCGACCTGGTCGACGCGCGAAACGTCGAACTCGCCCCAGATCGGTTCGTGATCGGCGAAGCGAAGCGACGAGCCGCTTCGCTGTGCGTCGTCCCCGAAACGCTCCGCCACCGAGCGCACGATCTCGACCAGGTCCGCATGCTCCTTCGACAGGCTCAGCTTCCCGGACGTGATCCGCGAGACGTCGACCAGCGCCGTGACGAGCGCCGTCAGGCGATCGACCTGGCGGCGGATGGTCTTCATTCGTCGCGTGGTGTCGTTGTCGAGCGCGCCCTTCTGTTCCAGCAGGCGGGGCAGGTCGTCTATCTGCAGAACGAGGGTCGTGATCGGCGTGCGCAGCTCGTGGGAGGCGACCGACAGAAACTCGTCGCGCACGTGGACCGCGCGGCGCAGCTCCTCGAGCAGCGCCGACTGCCGTTGTCGGCCGTACTCGAGATCCTCGTGAAGCATCAGCAGGCCCGCCATGATCTCCTGCGAGCTGGCGTCGCGCTCGGCGGCGATCATTTCGTCGGTGATCGAACATCGGCCGACGCTGATCTCGCCGATGTGCTGGAGGACCTGCTCGACGAGCCGTTGCTCAGCGGAGCGCACGCCGACAGGCCTCCAGTCCGTCTTCGACGGAGACGTTGGACGTGAACGAACGGAACCCGATCGCGAAGGCCGCCAGCTTCGCGACCGCGCGGATCACCACGTTGTTGCCCACCACGGCGGCGACGTGCGCGAGGCGTGGATTGAGTCGGTCCACCCTCTGCTTCAGCCGCTCGCGAACCTCGGCGCCGGGGCGCTTCACACCTCGCAGGTCGACGACGTACGCGAACCGATCCAGGCCCGCGGCGAGCTCTTCGAGACGATCGAACAGCAGGTCGAGGGTGAAGAGCGACTGCACAGGCACCTCGTCGTAGACGAACAGTCGATCCTCGACCTTCCACACGCGCGCGCGCAGCGCCTCGATCTCGTCGGCGGCCGCGTCGGCACCATACGGTCGAGATTCGATCTGCATCACCACGTCCTCATCCGCGCGCCACACCGTTGGAAACCTTCTACCTAACTTGAGCGATCTAACGTCGGCAGCAAGCCGTACTGCGGCACACGTCCGTACGTGATCAGTCGCGCTCCTGTAGTCGAGTTCCGTATTGCAGCCGTCCAGGAACTCGGCGCGGTCGGCGCTCCCGTTATTCGGGTTGCGGCGGAGGCGGCGGAGGTGGCGGAGGCGGCGGCGCCGGCGGCACCGGCGTGGCGCCGGGCGGCGGCTGGATCGATCCCGGCGGCGGAACCGGAGGCGGCACCGGCGTTCCGGTTTCGATCTGCGCGCACGACGACAGATCGAACAGCATGAACTCCAGCGCCTTTTGCTGCGGTGTCAGGTCGGTCGGTATCGCGCCGCAGCGGGTGGGGAAGGGAACCGCCGCGTTCGAGCCGCCGCCCTGAGAGACGTGGACGTCGCTGAACACCATGCGGCCGCAGACGTTGGCGCTGCCGACGGGCGTCGTGAACGAGAAGTACTCGACGACCGGCTTGGTCGGGCTCCGGCTGGTGTCCTGACCGTAGATCCACTGCTGGGTGGGTGCGATCACCGAGTCCACGGTGTGCTCGCCGTCGGTGATCTCGATCGTGCCGGGCGTCGGCGTGGCGCCGACGGCGACCAACCAGTCGCGGAATGCCATGCCCTTGGGGAACGAGGTATCGATCTGCAGCGGGTAGGGAACCGGTTTGTCGAGGCCGTGGGCGCCGGACGCGAACTTGACCACCTGCGGGTAGCCCTGGCTCGGCGTGCCGTCCTCGGAGCGGACCCAGTTGTTGTGGTAGTGCGAGCCGAAGATGCGGCCGCCGATGTCGGCGTAGCCGCGCACCGCCGCGTATTGCGGGGCGGTACGCGATTCGGACTGACCGGAATCGCCCTCGCACGCCATCAGCACGACGTCGTATTTCCGCATGCTGGTGACGCTCGCCCACAGTTGATCGACGGCGCGCAGCGCGGAGC